>SAMEA3663072__coassemble_1114_pt1 | contig 10508 bp, 7 predicted proteins | sample SAMEA3663072__metabat2_low_PE_011 | metagenome-assembled genome bin SAMEA3663072 (sample SAMEA3663072) | pig gut metagenome | biome: pig gut; feature: pig-associated habitat; material: faeces | place: France | collected 2012 | reverse complement strand
TGGTCCACATGCGTAACGGACGCATGTATGAGGTAACTGTAAACAGACATCGTGCCCATGCGGCAGACTTGGTATGGTAGGGTGACGACATGAAGAAGACGCAGATAAAAGAGCTTTTCAGCAATATTAAGGCCACTTTCATGTCCTTTATGGCCATAGTTCTGTTTGTTGTCCTGAGTGTGGGGGTCTTTACGGGCATAAGCTGGACTTCTCCGGCTCTTCAGCGCTCTGCCGAAGAAATATTTGACGAAGGAAATCTCTGCGATATAGAGATCCAGTTTCCAAACGGGCTTACGGACGAAGACCTTCAGCAGATTATGGCCCTGGACGGTGTAGACGAGATTGCTACAGGATATTCATCTCTTCAGATGATGAAGAGAAACGGAAAGGAATATGTAACCAAGGTAATGTCCCTTACGGAAAACATCAACGTCCCTGTTCAGAAAGACGGAAGACTGCCGCGGAATGAAGGAGAAATAGCACTGAACAAAAGCTGGGCAAAGGATCAGGGCATCAAGGTGGGAGACACTGTAACCTTTAAGCACGATGGGAGCGCCGGAGACAGGGATGGTATGAAGTACCTGACAGAGGATACCTACCTGGTAACGGCACTGGTTGAAAGCCCGGCATATATTTCATACAGCCTTTCCTCCTACGGATTTGCAAACATAGGCTCAGGATACATTCAGTGTCTGGCCTTTACCGCGCCTCAAAGCTTTGATACTTCGGCCTATCCGGGTTACACTCAGGCCTTTATAAGAAGCAATATGCTCAGGTCAAGCAGTACATCAGATGAAGAGTACATGAGACTTTCACAGCAGCTTAAGGACCGCATATCCGCCCTTGGGGATAATCTGGCCAGGGAGCGCTACGGAATGATCTGGGAAGAGGCCAAGGGCAAACTGGAAGAGGGTTATGAAAAACTTTCGGAAGCCGAAGCCAAGATAAAAGACGCAGAAAAGAAAATTAAAGAAGGAAAGAAGACTCTGGCAGAGGGTAAGGCTGAGTATGCCGCTCAGGAAAAGAAGCTTGCCAGAGGGCTTTCACAGCTGCAGGCAGGCCAGCAGCAGTATAACACTGCCAAGGCAAACTATGAAAAGGCCTCAGCTACATATAAGGATATTAAGAAGTCGCGCAGTCAGCTTAAGGAAGAGGACCTGACATATAAGGAAATCACTGAGATGAACCGGCAGCTTAATTCTTTCTCAAAAGATGCCAACATGAAGGATTTTGGTTCGGATAATGTGGTGCAGCTTCAGGGAACTCTTGATGAGATAACGGAAAAATTTGATGAAGAGACCTGGGAGGAGGATACGGAGCTGACAAGCGCATATCGCAGACAGGTTCTGAGTGATATGGATGAAGCCATAGACGAGGGAGGCAAAGAGCTGGCTTCTGCGAAGAAAGAACTTGACAAGAGTGATAAAAAGCTTAAAGAGGGCTGGAATCAGTACTACGCAGGTGCCGCCAAGCTGAAAGAGGCTCGTCAGCAGATTGAGGCCGGCGAGAAAAAGCTTGATAAAAAGATAAAACAGCTTGAAGAAAGCAAGAAAAAGTATGAGGATGGCAAGGCTAAGCTGGAAGATTACGAAAAGCAGCTTTCCAAGATAAAGGACTACGATTGGACCGTTCTTTCACGGGAAGATAACGGCGGCGTGCTGATGATGAATCAGTTCAGCGGACTGACAGAAAACCTGAGGTTCAGTATGGCTGCCCTGTTTATAATAATCGGACTTCTTGTAAGCTATTCCTCAATATCGCGTATAGTGCGGGATCAGGTGGTATCCATCGGCACCAAAAAGGCCTTGGGCCTCAGAAGCCGGGAGATAACACTCAGCTATCTGGCATATTCCGGTGCGGCGGTTATCATAGGAGGCGTCCTCGGACTTGCAGCCGGCAGTCTTGTAATTGAGAGACTTCTTGCCAGACCTATAGGCAGCCGCTTCATTATGGGTGCCTACGCTCCGTACTTTTCCACGGGAGAAGGTCTCATACTTATGGCAATAGAGCTTGCTATGATACTTCTGACCACATGGCTGGCCTGCCGCAGCGTCCTTAAACAGCAGGCCGTAGAGCTTTTAAAGGGAGAAAAACCGCCTTCGGCAAAGCCTAGATTTTTCGAAAAATGGAAGCTGTGGCAGAGGCTGCCTCTCTTTACAAAGACAGTTATCAATAACTGCATAAACGACAAGAGACGTGTTTTCGGAACTATTATTGGAATAGCAGGCTGCACAGCTCTCATGGTGACTGCAATTCTGGTAAACGACAATATACAGAAGAGCTTTGAACGTCAGTATGAGGATGTCTACAGCTATAATACGGTTGTGCGATACAATGTGAATTATCCCGATGCCGAAGGGGAGATAGCCGGCGCTCTTGATAAGCTCGGCACGGAAAGCACTCCTGTTTACACCGGTCCCTACAGACTTCTTCAGCCGGACGGGAGGAGAAGCTCAGTGACGGTAACAGTGCCTTACGACGAGGAATCCTTTGATAACTTTGTTAAGATGGAGCCTTTCGGTGAAACTGCGGACACCGAGTATGATGACGGTGTCTGGATGAATGCCGCCTATTCTTCCCACCTGGGTGCCGAAGTGGGAGACAAGGTGGAGATAATGGACAGTGAAGGACAGATTCATGAATTTACCCTTCAGGGATTCTTCAAACATTATCTTCTCAGCAACCAGATGATTATGAGCCGTGAAGTGTACAGCAATGAATTCGGCCAGGAGACAGAGGCCAATGCTTTCCTTGTAGATTCGGGAGAAAGCGGCTACCAGAAGGTAAAGGATACTCTGTCCGGAATTAAAGCTGTACGTATGGTAAAGGACGATTATAAGGCATCCGAGAACGTTTTCAACGAGTTTTCGCGCATTACCCGGGCGGTAATAATACTTTATCTTGTATTGTCCGTGCTTATGGCCATCATAGTGCTCTATGACCTTTATTCCGTATTCATTGAAGAAAAGAAGAAGGAACTTATAGTGCTGATGATCAACGGCTTCTCGGCCGGCGATGCGAGAAAATATATTTACCGTGACACCATAGTCCTGACTGTTATAGGAATAATCCTGGGAATTGTTTTCGGTGTTGTAATGGGTAATGTTACTATAATGACACTGGAGCCGGATATTGCATACTTTGTCAAAGGCATTGACTGGTTCGCCTGTATTGCAGGGGCGGCTGCCAGTGCAGTACTGGCTGTTGTGCTTTGCGCGGCTGCTCTCAGGAAAATATCAGCATTTAAACTTTCGGACATAAACAAACTGTAAAGGACAGCTTGACCGGAGAAAATGAGAAAGAAGAAAAATGAAAAAATACATCAACATTTCTATGATTTATGCCATATCCTTGTGTGGGCCGGAATAATTCTGCTTCTGGTTTCACTGAAAAATTCAGCAAAGGACTGAATGGACTGAATACAGTTTATGTAAATTCATGAATAAATATCTCTCCTCGGCCTGAAACCCGCATAACTTAAGACCGAAAGAGACAAATGCCGGCGCCGGCAGCTGAGCAATGTGCGGCTATACCGGGTCAAAATGTAAGAAAATATAAGAAATAGTAAAAAACCACGGGTTTTGTGCCTTAAACACCCGTGGTTTTTACATATTATAACATATATTTACAATTTACATTTTTTTACTTATCTCTTTTGCGATTTATTTTCAACGTTTGCGGGCTATGAGAGATATTTATTCATGTTTCGACATTTTTCGACAGGACTCTTACAGGATGGATTAAATACATTGAGCAACATAACGCTTGCAAGTGCCGCACCGCCAGCCCCCAAGGGCCGCAGCCTACTGAGCCTGCCTTTTTTCTTCTTTTTTAAGTGTTCTGGTAAATACCATATCTGCAAGCAGATCGAAAACGCCGCTGGCAAGAAGGCCTATGCCCAGCATAACCAGGAGAACCTTCAGCGTTGAGAACGGGTTGACCATAACCACAATACCGAAGATAACAATTATTACAGATACGGCCATAACACCTTTGCGATATCCGAAACCGAACTTTTTCAGATTGAGAACATTCTGAATGCCCTCGATGCCCTTAAAGGTGATCATGAATCCCAGAACAAACGGAACCAGAAGGACGAACATGGTGCTCTTCATCAGTACAAAGAGACCGAGGAGAATCAGGCTGATTCCCACGGCAAAGCCGTTTGTATCTTCTGCAATTCTGGTCTCCACCTTGGTGGCCATGTATGCGATAAGCTTTACTATACCCATGAGAATGGCTGCTGCAGCCAGTATATAGCAGAAAGCGTCTTCCACAAGGCCCGGTTTCATAATTAGGGCCAGTCCCATAAGAATGTATATAAGTGATGAGACGAATTTGGATATATTCTTGTTTTTCATTTTATTAACCTCGATTCTTTCAGGATAAAAACATTTTAGCACAGCTTGAACCCGGATACAATCGGACACACAGCAAAAGTGCCCAAAACGTCACAGAATCTTCACAAAAAATGTTAGCACTCTCACTTGACAAGTGCTAACAACGGTGCTATATTATACTTGTAAAGAGGAAAGGGGATGTGAAAAATGTTATTACCTAGCATTTTCGGAGAAAACTTATTTGATGATTTTATGGATGATTTTGGATGCCCGGCATTTCCGGACGTTGACAAGGCTTTGTACGGAAAGAATGCAAGAAATATTATGAAGACAGATGTCAAGGAAAAGGACGACAGCTTTGAAGTTGACATTGACCTTCCGGGATTCAAGAAAGACGAAATTACAATGCACCTTGAAGACGGATACCTTACAGTAAGTGCTGCAAAGGGCCTTGATAAGGATGAGAAGAATGAAGAAGGTACATATGTAAGACGTGAACGTTATGCCGGCAGCATGAGCCGCAGCTTCTACGTAGGCGATGAAATTACCGAAGAGGACATTCATCCTAAGTATGAAAACGGTATCCTGTCATTCAGCGTTCCAAAGAAGGACAAAAAAGCAATTGAAGATAAGAAACACTATATCGCCATTGAAGGCTGATAACAGAAAGGTTAATTGAGAGGACTGTGTATTTGGACTGCAGATATGCAGCCCTCTTTTTTTCAGGAAAGGAGCCGGAATAAAATGCAGAACCTGATACTTGATTTTTCACATATTTATCCGGAAGACGCCCGGAAAGAAAACAAAGATTTCAAAAAAATTGATATGAGCGATATATCCGGCACTGATATGTACTGCTCCCAAGAGGCTGAGAAGGAGATAAAAAAACGTCTTGAGCCCTTTGGACCTGAGGGAATCCATTTTCTGGACAGCGGAAACTACCACTATGTGACCAAATTCTTTGGGCAAAAAATCAATGTGCCTTTTTCACTTGTACTTTTTGATCATCACAGCGATATGCAGCAGCCTATGATTCACCAGCTGACGGGATGCGGAAGCTGGGCAGGGGAGATGCTTGATGAAAACCATAATTTAAAGCAGCTTATACTTGTAGGACCCGGCAGAGAATGCATAGGAGATATTCCCCGGGAGCTGAAGGAGAAACTTGTATGCATAAGCATACAGGACATAGAGGAGCATAAGGCAGAGGAAGAGCTGTCAAAGATAAGAGTGGACCTTCCCGCATATATTTCAATCGACAAGGACGTTCTTGACCGTTACGGAGCCAGAACCAACTGGAACCAGGGAAACATGTCCGTTGAAACTCTGGAAAAGCTCCTTTCCCGGGTGTTTATGCGCCAGCATGTAATCGGCGTGGACATCTGCGGGGAGTGCAGCCCGGCTGAGCCACTGGGGCAGCTCATGGAGGACGAAAAGGTTAATGGTATAACCAACAAAATTCTGATACATTTTCTTTCTCCATATTTTCAGAATAATGGTGTATAATTGATTTTAAAGAATTGAGGACGGAGAAAAATTAAGGACGGAGGATTTTTAATGAGAAAGCAGCTTGAAGACCTGAGAGGCATAATGGAAAAGGAGAGCATAGACGCCTGCCTTATCCCCACGGCGGACTTTCACGGTTCAGAATATGTGAACGAATATTTTAAGAGCAGAGAGTTTCTGTCGGGATTTACCGGATCGGCGGGGACGCTGGTTGTGACGGGCCGGTGGGCAGGGCTCTGGACTGACGGACGGTATTTCCTGCAGGCAGAAGAGCAGCTTTCAGGAAGCGGCATAGAGCTTATGAAGGAAAGAGAGCCGGAAGTTCCCGCCATTGATGAATTTCTGAAAAAAGAGCTTCCTCAAGGCAGCTGTCTTGGCTTTGACGGAAGGGTCGTAAGCTGGAGGGAGGCGGCAAAGTTTGAAGATTACTTTAAACTTCGCTGGGATATGGACCTTGCAGATAAAATATGGGATGACAGGCCTGAGCTTTGTCCGTCACAGATATACGAAATACCTCTGTCCGTTACAGGTGAAACTGCGGAATCAAAGCTGAAGGGTCTGCGCAGGGCCATGAAGGAAAAAAATGCGGACATGCATTTAATCACATCTCTTGAGGAAATCGCATGGATTTACAACCTGAGGGGAGAGGATGTGAAGCATACTCCGGTGTTTTTTGCCTTTCTGATAATAGAGCCGGAAGGCGAAAAGCTGTATGTCCTCGATGATACTTTTAAGGAAAGCCCTGCAGCGGAACATCTGCCTGAAACCACGGAGATACTTCCGTATTTTCAGATTTTCAATGATCTGTGCAGCCTTCCTTCAGGAAAACTTCTTCTCAGCAAAGACAGAGTAAGCTATGCCATGGTAAAAAGCCTGCCGGAGAATGTAACGCAGATTGATGGGGAAGATCCGGCGGAACTGATGAAAGCTGTAAAGAACGAAAGGGAAATCTGCAGCACCAAGGAGGCTCACCTGAGAGACGGAGCGGCGGTGACGCAGTTTATACACTGGCTTAAACTGGTGGTTTCTTTCGGCGGTGTGCTGACTGAGGCAGGCGCTGCAAATATGCTTCTGGAGTTCAGACGCAGACAGAAGGGATTTAAAGAACTGAGTTTTTCCACCATCGCAGCATACGGCCCTGACGGTGCAGTGGTTCATTATGACCCTGACCCGGAAAAATGCCTTAAATTGAAACCGGAGGGCTTTATGCTTCTTGATTCCGGCGGCCAGTACGACGACGGAACCACGGACATTACCAGAACCATCGCTTTAGGACCTCTTACGGAGGATATGAAGAGAAACTATACTCTGGTGCTCAAAAGTCATATAGCACTTGCATCCGCCCGTTTCCTTGAGGGAACTACGGGAGCCCGGCTTGATAAAATTGCGAGAAAGCCTCTTGCCCATGAGGGTCTTGACTTTAACCACGGTACAGGCCACGGTGTGGGGCATATTCTCAGCGTTCACGAAGGACCAAACAAGATCAGCCCTCTGGGAGGCAGCAGCGTAATGAGAGAGGGAATGATTACAAGCGATGAACCGGGACTGTATTTTGAGGGCCGGTACGGAATCAGACTTGAGAATGAAATTCTGTGCGTAAGAGGAGAGGACGGCTTGCTGGAGTTTGAGCCCATCACCTGGTGCCCGTGGGAAAGGGAGGCCATTCTGCCTGACATGCTGACAGAGGAGGAAAAAGACTGGCTCAACCGGTACCACAGGGCGGTATATGAAAAGCTTCGGCCGCTCCTTGATGAGGAAACGGCGGGCTGGCTGAAAACTCAGACGGAAACCATTAATTAATGTTGTCAGATAAAGTCGAAAAAAGTATGTTGAATTGAAAGTAATATCGTGATAGAATGAATATGAAAATGTGAAAAAATTAACACATTTTGTCGAACAATTTCATTAAGGAGGTATTACTGAAATGGCAAAAGAAAAGAAAAAGAGGGGATTTCCTTCTGCTTTCACCATCTGCTTTATCGTCGTACTCATTGCAGCTATTCTGTCATGGATTATTCCGGCAGGTAACTACGATACATTTGCTTATGACGAGGACGCAGGACAATTCGTTGTTACTTCGGCAGCTGACGGAAGTCAGGAATATTATGAGGCTACTCAGGAAACGCTGGACAAATTCGGCATCACTGCTCATCTTGACAGTTTTCTTGACGGGACCATATATAAACCGATGGCGATTTCGGGGACATATACGGAAGTTGAAGCCTCACCTCAGGGTCTGCAGGATTTCCTTTATTCGGCAATTGACGGTATGTACGATGCTGTAGATATAATTGTATTTATCTTTATGATCGGCGGCTGTATCGGCATACTTAACTACATGGGCGCTTTTAATGCGGGGATAGGCGCTTTGTCGAAAGCATGCAAGGGAAGAGAGCAGATCATTATTTTTGTTGTTACTTTCTTAATCGCCCTTGGAGGTACTACCTTCGGTATGTGCGAAGAGACCATTGCCTTCTATCCGGTTCTTATACCAATCTTCATTGCAGCGGGCTATGATGCCATTACAGGAGTTGCTGCAATATATGCAGGCTCCAGCATAGGCTGCATGTTTTCTACAGTAAATCCTTTCTCGGTGGTTCTCGGTTCTTACGCTGCAGGCGTAAGCTTTACAAACGGCATAGTATTCAGGCTTGTGGGCCTTGTTTTAGGTATCATCATCGTTGTTGTTTACATTCTTAAATATGCCAGGAGGGTAAAGGCTGATCCGGCTAAATCTCTGAGCTTTGAGAGCAGGGAATTCATAGAAAAGAGATTTGCTGCGGCTGACCTGACCAACATTCCGGAATTTACAGTCAGAATGAAGATATGTCTGGTTATTTTCCTCTTATCATTCGTAATAATGATCTGGGGAGTATCGTCTCAGGGCTGGTGGTTCGGAGAAATGGCAGAGCTCTTCCTGGTATCGGGAATCCTTATCGGAATCATCGGGGGTATCGGAGAAAAAGCAATTGTAAGAGAATTTGTAAACGGGGCTTCCGAGCTTATCGGCGTTGCTCTTATCTGCGGCGTTGCCAGAGCGGTAAGTCTGCTTCTGGATGCTGGAAATATTTCCGGGACCATTCTTTACGGCCTGTCAAGTGCAGTTGCGGGAATGCCTCCGGCAATTTTCATTATTCTTATGATGCTGGTTTTCGTAATTCTTGGATTCTTCGTAAATTCATCATCGGGTCTTGCTTTAATGTCCATTCCTATTATGGCGCCGCTTGCTGATGTGGTGGGTATTCCGAGAGAGGTAGTAGTATCTGCATACATTTACGGCCTCGGAATTATTACTTTCATCACACCGACAGGTATGATACTGCCGTCACTGGAACTGGTAGACGTTACTTATGACAAGTGGCTGAAGTTTATCTTCCCGCTTCTTGGCATTTTAACTGTTCTTGGTATAGTACTTCTTCTGGGACAGATATATCTGGGATAAAATTTATAAGGGGTTAATAATAATGAAAGACTATTTGCAAATTATTGAAGACAACCGGCAGGAAATGCTTCAGACTCTGAAGGATCTGGTGGCAATTCCGAGTGTTGCAGGTGAAGCTGAAGGCGATTCTCCTTTCGGAAAGGAGGTTCAGCGGGCCTTTGACTTTGCCCTGGAAAAGGGCAGGCGGGACGGCTTCGACGTGAAAAACGTGGATAATTACGGCGGTCACATTGAGTTTAAAGGTAAGAGTGACGAAGTTGTGGCTGTTGTGGGGCATCTTGATGTGGTTCCCGCAGGAGACCTTTCCAACTGGAAGACGGATCCTTTCCGTGCTGAAATCAGCGGAGGCAGGATGTACGGCAGAGGAACCATCGACGATAAAGGTCCTTTTATTGCAGGCTATTACGCAATGAAGGCTCTTAAACAGGCGGGTTTTGAGCCCACAAAGTCCATTCGGGTCATTCTGGGACTTGACGAGGAGACGGAGTGGAAGGGCATGGAGTACTACATGAAAAAGGAAAAACCAAAAGTAGTCTCGATGCGGACTTTCCTGCAATTCATGCGGAAAAGGGACTTATTATTTTCGACATCGTCAAGAAACTTGGCGGAGGCTTTCGGGACGCTGAAAAGGACCGGGGAGTAAAGCTCATTTCCCTTACAGGCGGAACCGTTGCCAACGCAGTGGCAGACGGGGCAGAGGCCGTCATTTCCCGTGATGGAAAAAGGGAAAAAATCAGGGTCAAGGGTGTGACTGCTCATGCCGCTTATCCTGAGCTGGGGCTCAATGCTATTTCACTGCTCATGGAGCTTTTGGCAGGAATAGATTTCGACAGTGAAGAAACCAGCAGCTTGATTGCATTCTATAATGAGTACATGGGATTCAATCTTCACGGCGAGAAAATCGGTGCCTGCCTTGAGGATGAACCTTCCGGAAATCTGGCCTTCAATGTGGGAATCGCTAAGGTTGATAAAGAGGAAGCACGATTTACGGTTAATATCAGGTATCCGGTGACATTTGATGTAGAGGAGGTCTACAGCGGCATGGAGAAGGTCCTTGAGCCGTTGGAATATACCATAGAAAGAGTTGATTATCAGCCGCCTCTATATAAGGCAGCTGATGATCCGCTGATAGTAACGCTTATGGATACCTACGGCAAATTTACCGGCGACCATGAATCCAAGCCTCTTGTAATAGGAGGAGCAACCTATGCAAGGGCAGT
>SAMEA3663072__coassemble_1078_pt1 | contig 10925 bp, 10 predicted proteins | sample SAMEA3663072__metabat2_low_PE_011 | metagenome-assembled genome bin SAMEA3663072 (sample SAMEA3663072) | pig gut metagenome | biome: pig gut; feature: pig-associated habitat; material: faeces | place: France | collected 2012 | reverse complement strand
TTCCTCCCGGTTCCTGAATGCGAAGACCCTGAACTGCCTTCCCTGCAGCATTTAACATTTCAATCTGTATCATAACAATCGCTTCCTTTCATTTTTATCGGTTCACCACATTATAACCCCTGCAGAGAGCAAAATCAATCAGTATTCCTTCTCCAGAAGCGCGATGCATTCTGTGTGTTTAGTCATCGGGAAATTATCAAAAGGCTTCAGGTATCTGCACTTGTATCCGTAGTAATCCAGATATCTCAGGTTCTCTGCCATAGTCTTTGGATTGCAGGAAATATAGACGATTTCTTTTACACCGTAGCTGATTATCTTATCGAGGGCCTTGGGCTGAATTCCCACACGAGGCGGGTCGACCACTATTACATCCGGCTTATCGGGAACTTCGTTTAAAACCTTGAACACATCTCCTGCAATGAAGCGGCAGTTATCAAGGCCGTTCATCGCCGCATTTTCGCGGGCAGCATTCACAGCCTCTTCCACCAGTTCAATTCCCAGCACTTCCTTTGCCTTAAGAGCCAGCACCTGACTTATAGTCCCCGTGCCGCAGTAAAGATCGAAGGCCTTTTTACCCTCAAATGAATCCACCAATGCAAGAGCCTCCGTATAGAGCCTTTCGGCAGCCTCAACATTTGTCTGGAAAAATGAAAAAGCGCTGACCTTGAAGTCAAGCCCCAGAAGCTTTTCCATGTAGTAATCTCTGCCATACAGTATTTTCAATGAGTCAGGCACTACAGCATCTGCAAGGCTGTCACAATATGTTCTGAGTACACCTACCACTTTGTTGGTCAATGTTAACGATAAAACCATTTCCGTAAACCCGGTTTCATCGAAGCCTTCTTCAGATGTGGTCACTATGTTGACAAGGATTTCCCCTGTTCTGATACCTTTCCTTATTATAAGGTTTCTGAGAAGTCCGCTGTGACTGCGTTTATGATAAAAGGAATACCCTCTTTTCACGGCAAAATCAAGAACCGCTTTCAGTATAACATTGAAATCCGGATCTACCAGCTGACATCCATCTACCGTCACGATGGACATAAAGTTCTTTTTGCGGTGCATTCCCAGAGTCATTTCACCATCCTTGACAAAATCACCAAAGGTATATTCCATCTTGTTGCGGTAACAGAATGCTGAAGGGCAGCCCTCTATAGGGTCGATTTTTTCAGGCGTAACACCCCTGTCACTGAGGAGTCTCATCACTTCCTTTTCCTTCTCTTCAAGCTGTTTTTCATAAGGTACTCCCTGATAGATACAGCCGCCGCAAAAGTCCCTGTGAGGGCACAATTCCTTAAAATCTGCCATATTTATCATAAAACTCCTTCTTGTATTCTAAAAATCTGTCTTCTTCTATAGCCTCTCTTATATTTTTCATCATACTTATAAGAAAATAGAGATTGTGGTTTGAAAGCAGCATAGCTGAGAGCATTTCGTCGGCTTTGTATAAATGTCTGAGATATGCCTTAGAATAATTGCGGCAGGTGTAGCAGTCGCATTCCTTATCAAGGGGTTCCCAGTCCCTTTCATATTTTGCGTTCTTTATATTGACCCTTCCATGGGAAGTCATTGCTAAACCATGGCGGGCAATTCTTGTAGGCAGCACACAGTCGAACATGTCAATACCTCTTTCTACGCCCTCAAAAAGGTAGTCAGGACTTCCTACGCCCATAAGGTATCTTGGCTTTTCTTCAGGCAGATAATCCACGCAGTCATCCAGTATATCCAGCATGAGTTCCTTCGGTTCTCCTACAGAAAGGCCTCCGATAGAGTATCCTGGCAGATCGAGTTCTACAACTTCCTCTGCGCTCTGCTTTCTTAAATCTTTATACATACCGCCCTGCATGATGCCGAAAAGCGACTGGCGCTCCCAGTCTTGATGATAATCCCTGCAGCGCTTAAGCCAGCGTGTGGTTCTTTCCAGAGAGTCCTTTACATAGGGTCTGTCAGCCGGATAAGGCGCACATTCGTCGAAAGCCATCATAATATCTGAGCCAAGTGCATTCTGTATCTCTATTGATTTTTCAGGTGTGAGCATATGGGATGAACCGTCGATATGTGAACGGAACTTAACCCCCTCCTCTGTTATCTTGCGGAGCTTCCCCAGGGAAAACACCTGAAAGCCTCCGCTGTCGGTAAGAATTGCCCTGTCCCAGTTCATAAACTTATGAAGCCCTCCCGCCTCTCTTATGATCTCATGACCCGGTCTCAGATAAAGGTGATAGGTATTTGAAAGGATAATCTCTGCCCCCATTTCCTTGACCTCTTCCGGTCTCATGGCCTTCACCGTTGCCTGAGTTCCCACCGGCATAAATACAGGTGTCTGTATGTCTCCGTGAGGAGTATGAACAACGCCGCGGCGGGCACGTGTTCTGCCGTCTTTTTTTATTAAAGTGTATGTTACTGCATGTTTCATTTTGTTTTTGCAGCTGCTGATTCCTGCAGCCGCCCTCCTTTGATATATTATAGGCTATTTTAACATAAATTAATTGCCCGTTCAAGGCAGTGAAAAAGCACGCCGGTAAAATTTTCAGACGTGCTTATTTCTGCTATTTGTTTTTTTATGTATTTTTATTTTTGCGGGTGTGTCTCTTCCCAAAGCCTGTCTGCTGTCGGTGACCAGTTTTCAGCGTATTGTACGCACTTTCCGCAGAGTTCTTCAGCTGATTCAGGCTGCATAAGGTCTGTTGAAACTGCACCTGTTTCCTTAACCATCTTCTGGAGGATTTCAGGGTTTTCCAGCATCGGGCATGGTTTGAGGAGGTTGTCGTTAAACGGCTGACCCTTTCTGTACGCCTTGAAAAGAGGCTGCTGCAGACATTCAAGCAGAGACTTTTCTTTAATATTAGCTCCTGAATAGTGGATGAATACGCAAGGCTCAACGTCACCGTTGGCATTGATGTGACAGTATTTCTTTCCTGCAGCAATACATCCTGTTACGAATTCACCATCGTTCTGGAAGTCGATGGCAAACAGCTCCTTGCCACCCTCAAGTCCTCTGATTTCACGAATCTTGTTATACATGTACTCTCTCTGTTCAGGACTGAGAAGCAGATCTGTTCCTGCTCCTGCACCTACAGGCATATAGTGGAAATACCATGCAAAAACGCATCCCTTGTCAATAAGCATATCCAAAAATTCATCACTGGTTACAGTCAGGTAGTTGACTGAAGTGTAGCATATTGAAACGCCGAAAGGAATATGATTTGCATGCATGAGATCCATGGCCGCAAGAGCTTTCTTATAGTGTCCGCTTCCTCTTCTTCCATCATTGGATTCCTCAAAGCCTTCAATGCTGACAGATACGAAGAAATTTCCTACTCTTAATAAATCATCACAGAATTTCTGATCGATAAGCGTTCCATTTGTAAATGCATGGAAAGCAACATCCTGATGTTTTTCACACAGCTTAATGATATCGTCCTTTCTGATTAAAGGTTCGCCTCCTGTAAACAGGTAGGCATGAATACCAAGCTCTTTGCCTTCCGTAACAATCTTATCCATCACCTCATATGAGAGATTCAGCTTATTTCCGTACTCTGCAGCCCAGCATCCTGTGCAGTGAAGGTTGCACGCCGTTGTAGGATCCATAAGAATAATCCACGGAATATTTACATCATATTTTTCCGACAGCTCAACGGAAGTCTTGAATCCTCTGAATCCGCCCTCATATCCTGCATTAAGAAGGAACTTAACAAGAATGTTAGGGTCTACCTCCCTCAGGATTCTGTGTGTATAACGGGTCCATTTGCTGTCAGGATCACAGGAAAGTTTTCTCAGCATCTCGTATGATGACGCTTTCCATGAATCTCCCAAAACTTTTTCCATCTTGTCAATAAGTGAATTAAATACCTCAGAAAGATCTTCGCCCTTCTGTGCTTTCTTCACGATTGAATTCAGTGTTATTTCAAATGCTTTTCTTTCTGCTTTATGTGCAAGATTAAATGACATAACTCTCCCCCATTCTATTCTAACTGTGTCTTTTTAATTACAATCTTACTTATTTTAACACATTTTTTATAATAATAATAGAGTTTAAAGTAAAAAATGTGCACAATTTTTTAACATTTAATACATTTTGTAATACTACTGCTGGGTGGCTGATATTTTACGGAGGGAAGCCCTGATATTACCTTCCAGTATGTATGCCATCCTGTCGATGAGGCCGCTTTCATCTCCCTGCATTCCACTGTCAAACCACTCCTTTAGTATTCCTACAAGGCCGTATTTGTAGAAAACCACCAGCATATTTATATCTTTTTCTTCTACATCCAGATCTTCCGCCTGCTGTCTTATGTATTCTGTGATTGCTTTTTCAAACATTCTGAGAAGATAGTTCTCAAAATACACTGTTTTTGAGGATTGTCTGAGATGCAGAACAGCTTTTTTGTTTTTCTGTGCAAAGGCAGTGGCTGAAGTGAAGGCATCTTTTAGGGAATTGAAGTGTTCATGGGACTCATTCATCTTCAGAATTTCATTTTCACATATATCCTCCATAACCTCAAATATATCATGATAATGGTAATAAAATGTATTCCTGCTGATTCCGCAGGCATCAACAAGCTCTTTGACTGTTATCTTGTCAAAATTATATTCGGTAAGCAGCTCCATAAATTTGTTTTTAATCTCGCGTTTTGTAAAATCAGTCATTTGCCTTTCCTTTCATTTCACTTACAAATGTCGAGCCCAGAATCAAAATTGCACCTGATATGCTGAGCATGTCCATGCTTTCCTTAAGTAAAAACGCCGAAAGCAGAACGGCAAGTATCGGATCAATATAGCTGAAAATAGCCACGGTCTGAGCCGGCAATTCCTTAATTGAACCAAAATACAGCACATATGCTATTCCGGTATGAACTATTCCCACTATTACTAGAAGCACCGCAGAGCCCGGCGTGACCTCAAGTGATCCTATGTCCACTGTCAGAAGACAGTATGGCACCAGAACTATCGATGCTGCAGCAAGCTGCATAACTGTGGTGTCGTATGAAGAAATGTTCTTAAGCTTCTTATTCATCAAAATGATCGTGGCATATAAAGCGCCTGCACCTATTCCGAGAAGTACCCCGGTCAGGTTTAAGTCTTCAGCATTGCCTCCGCTCACATAATTCTGAATTACTCCCGACACCATCACCATTCCGGCAAGTGCCGATATAACGCAGAGAGTCTTTCTCATTGTCAGCTTTTCTCCCAGAACGAAAGGAGAAGCGATTATGACGAAAACCGGCGCAAGATAGTAGCAGAGTGTAGCTACTGCAACGGATGTATAGTTATATGCTTCAAAGAGCAGAATCCAGTTGAAGCCTATCATCCCGCCTGAAATAACAAGGAGCGCCAGATTGCGTCTGATGGCCGTCCTGTCCGGCCGGCGCTTTCCTGCTGCCATAACGGTAAGGAGAAAAATTGTTGCCAGTACACCTCTTACCAGGGCAATTATACTGGAAGGAAGCGGTATGTATCTTACGAAAACGCCTATGGTTCCGAAGGTCACCATAGCTGTGATTATCTTAATTTTTGCATTCATTTTTATGTCGTTCTTTTAATTGTCTCTTAATTTTCCGGATTTGTCAAGCCACCTGAGAAAACACTCGCAGCCCTCAACCACATCAGTGTATGTAACATCAAAGTTCCCTGTATACCATGGGTCTGCTATGTCTCTGGGTCTATGGGTGAAGTCCAGCAACCCGCAGACCTTCTTGTCCGGGTCACCTCCGATAATCCGCATAAGATCGCGGCGGTTGCTTTCATCCATTATGAGCAGGTAGTCGTAATATTCATAATCCTTTGAGGTCACCTGCACGGCTCTGTGCTCTCCGCAGGGCACCCCCTCTTCCGCCAGCTTGCGCCGGGTGCCGTGGTGGACACCGTTTCCTATTTCTTCCCGGCTGGTGGCTGCTGAATTTATTTCAAATTGTCTTGTCAGACCTTTCCGGTTGACCATGTCCTGAAGGACGAACTGAGCCATGGGCGAACGGCATATGTTGCCATGGCAGATCATTAATACTTTTATCATTTCTTTATTTTAACACCTTTTTCCTATATAATCTATATAAAAAGATACCCTAAGAAAGGGTATCCTTAATCCTTTGGAGCTAGTGAAGGGAATCGAACCCCCAACCTGCTCATTACGAATGAGCTGCTCTGCCATTGAGCCACACTAGCAAGGTGCCCCATAAGCGGCAACAGATAAATTGTACCACATCATTAAACTTTTTGCCACTGTTTTATTTTTATTTATCCGGTTTATCTGAAGTTTTTGTTTCAATTTTCTCCGTTTATGTACTCGCAAAAGGTGTTAATCGGACAGTCGTCACACTTGGGTTTTCTGGCATCGCAGCACTGTCTGCCGTGAAAGATCAGGCTATGATGAGTCCTGGACCACCTTTCTTCAGGGATTCTGTCCATGAGAGAAAGCTCCGTCTTCAGAACATCCTTTTCGTGCACCAGCCCGATTCTGTTTGCCACTCTGAAAACATGAGTATCAACAGCTATTCTCTGCTGTCCGAAACCCACAGAAAGCACCACATTGGCGGTCTTGCGCCCCACACCCGGAAGGCTTACGAGGGCGTCATAGTCCTCAGGAACCTGTCCGCCGTAATCTGAAACCAGCTTGCGGGCCATTCCCACTATGTTTTTTGCTTTTGTCTTGTACATACCTATTCTTTTAATGTATTCCGACACCTCTGAAACATCTGCTGCAGCCAGACTTTCCGCATCAGGATATTTTTCAAACAGTGCCGGTGTCACCTGATTTACAGATTTATCCGTGGTCTGAGCAGACAGTGCTACAGCTACAATCAGCTGAAACACATTTTTGTGATGCAGAGCGCATTCTGCATCCGGATATGTCTTTTCAAGTATATCCAGAACTTCTTTTACTTTATCTTCTGTCAGCAAAATAATTACCTCTTTCTTGACTTTATTCCATATTAAGTGCTAAAATTGTATACAATTCAATGTTTATATTCAGGAGGACACCCATGATCAGTCTTGACTTTTTAAATAATGATTACGAAGACAATAGACCTGAGGCTCAGAAAATAGCAGAATCTATTGCAATCGATATTCTCACAGGCAAGCTTAAACCCGGTCAGCGGATTGCGGAACACACGCTGTGTGATAAGTATGCTATGAGCAGAACTCCCATAAGAGAAATCCTTAATCAGATCGCATCTATAGGGCTCATTAAGCTTATTCCCAATCGCGGTGCCTTTGTTATAGGCATAACTGAGCGTGATGTGGACGACTTCTTTTATATTCGGAGCCTGTTATATCCTCAATGTGTAAAATGGGCAGTTGAGCGAATCACCGACGAGGAATATTCAGCCCTTGAAGAAACATTTTCCTTTATGGAGTTCTATACCGCCACTGAGGACCTTGAAAAAATGCAGAAAATCAACCGCGGATTTGAGTCCATTATATACAATGCCTCGCATAATACAGATCTGGAACGAACTCTTCTGAGGTATGATTTTATCATTCGATATGCCAATAAAGACATCCGGTATCCACTTAATTACCTCCCTACTGTTTTAGAGGAGCACCGCAGTATATTCAACGCTTTTAAAGAAAGAAACCCCGAGGCCGGAGCCGAGGCGGCACAAATTCACGCCTACAGATCAATGCTCAGGCGGAAATAATATTCAGCCCAAAACTCCCAGATGCTCAAGCAGTATCTTTAAACCGATTAAAACCAGAATGATGCCGCCCGCCAGGGTGGCTTTCTTTTCATACCTTGCTCCGAACATATTACCGATGACAACGCCTGCAGCAGACAGTACAAAGGTTGTCACTCCTATAACCGAAACAGCTTTTATTATATTAACCTGAAGAAAAGCGAAGGATATTCCTACAGCCAGAGCATCTATACTGGTTGCCACGGCCAGAGTTAGGATTTCTTTTATATTGAGGCAATCGTTCTTTTCTCCGCTGCTGTTTTCCTCTCCTCCCCTGAACACATCAAAAATCATCTTGCCGCCTATAAAAGCAAGCAGTGCAAAGGCAACCCAATGATCAAAGCTGGTTATGTATCCTTCAAACTGTTTGCCCAGGAACCATCCGATGCATGGCATCATCGCCTGAAAACCGCCGAAAAAAAGTGCAATAACAAGCATATTTTTTACATTAAGACGTCTCATGGCAAGTCCCTTGCATACGGATGCGGCAAAAGCGTCCATGGAAAGCCCCACACCTATCATAATGACTTCAAACAGCCCCATAAAAAAATATCCTCCCAACATATCATTGAAAGGATATTTTATCATACTACGAGTTAAAAATCAACTTGTCTCCGTCGCAGTCTATGGTAACTGTTCCGCCGTCAATAAGGTCTCCTCTTATTATCATCGATGCAATCTCAGTTTCTATGTGCTTCTGCAAATAGCGCTTTACAGGTCTTGCGCCGTACTGCGGGTCATAAGCCTCATTTGCAATAAATTTCTTGGCTGCATCTGTAATAACAAGTGACATCTCTCTGTCTTTAAGTCTCTTTGACAGGGATTCAAGGGACAAATCGATTATTCTCTTAACCTGATCAGGTGTCAGAGCGCTGAATACGATTATATCATCAACCCTGTTAAGGAATTCAGGCCTGAAATAATTTTTAAGTTCACCGGTGACTCTTTCTTTAACATCTTCAGGAATAGTACCGTCTTCAGTCATATTCTCTATGAGCTCGCTGCTTCCGATGTTGGAAGTCATAATTATTATAGTGTTCTTAAAGTCTACAGTTCTTCCCTGGTTGTCTGTAAGTCTGCCGTCATCAAGAAGCTGAAGCAGAATGTTGAAAACATCCGGATGAGCCTTTTCAATCTCATCAAAGAGGATAACACTGTAAGGTTTTCTGCGAACAGCTTCCGTAAGCTGACCGCCTTCGTCATATCCCACATATCCAGGAGGCGCTCCCACCAGTCTTGAAACTGAGTGCTTCTCCATATATTCAGACATATCTATCCTTATCATGTTCTTTTCAGTATCGAAAAGCGCTTCGGAAAGGGCCTTGGCAAGTTCCGTCTTGCCCACGCCTGTAGGACCCAGGAAAATAAAGGAACCGATAGGCCTGTTTTCATCTTTCAGCCCGGCTCTGGCCCTTAAAATAGCCTCTGAGACGGCCTTTACGCCCTCTTCCTGACCGATTACTCTCTTGTGGAGAATATCAGGCAGTCTGAGAAGCTTTTCTCTTTCTGTTTCTACAAGTTTGCTTACAGGAATACCTGTCCAGCCGCTGATAACTTCGGCAATTTCTTCCTCGGTAACCTCTTCTTTAAGAAGCCTTTCAGCACCGTCTCCGGCATTGTCGGCTTTTTCCTTTTCTTTCTCAAGCTTCTTTTCCAGCTCAGGCAAAGTGCCGTATTTAAGCTGTGCCAATTTTTCGAGGTCGTAATTTCTCTCAGCTTCTTCCATCTGATGTTTAACCTCTTCAATCTGCTGCTTGGTGCCTTTGACCTCGGAAATTGCCTTTTTCTCGTTCTCCCACTGAGCGCGCATGGACTTGTCTTCTTCTTTAAGTGACGCCAGTTCCTTTTCAAGGGTGGCAAGTCTTGCGGCAGAAGCCTTATCTGTTTCTTTGCCTAAAGCCTGTTTTTCTATTTCAAGCTGCATTATCTTTCTTGATATTTCATCAAGTTCCTGAGGCATACTGTCGATTTCGGTTCTTATTCTTGCTGCTGCTTCGTCCATAAGGTCGATAGCCTTATCCGGAAGAAATCTGTCGCTGATATAACGATCCGAAAGAGTTGCACAGGCAATCAGTGCTCCGTCGGTGATTCTTACGCCGTGATGTATCTCAAATCTTTCTTTAAGACCCCTCAGTATGGAAATTGTATCCTCCACGGAAGGCTGATCTACAAGGACCTTCTGGAATCTTCTTTCCAGTGCGGCATCCTTTTCGATATACTTTCTGTATTCGTCCAGGGTCGTTGCTCCTATACAGTGGAGCTCTCCCCTTGCCAGCTTAGGCTTCAGCAGATTTCCTGCATCCATGGAGCCTTCAGTTCTTCCTGCGCCTACAATGTTATGGATTTCATCGATGAAAAGAATTATTCTTCCCTCAGATTTTTCTACTTCATTAAGTACAGCCTTTAATCTTTCCTCAAATTCGCCTCTGAACTTGGCTCCTGCAATAAGAGCCCCCATGTCGAGAGCGAATATTGTCTTGTCTTTCAGACCTTCCGGAACATCACCGTTGAGTATACGCTGAGCCAGTCCTTCTACTACTGCAGTTTTACCTACGCCCGGTTCACCGATAAGCACAGGGTTGTTCTTGGTTCTCCTGGAAAGAATCTGTATGGCATGTCTGATTTCTGCATCACGGCCAATTACAGGGTCGAGCTTTCCTTCCCTTGCCATTTCAACCAGATCACGGCCGTACTTATTAAGTGCGTCATAGTTGTCCTCAGGATTCTGACTGGTCACTCTCTGATTGCCTCTGACCTTTGAAAGAGCATTTAAGAACTTGTTTTTATCAATGCCGAATTTGGAAAAAATCCTTGCACTTGGTGTGCCTTTCTCCTCAAGAAGTGCAAGATAAAGATGTTCCACGCTCACATATTCATCCTTGAACTCGTCGGCAATCTTTTCAGCCCTCATCAGAAGCTGTGAAAGACGTCTGGAAGAATACATGTTGTCAGCCGCACCAGATACCTTAGGCAGCTTTTCCATCTCAGCCTCCAAATCGGCAATTATCGACGTCGGATCAAGATTCATATACTTTATCAGTTTAGGAATCAGTCCATCCTTCTGCATCATTAAAGCAAGGTGCAGATGTTCCCCGTCCAGCATCTGATGACCTTCTGAAATAGCTATATTCTGGCAGTCCATTATGGCCTGCTGTGCATTCTGTGTATATTTCTCAATATTCATATCTTTCCCTCCTCGTATAATATCTTTTAGATACATAAATGTACCTTGATAACTGAATAAATTTT
>SAMEA3663072__coassemble_1068_pt1 | contig 11036 bp, 9 predicted proteins | sample SAMEA3663072__metabat2_low_PE_011 | metagenome-assembled genome bin SAMEA3663072 (sample SAMEA3663072) | pig gut metagenome | biome: pig gut; feature: pig-associated habitat; material: faeces | place: France | collected 2012 | reverse complement strand
AAGAAAATCTATAATATTAATATTGAGTATCCCTTTTTCGTCATACCAGCGCTTGCCTATATCTTTTCTTACCACTATTTTCGGAAAAGAATCCCCGGTAAGGGCAAAAGGACGAAGCTCAGCCTCACGCTTTTCTTCGGTAGGCATTGAGTAGGCTGATTGAATATATGTCTTTTTGCTGCCGGAAGTGACGATAAAATCTATCTCTCTTGGGGTGCGTACAGAATTTCCCTTTTCATTTACTGTTCTGGCAAAAACCACCCCAACATCAACAGAGAACCCCCGGATCACAAGTTCATTATAAATGATATTCTCCATAATGTGGGTTATTTCCTGCTGTCTGAAGCCTATGCGGGCATTTCTCAGCCCTAAATCCTCACAGTAATATTTGTTAGGCGAGTCAAAATATGACTTTCCCTTTACATCATACCGCTTGCTTTCCGAGAACAGAAAAGAATCCTCAAGATGTCCTATATATGCACGAATTGTATTTGGTGAAACTCCTGCAGTCTGCTTTGATCTCAGTGTGTCTGCTATTTTGTTTGGATTAGTAAGGGAACCGATGGATGAGCACAGCAAATCGATAATCATTTCTAAAACGTCCTGACGCTCTATTCTTTTACGCTCTGCTATATCTTTAATGTATACCTCCGAAAAAAGCGATTTCAAATAGTTCATCTTTGCCCCATCATCAGGCCTTGATATAATCAGCGGCATACCGCCGTAAAACGAGTAATCATCAAAGGCCTCGCTTTTATCTCCCCCCACGGCAGAATAATACTCTGCAAAACTAAGGGGGTGTACACGTATTTCATCGCTTCTCCCTCTGAACTCTGTCAGAATATCACTTGAAAGCATTTTTGAATTGCTTCCTGTAACATATACATCCAGATTGGGCAGGCTTCTCAGGTCGTTTAACGCATCATAAAACGTAATTTTCTTTCCTGAGCCATTGTACGGATTAGGAACTTCATCAGACATCTGAATTTCATCTACAAACAGATAATATTCTTCCTTCTTTCCTTCCACCATTTCTCTTACAAAAGATGAAAGCTCCAGTGGATTGCGAAACCTTATGTCTTTAGCCAGGTCAAGTTCTATTATGATGATCTGATCTTTCCTTACACCGTTTTGAAGCAGATATTCCCTGTATATTTTCTTCAGCAAATATGATTTGCCGCAGCGGCGTATGCCGGTTATTACCTTAACTAATCCGTCAAAACGATATGAAATCAGCTGCTTGAGATAGCTGTCCCTCTTTATTTCCATAGTGATTTCCACAGTGCACCTCCTCCTATCCCACTACTCCATTGAAAATTATTGCCCATAAAGGCTTTTTTATTCAATAATTATAAAGCATTCCTCATGTTTTTTCAAGGGGTTTTATTTTTTCCCTTCCTGTGGTAGAATTATCACATTATGAAAGATATGAGAGAAAGGCTGTTTATCGCCACCTTTTCGTCAGGGGCAATTGACAGCATCAGAGAAAACAGATTAAACATAGAAATAAACCACACCTGCATTTCAGAGGATCTGGATCCTGAAAACCGCACCAGACTTTTGGCTTCCATTAAAAGTGACATTGCAGAAAGCGGTGCTCGGCGGGTCATCGTCCACGGACCTTTTACGGAGCTTTACCCTGCAGCCATCGACTATAGAGCAGTGGAGTTTGCCATGGAAAGGCTGGAGCAGGGCTATCAGGCAGCATCTGCCTCAGGCGCCGAATCAATGGTGGTTCACAGCGGTTACATTCCCTTTATATATTTCAAGGAGTGGCAGGCGGAAAAATCTGCGGACTTCTGGCAGAAATTCATTGCGGACAAGCCTTCGGATTTTCGCATCTATGTGGAAAACGTCCTGGAGGGCGAGCCTTATATGCTGGCTGATATGATGAAGCAGATTAAAGATCCTCGAATCGGCATATGCCTCGATGTGGGCCATGCTCTGGCAGCCGGCCGCAGCGCAGTCCCCATAGAAAAGTGGATTGAAGTTCTCGGCCCTCACATCGGCCATTTTCACATTCATAACAATAACGGAGAAGGCGATACCCACAGTCCTCTCGGCCATGGCCTTCTTGACTTTCACAGCATATTTGCCGCAGCAGAAGATTATTGCCGTCCTGAAGTGACTTTTACAATAGAGTCCCGGGACTGTGCAGAATCCGTTGAGTGGCTCATTGACCATGGATATCTGAAAAAGCTGAAATAATATTGACCTCCCCGGAAAATATATAGGATCAGCAGAAAACAAAAAACCGCCCCGGATGCCCTTACTTTGCTTTCATCAGCGGAGCGTCCCGTGCGGTTCTTTACTTTACCTTACTTTACTTCGATTCTATTCTTCTTCCATCATAATCTTATCGAATTCGGCAACAACAGCTTCAAATTCTCCATCGTCTTCGATGTCAATAAGCTCGAACTCATCATCGCCTACTTCCTTGTAGCCGTAGATGTAAACGTCGTCTGTGCCGTCATCAGGAATCAAGGCGATGTATTCCTTGCCGTTATAGTCAAATACGCCCATTATTTCGCATTCAACTTCCATTCCGTCATCAAACTCCAATGTGATAACATCAGCCTCTTCCGCTTCAACATTTTTCTTTTCGTCTGTCATTTCTAATCCTCCATGAACAACTTTGAAATCATTACCAATATACCATAAATCCCATTTTCAATCAACTAAAATATTCCCTGATTGCACGGGCGTTTTTCTCCGTTATTCCCTTTACCTCCATTAGCTTTTCCATATCGGCTTTTTTTATGTCCTCTACAGAATCAAAGTGGCTGAGAAGGGCATTGCGTTTGACAGGGCCTATTCCCGGAATATTGTCGAGAACCGAGCCGATGGTGTTTCTGCTTCGCAGGTTTCTATGGTACTCTATGGCAAAGCGGTGCACCTCCTCCTGAACGGTTCCGCAGTACTTAAAGAGCAGCGGGTTATCTTTCAGGAGTATCTCATCTCCCCGGCCGTTTACAAGGGCGCGGGTTCTGTGGCTGTCGTCTTTGGCCATTCCGAGAACGGGTATGTGAAGTCCCAGGTGCTCAAGGACCTTTTCCGCGGCAGTAACCTGCCCCCGGCCTCCGTCCATCAGGATCAGGTCAGGCATTGAAACAAATCCGCTGTCGCCTTCCAGTGCACGTCTGAATCGTCTTTCCAGCATTTCCGCCAGGCTGCCGTAGTCATCCTGGCCTTCAACGGTTCTGATTTTAAACCGCCGGTAATCTTTTTTCACAGGTTTCAAATTGCTGAAAACCACCATAGCTCCCACCGTATCCACTCCGTTTGTATTGGAAATATCGTAGGACTCAACCCGGTATCTCTCCTTTTCCTCACCCAGAAGCCGGGCAAAAGACTCACACAGAGCCCTCTCCTTTTCCGATGCAGAGGCCACCTTAAGGTCAATGGTCTTGGAAAGCTCCACCACATCCCTTCTGGCAAGCTCAAGAAGAGCTCTCTTGTCGCCTTTTTTCGGCACGGTGATTTTCACCTTGCGGCCGTCTCCCTGAGTCTCCAGAAATTCCTCCAGCAGAGCTTGTTCCTTAAGAGGTTCCGGCACTATAATTTCGCCGGGAACCACCGCCCAGCGGCTGTAGTACTGCTGTATGAACTGGCTCATAAGGCTTTCGTAATCGTCCTCGCCTTCCGCCTTCATGGAAAATGTTTCTCTGCCGGACAGCTTGCCGCCCCGAACGGTGAAAAGAACCATAACTCTGTTTTCACCGCTTCCTGCAGGCAGAATCATATCCATATCGTGTCCACCTATGACTGTAACCCTCTGAGTCTCCCCCAGTGCCTTGGCAGAAGCGATATAGTCCCGATAAACAGCAGCCTCCTCGTAGTTCATCTCATCGGAAGCCTCTTTCATCCTGGAGCCGAGATAGTCCAGCACAGGTTTCTGCCTGCCTCCCAGAAAGTCAAGAGCTTTGTCCACATAGGTTCTGTACTCCTGGGGGCTGATTGTGCCTGTGCAGATGCCTCTGCACTCCTTTATGTGATAGTTCAGGCATGGCCTGTAATCGTCTGGAAATGACGAGGCGGAGCAGCGCTTAAGCATGAATACCTTATTCAGAAGCTCGATTATCATATTGACAGCACCGGCATCGCTGTAAGGACCGAAATATCTGCTTCCGTCCTTTTTCAGAAGCCGGGTCTTTAAAATCCGCGGATACTCCTCATGAACAGTCACCTTTATGTACGGGTATGTCTTGTCATCGCGAAGGAGCACATTGTACTTGGGAGCATATTTCTTGATAAGATTGCACTCTAAAATAAGGGCTTCCATCTCCGTCTGGCAGGTGATGTATTCAAACTCCGCTATATGGCTTACCATTGCCCGAACCTTAGGGCTCTGATTGGCGGAGGACTGAAAATACTGCCGGACTCTGTTTTTCAGAGAAACGGCCTTGCCCACGTAGATGACCTGTCCCAGTCTGTCCTTATGCATATAAACTCCCGGGCAGTCCGGGAGTTTTTTCAGGTTTTCCTTAATATCAAACATCAGTATGGCCAGTTCCTTTGTCTGTAATCGCGCTCGCGCTCCATCTGCTCCATAGCTATTTTTTTCAGCTTTTCCTTTCTCCTTGCGGCGCGCTTTCTCCTGTTGGAAATTCTCAGTACCGCAATCATTATGAAAAATCCGCCAGTAAGGGCAAGGACAGCTATAATTATAACGGTCTGCAGATTTGTAATTCCGAAGGATGAAAGAAACCACCCTTTTTTTACATCCCTGGCAGCCAGCAGATCTATGGTTCTTACCGGGTCATCCGCCAGATATATTTCCACGGAACCGATTTTCTGACCCTTTTTTATAGGAGCTGTAAGATTTTCGTCATAAAGAGCCTCCGTTGTCACAAGGGAAGCAGATGCTCCTTCCGGCAGATTTACTATGCCTGCCTCTGCTGCAACACCTTCGATTCTGTTGGTGGCACCGCCTTTGAGCTTTCCTTTATCAAATTCCTGCCCTTTTGGAAACGCTTCGTAGCTCGAAATATTTTCTTTGGCATAATCCAGCAGTTTCTTCACGTCGGCGTACCTCTTAGCCACGGTAGAATCAAGTACCGCAACATAGACATCCAGACCGTCAAATTCACAGCCTACAACCATAGTAGCCTTCCTGGCAAGGGTTGTCCCTGTTTTGCCTCCAAAAACGCCTTTATACTTCTTCACACTTACAGTATTTCCCGATGGGTCTATTTTAGCTTTGCCGCCCTCAAGAAAATAGTTTGAATTTTCCAGATCTCTGCTTTCGCTTTTATTGGTTTTTGGAAGTATGTACTTGCTGGTTCCCGCAATTCTGAGGAGCTCTTTGTTGGAAAGTGCCTCTTTAGCAATCTTAACTACATCCGCTGCTGTAGAGTAATGGTTTTTTTCCTCTATTCCGCTGGCATTGGTAAAATTGGTATTGGTGCAGCCTATCTCCTCAGCGCGCTTATTCATCAGTTTGACAAATTTTTTCTCGCTGCCCGATACAGCTGCTGCCAAAGTGATTGCCGCATCATTTGAGGATACCAGCATAGCTTCATAGACCAGCTCCTCTACAGTAAGTTCTTCTCCTGCTATATTCCATGCCTCCGACTGGGCAAGCCTTGCAGCGTCAACAGCCGACTGCTTTACCGTCACCTTTTCATTCAGTCCCAGCTTTTCTATGGCAATGAGGCACGTCATGAGTTTTGTAATGCTGGCAAGGTTCATCTTTTTATCGGAATTCTTCTGCCAGAGGACCTCGTTCGTGGAAGCGCAGTATACTATTGCCGCCTGTCCCTTGATGTCAGGGCCGTCAGAGGCACCGTATGCGCAGACGGCGGAACCGAAGGATCCGGCGGTCACAGCCAGCACCACCGACAATATTATTATTTTTTTCAACAATCTTTTTTTCATTGATTTTTCCGTCAGTTTCAAGTTTATTTCTTTTTATCTTTCAAAAAAGTAATCCGCCAGGGTAAATCCATCCTCAATGTGGTTTCCCGCCGCCAGTGCCGCTCTTTCGTTGAACTGTCTCCTTTCATCTGGGGTTCTTTCATGTCTGCTGTCGTAAATCAGGAAAGGCACCGGATCAGATGTGTGTGTTCTTATGGCAAGGGGCGTTCTGTGATCAGGAATGACAAGAATCTTAAAATCATCCCCCGATTCCTTAAGATATCGGTAAACAGGTGTCACCACCTTGCTGTCGATATCCTCGGCGCACTTTATCTTTCCTTCAAGATCCCCCTGGTGGGAGCACTCGTCGGTTCCCTCTATATGCATATAGATGAAATTTTTCCCATTCTCGTAGGCTTCTATGGCGGCCTGAGCCTTGCCGGTGAAATTGGTATGCTTGGTTCCGTCTATACCGTCAACCTTGAGCACATCAAGTCCCGCAAACATGGCAATGCCTTTGATCAGGTCCACGGCAGAAATCACCGCGCCTTTTACACCGTATTTCTCGTTGAAATCCGGCAGATCAGGCCTTGTTCCCTGCCCCCATATCCATATGCTGTTGGCAGGATTGAGACCTCTCTTTATTCTGGCTTTATTCACCGGATGGTCTTTTAATATGTCATAGCTTCTGCGCATCATATCTGTAAAGTGATCTGCGCCCCGGCCCTTTGGAAGATAGGGGCCTGCCTTCTGATCGAGAATATCGTGAGGGGGAACGCATTTGTAATCCGTATGACCGTTAGGGTGACTTTTATCTACTATCATGCACTGGCGGTAACCGGTTCCCAGGTGTATATAAAGTCCGTCCTGAGCAAAATGCTCGTTGAGAACATCAACCAGCTGTGCTGCTTCCTCGGTTGTAATGTCTCCGGCAGCATGATCCTTTACAATGAAATCCTCGTACGAATCAGCACCGGCAGGGTCAACGGTTATGAGGTTTACCCTGAAGGAAATATCGGAATCGGACATTTCAAGACCGATGGACGCAGCCTCAAGAGGGGATCTTCCCGTAAGATACTTTCTCGGGTCGTATCCCATAACCGAAAGGTTTGCCGAATCGCTTCCCGGGCTGATGCCCTCCGGAACGGTCCTGGCGCTTCCGATTTCACCTCTTGCGGCAAGACCGTTTATACAGGGAAGGTCAGAAGCTTCCAGAGGCGTTCTGCCTCCCAGACTCTCAATGGGGTTATCTGCTGAGCCGTCAGGCACAACAATCAGATATTTCATTTATTGTCCTCCTCAAATTTTTTCATAAAGGCGATGAGGGCTTCCACGCCTTCCTTCGGCATAGCGTTGTAAATGCTTGCTCTCATTCCTCCGATTGAGCGGTGGCCGGCCAGATTAACAAGCCCCGCCTCTTTTGCTTCGGCAACAAACTTCTTGTCTAAATCTCCGTCTCCCGTTACGAAGACCACATTCATCAGAGAGCGGTCCTCTTTGGCCACAGGGCACTTGTAAAGGCTGCTGCCGTCAATATAGTCGTAGAGCATTGCCGCCTTTTCCCTGTTTCTTCTCTCCATCTCCTTTACGCCGCCGATTTTCTTAAGGTATTTGAAAACCTCTCCTGCTACATATATTGAGAAGCAAGGCGGTGTATTATACATGGAGCCGTTTTCTGACTGAATCTTGTAGTCAAGATAGGTCGGAATGTGGTCAGCCGGTGCATAGCCGATAAGGTCTTCTCTTACGATTACGATAGCCACACCTGCCGGGCCCACATTTTTCTGCGCACCTGCCCAGATGATTCCGAATTTGCTTACATCCACCTCTTCGGAAAGGATATTGGATGACATATCGGCAACAAGAGGAATATCGCCGGTTTCCGGAACATAGTTGTATCTGGTTCCGTAAATTGTATTGTTGGTAGTAATATATACGTAATCTGCATCAGGTCTTATGTCTTCTTTTGTAATCTTAGGCACCCATGTAAAGGTATCTTCTTCCGAGGAAGCCGCCGCCTTAATGTCTCCGAACTTGCATGCCTCCTTGTAGGCCTTCTTGGCCCATGTACCTGTAATTACATAATCGGCCTTTCTTGACTTTCTCAGAAGATTGAGAGGAACCATGGCAAACTGCAGAGTGCCGCCTCCCTGAAGGAACATTACCTTATAATTGTCGGGGATATTCATCAGTTCTCTTAAATCAGCCTCTGCATCCTCTATTATCTTCTTGAATTCCTTGGAGCGATGGCTCATTTCCATAACGGACTGGCCGCTTCCTTCATAGTTTAAAAGATCCTTCTGCACTTTCTCCAGAACCTCTACAGGCAGCATTGACGGGCCTGCGGAAAAATTATATACACGGTTATATTCGTTCATTTTCATGCCTCCAATAAAAAAACTAGTTTGATGTCAGTATAACACTTTACCCGCCTTTCGTAAAGTGATATACTTACAATATGCTGATTTAAAAAAACGGAGGAAATCACAATGTATAAAATTTCTACTTTAAATAAAATTTCTCCCGTGGGTCTTTCCCGCTTCAATGAGGAATATATAATTACAGAAAAAATGGAAGAAGCTGACGGCATTCTTGTCAGAAGCCAGGATATGCATGAGATGGAGTTTTCGGAAAAGCTGAAAGCAGTAGCAAGAGCCGGAGCCGGCGTAAACAACATCCCTCTTGACCGCTGTGCTGAAAAGGGAATAGTAGTCTTCAATACGCCGGGCGCCAATGCCAATGCCGTAAAGGAGCTTGTAATCTGCGGCCTTCTGCTTGCGGCCAGGAACGTTCCCGATGCTCTTCAATGGGCCGGCACCCTCACCGAAGATGTAAGCAAGGCTGTTGAAAAAGGCAAGTCTCAGTTTGCAGGTCATGAAATTGCCGGCAAGACCTTAGGCGTTGTGGGACTCGGCGCCATAGGACGCAAAGTTGCAGCAGCAGCAAAAGCCCTGGGCATGGAAATAGCCGGTTACGATCCTTATTATGTTTCCGGAGGCGAGGGCATAAGCGTTTATACGGATATAGAAGAAATGCTGGGAGAATGCGATTACGTCACCCTTCATCTTCCTGCCAACGACTCAACTAAGGGAATGTTTGACCGCAGGCTGCTTGGAGCCATGAAGGAAGGCACCGTACTTCTCAACTTCTCCAGAGATAAGCTTGTCAACGATATGGATCTTGCTGCTGCCATTGAAACAGGTAAGATTTCCAGATATGTAACAGACTTCCCTAACAATAATCTTGTGGGAAGAAAGAATGTCATTCTCATTCCTCATCTGGGAGCTTCCACTCAGGAGGCGGAGGACAACTGTGCCGTCATGGCAGCAGATGAGATACGCGACTACTTTGAAAACGGCAACATAATCAATTCCGTTAATTTTCCTAAGCTGGATATGGGGCCTCTGGAAAAGGGCATCAGATGTTCCTTTATGGTAAAAGATATGGAAAATCCTGCTTCGGATATTCTCGGTCTGCTTTCTTCAGCAGATGTTCAGGTTTCCAAGGTTATGGCTTCCCGCAGAGATGACGGCATCTCTTACGTGCTGGCTGAAATTGCTTCTCAGAACGTTCCTTCCCTTCTCTTCCAGGGAGAAAACGGAGCAAAGATAATCAGATACAGAGCCATAGAGAGATAAACAGAAATATATGTATCCGGTTACGGCTGAGACTTTCCTCCTTCTCTTATGAGATTGACAGCCTGAACTCTGTTTTCCACACCCAGCTTCTTATAAAGCCGGTAATTGTGGGATTTGACCGTATTTTCAGCCACGGAAAGAGCCTCGGCTGTCATGGCCGGGTTGATACCCAGTCCCATACCCACACCGATAAGGGTACAGCAGAGCAGACATCCCGCAAACAGGAAAATAGTCGGGTTAAGTACCTTGAGTCCGTAATAGATAAGAGACGGGATTACTCCGCCCGGTATCCACGAACCGATAAGAAGACCTACCATCATCAGAATAAGCATGGCCTGCATTGATCTGCTTATAGCCATTATTATTCCCTGCTCCAGATAGTTCCACTTCCATCCGTTGGCTACGGCTACAATGGCCGCTACAATTGCCGCACAGATAAGTGCCAGATGGCCTTCGCCATCTTTACAGATTACGATTTCCCACAGCAGGAAAGCCAGCATTGCCAGAATAACTACAAGGCATTGCCACATTGGAATTTTTTTGCCCATAATAATACCTCCTTTTGAATAAAATAATTTCCTCTTATATTATCATTCAGAAAGGAGGTATTTTTCAACGGAACTTAAGTATCAAAAATGTAAACTTTAGTGCCTCTTATGCCTTGTTTTCGTTTTTCTTTTTCTTATCATCAGAATACTGCTTCAGCACCGTGTCGCGCCACTCCTCCATAGGATTGCCGTTAAAGGCCCTCTGCAGCTCCAGGTATCTCTGGAGATGGTCTCGCAGCTGCTCTCCCGATGCAAATCTGAGGAACCAGTGAAGTTTTTCCTTGTTTTCTTCGGAACGCTGGCGGATCTGCTGACGGAGTTCCTCGTAGCGGACAAGTATATTGTTTTCCTTGGCGAATGCACGTATTTTCTTCACAATTCCCAGGGAATATACCAGATCCACGCCGAAGATGCCGAAAAACATTCCTACAACGAAGGAAAATGCCAGGTTATTGCTGAACCAGTTTAATGCATTTAAGATATGGGGATGTATGAGGAAATAGTAAACGGCACCCAAAATAGCCCAGTAGATTGAAAACCTCAGGCATATTATCCCCTGGAAGTTAAATTTTTCTTTTGAATAATCCCAGAGCTTCACCTTCATACCTTTTATGAAGATTACACCTGCTATGTACTCAATCAGTGTCATAACAAGAGCCATGACAATAAAGAGGATTATTTTACTGCCTGCAGTGACTTCCCTGATGAGCGATGTATTCTCAAGACCGGCAAGCAGATACAGGGCGCACAGGCCGAAACCGTAGAGGGGCAGATAAGGCCCTACAAGAAACCCCGGGTTTATCCATCTTCTTGTTACATTTGACGGGGAAAACCGCCTGTAAAGGACCTCCAGTCCCCATCCCAGGATGCACCCTATAAAAAACAGGAATGCCAGAACGAGAAATTTATTCATATCTCCCTCCCTGAATCGGTGCCTTAGCCGGCACTGCTTTTCTGGCTTTATGCCCCGCCATCATAAGTTCGATTGCGTGAT
>SAMEA3663072__coassemble_1059_pt1 | contig 11127 bp, 14 predicted proteins | sample SAMEA3663072__metabat2_low_PE_011 | metagenome-assembled genome bin SAMEA3663072 (sample SAMEA3663072) | pig gut metagenome | biome: pig gut; feature: pig-associated habitat; material: faeces | place: France | collected 2012 | reverse complement strand
AGGCTTGCGCCATATGAGCAGTAAGAATTAAACTCTGTTTGAGCACATTAAAGCCTATAAGGCGAGTTAGTTTAATTCTCTGCGAATAAAGCAAACTGTTTTTGCGCTTCCTGCGATGAGGATAAAGAGAGAAAACTCTAAGGCAGCCTGCAGCAGATGCATTTTTAGCAAGAATAAACAGGAGAGCTATATGAAAGACGTAATTGTAATAGGAATTGCAGGGGGTACCTGCTCCGGCAAGAGCACCCTTATTCAGAAAATAAAGGAAGAGTTCGGCGATACCATAACCATTCTCAGCCATGATTTCTATTATAAAGCTCACAATGAAATTCCATTTGAGGAACGTAAAAAACTCAACTATGATCATCCCGACTCATTTGATACCGATCTGATGATAGGTCATATCAAGAAGCTTATTAACGGCGAGAGCATAGAAAGACCCGTTTACGATTTTACAATCCACAACAGAATCGACGAGACGGTAACCGTGCATCCGTCGAAAGTTATCGTTGTGGAGGGCATACTGATATTTGAAAACAAAGAGCTTCGGGATATGTGTGATATCAAGGTGTTTATCGATACCGATGCCGATGTCCGGATAATAAGAAGGATAGTGCGTGATGTTCACGAGCGCGGCAGGACTCTGGAATCAGTAGTCACCCAGTATCTGACCACGGTGAAGCTCATGCATGAGCAGTTTGTTGAACCTACTAAAAAATATGTGGATGTCATCATCCCTGAGGGAGGCTACAACCAGGTTGCACTTGAAATGCTCAATGAGAGAATACATGCTCTTCTGAAAGGACGTGGCTAGATTGTCTGATTCCGGAAAGGGAAACAAAGTAATTTTATATTTACTGTTTACGGCACTGGCCCTGTTATGGGGTCTGTCTTTTTTAGGTACAAAAGTGGCTCTTAAAGAGCTGGAGCCCATAGAGGTTCTTGCTGTCCGCTGGGGAATGTCCCTTGTGCTTTTCTGCTTTCTTGCAGTTACAGGGATTATAAAAATCAATTTCAAGGGAAAGAATGTCAGGCTCCTTGCCATAGCCGTGGCAATACAGCCCTGTATTTATTCCATTCTGGAAGCATGGGGAATCAATCTGACCACCTCATCGGAAAGCTCTATAATAATTGCGGTGATTCCCCTTATGGTGGTAATTGAAGGATTTCTGTTTTTTAAACAGAAAGTTTCACGGCGTACAGGCATCGGCATTATCATCGGATTTTCCGGTATTGTAACAGCTATATTGTTCTCACCGGAATTTTCAACAGGAGGAAAGCTGACAGGCTACCTGTGCCTGATAGGTGCGGTTACAACAGGGGCCCTTTATACCATAATATCCAACCGGCTGGGCCAGGAGTTCTCAACTATGGAAACCACCTTCGGACTTGCTCTGGCAGGCGGGGTCTTCTTCAATCTGCTTTCATTTCTTGAGGGAAACGGACTTCACCCTTACAGAGTGTTTCTGTCGGGAGGCTCTTCAATGTGGTCGCTTATTTATCTGGGAGTGGGATGTTCCTTCGGCGCATACCTGATTTTTAACTATACACTTTCAAGGCTGAGGGCGGATCTGGCCACATGCATACAGACCAATTCAATTACCGTTGTAGGTGTTGCAGCCGGAATAATCTGGGGCGGAGACAGCTGGGGCTGGTATACTGTGGTAGGAATGCTCATGACAATTGCAGGAATTATCATTGCTTCCAGAGATGCTAAATAGAGTTTTATATTGACAATGATGTAATATTATGTTAAAACATAAATAAGGGAAAGAGTTTGAACGCATGGTGTAGTATAAACTATGGGGGAAAACTTATGAAAGATTATCAGCAGAAAAAGATGAAAAGCCACGTACTGCCTCAGCCCGTGTACAGGCAGGCCCTGTGGGCAGTTAAGGATCTCCTCAGGCTTCAGGAGCGTCTTGAAGAACTGAGAAGAGATGCATACGCAGTGGGAGAGAGGAAAATACAATGGTACGGAGGAGGATACAAAGGCGGCTTTGTGTGTGATGCCACTGGGGGAAAAGCTGTGGAAATAGCCAATATTTCCTGGAGAATAGACGCCATTGTCAGAGCTTTTGATTCTGTACCGGAAAAATACCGGAAAGGCATTGAGAATAAACTTGTTCACGATGTGCCTTACGATGACCAGTGCCATCCAAATACATGGAAAAGGTGGCAGCAGGTTTTCCTGTATAACGTAGCAGAAAACCTGTGTATTCTGTAAAAAAATAAAAAAATTTGAAAAAATTTCTAAAATTGTGCTGAAAGTAACGTTTCAGTGTGCTATTATGTAAATGTAATAAAATGTCAAGAGACGCTTTGCAGTTCTTTAAGAGAACCGCAGGGCGTTTTTGCTTTGGAAGAGGTGCTCTAACTTTTTCCATGGTTGACCTTTATGGTGGTCTTACTTTCGTGGTGGTTTTTGAGGTTAAGACAGGTAGAGTATGAACTATGTTCTAGTTTTGTCTGTCTTTTTTATCGGCGTTGTACAATTTGACTTGAAACAAGTTTTTTTACAACATGACACTCACATCGGCCTTTAAATCGTAACTGAAAAGTCGTGAATGTTGTACTTTTTTTTGATTTGCAGAATTTTTACAACATAAAATTAAATCACGTTGTAATAATAACTTGACCTCCTGGATTTTTACAACATGACACGCAAGAGCCGGCCTCCAAAAGCTTTGGAAAAGGTGTGATGTTGTAAAAATAGTGGCTTATTTGATTTTTTTACAACATCGGAGTGTTCCTTAACTTAATGGTATTGCCTTTTGAAGGGCGGTCATGATTTCGTTCTGGTACCATCATAAAAGTTAGAGCATGGGTCAAGCCACCGAAAAAGTTAGAGAGCCTGAAACTAAAGAAAGGAAAATGCATAATGAAGAAAAAAATTGCAGGTATAACCCTGATCCTGCTTTCTCTTGGAGCACTTGGTTTCTGGGAAATGTGGGGAAGGGAAAACATTACCTATGACAGAGTTCTGGTTCTTAAGGATTCATTGCCCAAAAATACTCTTATCACTTCTGAGATGCTACGGGAGAAAAAGACGGAAAATCCCGGAGAAGGTGCAATCCTCAGCGATGAAGGCAATGAGATTATCGGCATGGAGACGGCACAGTTTGTTCCGGCGGGAACCGAACTTTACAGAGAATATTTTCAGGAGTCTGTATTTGCAGTGGGCCCGGAAGAAGGTAAATACATTCTGTCCGTGCCGGCTCAGTGGCTGAAAGCTTTCCCTCAGACTTTAAAGCGAGGGGACAGAGCTTTTTTTTACTGCGGAGGTGAGCCGGTTACCGATGCTGTGGTTGCATATGTGCGGGACGGTACCAACCAGGAGGTTCATTACGGAGACGATGAAAGACTGACCAGCTCCTCATCGGTAAGTCTGATTGAAATTGTCGTAGATGAAAAGCAGGCAGCACTCCTAGGCAGACTGGCTGAAAAGGGCAACAAATTTGTGATTCTGTACTATTAAGGCAGGAAAGGAGGAAGACCGTCCATGACTTTTGAGGAAGTATGCGGCCGCGTGAAATCCGCAATGGAGGATCGCTGGAAAGCTGCAGATGAAGCAGGCAGAATGCTGCGGCTGGAGAGAGAAAAAAGAGCAATAATGGGATATGAGGAGGATATGGAGGAATACAGAAGGGATATTTGTCAGATAATATATGATGAGGGAATGGAGAACGGGGACTATCCGCCCTGGTATAAAAATCTCACAGAGGGAGTTTTCAATGAGCTTTACGGTCTTGCGGGCCTTGCTCCATGGGTTTACGACGAAACTGAAAGCTACAGAAAATCATCGTCAGCCAAACTCATTGGAGACAGGCTTTATTGCCTTATAGACGGAGTGTCTCAGCTTCAGCCTCAGATTATCAAAGCCGGAAGGAGAGATCAGCTTAAGAGGGCGCTTCTCTTAGGCTCTCCCAGAGAAAGACTGGAGAAGGGGTTTCACGAGGTATACCTTAGAAACGGCATCAGAATAACCATTTATTCAGGTGAACGCACAAAAGAAGGCCAGGACGTGATGGTTTTCAGAAAATATATTATGAATGAGCTTACCTTCGAAGAGCTTGTAAAGAGGGGGACAATTCCGCCGGAGGCGGTAAAACTGTTCCGTACAATGGCGGCAATCGGGTTTAACGTAATCTTTGCAGGACCGGTAAGATCAGGGAAAACTACTTTCATGCAGGTGTGGCAGTGCTGTGAGAAAAGTAATCTTGAGGGACTTGCGGTTTCCACAGACCCGGAGACACCATGGCACAGGCTGATGCCCCATGCTCCCGTAATGCAGCTTGTAGCTGACGGCAGAGAACTGGAGGACCTGACAAAATCTCTGGTGAGAGGAGATAACGATTATGTGCTTCTGGAGGAAATGCGTGATGCGGCGGCCTTCAGACTGGCACTGGATATTATTTCCACAGGGACACATCGGAGCAAGGCCACAGTACATACCACGGATCCTGTTAATCTGCCCTTCCGTATGGCATCACGAATCTGTGAAAGCTACGGAGGCAGCCTTCAGGGAGTGTTACAGCAGATTTTTTCCGGTTTCAGCTATGTATTTGAATTGTGCAGCAGAGAAGAAAACAGAGGGGAAAAAAGACTGAAAGCCCTTTGGGAGTACTGCTACGACGGCCACAGAGATTTGCCCTCGGTTCATAAGATCTGCAGCTATGATGCTGCAGCAGATGACTGGAAATGGAAGCACCACATGGGGGAAGACAAGAAAAAAATCGCAGGTCTCCTGCCGGAGCAGATGAAAGAAATGGAGGACATCATGGAAGAACTTGAAAGAAGAAATCCAATCACAGAGAAAACGGTAATATATCCGCGCTATTACAGACCTAACATCATGGAGAACCCTGAGAGGAGGAGCTTATGACTGAACTTTTTCTCATATTGCTCATTGCAGCAGGGATAACCATACTTATGTGGAATAGCATATATGAAGTGGCTTTGCAGCTGAAGGAAGCCGTGGAAAAATGGGTCATGAGTTTTAAAGAGGATATTAATGAGAAAAGGCGGGAGGCAGAAATTAAAGGAAGACTCGGGGATATTGTCTACAGCCATATAAGACTGCTTCTCCAGATTACTCTGGGAATGGGAACCCATAAAAGCATTAAGGCATTCTGGACAGTATCGTCATGCTCAGCTTTGGCAGCAGCAGCTCTTCTGGCGGGAAAAGTTTCCCTGTCTGTCACTGTTTCGGCAGCTCTTGCGGCAGGAGTTCTTCCCTACGGCCTCCTCAGACTGCGGCTTAAAAAGCTTCAGGTAAGCAGTTCAAGAGAAGGGGAAATTCTGGTGACGGAACTTCTGGAAAATTACAAGATACATTATTGCAATATGCGGCAGGCTATTGAGCAGACTGCATCTTCAATTGAGGAAGCCCCCAATTCAAGGAGGCTTCTTTTAAATTTGACAAAGGGATTAAATACGGCAGAAAAAGACCGCATAGGAAGCCTTCTCCGTGAATTCAGACTTTCCATTAATACCTCATGGGGAAATATTCTCGCATCAAATATGGGCTTTGCCCTCATGTCAGGTGTGGAAGTGAGCGAAGCACTGGCGGACCTTGCCGATACAGTCAAAAGAGCCAGGCGCGTAGATGAGTTTGCCAGGCGGGAAAATAACGAAGCTGCTCTTATACTGAAATATCTGGCTCCCGTTTCATACGTTCTCACTGCAGCAGCAGGAGTGGCCTTTTTCGGTCTTTCCCCGGAAAAATTCCTTTACTACCAATTTAAAACGGAGGCGGGTCTTACATGGTTTACAATTTCTTTAATTATCTACGTGGCAGGAGCAGTAATAAACGCCTGCATTTCAAGAACAAGGCTGGATCTTTAAAAAACAGGGCCCGGATTGACAGGGAAATATACGGAAGTGCTGTAACCCTTAAGAATCTGGCACTGGTTCAGAAGGAAAAGCCACTGTCGGCCGACTTTATTTTTGAAAGCCTGATGGAAAATTCAGCAGCCCTGAGGCCGGCATATGAGAAGCTCATAGCTTTATACAGAAGCGGCAGAGATGAGGAAGCCTTTAAAGCCTTTGCTGCAGAAACGGAGAGCCGCGCGGGGAAAAATTTTGCATCTATACTCTCAAAGCTGGATAAGATCAATCCCGCGGAAACGGTTAAGCAGATGGAAGTTTTTCAGAGTATGATGGCGGAGGAAAGAACCACCGCAGCCATTAAGACAGCTCAGCGAAACAGCGTCATAATAACAGCACTGGCCTCCGCCTCAATCTTTGCACTTCTGATTAACTTTGCCGTTGTGGTAGTATTTATGGATACCCTCGGGATGCTGGAGCATTTGTTTTAGAGGCTATAAGCCATGAAAAAATTAACAATATGGGAGGAAAAAATATGAAAAATTTGATTATCATTATAGGAACAATTCTTTTGGGTGCCCTTATAGTCAATACCCTGGTCCTGGGGGACGACAACTCACTTAAATCGGCGGCCAATGATATCATGGAAGAAGGAACCAAGGCAATAATGGACAGCATTGATTTTTCAGGCTCCGGAGGCGGTTCGGGCTCCGGGGGCGCTTCGGGAGGTCAGGAGTGAAACAGATTATTATTATAATAGGAACAGTGATTCTGGGATGCCTTATTTTTAATATGATGGCGGGAGACGACCCGGGCAGCCTGAAAAATGTGTCTCTGAAGGTAATGGAAAGAACTATGGAGGAGTATGGGTAATGAAGGATTTAATCACGACCATAGGTTCAATTATTATACTGATGATGTTCCTGCTGCAGTTTGCTGCAAATCAGACTACATATACCAGGATTATGGGAGCTGAGCATGAAATAAAGGAATTCCGTTTACTTTCTCAGGAGACGGGAAGTATAAACAATGAAGATATCAACAGTCTGAAGAACAATCTTTCAAAAATACTGCACTGCCTTCCGTCGGAAATATCGGTAAAGGTCACGGGATACGGTGCAGATGGGGAAAATGAAGAGAGCCGTCCGGCAGACTATTCCGTAACCATGCCAATTTACGGAGTTATAGGCCCTGCGGGGATGATGGGACTTTCGGAAGATGAAAATGTTAAGCAGTATACAACAGGCGGAATTATAGTATTTAACAGTAAGGAATCAGATGATGGAAATGAACCTGATAATCCGGAGGAAGAATAATGAAGAATCTGATAATAACCACAGCCCTGGTGATATTATTCTCCATGCTGGTCTGCTTTCAGTGGGATATGAACACCAGAATATGCCGCGCCTACAGTGACGAGGGACAGATAGGTGCCCTGGATTTAATTCAGTGAATAAAATTTGGAAAAACATTGACACAATACGATTTACGGTAGTATAATGACAAAAAGTAAGAGGGAGTAACTGGCACATTTTGTGTGGTATTTGCGTCATTACGATCGTCCGTTTTTATGGCGGCGATTCGCTGATATCTTAAATAGTAAGACTTTTACCGTTTAGTAAATGGTAGGAGTCTTTTTTTTATAGACTCCGGAAAGAAGGGGAGAAAAGATGAAGTATTACTTAAAGAGTATTGATGAGGCATTTAAAGAGGTAAATTCAGATTCCCACGGCCTCTCTTCTGAAGAAGCGGAGCAAAGGCTTGAGGAAAACGGCAGAAACAAACTGGCCGAGTCAAAGAAGGATTCTATTGTTAGGAGATTTTTAACTCAGCTGGCAGATCCTATGATTATCATACTGATTGCAGCTGCCGCAATCTCAGGTGTCACATCCTATTATTCCGGTGAGAGTTTTGCCGATGTTATAATCATCCTTGCAGTGGTCATAATCAATGCCATACTGGGCATCTTACAGGAGAGCAAGGCTGAAAAGGCCATCGAGGCCCTTCAGGAAATGTCGGCGGCAACAAGTAAGGTCCTGAGAGACGGCAAGCTTGTGCACGTAAAAAGCGAGGAGCTTACAGTCGGTGACGTGATTATGCTTGAAGCCGGAGACAGTGTCCCTGCAGACGGCAGAATTATTCAATGCGCCAGTATGAAGGTGGAAGAAGCCGCCCTTACGGGGGAAAGCGTTCCGGTAGAAAAGACAACAGATGTAATCAGCCTGGGGGATGAAAAGGACGTTCCCCTTGGAGACAGAAAAAACATGGTCTACATGGGCAGCACTGTGGTTTACGGAAGAGGTGCAGCTGTTATATGTGCTACAGGCATGAACACGGAAATGGGTAAAATCGCCGATGCTCTTTCACAGGCAAAAGAAGGCAAGACACCGCTGCAGCTTAAGCTTGCTCAGCTTTCAAAGATTCTCACCGTACTGGTTCTTGCAATCTGCGTTGTCATATTCGGCGTGAGCCTGATGAGGGCTGATACTATTACAGGAGAGGTTTTCCTGGATACTTTCATGATTGCTGTAAGTCTGGCTGTTGCGGCCATTCCTGAAGGCCTTGTGGCAGTTGTGACTATTGTGCTTTCCATAGGAGTAACCAACATGTCAAAGCGGAATGCCATTATCAGAAAGCTCACTGCAGTTGAAACCCTGGGGTGTGCACAGATAATATGTTCCGATAAGACGGGAACCCTTACTCAAAACAAGATGACCGTAGTTGACTATTACGGAGATGACGAAAAGCTGCTGGCTCAGGCCATGGCTCTCTGCTGTGATGCCCAAATAGAGGAAGGCGAAGACAGCGCAACAGGAGAGCCTACGGAGTGCGCTCTTGTTAACTATGCATACAAGCTGGGGCTGAAAAAGGGCGATGTGCAGAAAAACCTGCCGAGGGTAGGCGAGGTTCCTTTTGACAGCGGACGAAAGATGATGACAACCCTTCATAAAGATGCAAAAAACAACAGGATCATTCAGTATACAAAAGGTGCTCCTGATGAAGTGCTCAAGAAATGCACGAAAATATACAAAGACGGAAAAGTCTGTGAAATTACCGATGAAGATAAGCAGCATATATTGACAGCAAACAAAAACATGGCAGACAAAGCTCTACGTGTCCTGATGGCGGCACAGACCGTTTATTATGAAATGCCGCAGAATGTATCACCGGAGGGAATTGAGCATGACCTCTGCTTCCTGGGTCTTGTGGGCATGATTGATCCCGTAAGACCTGAAGTTAAAGCAGCCATAGAGGAGTGCAACGAAGCAGGAATCACACCGATAATGATAACGGGAGACCATATTGACACTGCATCTGCCATAGGACGCGAGCTTGGAATTCTCAAGGAAGGGAAGCGTGCAATAACGGGAGCAATGCTTAATGAACTTTCCGACGAGGAGTTTGAAAAGGAAATTGAAAATATCAGTGTCTATGCACGTGTTCAGCCTGAACATAAGGTAAGAATAGTGAACATGTGGAAAAAGAAAGGCTATGTAACTGCTATGACCGGAGACGGTGTAAACGATGCTCCGAGTATCAAATCTGCAGATATAGGTGTGGGGATGGGAATTACCGGAACCGATGTGACGAAGAATGTAGCAGATATGGTTCTGGCTGACGATAACTTTGCAACCATAGTGGGGGCTGTTTCAGAGGGAAGAAGAATTTACGACAATATCCGCAAATCTATTCAGTTCCTTCTGGCATCAAATATGAGTGAGGTGGTGAGCATTTTTGCGGCCACACTTATGGGCTTTACAATCCTGCATCCTGTTCATCTGCTCTGGATAAACCTGATTACAGACTGCTTCCCGGCTTTGGCTCTAGGTGTTGAAAGACCTGAAGATGGAATTATGAAGAGAAAGCCTCGTAAGACTACCGACGGCATTTTTGCAGGCGGCATGGGCTTTGATATGGTCTATCAGGGGCTGGTAGTATCAGCGCTGACACTGTGCGCATATTTCGTAGGTCATTTTATGGAGACCGGTGTATGGGAGATTACCGACAGTCCCGACGGAACAACAATGGCTTTCCTGACCCTTTCAATGGCTGAGATTTTCCACAGCTTCAACATGAGATCCCAGAGGGGAAGTCTGTTTAGTATCAAGCATATGAACAAGAGCCTGCTTCTTGCAAGTCTGGCAAGCCTGGTATTCACATCAGTTGTCATTTATGTGCCGTTTCTTGCCGCAGCCTTTGAGTTTGAGCATATCAGCCTGACGGAGTATTTTGTGGCTTTAGGCATGGCCTTCATGGTAATTCCAATTGTGGAGATAATAAAGCTGATACAGAGAAAATGCATGGCTGCAAAGCAAGAATAAATAAGGAAAAAAATAATACAGTAATTCAATAAAACCCGGGACGGAATACCGCTTGCCGGGTTTTTGAGTTTATACAGATATACCCAATACAGGAGCTGCATCTGACCTTTGAGCAGCTGATGGGGGTACTTAAGCTAAAAGAGCATACTCGTCAAATTTAACGATAAATTTATTGACAAATTCATTGTTATATAATAAACTGGTAGTAAAAAAAGGATAGCAGGAGGAAGGACTTATGAATCCAGTTAGAAGTATGCTCGAAAACACAGTGCCAATTTCTATGTTTAACAAGGGTATGGCAGGGAAAATTTTTGAAAGTGTCAAGCAATCAGGTACAAAAGTTGTTATGAAAAATAATGTTGCGGAATGTGTATTATTGTCGCCCGAGGAGTACATTGCAATCATAGATGAACTTGAGGATATGTATCTTATGGCCGAAGCAAGAAGTCGAATGGACAATTTTAATGCAGATAAGCTGATAAGCCGTGAAGAATTCGATAGAAGATTTGGAATCACAGAAGAGGACATTGAGGATTTTGAAGGGGTTGATTTTGAGTGAAGTGGAGACTGACTTTTCTACCTGAAGCAGAAGAAGACTTCGACAAATTAGATGGCAGTAAGAAAAAAATTGTAAGAAAAGCACTGGCAAAGATAGAACAAAACCCTCTTCCAAGTTATGAAGGCGGTTACGGTAAGCCACTGGGAAACAAAGGCGGGAAGAATCTTTCAAACTTTCTAAAAGTAAAAATCAAGGGTGCAGGTATAAGAATTGTTTATCAAACAATACACATTGACGAAATGGTTATTATAATTATAATCGGAATGCGTGAGGATTTTGAAGTATATGAAGAAGCATTTGCAAGAGTGAAAAAATATGAACTGTAGTTTTCTTCTAGATTTGGTGAAAGAGAGGATTGGATTATGAAGATTAAGAAAATGTTACTCACAACTGCCGCCCCGGCAGGTGCATCAGCAG
>SAMEA3663072__coassemble_1057_pt1 | contig 11151 bp, 10 predicted proteins | sample SAMEA3663072__metabat2_low_PE_011 | metagenome-assembled genome bin SAMEA3663072 (sample SAMEA3663072) | pig gut metagenome | biome: pig gut; feature: pig-associated habitat; material: faeces | place: France | collected 2012 | reverse complement strand
GGAGCCATAGCTTCCTTCGACGTACTTTCTTCAAAGGCCGGATTTGCCAGAACCTTAAAGGTCTCTTCCTTCATGATTTCAGCGTTTACCACAACAGCAGCGTTGAATTCCAGCTGTTTTCCGTTTATTTTTTCTGCCCAGACATCTCTTGCATACGCCCTTTCTGTTATTTTTTCGGTTCCAGTCATCTGCGGCACCGCTGTTACCACCCTGAACGGAATTTCCTGTTTTATTGAAAACAGCTGTATTTCATCTTCTTCCTTTCCGGACATACATATCATCTTGGCCAGCAGAATCCCTTCTGTAATAATCTTTCCCTGTTCTCCTCTGCTTTCGCTGCGTGCAATTTCACCTGTTGTATAAAGGATTCGCTCCACTTCACCGTAGGCAGCTTCCGGTGAGATTATCTCCCGTACCGAAGATTCCCCGGCAGATGAAGCAATGGGGATCCGGCTTTTTTCCTCCCTGAAATCGCAGATAAAATCTTTTTCTTTATGATATGCATCTACTATTATTTCTTTTTCCGTTCCCGTATAGAGCTCCAGATATGTTATTATTTCGCCTTCCAGCCTGAAAATTTCACCCTGTTCTTCGTCATGCATAAGCTTTACTTTAAGCCCGCTTCCGTCGAAGGAAACAATGGCATTTCCTCCATCCTGCTTCACCGGTATAAACTGAGTAAATTCAACACGTGTCTGCGCCTGCCTTATACTTTCGCACGGGTTGTCGCCGGTTACGGTATATAACAGGTTAACAAATATAAAGCCGTTTATCACAACTTTTTCCGCTGTAACCTGCTTGTAGTTTTCCGCCACGCTTATATCCTGCTTTAAAATTCCTTCGGGGTTTGCATCCTCCTTTATTTCCAGATCTTCACTTATGGACATGGCATCCTTTTTTCTAAGAGAAACGCTGGTAATCTTAACTCTATCCTTCAGCATTTCGATTTCCTCACCGTTAATGCCCTCAAAAATATCCACCTTGCTGTCAACACACTCTTTGGCCATTACCGCAAGAGAAATCTTCACCCGGTATTTACGTTCGTTGATTACCATATATTCTATTTTTTCCGCTCTGCAGTCCATAATCAGGGTAGCACCGGGGGCAATATCAGTATGCCATCTTTCTTTGAAAGGCACCCGTGTCTGAATTGCAATAACCGGCCCGGCGGTCTGTCTGTTTTCGGGGACATAGAGAGTCTGCAGTTCAATCTCGCCGGACAGATTTATGTAGTCATCTGTCTTGTTTATGCAGTCTATTTCCCGGGAAGTAAGTCCTGCAGTGCCGTCTATAAGCAAGATTTCCCTTAGGTCCGGTTTTGTGTCCGGCACCAGAATGTCCTCTTCAATTGTTATAACTGTCTTCGGCTTTTCGGTAATGCCGGTGGCCTGCACCGGTGTATATACTGCGTTTCCCGCAACAGGAACTATTACCTTCTCGTCTATTTCTCTGGCCGGAACCATGGCGTAATCCGGAATTTCCTTTTCGTAGGTCATAGCTTTTCCCCTTTCCAAACTTGGTCTTGCTACAATCTATTCGGAAAGGCTCTGCTTTATGCTTGCAAAGAAAAACCCGCTTACTGCGGGTTTTTGATGTTTTTATTGTCTTTGGCGTTTTTACCGTGATTTCCGTGAAAAACGGTTTCTCCCTCATTTATAACAAATTCCTTCAGCCTTGAAATATGCTGATCTGCCTCAATTCTTGCCTTTTCGGCATTGCCGCTTATTATTGCATCGACAATCTCCTTATGTTCCTGAGGCTGTCCTTCAAACCTTGAGAAATCTTCATAATATATATATCTGAATCTCAAAGCAAGCTCCTGTATCTGAGAAACAAGCTGAATCAGGGTTTTATTGCCGCTGCATCTTACTATGAGCTTGTGGAAAGCCTCGTCCCACCTGATGATCTCCTGCACATCTCCCGATTCAACGGCATGTTTGTAGCCCTCTGTAGCTTTCAGCAGCTCTTCTTTTTCTTCTTCCGTAACCTTGACCGCAGCAAGTCCCGCAGCCATACCTTCAAGATCCTGGCGAACCTCCAGTACGTCGACCATCTCTTTAATGGAAATATCGGAAGCATAGGCGCCTCTTCTCGGTTCAATTGACACGAGGCCTTCCTTTTCCAGTTTTCTGATGGCCTCCCTCACCGGAGTACGACTTACTCCCATTTCATCGGCCAGTTCAACTTCCATCATCCTGGTACCGGGTGCGATTTCACCGACAACAATTTGTCTTTTCAGTTCTTCGTACACTATTTCTCTCAGCGGTCTGTGGTTCTGCAAATCAAAGTTTATCATGTCTTTCTCCTTTAATTTCTTTTCCTGTATGCGCCCAGTAGGCTTCATATCCCTGATGTCTCATTTCAAGGCATACAGCCCGCGCCTGTCTGTATTGATTGTAAAATCCCATTACCGTCGGTCCGCTGCCGCTCATAAGAATCTTTTGGGATGCTCCTGCTTTCGCCATCCGTTCCTTAAGAGCCTGAACCTCCGGATATCTTTTTAAAGTATAGCTTTCCAGAACATTTATCATGTTATTGTAAACTTTTTTCATATCCCCTTCCAGCAGGCCTTCTTCCAGTTTCCCGGTTTCCGGCCTCTCTTCAATGGGATATTTGTCTATTTCCTTAAAAACCTCTCTGGTAGAAACACCAAAGGCAGGTTTTGCCAGAACAACATATTTATTCAGCCCCCTTTTAAGGGGCGTAAGCACGTCTCCTATACCGCTTCCCAGTGCACATGTATATCTGCTGTTCTGAACCAGTATGCAGAAAGGTACATCTGCTCCCAAGGCGGCTCCCATACTGCAAAGTTTTTTGGTGTCCATACCCAGTCTCCAAAGTCTGTTGAGCCCTATCATCACAGCGGCTCCGTTACCGCTGCCTCCTCCCAGACCTGCTGCCACAGGAATCCTTTTGTTTATATGTATTCTTAAATTACCTTGTGACTTCTCCGGAGGAAAGTTTTCCGCCATGATGACTGCCGCTTTATATGCCAGGTTCCGGTTATCTGTGGGCAGATAGGGTTTGCTGTTTGTCACCTGAATCTGAAGTTCCTGCCCCGGTACGGACTCCCATACCATTTTAATGTCATCGCAGAGAGAAACCTGCTGCATAACTGTCTCAACCAGATGATATCCGTCATCCCGTATCCCGGTGATATCAAAACACAGATTTATTTTAGCATATGACCTGAGGTTAAGTTCCCTGCACTCTTTACTCATATAATCTCCCCACGTCTTTATAGACAAAATGAGAGGAACCCCTCTCATCCGCCCTTTTATTTCTACTTTTTCTTTTTGCCTTTGCCTTTCTTGGCATTATGCTGCTGCTTAGCCTTTCTGGCCTCTTCTTCAGCTTTCTTGGCCTCTGCAATTGCTTTTCTTCCTGTAACATACCTGCCGCCGCCAGCCGCAATAGGACGAGGGCCCTTCACTCTGTAAACCCCTTCTTCTACATAATCGTAGTCATCTTCTTCTGCTTCTTTTGCGGCCTTCTTTGCAGCTTTTTCTGCCTGCTTAGCCTTATTCTTCTGATCCTGTTCAACTATCTCTTCTACGGATTTGCCGGTTCTCTTGGCTTCCTTATACGGGTTAACTTTCTCTTCCTTCCTGGCTTTCTGCTGCTCTTCGGCTGCTTTCTTGGCGCTCTTCATAGACATTACCATCATGGCTCCGAACATTACAAACATCATTGCCATGTTTACAAGAGTGTTGGCCTTCTGGTTAAGAGTTGTGAAGGTTATGGTCATATCCTTGCCTAAAGTTCTGCCGGCATCGTCAGCAAGTGCACCGGAAACCTTAAGTGTATATTGGGAATTTCCTTTTCCTGTTATAATCTTGCCTTTGGCATCATTGTCAACAATTACAAGAACTACACCTTTTTCCTTGCGGGAATACAAAACTCTTGTTGGGAGCTTTTTGCCGTCCGGGTCTAAAAACTGTATTGCATTGTCATTTTTGTCTTTCAGAACTTTCTCTGTAAATTCACTGTCAAAATACAGCTTCACTGACATGTTCTCTATGGATGCGCCCTTGGAACCGTCCTTGGGGTATGTATCCAGTAAATTAAGGGTTCCGTTAGACTCTGTATTCTGTACGTCTTCTGCCGGTGCAGCAAAGCAGAAGCTTGCTGTCATCATCATCAAAACAATTACTAGGCTTATAATCCGGCCTGCTCTTTTCATAGTTTGGTATCCTCCGATTTCTCTTTAGTAAGTTTTTTGCGGTCCCTGAGTTCTCTGAAAAATCTGCGGACTATTTCGCTGCATTCCTCTTTAATGGGGCCTTCTTCTATTTGTACTATTTCAACGTAATGGTTGAGTTTCTGTTCCTGCACTATATTAAAGACAGAACCGCATGCACCTGCCTTGGGATCCATGGCTCCGATATAAAGAGTCTGGATTCTGGCCCATACTATGGCACCGGCACACATGGCACATGGCTCCATGGTCACATACATATCGCAGCCTGTAAGCCTTCTCCATCCCAAAGTGTCACCAAGATACTTTGATGCCTGCCTGATAGCCACCATCTCCGCATGAGCGGTGATATCTCTGTCCGTTTCTGTTGAATTGTGTCCTCTGCCGATTATTTCCCCGTCCTTTACAATGACGGCACCGACAGGTATTTCACCCTTGTCCTGAGCCTTGTGAGCCTCTGCAAGGGCTTCTAACATAAACTTATCCATACATTATTAGATGATACCATATCTCTGCAAATTATTCAACTGGATTTTGCATACAAAAAACATTGAACCGGCTCTTAACTTTTTGCTAGACCTCACTGACCTTCAATGTTTTGCTGTCAATTGCCGCAATCCAGTATCCGTAAATCTGCTCCGCCTCTTTTTCATCCAGTTCCTCCAGTTTTTCGTAAAGCTCTTCTCCGCCTTTAAGCGGCTGCCAGAGTGTAAAACCTGTAACCCCTCCCGCAGGCTGGTCCTCTATGAGAAATCTACCCGGTATTCCTATATAGTCTCCATTGATACCATTTCCGATAATAAAATGTCCGTGCTTCTTTGCCTGGGCATACCCTTCTCTGCAAAAGCTTTTGAGTAATTCCACATCTGTCTGTCTGTGCCACCTGGCCTGCGTTTCATCGGTGCCGAAGAGATCGGTATCTGCATCCTGCTCCTCCGGTGTTTTCTCAGCTGTCTTATCTTCCGGCCGCTTCTGCTCAGCTCCTTTTTTATGCTGCAGCATCTGGCTTAAAAAATACATCATGTACGGACCGTACTGACTTCCCATTTCTGACCTCCCCAAACGGACTTGCGCCCTGTACCTTTTTTTAGTAAAATAGCGATATACAGTCAGTAAATAATATGTTTTTTCCTGCACGCCTATGCAAGGCGGCAGGTTATTCAAGAGGTGGTTTTATGGTTATGGACATAGCAATTTTTGCCAGCGATTTATATGATAATAATCTGCTCCTTGTTTTATTTAGAGATTTTTTGTAGAATCTGTTTGAAAATACTATATATAGGTGTATAATAGATAAACACGGACAAAAAAGTCTAAATATTGATATACACAGGAGGTATCCCATGTCTGTAAAGATTACAGGAAACGCACCGCAGGCAGAACAGCGTGCATATGTTGACTATTTGGAAAACAAGTATAACAGAAAACTTAAATCCCTGGACATAAACATCGACGGCGACTATGCAGACCTGAACTACCAGTTCGAGCATGTTCCTTTCGAGAGAATCCGCCGCATAACCGGTTATCTGGTAGGCACAATGGATCAGTGGAACAACGCAAAAGCTGCTGAAGAAGCAGACAGAGTAAAGCATTCCTTAAACACAGGCATGGAAGCTCTGTAATAACAAAAAGCACGGGATGACTTCCGGCACTTTCAATGAGCCGGAGTTCATCCCGTTTTTTCTTGCTTTTTTGCTTCTTTTATATATATTTTTCTTTTTTAGCCTATTCCGCCCATAACGCTTCCAAGTACGAGAACCAGAATCGTAAGCCCGCAGAAAACATATTTGCTGGCAGGTTCATACCATCTGCCGAGAGGCCTTTTGGCTCCCATGTCGATCTGCTCTCTTACAAAGTCCTTTCCGCATATCCAGAAGAACATGATTCCTGCCAGAAGAGCTCCTATAGGGCAGATGTATATGGAGCATATATCCATCCAGCCTGATACTATTCCTTCAATGCAGAGGGCAACCACAGTTCCTATCACCGCAATAATACCTACTGATTTCTTTCTTGAAAGCCCGAATTTAGTCTGAAGAGCTTCAACCGGTGTCTCAAAAAGGTTCACCAGCGATGTAAGACCGGCAAAACCCACGGCCAGGAAGAATATAATAATAACAATCCGGCCTCCCGGCATCTGTGCGAAAACATTAGGCAGGAAAATAAACATGAGCCCCGGTCCTCCGGAAGTAAGCTCCTGTCCTGCAGTTGCCATGGCCGGTATGATAGTAAGGGCCGCCACAAGAGCCGCTGCGGTATCCCACAGTGCTACATTTCTGGCGCTGTAAGGAATGTCCATATTCTTTTTGAGATATGAGCCGTAAACAAGAGTGCCGGAGCCTGCAAGGGACAAAGAGAAAAACGCCTGACCCAGGGCATATATCCAGGTCTTTCCCTTTGCAAGAAGAGACCAGTCAGGATGAATAAGATAGCGGTATCCGTCCGCCGCCCCGGGCAGTGTGGCTATGTAAATTGCCATTCCCACAAACATTACAAAGAAAAGGGGCATCATAATCTTATTTGCTCTTTCTATTCCTGATGCGATGCCGTAAATCATTATTATAAATGTAACAGCCAGAGCCAGAATGTGCCAGCCTACATTTCCAAAGGAGCCTGCAGTAGTATTAAAGGCTTCTATGTACCCGTCAATATCCTCCGCTTTGAAAACCGAACCTGTAACGGAACCCACAAGATACTTCAATATCCATCCGACAACTACCGAATACCCGATAGCCAGTGCAAGGCTTCCGAGTACAGGTACAAGTGAAAGGATTTCTCCCGCCTTTCTGCCCTTTCCGGCTCTTTCCGTTGCACTTCCGAAGGCCCCCATGGGACCTGCGCCCATAGCTCGTCCGAAGGCCATTTCCCCCACAACTCCTGTGAATCCTATTACGATTACACAGATAAAATAAGGAATCAAAAAAGCCGCACCGCCCAGGGCCGACACTCTGGCAGGAAACAGCCAGATATTGCCCATGCCAACTGCTGAGCCGATGCAGGCTATGATGAAACCTGTCCTGCTTTTAAAACTATCTCTTTCTGCAATCTTTTCCATACTTTTTCTCCTAAACATATCGCTTTATGGTACAAGCATATTATATTTTCTGTGAAAATTCAAGTAAATCTGTACAAATGGCCAAAAGAGGTCTATAATTGATGTGGTGTACAATTTTTGTATACAAGAAATAAAAGCTTATAATTTTGCACTTATTAAAATAGAAAAAGGAGAAAAGGAAATGTATAAAGAAGCCTTAAGACCTGTCTGGGCAGAAATCAATTTATCAAATCTTGACTATAACATTAAAAATATCAAAGCCAAAATCGGTGACCGTGAAATGATCGGCGTTATAAAGGCGGATGCATACGGCCACGGAAGTGTAAAAGTTGCGGAGGTCCTCAGAGAAAACGGCTGCAGGATTTTTGCAATTGCAACTCTTCAGGAAGCCATAACATTAAGAGAAGCCGGCGCCAAGGAAGAAATCATCATACTGGGTCTTACTCCTGACATGTATGCTGATACTATTGTGAAATACGACATTACCCCTGTCTTCTGCGACTCAGCCAATGCAAAGGCTTTTTCCGACGCCGCAGCCAAAGCGGGAAAGGTTGTATCCGGCCTCATTGCCGTCGATACAGGAATGGGAAGAATCGGATACCTGGCAGATGACCTTGACTATGCCGCCGAAGATCTGAAGAAAGTGGCTGCCCTGCCTAACTTCAGAATCAGAGGCATGTTTTCACATATGTCTACTGCAGACGCCTTTGATAAGACATACTCTCATCAGCAGGAGGCAAAATACAACAGATTCTACGAAGCAATGACAGCTGCCGGCATCGAGATTCCTTTCCGGACTCTTGCAAACAGCGCTTCCGTTATGGAAATCCCTTCAGTTTATTTTGACGCCTGCCGCCCCGGAATCATTCTTTACGGATGCTATCCGTCAGACGAAGTTGATGTAAACCAGCTCTCCCTTAAGCCGGTTATGTCCGTTAAGGCAAACATCGTGCACCTCAAGGATGTCCCGGCCGGATTCTCAGTTGGTTACGGACGCAAGTACATATCCGAAAAGCCTTCAAAGATTGCAACCATTGCTCTTGGCTACGCTGACGGATATCCTCGTCCATATTCAGCTCAGGCCAAGGTTATCGTAAACGGCGTTATCGCTCCTATCGCAGGCAACATCTGCATGGACCAGTGCATGATCGACGTTACAGACGTTCCTGATGTAAAGGTGGGCGATGAAGTAATCGTAATGGGAACCGACGGCAAGAACACCATTCTGGCCGACGATATTGCCAAGGCAACGGGCACAATCAACTATGAAATCACCTGTGCATTCGGGCAGAGACTTCCTAAGGTTTATGTAAAATAGACTGCCTATGGAACAGGAAAAAAATTTTTTAGCAACAGAGCCGGTGGGAAAACTTTTCCGCCGGCTTGCTTTACCCGCTGTTGTTGCCCAGCTGGTAAATCTTTTATATAACATGGTAGACCGAATCTACATCGGTCACTTCGACCCTACCGGACTTTCACTAACAGGTGTGGGTGTATGTATGCCGGTAATTCTGACCGTTTCGGCCTTTGCCTGTCTTGTAGGAATGGGCGGTTCCCCGCGTGCTTCCATACTTATGGGAAAACAGGAAAACCGCAGTGCTGAAAAAACACTTGGAAACTGTTTCACACTGCTTATAATAATCAGCCTTGTACTTACCGCAGTTCTTCAGATATGGGGGCGGCCGCTGCTGCTGGCCTTTGGTGCCAGCCCCAAGACTATCGGGGCGGCTATGGAGTATATGGGCATCTATTCCCTGGGCACTCTGGCTGTGCAGATTTCTCTCGGCATGAACGCCTTCATTTCAGCACAGGGCTTTACTAAAATCAGCATGCTATCTGTAGTAATCGGTGCAGTAATCAACATCATCCTTGATCCTATATTTATCTTTGCCCTTGGCATGGGTGTAAAGGGTGCGGCTGTGGCAACCGTAATTGCTCAGACCGTTTCAGCTGTATGGATTATGGTATTTCTTACGGGAAAGAAAACTTTTCTGTGCCTGAGGCTTTCGGAAATGAAGCCCGCTGCTTCTGTTATCATGCCTTGTCTTGCCCTTGGCATCTCCCCCTTTATCATGCAGTTTACGGAAAGTGTTCTGGGTATCTGCTTCAACACTTCCCTGCTGAAATACGGCGGAGATATTGCGGTGGGAAGCATGACCGTGCTGTCTACCCTGATGCAGTTCTGCCTTATGCCTATGACCGGCTTCACACAAGGCGCTCAGCCTATTACCAGTTACAATTTCGGTGCCGGAAATTCAGAGCGGGTGAAAGCTTCTTTCTCCGTACTTCTCAAAAGCTGTCTTGCTTATTCGGTAGTCATCTGGGCTGTGGTTATGCTTGTGCCGGAGGCCTTCATCCGGCTGTTTAACAACGGAAATCCGGAGCTTATCGCCTATGCCTCAAAGATGCTCCGCGTTTATGCCGCTGTGCTTTTTCTTATGGGGGCTCAGCTTGCATGTCAGCAGACCTTTATTGCCATAGGCAATGCCAAGACCTCGTTTTTCCTGGCATGCCTGCGTAAAATCATCCTGCTGATTCCTCTGATTTACATACTGCCTCTGTTCTTTGCTGACAAGGCCTTTGCAGTGTTCCTGGCAGAACCGGCAGCCGACCTTATCGCTGTGGCCACTACGGTTATCCTGTTCAGAAAGCAGTTTAATGAGGCTGTGGGATAGATGTTTATGCATTTTTTTCTTACGAAGCCCGGAAACCGTTGAAATTAAAATTGAAATAAGAAAAAAATTTTGTTGCAGTAGATTGGTAGCTTCCTTTTCTGCTGAAAATTTTATCATTTTTTATATTTTATAGGAAAATTATTCTGCTTTTCCATCACAAAATGCGTCCTGGCGCTCAGGACGCATTTTGGTTTTTTTCTATTTCTATTTTTTTATGCGGCTTACAGACATTCCGAGGAAAAAAATGCATAAAATCGGCTACAAGGCCTGTGCCTACAAGTGCTTCTCAAAGTCCTCTTCAATCTCCTCAGCCCAGTCATCGTCATCGCCCACCTGCGGATTTGGATTTGCCGTGTTGACTATAGCATCGGTTTTCATTTTGGTAATGTCATTTCGTACTATTTTTAAAGGCATAGTTACCTCCTAGTTTTTTCCCGTGTCGCAGAATCTGTACTTTCCTTTACCATGACCCTCTACAGTACAAATAATTTGCCTTTCAAGCATCTTTTTTATTAGCTCTGAAGCAGGGGATGGAGTAATTCCCAAAATATTGACAATGTCAGTTCTGCCAAAATATTCTTTGCCCAATAATTTCCCATATACTTTTTCAATATTTTTGATTGTCTTGTTGGACAGCCCCTCTACGCACCCAGCATATATCGTACTAATGTGAATGTCCTGTTCCTCATGCCCAATGTCCTGTTTTTCGGGTTCAATGTCCTGTTTTTTGTTGGATCCAAACTTCCCGCTTATGTGCATTTCTCTGTTATGCAATGCGTTTTTCTCGCCTAAAAGCAGATTCCTCAGGAACAGTTCCAGAAATTCAGTAGTCTCATGTATGCCGTTTTTCAGGTCATTATAGTTCGCTCTGACTAAAGCGTTTCTGAAGTACCAGGCATTTTCTGCAAAAATATCATTGGTCACATCAAAACCCAGCGTGCGCAGATACTTTATAAAAAACACCGCCGTTGTCCTCGTGTTTCCCTCTGCAAAAACATGAATCTGCCAGAGCCTGGACACAAATACCGCCAGGTGATGTATTGTCTCATCCATAGACAGTCCTTTGTAGCTGAAACTTTTCTCCTGTGATAAATCGTACTCTAAAGTGGCTCTGAGCTCCGATGCAGTTCCATACAAAACGGTGGCACCATCCAGCACCCATTCTTTTTTCGTTATATTGTAAGTACGGATTTGTCCGGCGTGTTTATATATGCCCCTGAACA
>SAMEA3663072__coassemble_1052_pt1 | contig 11206 bp, 10 predicted proteins | sample SAMEA3663072__metabat2_low_PE_011 | metagenome-assembled genome bin SAMEA3663072 (sample SAMEA3663072) | pig gut metagenome | biome: pig gut; feature: pig-associated habitat; material: faeces | place: France | collected 2012 | reverse complement strand
GCGGTCTACACCACCCAGAATGTTACCAGACCTGACGGATACTGCAGCATGGTAAAGCATGTGCTGCTTCTTATCTTTACCTTCGGAATCTGGCAGCTCATATGGATATACAGGACCACGCGCTACCTCAACTGCGTTACTGCAGAACCGCCGCGCAACCCGACCACAAAGCTGCTTCTCTGCATGTTTGTGCCGTTCTATATTATTTACTGGATGTACAAACACGCCAAGTACATAGATATCTTGGCCGCAGAGAAAGGCATTCCGTCTGACATTGGCGTGCTCTGCCTGGTACTTGAGTTTTTCGTGCCTATAGTGCCGCCGATCCTTATGCAGGACAAGCTGAACACCATCGTAGGCGTTGCTTTATAGTGGCCGTATAGTAATCGTATAGTAATCGTATAGTAATTGTATAGGAGACAGAAGGAGACATACTATGAGTTATTGCAGTCAATGCGGAAAAGAACTTGTTCAGGGCGCAAAATTCTGCCAGAACTGCGGGGCACCCGTTGAAAGTGCAGCTGCGGCAGGCACTGGTGCTGCAGGTGATGGGTCAGCTTCGGCAAACACATCCTCAGGGGATTCATCCTCAGCGAGTTATGCGGGGTACTATGAGCGGCAGAATGCCCAAAGCCAAAATGCCCAAAGGCAGAATGCTCAGCCAAATTATAATTACGTCGAGCAGGATATACCGTCTACAGGGCTCAATGTCCTTGCCTTTTTCCTGCCCCTGGTCGGCCTGATTCTGTACCTGGTCTATGTTGATTCAACGCCGAGAAGAGCAAAGGCCATCGGCAAATTCGCACTCATCGGCTTTGGCGTAGGCGTGGCCCTTGGTATTATCGGCGCCGTCATTCAGGGCGCAGTGATCGCGTCGATGTTTTTTTAGACAGGAGCTTTAGCCCCCGTAGAATCGGAATTAAATAGAAGAAAAAGAGCGGACAGCGCGTTTCTGTAATGGAGGCGGCTGTCCGTTTTTTGGCTTTATAGTATGTAAACCCGACTGCTTGACCGTTGGTGATGCCATGAGTTGCTGGCTTCGTTGTAAAAAACTGACCGGAATGAGTATTTTCACAACATGGGACGCCTGACGGACAAGGAAATGGGCAGGGAAAGTCGTGAATGTTGTGTGATTTTCAGGGATGAAGAAAATCATACAACACTCCAATAATTTCGGCTGCGTAATTGATTCGAGTTATAGAAAAAACACAACATTTCCTTTCGGCGAAGACCTTCGTAAGGCTCTCATAGGGGGAAATGTTGTGTAAAAAATCGGATTTTAGAAAAGAAAGCAGCATTGCCTTTCAAAACCCTTACGCATTTTATGCACGGTGCTAAAAAAGACATAAAGAAAAGGAAGCCATTTCTGACTTCCTTGTTTTTCTCTCTGTTAACTTTCCAACCTTGCGGCAACGCCGTAAGATCTGAAGAACCAGCTTCAGATTTCCGAAGAAAATCCTAGCCGAAGTATCTTTCCAGAAGACCCTTGAGAGCCTTGCCGTGTCTTGCTTCGTCTCTTGCCATTTCGTGAACGGTATCGTGGATAGCATCCAGGTTGTTCTTCTTTGCGCACTTTGCAAGGTCGAACTTGCCGGCAGTAGCACCGAATTCGCAGTCAACTCTCCAAGCAAGGTTTTCCTTAGTGGAAGCCTTCATGTTAGGCTCTAAATCTTCGCCTAAAAGTTCTGCAAACTTAGCTGCATGCTCAGCTTCTTCGTAAGCAGCCTTTTCCCAGTAAAGACCGATTTCAGGATATCCTTCTCTGTGTGCGATTCTTGCCATGCAGAGGTACATACCAACCTCTGAGCATTCGCCGTTGAAGTTAGCCATTAACTGTTCAAAGATGTACTTCTTGTCCTCTTCGCTGATGTCAGGATTGTTCTTTACAGTCTTGCCGTAAACACCGAATTCGTGCTCTGCAGCGAGAGTCATTTCGCCTTCAACCTTCTTGAACTTGTCAGCTCCAACGTGACATACAGGACATTCTGCCGGTGCTTCCGGTCCTTCATAAACATATCCGCATACTGTGCAAACCCATTTCATAATTCACATACCTCCATAAATTTAATTTATTTTTATCGTTTTTGAAAATGAACCAAAATAGTACTGATTTTGTACTAATTTTATTGTACCACATCTGAAGTAAGATAAACAATGAAGAAAAATAATTTTTTATGTGTTTTTTCAGTGACGCTGCAGGCGGTGACGGGAGAGACAAGGACGACGCAGCAGGACTAAAGGAGTTTGCTTTTCAGTTCGTTTTCTATAACTCTCACATCAATATTTCCGTTAACATCTCCGTATGTGACAATCAGGTTGTCCCAGGGAACAATTCCCGCCGACTCGTAGACTTCCATCTTTCGCTTATGCCGCAGCATGTACTCCCTGTTATGGGGCATTCCGCAGTGTTCCGCATAAAAAACCTTTGCATCCCGGATGCGTATAGCTGCAAAGTCCAGAGCAAAAGTATACGGGCCAATGTGCAGAACCGGTTCGTAGCGGAAAGGGATATTTAGGCGGTACATTATTTCCGCATGAAGAACCTCGTTTTTTGAGCGCATTTTTTCTCCCCGGGATGTGGTATGTATTTTTTTATCCGGCATGTAATCGCTCTGCTCGTATGGCTCTTCGCACCAGGCTTTGACTTTTGCAGCAATACGGGCGTTGACGGAAGTTCCGTCGCTCATAAGATTTTCAAGAAAACCGGTACGGGAATCAGGGAAAAAGTACTTCTCAGGAAGGGTCCTGTACACCTGTGGAAGGTTCCGGATTATTTCTCCGGGGTCCAGAGAAAAGTACTGCGATTTTGCACCTGTCAGGCACTGGATGTTGCTGCCTATAGCCTGCAGAGCTTCTTTCAGGTAGGCTTTGCGGCACAGATGCCGGAGGGTATCCGGGTCCCTGGAAATTCCATGCCTTTTGCATTTGCCATCAATAATCTGCGCCTTGAGATAGTTTTGCTTGCCGTTCCTCCTTACACTCCAAAGGCACCCGGGCACATTCAGTTCCAGCTGCTCTAACTCGGCGTTGTATTTTTTTCTTAAATCCTCCAATCGGCTCAACATTGCGTCGAAATCCATAGTGTAATAGTCCATGTAGCACCTCCTATGTTGTAATATTTTTCGATAATTTATGACTCTTACAACTGAATTATATTTTGCGTTGTATAAAAAACGGGTAGCTACGAAATTGCACAACCTTCCTTTAGCCAGAGTGAATGACGAAGACTCTGCAAAGAAGAAATGTTGTTTTTTCAACACTGCAAATCAATAAAAAACAACATCTGTAAATATTATACATTGAACTGAATTACAAATCAAGAAATAATTTACAGCAATTAAACAAATTTACATCGCGCAACGTCCACGGGCGCCCGCCCGGGCCACCCACAACATCCCCGGGCCGCCCACACCTTAACAAAAAATTATCTGGCGCCGGGCGCCAACCCATAGTAAAATAAACGGGGGAGGTGACCCATTGAGACATACATCGCTATTAAACGATAAAATGAAAGAGTCTATTTCTTCGGTACTGCCAATAACCTGTATCGTTCTTTTGCTGTGCTTTACAATAGCACCCATTCCTAACAATATGCTTATGTCATTCCTTATGGGGGCGGCCCTTCTCATTGTGGGAATGGCTTTCTTTACCGTTGGCGCAGATACCGCCATGACACCTATAGGAAACAAGGTAGGAACCTGCATAACAAGGTCAAAGAATATCTGGATTATAGTATTCGCCAGCTTTATGCTGGGCGTCATAATAACCGTTTCGGAGCCTGATCTGACAGTGCTGGCAAACCAGGTGCCGACCATACCCAACGCAGTCATTATAGGAACCGTAGCTCTGGGAGTGGGAGTTTTTCTGGTGATAGCCATGTTGAGAATACTGCTTGGCATCAGTCTTCCCACCCTGCTTATAGGATTTTACATAATCGTATTCGTACTGGCTTTGTTCGTTCCGGCAGACTTCTGGGCGGTGGCCTTTGATTCCGGCGGCGTGACTACAGGACCTATGACAGTGCCTTTCATCATGGCGCTGGGAGTCGGCGTCTCTTCAATACGAAGTGACAGACACGCGGCGGGTGATAGCTTCGGTCTGGTGGCACTTTGCTCCATCGGTCCTATCATTGCAGTTCTGGTGCTGGGGCTCATTTATCCGGCCGAGGGCACATACGTACCCGTGGAAATTCCGGAAATTGAGACATCCAAAGACATGATAATCCTTTTTGCACGGGCGTTTCCCACATACATGAAAGAGGTGGGCATTGCTCTGGCACCTATTGCGCTTTTCTTTGCCCTCTTTGATATATTCGTAATCAGACTTAAAAAGAGACCGCTGTTAAAAATCATATCCGGACTTGGGGCCACATATATAGGTCTTGTGCTTTTCCTGACCGGTGTAAATGTGGGATTTATGCCATGCGGTAACTATATCGGCAGGCTTATAGGCGAAAAAAGCTACAGCCCCGTACTCATACCTATCGCCATGGTCATAGGATATTTCATAGTCAAAGCTGAGCCGGCGGTGCATGTGCTCAACAAGCAGGTTGAGGAGCTTACTGCAGGCTCCATTCCGGAAAGAGCAATGGAGCTTTCTCTTTCCATCGGCGTGGCTGTATCCCTGGCCCTGGCCATGATAAGGGTTCTGACGGGAATTTCGGTAATGTATTTTCTCCTGCCGGGATATGGGGTGGCTTTGGCACTGTCTTTTGCAGCACCTAAGATATTCACGTCTATAGCCTTCGACTCCGGCGGAGTGGCTTCGGGACCGATGACGGCGACCTTTCTTCTGCCTTTTGCCATGGGAGCCTGTGAGGCCATAGGCGGGCCGGAAAGAATAGTCAGCGACGCTTTCGGAGTGGTTGCCATGGTTGCCATGACACCCCTTATAACCATACAGCTTCTGGGAGTGGAGTATAAGTTCAGGACAAGAAAAGAACAGGCGGCCAGAGAAAGAGTATACTCGAAGATCAGCGCCTATACAGACGAGGACATTATAGAACTGTAGCGGAAGGAGGAAAACAGTCATATGGAAAGTTTATATCTTGTCATTGCCATAGCGGACAGGCGCAACACAGAGAAGGTCATAGAGACTTTCCGGGAAAGCAATGTCTTCACTACGGACATAGTGCTGGCAGCAGGAACCGCTCCCACAGAAATACTGGATTACCTCTATCTGTCCCCTGAGGAAAAAGCGGTGGTCTTCGGAGTTGTGACCCATGGGGGACTTCTGCCCCTGCTGAAGAACTTCAAACGGAAACTCTACATAGATCTGCCGGGAAACGGAATTGTGGCTGCGGTGCCCCTTAACAGCATAGGAGGCAAAAGGAGCCTTGAATACATACTTGACGGCCAGACCCTGAATACGTCGGCAAGACGCACAAGACAGTCAGGAGCAGAGGAAATGGAGGAAAGAATGTCAATTAAAACGGATTTCGAACTGATTATAGTAATAGCCAACGAGGGCTACAGCGATATGATAATGGAAGCCGCCAGAGAAGCGGGAGCCGGCGGAGGCACTGTGCTTAAGGCCAAGGGCACCGGAGCGGAGTACACGGAAAAATTCTTCGGATTTTCCATAGCCAGTGAAAAGGAGATGCACCTTCTGGTTACACCGGCTCAGGGGCGGAACGCCATAATGAAAGCGATAATGGAAAAAGCAGGCCTCGACAGCAAAGCCCAGGCAATAGTATTTTCATTGCCCGTCAGCAATGTCATGGGGCTGAGAATGCCGGAATAAACCGCAAGAACTGGTACCAATTTTAGAACCACAGTTGCCAAAGAGAGGATTTTTTGTTAGACCACACAAAAAATTGTGATAAAATACAGTAGACGTAAATAAAATTTGTTATGTATACATAAAATGAACAAAAAAGCGTTGCATTTCGAACACAAAAGGTATATAATTAGAGCATCTTTACCATGTTAAAGGAGGACGAAAGAGAGATGAAAAAGAAAATAGCGTTATTACTCGTTTTAGTAATGCTTTTCTCCCTGTTTGCAGCAGGCTGCGGCGGCGGAGATGAAAAAGTTGTAAAGATAGGTGTTTTCGAACCTGCTACAGGAGATAACGGAGCAGGCGGAAAGCAGGAAACTTTAGGTATTCAGTATGCCAATTCAATTGCTCCGACAGTTGACATCGGAGGAGAAACATATAATGTTAAACTCGAAATTGTAGATAACGAATCATCACCTGAAAAAGGTATTTCAGCAGCACAGAACCTGGTAACATCAGGCGTATCCATCATCCTCGGTACATACGGCTCAGGCGTTGCTATTGCAGCCGGAAGCACATTTGCTGATGCTGGTATTGCAGCAATGGGAATCACCTGCACAAATCCGCAGGTAACGGCAGGAAATGACTACTACTTCAGAATCTGCTTCTTAGATCCGTTCCAGGGAACAGTTCTTGCAAACTATGCATGGGAAGACGGCCACAGAAAGGCATACTGCCTCAACAAGATGGGCGATGACTATTCTGCAGGTCTTGTAAACTACTTCTCAAAGGCTTTCGAAGCACTGGGCGGCAAGGTAGTAAAGGAAGAATTTGAACAGGGCAACGCAGACTTCGCTGCCAACATTGCAACAGCAAAGAAGAACGGATGCGATGTATTCTTCTCACCTGTATCCACAGAAGCGGCAGCTCTTATCATTGACCAGGCTGACGCACAGCAGATCGGAATGCCGATTCTTGCAGCTGATACATGGGATTCAAACGTAATCCTTAACGCAGCTAAGGGCACTGACCTTGACATCGTAGTAACAACCTTCTATCAGGAAGGCGGCAACAAGGACTTCGATGAAGGCGTAAAGGCATGGATTGAAGGAGACTCCACAAACCTTGCAAACAACGGCGGAAATTCAGAAATCGCAGCTGTAACAGCAATGGGATATGATGCATATTTCGTAGCTCTTGAAGCTCTCAAGGCTGCAGGCTCAACAGACCCTGCAAAGGTTCACGAAGCTCTTCCGGGCGTAACTTATGACGGCGTTTGCGGTACAGTTCAGTTCGGCGAAAACGGCGATGCTGTAAGAGACATGGCTGTTGTAAAGAAGTGCAACACCGAAACAGGAACCTGGGAATTCGTAGGAAACCAGTACGTAAAATAGTAAGAAGCGTCGAGATGTAGGTTATAGTAAGTTACATAGATGTTGATTAATATAATACTTGCTATTTATTGCAGCGGAAGCGGGAGAACCTTCTCCCGCTTATCGTTGCTTTTGCACGTTTTAAAAGAACCATTGCAAGGGAGAAGGCCGCAGAGCCGGAATCCGAGGCCGCAGAGCCATTTCCGACCTTCTCCTTTGCAATGGTAACAGCAAAATATTGTTTGGAGGTACATAAATGAATTTTTTTGTTGAAAATCTGCCATATATTCTGGCCGGTATCTCCGTAGGCGGACAGTATGCTCTTATTGCCATAGGATACACCATGGTTTACGGCATATTAAGACTTATAAACTTTGCTCACGGAGATATGTTCATGGTCGCAGGACTGGTGATGGTTTACATTGCGGCTTCTGTGCCGATTTACATCGCCATTCCTATCGTAATAATATTCACAGTAATTCTGGGATGCACAATCGAGGTGGTTGCATACAGACCGCTGAGATCAGCACCGAGAATGTCCGTTATGATTTCCGCCATAGGTGTCAGCTATCTTTTGCAGAACACGGCACTTTATGTTACAGGCGGACTTACCCAGACATATCCGACCATTCCTTGGCTGGCAAAGACCGTAACCATCATGGGCGCACACACCAAGATGGTAACGCTCATAACTCCGGTGCTTACAATCCTGCTGGTAATCGGCCTTGTACTTCTGATTAAATATACCAAAATCGGTATGGCTATGAGAGCCGTTTCAAGAGATTTTGAGACATCACAGCTTATGGGAATAGATATTAACAGAGTAATCAGCGTAACTTTCGTTATCGGTTCTTTCCTTGCGGCCATCGGCTCAATACTTTACTTCTCCAACTATACGGGAGTAATGCCGACTTCCGGTTCCATGCCGGGACTTAAGGCTTTCGTCGCCGCAGTATTCGGAGGAATCGGATCCATTCCGGGAGCGGTTATAGGCGCGTTTATCATCGGTATCTGCGAGAACATCATAAAGGGTATGAAGCTGACCGTATTCTCCAATGCCTTCACCTTTGTACTGCTTATCGTAATACTCATGGTTAAGCCGACAGGCCTTTTCGGTGAAAAGAACATAGATAAGGTATAGGAGGCGGAATGAGATGATAGAATTGACAAAAAGAAAGAAAACTACTCTCAGCATTGCTGCATGCCTTATAATTCTGGTGGCCATCTATGTTGGAAACATGCTGGTGCCGCCTACATCGGGCATGAGAATGCTCTTTACTGTTCTTGAAAAAGGATCTATTTACGCCCTGGTAGCAGTTTCAATGAACCTGCTTAACGGATTTACCGGACTCTTTTCTCTGGGTCAGGCAGGATTCATGCTTATCGGTGCATATACATACGCAATCTTCTCCATTCCTGTGGGAATGAAAGACAGCGTGTACCAGTACTTTGACGGCGGACTGATTAAATTTTCCATAACGGAAAAACTGGGCAGCGCCCTGGGCGGCGTTATGGGCGATTTCGGCACAATGCTGGGTGAACATATCGGAATGATTTTCCTTATGATCTGCGCAGGCCTTCTGACAGCCGGTGTTGCGGCCTTAATAGGACTTCCTGTTTTAAGGCTCAAGAGCGACTACCTGGCCATTGCCACACTGGGATTTGCTGAAATCCTGAGAGCTTTCTTCCAGTGGAAAGCGGCCGGCCCGATTACCAACAGCTCAAACCTTTTGAGAAGCTATACTACATACGATACTCCGCTTTTCCCTGTAATTGCAGCAGGAATCTGCATCGCCTTCATAATTCTGCTCATCAATTCATCCTACGGAAGAGCCTTCAAGGCCATCAGAGATGATGAGATCGCTGCAGAAGCTATGGGCGTAAACCTGTTTAAGCATAAACAGCTGAGCTTCATCATAAGCTCCTTCTTTGCAGGACTGGGCGGAGCGCTTCTGGCAATGTTCCAGAGCTCTATTGCATCAACACCGTTCACTTCAAACATGACCTATGAAATACTTCTGATTGTAGTAATCGGAGGTATCGGCTCGGTTACAGGCTCCATCATAGGCGCTTTCCTCTTCGTGGCATGTTCCGAATGGTGGCTGAGAGGCCTCGACTCAGGTACTTTCCTGGGCATCAGCGCGGCCTTCATGCGTCCGGGCTTCAGAAAAGTGGTATTTGCCGTAATCATCATGTGCATCGTCCTTTTCTACAGCCGCGGAATCATGGGAACAAAGGAATTCACCTGGGAAGGCTTCCTGGGCTTCTTTAAGAGACTTTTCACAGGGCAGGCATTAAAAGGCAGGAAAGAAAAGAAAAATAAATCTTCAAAAAACAATCACAATACGAACACAGATAACGAGAAGGAGGCACAGTAAAATGAGTAAAGACAATGTATTACGTGTTTCCGACATCACTATGCAGTTCGGAGGCGTTGTGGCAGTAGACAATCTGAGCCTTGATGTAAACAAGGGGGAGATTATAGGTCTCATCGGGCCTAACGGAGCAGGAAAGACCACTGCCTTCAATGTCATTACGGGAGTATACGCTCCTACCAACGGCTCCGTTGCCCTTAACGGAGAAGTTATTGTGGAAAATCACCCGCAGGGAAAGATGAAAGCCCAGTATAAGGGCAAAAACGACGGGAAATATACAGATGTCAAGGTTCTTACACCTGATAAGATTACAAAGCTGGGAATTGCCAGAACATTTCAGAACATAAGGCTCTTTAAGGGCATGTCCGTATTTGACAACGTGCTGGTTGCCATGCACATGAATATGGACGCAGGTCTTTTCGGAGCGGCTCTCCGCAGCAAAAAAGCAAGGAGCGAAGAGGCTGAAATGAGAGAAGAAGCCATGAGACTTCTTCGCATGTTCAACCTGGAAAACAACAAAGACGACCTGGCTACATCCCTTCCTTACGGCAAACAGAGACACCTGGAAATTGCAAGAGCCCTTGCCACCAAACCAAAGCTCCTTCTTCTGGACGAACCTGCAGCCGGTATGAATCCTCAGGAATCCGATGAGCTCATGCATCTGGTGGAAAAAATCAGAGACGACTTTGACCTGTCAGTACTGATGATCGAACACCACATGCAGGTTGTAATGGGAATCTGCGAGAGAATTTACGTTCTGGACTACGGCGCACTTATAGCAGAGGGCAATCCGGAAGAGATACAGAATAACCCGAGAGTAATCGAGGCATATTTGGGGGTGGATGAATAATGTTAAGCATAAGAGGATTACATGTATATTACGGCGGCATTCACGCCCTCAGAGGTATAGATCTGGATGTTCCCGACGGACAGATTATTTCCCTTATAGGCGCCAACGGCGCAGGCAAGTCCACCACACTGAAGTCCATCATGGGTCTGGTTCCCAAGTCAGAAGGAACTATCATGTGGAACGAAAAGAACATTACCAATGTTCATACCAAGGAAGTCGTAGGACAGGGCATTGTGCTGTGTCCCGAAGGCAGAAGAGTATTTCCGGATCTTACCGTTGAGGAAAACCTGAGAATCGGTGCATACCTTAGAAACGACAAGGATGGAATCCAGAAGGATAAGGACTGGGTTTACGACCTTTTCCCGAGAATGAAGGAAAGAGAATGGCAGCTTGCCGGAACACTTTCCGGAGGCGAACAGCAGATGCTGGCCGTGGGAAGGGCCCTTATGTCAAAGCCTAAGCTCCTCATGCTGGATGAGCCTTCCCTGGGACTTGCACCTCTTGTTATAAAGGATATTTTCGCTATTATTAAGGAGATTAAGGCAGCAGGCGTAAACGTGCTCCTTATTGAGCAGAATGCCAAAGCCGCTCTGGAAATTTCCGACTACGCATACGTAATGGAAACGGGAACCATCACCATGTCAGGTCCGGGCAAGGAACTTCTTAACGACGAAAGAGTAAAGAAGGCCTACCTGGGAGAATAAAAAACAGGGGGAAAATCAATGCGTAAAGGATTGAGAAAGGTACTTGCCGCAGTGCTTGCCGCTTCGCTGGTTATGGGACTTTCCGGCTGTACCACCTACAACAATTTTAAAAACGCTTTCTTTTCGGATGGACAGGCTGCCTCCGAGAGAACAATAAAAATAGGCATATACGAACCTATGACAGGG
>SAMEA3663072__coassemble_1043_pt1 | contig 11366 bp, 11 predicted proteins | sample SAMEA3663072__metabat2_low_PE_011 | metagenome-assembled genome bin SAMEA3663072 (sample SAMEA3663072) | pig gut metagenome | biome: pig gut; feature: pig-associated habitat; material: faeces | place: France | collected 2012 | reverse complement strand
TGAAAAACCGGATAACCGGATAAAAGCATAAAAGCACTTTCTGCCTGTTGACAATCCCCGCCCTGCCACGGTAGAATAAACAAAACCCGTGCAGAAAGCATAAATCCAGAAAGCTGCAGAAGGCGGAAAGGAAAGAGTAAAACATGGAAATAAAAAGCGAGGCGAGGCTGACCTTTGCAGAGGCCACCAGCATTATAATCGGTCATGGAGTGGGTGCGGGAATTCTGTCAGTGCCATTCATAGCATCACGAAACAGTATCGGAGATCTGGTGTGGATAATGGCGCTGGTATACTGCATCAATCTGCTTCTGCATCTTATGATTGCGGAGCTGTCACTTCACAACGGAGGAGCACAGTTCATCAAGTGCTTCGAAAACGACCTCTTTATAGGCCGGGGACGCAGACCTCTGACTTTTGCCGCCTTTGTCCTGCTGGGGCTTTCTGTGGTAATAAACGTCAGCGGCTTTATTACAGGCGGAGGAGCGGTCCTTGTGTCATGGCTGGGACTTCCGGCCTGGGCGGCAATGACGGTTTTCTACATAGCTGCGGCAGCTGTGGTGTTCTTCGGCATGAAGCTGGTGGGAATATTTGAAAAATTTGCTGTCATTTCCATGGCTGCCGTCATAGGTATCCTGGTGATTGCAGGAATAAGGTCGGGCTCTGCAGGCTTTGAAGGAGAAAGAATAGCATGGACAAATGTTATGGCTCTTTACAGCATGGTGTCTTTTTCACTTTCCGCAGTAATGTCTGCTCCTCAGGTTGTAAAAGGCCTCGGAGGCGACCGCAAAAGGATAACCGGGGCCATAGCCGCAGGAACGGGTATCAACCTGGCTCTGGTGGCGGTTATAACCTTCATTACCCTTTACAGTGTGGGCAGCAGCATTACGGAAAATGGCGCCCTTGTGGACCTGTCGGCAAAACTGGGCGGCTGGGTCAGCGTAGTGGGGTATGTGTTCTCACTTCTGGCTCTGGCAACTTCATTCTGGGCCAACACCCTGAATCTCAGAGATGTTTTTATGGAGCAGACGGGCCTGAGCAGCCGCAAAAGCTGGCTCGCCACCTCTCTTCCATGCCTTTTTATTGCCCTCCTGGGACTGACCAGCTTTGTGGGATTTTCACGACTTGCAGGGGCGGTGCAGGTACTTACCGGTGTAGGAGTTATCGCAGCATACCACCATGCAAGAAAGCGCACCGGCGTAAGCCCTCTTTGCGGGAAACTGGGCACCCTGCCTTTTCAGCTGATTGTCGTTATAGGATCTCTTGCGGCAACTGCAGGATCTCTTTTGAAAATAATGTAGTGGAGAGGTGTCATATATGAACAGTAAAATGAATCTGACGGCGGTACGGCCGACTATTGAGGCTCTGCTGGGGCTCAAGACCACAAGGGAGACGGATTATACGGTAAAGCCCCTGGAGAGGGTTCTAACTATGGCCAAGCTCAAGTTCGGAGAAAGAGAGCAGAGAGTCATAGACTGTGACCGTGTATTCATGTATAACCCCGACGCCATCGGTGAGTGGATGGTGGAAAAGCATCCGGAAATTTTCGGGCCTCTTATGAAAAGAGCGGATTTGTCTGAAAATCTGAACTCAATGATTCCGCCGGTAACACCTGTATGCTTTGCGTCTATGTATTCGGGAATGGAACCCCGGGAGCACGGCATCACGAAATACGAAAAACCGGTTCTTAAAGTAAACACGGTGTTCGACGATCTGGCCGCGAAAGAAAAGAAAGTGGCCATAGTCTGCACTGCCGGAGACTCAATTGCGGAGATTTTCAAGGAAAGACCCATTGACTATTATATATATGATGACCATAATCTCTGCAATCTCAAGGCCCTTGAGCTCATTGAAAAGGATCAGCACGACATGATTGTCCTTTATAACGGAAACTATGACTGGGCTATGCATCGCTTCAGACCCGAAGGAAAGCGCTCCCTTAAAGAACTCCGGGCAAATGTGGATACTTACTGCAGACTTTATGACGCCATCGGGAAACACTGGAAAGAGCATAACGCCGTGCTTTTCTTCTCGCCTGACCACGGCTGCCATAACGGCTTTCTCCCACCGGGAAATCACGGCAAAAATATACCTAAGGATATGGATGTCCGCCATTTCTACAGCTTCTTTGCAGGAAAGAAAGACCTTTAAAATCCAATTGACACATGGAAGTGCAGGACATATAATGAAAAAACTGCGAAAACAGTCGAAATAATGAAGGAGGATGTAATTTGGATAATTTAGAGAACAGAGATAATCAGACACGGGAAACCGAAGAAAAGCAGGTGCAGTACTATGCTGACGGGCATTTCAGCAATGACCCGGAACCTGCCGCAGAAAGGCAGACAGAAAAGAAGCCAAAAAAGAAGATGCCTACCTGGGTAAAAGCTCTCCTTATAATAGGAGCGGTTGTTCTGGCTATAGTGCTTCTCACCACGGGATGCAGCAAGGTATGGAATAATCTTGCCGATGAATTCAAGGGAACAGATATAACGGAGGTTGAGACGGACTTCGGCCATGACTACATCGGCGTAATCCATGTAGAGGGTGAAATCAGCGAGGACGGTACTGAAACCTACAATCATCAGTACATACTCAATTCCATCGACGCTATGATGGACGACAGTGAAAACAAGGGCATGATCATATATGCCGATACCCCGGGAGGAAGCGTCTATGCATCTGACGAGCTTTACTTTAAAATCAAGGAGTATCAGGAAGAAACAGGACGCCCGGTATACTCATCCATGCAGTCTATGGCAGCTTCCGGCGGATATTACATTTCTGCTCCTTGCGATAAAATCATTGCAAACAGAAACTGCTGGACCGGTTCCATCGGAGTGACCATGGGAACCATGTATGATGTAAGCGGTCTTCTGGAAAAGGCAGGCATAAAAACCGAGACCATAACATCAGGTGCCAACAAGGCTATGGGAAGCAGCGTTGAGCCTATGACCCGCCAGCAGAGGGAAATATTCCAGTCCCTTATAGATGAAGCCTATGAGCAGTTTGTAGGAATAGTTGCAGAGGGAAGAAATATGAAAAAGTCGGAGGTCAGAAAGATTGCAGACGGCAGAATCTATACTGCCCTTCAGGCAAAGAAACTGGGACTGGTGGATGAAATCGGAACTTTTGAAGACGCTGTTGAAGATATGAAGAAAGAATACAATCTGGGCAGCTGTGAGGTTGAAGACTTTATCTGCACATCCTCAAATGATCTTTTCTCTCTTCTCGGTGAGAGCGCAGCCGGAAAACTTCCTTCAGGTCTTCTGAGCGCTGACCTTGTTCAGGAGCTGGTAGATCTTAACGGAAAGTTTGAATTAAGCTACATTTCGGAAGTAAGAAAATAATTTGTTTTTTAACACAAAAAAATTTAAAAAAATTTATAAAAAATTTTAAAAAAGGTGTTGACAAGGGTATTTCTCTGTGGTAATATCCTAACATAAACTTGATGAAAGGAGAACTCAAGATGACTTTTAAGGCTTTACTGATTGGCTTAATTATTCTCATTAGCATTATTCTCGTGGCTCCGGTCATTATCGGCCTAATGGGATATAGTGCTGATTGTGCTGCAGTAAGTCGAAGAAGTTCACTTGAACCCCTTGATGTATTTACCGGCGCCTGATGTGTTTCAGAAATCAGGCTTGCACCGATAGATATAAAAGATTGAGCTTTTCGCCTGTGGCCGTCAGAGGGCCGCAGGTTTTTTGTTTGACAGAAGGTGAGGCCCCATGAAAAGACTTCAGTAAAGCTCAATTACAGTTTAAAAAATATTCAGAAACAACAAACGGAGGGACAAAAAATGAAAAAAGGATTTATGAAAAAGTTTGCCGTCGTATCGATGGCAGTCATGATGACCGCAGCTATGGCAGGCTGTGGCGGCGGAGATAAGACCGAAGGCTCAAACGAGTTTGTAATCGGCGGTATCGGACCTACAACAGGTGCTGCTGCTACATACGGCGAAGCTGTAAAGAACGGCGCAGAGCTTGCTGTTAAGGAAATCAACGAAGCAGGCGGCATCAACGGCTATCAGGTAAGATTCGAATGGCAGGATGACGAGCATGATGCTGAAAAGTCAGTTAATGCATATAACACATTAAAGGATAAGGGAATGCAGATCCTTATGGGTACTGTAACAAGCGGCCCTTGTACAGCAGTAGTTGCCAAGACGGCAGAGGATAACATGTTCCAGCTTACACCATCAGGTTCAGCTGTTGAATCCATCCAAGGCGACCACGCATTCAGAGTATGCTTCTCAGACCCTAACCAGGGTATTGCATCGGCTGACTACTTAGCAGAAAAGTTCGCAGGTAAAAAGGTTGCAGCAATCTACAACTCATCAGATGTTTACTCATCAGGTATCTTTGAAAAGTTCAGTGCTGAGGCTCAGACCAAGGGAGTAGATGTTGTTACAGCTCAGGCTTTCACAAAAGATTCTGCTCAGGACTTCACCGTACAGCTTCAGAAAGTAAAAGAAAGCAAAGCTGACATAGTATTCCTTCCTATCTACTATCAGGAAGCAGCTTTAATTCTGACTCAGGCAGACAAGATGGGACTTGACGTTACATGGTTTGGCTGTGACGGACTTGACGGAGTAATCCAGCAGCTTGGCAGCGACGCATCATTAGCTGAAGGCGTAATGCTTCTGACACCTTTCGTAGCCGATGCTGAAGATGAAAAGACTCAGACATTCACAAAGGCATACAAGGAAGCTTACAATGATCTGGTTCCTACTCAGTTCGCAGCAGACGCATATGATGCAATCTATGTAATCAAAGCCGCAATCGAAAAAGCAAACGCAACACCGGATATGAGTGTTAGCGACCTCTGCGAGGCATTAAAACCTGCAATGACAGAAATTCAGGTTGAAGGTGTTACCGGCACCATGACATGGTCTTCAGACGGCGAGCCTACCAAGACTCCAAAGGCTATGGTTATCAAAGACGGCACATATACTGCAGCTGAATAAATACTGAATCTTTCGGGAGGCCTGCCTTATCGGCCTCCCTTGATACATATAAAGAGGAGAATAATAATGAATTTTTTATCGTATCTGATAAGCGGGGTAAGCCTGGGCAGCGTATATGCGCTTATTGCCCTTGGATACACAATGGTATACGGCATTGCCAAGATGCTTAACTTTGCCCACGGCGATATTATAATGATCGGCGGGTTTGTTGTATTTACTGCAATAAGCTCTGCTGCCACATCGCCGGTTATTGCCATTATATGCGGTATTATCGTATGTACCCTGCTTGGTGTAGTAATAGAAAAAGTTGCATATAAACCGCTGCGAAATGCATCGCCTCTTGCTGTACTTATTACAGCCATAGGTGTCAGCTACCTTCTTCAGAATGTTGCGCTTCTCATATTCGGTTCGGCTTCAAAGAATTTCCCGAATCTGTTTAAAAATGTGCCTGACTGGCATGTGGCAGAAGGCCTGACGGTTTCGGGAGTTACTATCGTAACAATATGCGTAACCGTTGTAATAATGGTAGGACTTACTCTTTTCATTCACTATACAAAACCGGGAACTGCCATGCAGGCGGTATCGGAAGACAGGGGTGCAGCCCAGCTTATGGGGGTTAATGTAAATACTACAATTTCTTTGACCTTCGCTATAGGCTCAGCCCTGGCAGCTGTTGCCAGCGTGCTCCTTTGCTCCGCATATCCGCTGCTCAACCCTTACACAGGCGCAATGCCGGGCATCAAAGCTTTCGTAGCAGCAGTATTCGGCGGAATCGGTTCCATTCCTGGAGCGATGATAGGCGGAATTCTTCTGGGCGTAATTGAGAATCTCAGCAAGGCCTATATTTCGTCACAACTTTCCGATGCCATAGTTTTTGCGGTTCTTATTATAATACTTTCCCTGAAACCTACAGGCATTCTGGGCAAGAAGATAAGAGAGAAAGTGTAGGTGAGGGCAGTGAAGAATTTAAACAACATGAAAAAAACCACAAAACAGGATATGATTACATATGCTATCGTACTGGTTATGTTCCTGTTCTGTGTGGTTTATACGACCACAGGGCTGGCATCAAACCTTTTCCGGGGACTGCTTGTTCCTATCTGTGTAAATGTTATTCTTGCAGTTTCTCTTAACCTTACCGTCGGTATTCTGGGAGAATTGAGCTTAGGTCATGCAGGATTCATGTGCGTGGGAGCATTTGTGGGGAGTGTATTTTCCATGGCGGTTCAGGAAGCGATTCCTTCTGTGTGGATCAGATTTCCCCTGGCCTTTATAGTAGGCGGACTTGCAGCTGCTGTTATAGGGCTCCTGGTGGGAATTCCTGTTCTGAGGCTGAGAGGCGACTACCTTGCCATCGTAACTCTGGCTTTTGGAGAGATTATAAAGAACATAGTAAACAACCTCTATCTGGCCACTGACATAAACGGTGTCCATTTTGCTGTCGGTGTTGAGGCATATAACAATACGGTTTTTGATGCGGCAACCAAGAAAGTATACATAAACGGCGCCATGGGAATAACCCAGACACCTAATGATTCCAATTATTTCGTGGGATTTGTTCTTATTTTCATAACGCTGATTGTAATTCTCAACCTGGTTCGCTCCAGAACGGGAAGAGCTATTATGGCCATCAGAGACAACCGTATAGCGGCAGAATCCGTTGGAATAAATATTACCAAACACAAGCTCATTGCCTTTGTAATTTCGGCATTCTTTGCAGGAGTTGCGGGAGTCCTTTACGGACACAATCTTTCATCACTTGTGGCAACCAAATTTGACTACAACTACTCAATTATGATTCTGGTATTTGTAGTTTTAGGCGGAATAGGAAGCATGAGAGGTTCAATAATAGCCGCAGTTATTCTGACGGCACTTCCTGAACTTCTCCGCGGACTGAGCGATTATCGTATGCTTATGTACGCGATTATACTGATTGTGATGATGCTGGTAAACAACAACGAAACGATGCACATGTATGTACAGAAGTGGTTCGGAGGTCTTAACATCAAAAAGTGGCTGGGCTCTGCTGAATCAAAGAAGAAAGCTAAGGAAGGGGTGAGTTAAATGACGGCAATGCTTGAAACAAAAAATCTTGGCATTTCATTCGGAGGACTGAAAGCCGTCGACGGACTCAGCCTTAAGATAGAAAAGGGCCAGCTTTACGGGCTCATCGGTCCTAACGGAGCAGGCAAGACTACTGCCTTCAATCTTCTGACCGGTGTATACAAGCCTACCATGGGAAATTTTTTCCTTGACGGCGAAAAGCTTACAGGTCATAATACAATAGAGATAAATAAAAAAGGAATTGCAAGAACTTTCCAGAACATAAGGCTTTTTAATCAGCTGTCCGTACTGGATAATGTAAAGGTAGGCCTTCATAACGACTATAAATACAGCACTGCGCAGGGAATATTCAGGCTGCCGGCTTTCTTCAGAACCGAGAAGGAAATGGACAGGAAAGCCGAGGAGCTTCTTGAAGTCTTTGATCTTGCCGGAGAAAAGGACTATCTGGCTTCAAACCTTCCTTATGGAAAGCAGAGAAAGCTGGAAATCGCAAGAGCTCTGGCAACATCCCCGAAGCTTCTGCTTCTGGATGAACCGGCTGCGGGAATGAATCCCAATGAGACGCAGGAGCTCATGGAAACAATCAGATTTGTCAGGGACACCTTTGATATGACCATTCTGCTTATCGAACACGATATGAGACTGGTTTCGGGCATCTGTGAGGAAATTACTGTTCTCAATTTTGGTACGGTGCTTGCTCAGGGCGAGACCGGCAAGGTGCTCAAAGACCCTGAAGTAGTAAAGGCGTACCTCGGAGACTAGGAAAGGAGATTTACATATATGGCTATGCTTGAAGTAAGGGACCTTGTAGTAAATTACGGTTCCATTAACGCAATTAAAAAGATCTCCTTTGATGTCAACGAAGGAGAGGTTGTAGCCCTTATAGGGGCCAACGGTGCAGGAAAAACCACAACCCTTCACACCATTACCGGTCTGCTTAAGGCGAAATCCGGAAGCGTAATGTTTGAGGGTACGGAACTTCTTAAAACTCCGCCTCACAAAATAGTTGAGATGGGTATGGCTCATGTTCCTGAAGGCAGGCGAATTTTCCAGCAGCTGTCGGTGTACAAGAATCTGACACTGGGAGCCTTTACCAGGAAGGACAAAGATTCCATAGATGCGACCCTTAAAATGGTTTACAGCAAGTTCCCGCGCCTTGAGGAAAGAAAGAAGCAGATTGCAGGAACCCTTTCCGGCGGCGAGCAGCAGATGCTGGCCATGGGAAGAGCTCTCATGTCCAAGCCCAAAATCATACTTATGGACGAGCCTTCTATGGGACTTTCTCCTCTGTTTGTAGCGGAGGTATTCAAAATAATTGAAGAAATACGTGCAAGCGGTACAACGGTTCTTCTGGTAGAGCAGAACGCAAAGAAGGCGCTGGAAATTGCGGACCGTGCTTACGTCCTTGAAACGGGAAAAATCGTCCTCAGCGGAGGCGCAAAGGAGCTTATGAACAACGAGTCGGTTAAGAAAGCATATCTGGGAGAATAAAAAAAGGAGGGAATCAATGGAAAGCTTTATCATCACAATCGCAAGAGGCTACGGAAGCGGAGGCAAGAATATTGCCATGGGCCTTGCCAAAACTCTGGGCATAAAGTACTATGACAGGGAACTTATAAGGCTGGCTTCCGACCAACACGGAATTAACGAGGCACTTTTCAATCTGGCCGATGAAACTCATTCGGCAAGCCCTTTCGCAAAAAAGTACACCTCTTCAGAGATTGAATCGCCGGACAGTGATTCGTTCCTTTCGCAGAATAATCTTTTCAATATGCAGGCAGATATCATCAAAAGGCTGGCAGACTCGGGGAAATCCTGTATTATTGTAGGAAGATGCGCCCACCACATTCTCCGGGATTATCCAAATGTGGTGAAGGTGTTTATCCACGCGGATCTTGACCACTGCATTGAAAACGTTAAAGAATACAACGGTGTTGACGATGCAGAGGCAAGGGCTCTTATAGCCAGAATTGACAGGGAAAGAGCCCAGTACCACAGACATTTCACCAAAATGGAGTGGAACGACGCAAGAAATTATGATATATGCCTGAACACCAGCAAGGTAAGTGTGGAACAGTGCATTGACATAATTGTCAGCTATCTTGATATTATTAAGAAAATAGAAAAATAAACAGGCTGCCGCCTAGGCGGCCCCATACTTCGTTTGTTTAAATAAAACTGCGGCAGAACGTAATAGTTTAATGCCGCAGTTTTTACATTTATCCTAAAATTTATCAAAGCATCATGAATGACTTCTTCTGTCGGTCCTGTCTGACTGCCCAGTTCCACATAATTTGAGCAAAAAAGTGCATTTACTGGGGAATTTCGACAAAAAAATCGAGTTTTTTGTCGGATTTTAACCCAGTTTTTACATTTATTCACAAAAAACACCCAGTAAAGCGCTTAATAATAAAGTTTTTTGGGGGAAATGCCGATGCAATAGCTTTGATATGACGGGATGCAATTCAGGGCAGGGCAACATTTCAAGCAAAAACACTTGACACAACTGCCTGGCTGTGCTATAGTATTCGAGGCTGATGGTGTAAAGGCGATAGACTTTACAGTTACGAAAAGCCATTAAACCATTAAGCTATTAAATAACTAAAACCCGAAACGATTGGAAACACTCGCAAGCAGGAGAAGCACCATGGAAAGACTGAACATGGAAAGCATAGAAAAAATAAGTCTTCTTTATGACTTTTACGGCGGACTGCTGACTGAAAAGCAGCGGCAGGTCATGGAGCTTTACCATGAGGAAAACCTTTCCCTGACGGAAATTGCAGAGGAATTCGGAATATCCAGGCAGGGCGTCCACGACACCCTCAAGAAGGCGGAGCACCTGCTTACAGAGTACGAGAATAAGCTGGGACTTGTGGCCAAGCTGATGAAGTCCAGACACGCAATAGCCGAGATAGACCGCATAATTGACGGAATAATAGATAGCCTGACCTCATCCATCGAGGACAAAAGCGAGTATAAAGAAGCGGCTACAAAGCTACAGGAAGTTAAAGGCATTATTAACAGATTAGAGGAATAAACGAGCTTATGGCATTTGAGAATTTATCCGAAAAACTTCAGAATACATTTAAAAAGCTCAGAGGCAAGGGCGTGCTCACGGAAGCCGATATTAATGAGGCTATGCGTGAGGTCAAGCTGGCTCTCCTTGAAGCCGATGTAAACTTCAAGGTTGTAAAGGAGTTCGTTGCTCAGGTCAAGGAAAAGGCCATGGGCGCAGAAGTTCTCCAGAGCCTTACCCCGGGACAGCAGGTCATCAAGATCGTTAATGAGCAGCTTATCGAACTTATGGGCGGCACCAACAGCAAGCTGACATACTCACCAAGCGGATTTACCGTTCTGATGATGGTAGGTCTTCAGGGTACAGGTAAGACCACCACCTGCGGAAAGCTGGCTGCATATCTCAAGAAAAACGGCAAAAAACCTATGCTGGCAGCCTGTGACATCTACAGGCCGGCGGCTATAGATCAGCTGGAAGTTGTGGGAAAAACAGTAGACGTACCAGTATATGCCGACAGGGAAAACCGGGTGGCCGAGGATATCGCTCTTAAAGCCCGCAAAGAAGCCGAAAAGAAAGGCTTCGACGTACTCATAGTCGATACGGCAGGCCGGCTGCAGATAGATGAAGAACTTATGGAGGAACTGGTAAGAGTCAAGAAGGCAATCAAGCCTCACGAGATTCTGCTGGTAGTAGATGCCCTTACCGGTCAGGATGCCGTAAACGCAGCTGAAGGATTCAACGAAAAGCTCGGTATTGACGGAATCATAATGACCAAGATGGACGGCGATTCCAGAGGCGGAGCGGCTCTTTCCGCCAAGAAGGTAACAGGCAAACCGGTAAAGTTCATAGGTGTAGGTGAAAAATTCGACGCTCTGGAGCCTTTCCACCCGGAAAGAATGGCAAGCAGGATTCTGGGCATGGGAGATATGCTTTCCCTCATCGAAAAAGCTCAGGAAAGCTATGATGAAGAAAAAGCGGCCAAGCTTGAGAAGAAGCTTCGCAAAAACGAATTTACCCTTGAAGATTTCCTCGATCAGATGGGCGAGGTTCAGAAGATGGGCGGCATCGGCAAAATGCTTGAGATGATGCCGGGAATGAAGTCAAAGTCAGTCAGTGACGATGAAATAGAAAAAAGCGAGAAAGAGTTCCGCCAGATGGAGGCCATTATTTACTCCATGACGCTGGAGGAACGCAGAAATCCATCGCTGCTTAATGCCAGCAGAAGGAAAAGAATTTCCGCAGGCTCCGGACAGCCCGTGAGCAAAATAAACAGTTTAATCAAAAAGTATGAGGACGCAAAAAAGCTGATGAAACAATTCA
>SAMEA3663072__coassemble_1041_pt1 | contig 11369 bp, 9 predicted proteins | sample SAMEA3663072__metabat2_low_PE_011 | metagenome-assembled genome bin SAMEA3663072 (sample SAMEA3663072) | pig gut metagenome | biome: pig gut; feature: pig-associated habitat; material: faeces | place: France | collected 2012 | reverse complement strand
TTTCAAGACCTTTTTTTCTTAAGAACTTGAAATTATTTTCCTATTTTCACTTTACTTATGCGGCTTACAGCGGCCTGTAGGAAAAAAATGAATAAAATGCGTGTATAGTAAAACCTCTTGTAATCACAGGACCATATTATGATATAATGATAGGTACCAACAGTTCACTTAACATTGAAAAAGGCAGAAATCGAAATGACAGAAGGTAATTCGGTTAGTAAAACAATTAATAAATCATGTAACACATCAGTCGGTACAACACAGAATCCACTTGGCACAGCGCCTGTAGGCAGGCTGCTGAGACAGTTTGCGCTGCCCAGTATTGTAGCGATGCTGGTAGGTGCGCTATATAACATAGTTGACCAGATTTTCATCGGTCAGAGCATCGGAGAGCTGGGCAATGCCGCTACCAATGTGGCATTTCCTCTTTCCACCATCTGCGTGGCAATTTCACTGCTTCTGGGAATAGGGGGAGCATCGGCTTTTAACCTCACCCTCGGCAGAGGAGATAAAGAAAAGGCACTGCATTATATAGGCAATTCGGCAGTTCTGCTGTTTCTCGGCGGACTGGTGCTGTGCGTTATAACGGAGATTTTCCTTGAACCCTTCCTCGTCTTTTTCGGCTCGCCGCAGAACGTACTTGGCTATGGGGAGGAATATGTCAGGATTACAGCCCTGGGCTTTCCATTCTTCATACTGGCAAACGGGGGAGCCCATCTGGTGAGGGCAGACGGAAGCCCCAGATACTCAATGATATGCAATATAAGCGGAGCCATAATAAACACAATTCTCGATCCGCTGTTTATTTTCGGACTTGATATGGGAATGACGGGGGCGGCACTGGCCACTGTAACGGGACAGGCAGTTTCAGGAATTCTTGTATTCAGATATCTGCGCAGATTCAGAACGGGAGCCCTGACTTTGGAGTACCTTAAACCAAAGAGAGAATATGCAGGCTATGCCATGAGCCTGGGACTTGCCCATTTCTTTAATCAGATTGCGGTAATGGTGGTTCAGATAGTAATGAACAATTCCCTTACATATTACGGAGCTTTGTCCATGTACGGAGAATCTGTACCTTTGGCATGTGCGGGAATCATCAACAAGGTGGGGTTCATGTTTTTTTCCGTATGTATCGGTATCGCTCAGGGAATGCAGCCTATTGTAAGTTTCAATTATGGAGCGGAAAAGTATGGAAGGGTCAAGAAAGCCCTCGACCTGAGCCTTATTGCAGGAAGCATTGTATGTATTTCCGCCTTTGTGCTTTTTCAGGTTTTTCCACGGCAGATCATAGCTGTCTTCGGCGACGGAACGGAGGCATATTTCGCTTTTGCGGAGAAATATTTCAGGATCTATCTTTTCTGCACTTTTATAAACAATGTGCAGCCCTTAGCATCAAACTATTTTACATCCATTGGGAAACCGGGGGTAGGAATTTTCCTGAGCCTTACAAGACAGATAATATTTCTGCTGCCTCTCATTGTGATTTTTCCAATCTTTATGGGAATCGAAGGAATCATGTATGCAGGACCCATTGCAGATTTTATTGCAGCAATGATATCGGCTGTTATGCTTAAGAAAGCCGTAAGCAGGATGGGTCGGGCAGAAACAGAAGAACAGATAAAACAGATAAAACAGAACAGAGAGGGGTGAAGCTGTCAGCCTCGCGGCTTTGGAAGGCTCCAGCGGAAATGAGCAGCCAGCAGACGGAGAATTACAACGACTGCAGTGCCCGCCAGCATGGCGTTTGCCTCACCAATAATATCCCAGGCAAAAACGCAAACGAGAGCACCTATGAGGGATGCGCAGGCATAAAAGTGCTTGACAAAAATATAAGGGTGTTCCCCTGCCATGGTGTCACGGAGAACGCCGCCGCCAACACCGGTGACTACGCCTACGAAGACAAGAAGAAAGATTCCGTGCTCACCGGAGGCGGACTGAGCCACCTGAATCCCTACAACGGTGAAAATACCAAGACCAAGAGAATCCATTATAAGCATAACCTGGTTATATATGGATTTTTTCTTCATTATGAGGTTCTGCATGGCAGGAAGGAAGACGATGATTGCCGTAACGATAGCGAATGTAGCATATATCGGATTCCGGAAAGTGTTAGGGGGAGTGATTCCAAGAATCAGGTCCCGTATAACTCCGCCTCCTACGGCCGTAGTAAGACCAAGAATAACTACGCCCAGAATATCCATTTTCTTTTTAAGACCGGTAATTGCTCCTGAAACGGAAAATGCCACCGTGCCGATAAGCTCCAGAACGAGCACAATATCTGCTGACATATGAACCTCCTTGCGTTTAGGAAAGTATAACATTTCCGAGGGGCAATTGTCAAACAGCGGAGATTCTATAGATAAAAGTATTTCACATCCCTTGACAATCGGGAACCTGAATTGGTATAATACCCTCATAAGAAACAGCTTTTTGTGACTGACGGAAATGCGGATAACCGCAAGGGAGCAGGAAGCGTAGATTGCCGACCGTCTGGGCGTATTTGTTCCTTGCTTTTAAGGTGCAGATATGCCTTTTTTGATTTCAAAAAATGGAGGAAAAGATGAAGAAGATAGGAATAGTGATGGGCTCCGACAGTGACCTTCCTGTAGCGGAAAAGGCCATAGAGACGCTCAGGGAGTACGAAGTTCCTTTTGAGGTACATGTGTACTCTGCCCACAGAACTCCTGCAGCTGCTGCTGAGTTTGCAGCCAGTGCCGGAGAAAGAGGCTTCGGAGCGATTATAGCCTTTGCCGGTAAGGCGGCTCACCTTGCAGGGGCCATAGCGGCAAATACAACTCTTCCGGTGGTGGGAGTACCGGTAAAATCATCGAATTTAGACGGCATTGACGCCCTTCTGTCTACTGTGCAGATGCCTTCGGGAATACCTGTAGCTGCAGTTGCCATAGACGGAGCAGTCAATGCCGCTTTGCTTTGCATACAGATGCTGGCTATAGAGGACCAGGAACTGGCAGCACGCCTGGCGGAAAAGAGAAAAGAGGCGGAACTTTCCGTGCTGGCAAAGAACCGCAAAATAGAAGAAAGATATAATACAAAGTAAAATCAGATAAAACCAACATAGACAATAAAGCAAGATAAGGAGGACACAGTATAATGGGAGGATTTTTCGGCGCAGCGCTGAAGGGCGACTGTATGGTAGATGTTTTCTTCGGTGTGGATTACCATTCACATCTTGGAACCAGGAGAGGAGGCCTTGCCGCTTATGATGACGAGACAGGCCTTCAGAGGGAAATCCATAATATAGAGAATTCACCATTCCGTACAAAATTTGAAAATATATTCGACGAGATGAAAGGACGCTCAGCTATCGGATGCATAAGCGACACAGACCCGCAGCCTCTGCTCATCCGCTCCAGCCTCGGCACCTATGCTATATGTACGGTGGGACGCATCAACAATGCTGAAGCGCTGATAGATAATTATCTGTCCTGCAGCGGCGGGCACTTTGATGCCATGACAGGGGGCAAAATCAATTCTACGGAGCTGACTGCAGCGCTGATAAACCAGAAGAGCGACTTTACTGAGGGAATTAAATTCGCTCAGGAGCAGATTGATGGCTCTGCCTCCATACTGATTCTCAAAGATGACGGAAGCATAATTGCCGCAAGAGATAAAATGGGCAGAATTCCCGTACTCATAGGAAAGAGCGAAGAGGGCTGCTGTGTGTCCTTTGAATCCTTCGCCTACAAGAAGCTGGGCTATGAAGATGAAATGGAGCTTGGTCCGGGAGAAATTGTTGAAATAACTGCTGACGGTGTAAAACAGCTGGCAGCACCGGGAAAGGAAATGAGAATCTGCTCTTTCCTCTGGACATATTACGGATACCCTACATCAAACTACGAAGGAGTAAATGTTGAAGCTATGCGGTACCGCAACGGGGAAATCATGGCTCGTCACGATATGAAGGTTAAGAATGCAGAGAATCTGGACTATGTAGGAGGCGTGCCTGATTCCGGTACCCCTCACGCTATCGGATATGCCAATGAAAGCGGAGTGCCTTTTGCAAGGCCTTTCATCAAGTACACGCCTACCTGGCCGAGAAGCTTTATGCCAACCAACCAGAAGGAGCGCGACAAGGTGGCAAAGATGAAGCAGATACCTGTTCACGAGCTCATCGAAGGAAAGAATCTCCTCTTTGTTGACGACTCGATTGTACGTGGCACTCAGCTTCGTGAGACTGTGGAATTTCTCTATGATAACGGAGCCAGTGCTGTACACATGCGCTCAGCCTGCCCGCCGATTATGTACGGCTGCAAGTATCTGAACTTTTCAAGCAGCGAAAGCGAGATGGAGCTGATTTCAAGGCGTGTGATTATAGAGCTGGAAGGCGAGGAGGGCTTAAACTATCTTGAGGAGTACAGCGACACAAACACTGAAAGAGGACAGGCACTGAGAAAGGCAATCGCCGAAAAATTCAATTTCGCATCTCTGGAATTCCAGTCTCTGGAAGGACTTGTTGAGGCAGTGGGCATAGAGCAGTGCAAGCTCTGCACCTATTGCTGGAACGGAAAGGAATAACCACAATGAACAATAAATCAAAATCAGACAGTTACGCAGCGGCAGGCGTTGACATTACAGCAGGTTACAGAGCCGTTGAGCTTATGAAAGAACATATTGCAAAGACCATGACTCAAGGTGTCTGCTCCGATGTAGGCGGCTTCGGAGGTCTTTTCGAACTTGACATTACAGGGATGACCCGTCCTGTTCTGGTAAGCGGAACCGACGGTGTGGGAACCAAGCTTAAGCTTGCTTTCCTTCTGGACAAGCATGATACAGTGGGAATCGACTGCGTGGCTATGTGCGTAAACGACATAATCTGCGTAGGTGCAAAGCCTTTATTTTTCCTGGACTACATAGCCTGCGGCAGGAATGTCCCGGAAAAAATCGCTCAGATCGTAAAGGGCGTTGCAGAAGGCTGCGTACAGTCGGGAGCTGCGCTTATCGGCGGCGAAACTGCTGAAATGCCGGGGTTCTACCCTGTAGACGAATACGACCTGGCAGGCTACAGCACAGGCGTGGTAGACAAATCAAAGATTATAGACAACAAGACTATGAAGGCGGGAGATGTTGTTATCGCTCTTCCGTCAAGCGGCGTTCACTCCAACGGTTTTTCACTTGTGCGCAAGGTTTTCGATGTGGAAAACAGCGACATCACAAGACCGGTAGCTGAGCTTGGCGGAAAATCCATCGGTGAGACACTTCTTACACCTACTAAAATATATGTAAAGCCTGTTCTGGCACTTCTTGAGGAAGTAAAGGTCAAGGGTATTTCACATATCACCGGAGGCGGCTTCTACGAAAACATTCCGAGGAGCATTCCTGACGGACTGGGAGCAAGAATCAGCAGAGAGGCCGTAAGAGTTCTGCCGATTTTTGACCTTATCGCAAAGACAGGAAACATCAGCGAGCACGATATGTTCAACACCTTCAATATGGGCGTCGGCATGAGCATCGTTGTGTCAGCTGAAGATGCAGGCAGGGCTCTTGAAATTCTAAAGGCTCACGGAGAGGACGCATACCTTATAGGTGAAATCGTTGAATCTGAGGAAAAGGTGATTATATGCTAGAAAAGGGCGGCGGGAAGGCACGAATTGCCGTACTGGTTTCAGGCGGCGGAACCAATCTTCAGGCACTTATAGATGCAGAAAAAAGCGGTATAATCAGAAGCGGTGAAATTGTGCTGGTGATTTCCAACAAGGCAGGTGCTTACGCCCTTGAGAGAGCTGCAAAAGCCGGAATCAAGGCTGAGACTGTTCTTCTGAAGGAAGCCGGCACGCAGGAAGCCTTTGAAGAGAGAATCCTTAAGCTTCTTGACGAAAACAGCATTGACCTTATTGTAATGGCGGGTTTTATGAGCATCTTAAGCGGCAGCTTTACCAATCGCTATCCTGACAGAATTATCAACATCCATCCGTCTCTGATCCCGTCTTTCTGCGGAAAGGGCTTTTACGGTCTTCATGTCCATGAAGCGGCTCTGGAGTACGGAGTCAAGGTTACAGGAGCCACAGTTCATTTTGTAAACGAAATTCCTGACGGAGGACGGATAATCAAACAGAAGGCTGTGGAGGTCATGGACGGCGATACACCTGAAGTACTGCAGAAGCGTGTTATGGAGCAGGCAGAATGGATTATACTTCCTGAAGCCACAGAGGAAATCTGTGCGGAAATTGTAAGAGGTAAATAGAAGATGAATGTATATGAAACTAAAACTGCAAGCCGGCTGCTTTCCGGAAATTCCTATCCGGGAAGAGGAGTGATAATGGGAAAATCACCACTTGGAAAGGCTGTAATCGGTTATTTCATCATGGGCAGAAGCGAAAACAGCAGAAACAGAATTTTTGAGGAAGACGAAAAGGGAAATGTTTTTACAAAGCCCTTTGACGAATCCAAGGTGGAGGACCCGTCCCTCATAATATACAGGGCTATAGCACAGTATGAAAACAAGATCGTTGTAACAAACGGCGACCAGACGGATACCATAGTAGAAGGACTGGCAGCGGGAAAGACTGTAAGGGAGGCTCTCTTTACCAGAGAATTTGAGCCGGATACACCTAACTTCACTCCGAGAATCAGCGGAGTATTAACCGAGAATGGTACTGACTTCGATTACCAGATGAGCATCCTCAAGAGTGCAGACCCGGAAGGTACAGGCTGCAACAGATTTTTCTATGATTATAAGGCAGTGGAAGGTGTAGGACATCTCATTCACACCTATGAGGAAAACGGCACACCACTTCCGACTTTTCAGGGCGAGCCAAGAAGAATCCAAATCCCTGAATCCATAGATGACTTCTTTGAAGAACTCTGGGGCAGCCTGAACGAAGACAACAGAATTTCACTCTATGTGGAATATTTCGACCTTGAAAAGGGTGAAAGTGAATCAATAATGATAAATGACAATGAAACGAGGCATTTCAATGAAGGAATATGAACTTAAATACGGCTGCAATCCCAATCAGAAGCCGGCAAAAATCTTTATGGAAAACGGCGGCAATATCCCCATGGAGATCCTTAACGGAAGACCGGGTTACATAAATCTGCTGGATGCTCTTAACAGCTGGCAGCTTGTAAGGGAAATCAGGGAAGCCCTGGAAATGTGTGCAGCAGCTTCTTTTAAACATGTTAGCCCTACCTCTGCGGCTGTTGGAAAACCAATGAGCCCGGAGCTTAAAAAGGCAGTTTTCGCAGACGATATTGAAGGAATAGACCAGTCGCCCATTGCCACCGCCTATGCAAGAGCAAGAGGAACTGACCGCATGAGTTCCTTCGGAGACTGGATTGCTCTTTCAGACACCTGCGATGTGACCTGCGCCAGGCTCATCGCCAGAGAGGTTTCCGACGGAATAATCGCACCGGATTACGAGCCGGAAGCGCTGGAAATCCTTAAAGCAAAGAAGAAGGGTGCATATAACATCATCAGAATAAATCCTGATTACACACCTGACGAAATTGAGAGGAAGCAGGTTTTTGGCGTAACTTTTGAGCAGGGGAGAAACAACCTTAAAATAAATGAGGAACTGCTTGATAATATCGTAACCGAGAAAAAAGATCTGCCGGAAGATGCCAGAAGGGATCTGATAATAGCACTTATTACTCTTAAATATACTCAGTCAAACTCTGTATGCTTTGCAGAGGACGGACAGGCCATCGGAGTGGGAGCAGGCCAGCAGTCAAGAATTCACTGCACCAGACTGGCAGGAGAAAAGGCTGACAAATGGCATCTGCGCCAGCATCCGAGAGTTCTCAATCTGCCATTTAAAGATGATATAAGAAGGCCGGACAGAGACAATGCTATAGATGTTTATCTTTCAGAGGATTATCCGGACGTTTTGGGCGAAGGAAACTGGCAGCAGTTCTTCACAGAGCAGCCTGAGGCTTTCCCGAGAGGAGAGCAGAGGGAGTATCTGGCATCACTTAAGGATGTATGCCTTGGATCAGATGCTTTCTTCCCCTTTGGAGACAACATAGAGAGAGCGGCACGTTCCGGTGTCAGCTATGTGGCACAGCCGGGAGGCTCCGTAAGAGATGATAATGTTATAGAGACCGCCGATAAGCACGGTATGGTCATGGCATTTACAGGCATAAGACTGTTCCATCACTAAATTTGAAAGCGAGTATAAACATATGAAAATAATGGTAGTCGGCGGCGGAGGAAGAGAGCACGCCATCATCAAAAAATTAAAAGAAAACAAGCAGGTTGAAGAAATCTTCGCTTTGCCGGGAAACGGCGGAATTGCAGCTGATGCCACATGCGTGGATATCGGGGCTAAAGATATCGACAGGATTGCCGAGTTCGCAGAAGCAGAAGGCATAGATTTTGCCGTTGTGGCGCCGGACGACCCGCTGGTGCTGGGGGCAGTAGATGCACTTCAGGCCAAGGGAATCAGGACCTTCGGCCCCAACAAGAAGGCTGCAATCATCGAAGGCTCCAAGGCGTTTTCCAAGGATCTGATGAAGAAATACAACATTCCCACAGCTGCCTACGAAACCTTTACAGATATGGAAGCGGCTCTTTCATATATCGAAAGCTGTCCGATTCCTGTAGTAGTCAAGGCTGACGGCCTGGCGCTGGGCAAGGGTGTAATCATCGCAGAATCGAGGGGACAGGCACGTAAGGCAGTCCGCAACATGATGGAGGACAAGGTTTTCGGTGAAAGCGGTTCCAAGGTAGTAATTGAGGAATTCCTTACAGGGCCTGAGGTTTCCGTGCTTTCATTTACCGACGGCAAAACTGTCATTCCTATGGTTTCATCCATGGACCACAAGCGTGCACTTGACGGAGATAAAGGCCTGAACACAGGCGGCATGGGCACAATCGCACCTAACCCGTATTATACAGATGAAATCGCAAAAGTCTGCATGGATACCATATTCAAACCTACTATCGAGGCAATGAATAAGGAAGGAAGAACATTTACAGGCTGCCTTTACTTCGGACTTATGCTTACGGAAAAGGGACCTAAGGTTATCGAGTACAACTGCCGTTTCGGCGATCCTGAAACTCAGGTTGTTCTCCCCCTTCTGGAAAGCGACCTTCTGGACATCATGCTCAAGATTTACGACGGAAAACTGGATGAGGCAGAGGTTAAGTTCTCAGATAAATACGCCTGCTGTGTAGTTATGGCATCAGAAGGATATCCTCAGAAGTATGAGACAGGCTTTGAAATCACCATGCCGTCGGACAAAAATATATATGTTGCCGGCGCAAAGCTTAAGGAGGGACAGCTTGTAACAGGCGGCGGTAGAGTGCTGGGCGTTACTGAAACCGGCGACACACTTAAGGAAGCCATCGATGCAGCTTATGAAACCGTAAAGACTGTGAACTTTGAAAATGAATATTACAGAACCGATATAGGACAGCGCGCTCTTATGGCGGAAAGGAAGTAAAATGGTTTATAGAATTTTTGTTGAAAAAAAGCCCGGACTTGATAACGAGGCAAGGGCGCTGAAAAAAGATATCAATGAACTGCTTCAGATAAAGGGCATAGAAAAGGTACGTGTATTTAATAGATACGACGTGGAAAACATTTCAGAGGACCTGTTTAAGAATTCTGTACATACAGTATTTGCAGAGCCTCAGCTTGATATTGTAACCGGAGATCTTCCGGAAGCAGACCGCATCTTTGCTGTGGAGTTTCTGCCGGGACAGTTCGACCAGAGAGCATCTTCTGCTGCAGAGTGTATCCAGATTATTTCCAGGGGAGAAAGACCTGATGTAAAGACGGCTAAGGTTTATGCTCTCTACGGAAAAATTTCAGATGAAGAACTGGCGGCCATCAAGAAATATGTAATAAATGCTGTTGAAGCAAGAGAAGCCCAAATGGCTCTTCCTGAAACTCTTAAAACAGAATACGAAATTCCTCAGACTGTAGAGACTGTAGAAGGCTTCTGCCGATTTACAGAAGAAGAACTGGCCGATTTTATTGAAGACAGAGGTCTTGCCATGGACCTTGCTGACATCAAGTTCTGTCAGGAATATTTCAAGGGTGAAGACAGAAATCCGACTATCACCGAAATCAAACTGATCGATACATACTGGTCGGATCACTGCCGCCATACAACTTTCAACACAATTATAGACAAGGTGACCTTCGAAGATGAAGAACTGCAGGAAGCCTATGACAGGTATTTGAATGTAAGAAAATCACTTAACAGAACAAAGCCTGTAACACTTATGGACATCGGAACCATTGCAGCCAAGTACCTTAAGAAGGAAGGCAAACTTGATAAACTGGATGAATCTGAAGAAATCAATGCCTGCACAGTCAAGATAAAGGTGGATGCAGATGGAAAGGAAGAAGACTGGCTTCTTCTCTTCAAGAATGAAACCCACAATCATCCCACTGAAATCGAGCCCTTCGGCGGAGCAGCAACCTGCGTAGGCGGAGCCATCAGAGATCCACTTTCAGGGAGAAGCTATGTTTACGGCGCAATGCGTGTAACCGGTGCAGGCGACCCGCTGGTTCCTGTATCAGAGACTATTCCGGGAAAACTCCCGCAGCGCAAGCTGGTTACTACAGCTGCTAACGGCTACAGTTCCTACGGCAACCAGATCGGTCTTGCAACAGGTCAGGTAGACGAAATCTACCATCCGGGCTATGTAGCCAAGAGAATGGAAATCGGTGCGGTAATTGCTGCTGCTCCTGCAGAAAATGTAGTCAGAGAGGTTCCTGCCCCGGGAGACAGAGTAATCCTTCTGGGCGGCAGAACAGGCCGTGACGGCTGCGGCGGAGCTACAGGTTCATCCAAGTCCCATAAGGTTTCATCTCTGGAGACCTGCGGTGCAGAGGTGCAGAAGGGTAACGCCCCTGAGGAAAGAAAGCTCCAGAGACTTTTCAGAAATCCTGAAGCATCCAGGCTTATCAAGCGTTGCAACGACTTCGGTGCAGGGGGCGTGTCTGTAGCTATCGGCGAGCTGGCTGACGGACTTGAAATAAATCTGGACGTTGTTCCGAAGAAGTACGACGGCCTTGACGGTACTGAGCTTGCAATCAGTGAATCTCAGGAAAGAATGGCAGTAGTGGTTGAAGAAAAGGATGCTCGCCGCTTCTGCACTCTGGCAAAGGCTGAAAACCTTGAAGCCACAGTAGTTGCCAGGGTTACTGCAGAGCCAAGACTTTCCATGCACTGGAACGGTGCCAATATCGTAAACATTTCAAGAGAATTCCTCGACTCCAACGGAGCCGAAAAGCATATAACAATTGAAGCTGCCAAGGCATGCGATTACGCTAAGAAGACTCGGGGAACTTTTGCGGAAAGCTATAAGGAGCTGGCAGGGGACCTTAACGTCTGCTCCAAGAGAGGTCTTTCCGAAAGATTCGACTCCACCATCGGTGCAGGCACAGTTC
>SAMEA3663072__coassemble_1039_pt1 | contig 11394 bp, 14 predicted proteins | sample SAMEA3663072__metabat2_low_PE_011 | metagenome-assembled genome bin SAMEA3663072 (sample SAMEA3663072) | pig gut metagenome | biome: pig gut; feature: pig-associated habitat; material: faeces | place: France | collected 2012 | reverse complement strand
CTGCGCTATTAAAAGAACTAAATAACGAGGCCCGCGGCATATGCTGCGGGCTTTTTAAATGTATATACATCATCGGCAGATACTAAAAGATACAGTTCTGATATACAAAAGATAACTCCGCAACTGTATATATAAAAAAATACTAAATTGCATATTTTAAAGAGGTCACTTTTAGGGTATTATTACAATATCTAGAAAAATAAAAGGAAAAGTGACTGAAATGACTACTAATCAGGCGACTCGCTCAAACAGCAGAAACAAAACATACCAACTTGTTATATGTGCCATTTTCATTGCACTGACATATGTGGCCACATGGCTGATAAACATAAGACTTCCCCTGCCCGGCTCCGGCGGACTTATCCACCTGGGCAATGTGCCTCTTCTGGTTGCCGCCATGCTTTACGGGCGCAAGACAGGAGCCGCAGCGGGAGCCTTCGGCATGGGCCTTTTTGACCTGTTCAGCGGCTGGACAGCATGGGCACCATTCACATTTGTAATCGTCGGCGCCATGGGGTATACAGTGGGGGTGATGGCCGAGAAAAAGCCTTTCTCAAATCCCACTGTAAACAACATAGTATCCGTATTTCTGGCCATGGTCATCAAAGTGGTGGGATATTACTTTGCAGAGGTGATTCTTTATGGAAACTGGGTTTCGCCCCTTGGTTCTATACCGGGTAATGTTCTTCAGGTGGGAGTTGCCGGTGTAATCGTACTTTTGTTTATACAGCAGTTAAGAAAATATGTAAAGGCTCTTTAAAAAGCCTTTGTCAGGAGGAATTGCAATGTACAGTATTATGACAGCAGGGCCTACTCAGGTCAGAGAAAACGTTAGAATGGCAAGAAGTCTGGAGTGCACAAACCCGGATCTTGACCCGGCTTTTTTCGATTTTTACAGGGAAACCTGCCGGCTTCTTTCCAAAGCGGTAAACACAGATAACAAGGCGCTCATACTTGGGGGAGAAGGAATTCTGGGCCTTGAAGCGGCCTGTGCTTCTCTTACGGAACCAGGCGACAGAGTGCTGGTAATAGACAATGGGGTTTTCGGCAAGGGATTTGCTGATTTCGTTAAGATTTACGGCGGGGAGCCTGTGTCCTTCGTATCGGATTACCACAGACCAGTGGAGCTGTCCCAGCTGGAGGATTTCCTGAAGAAGGACAATAATTTTAAATATGCTACCGTGGTCCACTGCGATACTCCAAGCGGAGTTTTAAATGATGTTGAGGAAATAAGCAAACTCCTTGACCGCTATGGCATTATGACGGTTGCCGATTCAGTGGCAGGATTATTCGGCGAGCCACTGGATCTCTCAAACAGCAAAATAGATATATTATGCGGCGGCTCACAGAAAGCGCTTTCATGTCCTCCGGGACTTACCATGCTGTGGGTAAGCGACAGAGCATTTAAAGCCATGGAAGACCGAAAGACGCCTATAGCCGCTTTTTATGCCAACATACTGCTATTTAAGGATTATTACGAAAAACAGGAGTTCCCTTATACCATGCCGGTGAGTGATATCAACGGCCTCAGTGTCGCCCTTGAGAACTACTTCCAGATGGTAGACACCACATATGACCGTCATGCCCGCATTGCGGCGGCAACGAGAAAAGCTCTGACAGAGGGCGGGCTTAAACTGTATCTGGAAAAAGGCTGGTCAAATACGGTAACGTGCATATCCGTTCCTGAGGGAATAACCGATAAAGAAATCCTTGAGGGTATGGAAAAGGACTACAACATTATGATTTCCGGCTGCTTCGATGTGCTGGCAGGAAAGATTGTCCGCATCGGTCACATGGGAGAAAACGCCTATGAGGATAAGGTGGCCGATACCCTTGCGGCTCTTCAGGGGACTTTGGAAAAGAAGGGGATTCAGGTTAAATGCGACCTGGCGGAAGCCTTCAGAAAAGAGCTTTTATAACTGATATTTTAAAAGAATAAAAAAATAACGGGCTTGCTGTATGGCACTGATGCTGCCGGCAGTGCCCGTTTTTGCCGCAGGACAACTTTTTAACATTTTCATTGATTAACAACGGCGGCCTGTGGTATAATATACTAAATTAGTCAAGAATAAAAAAGATGTGAATTTTTATAAAACAGGAGGTAGAAAAGATGAGATATCAAACTTCGCAGGAGCATGAAGCGCTGCGTGCCGTAATCAGAGAATTTGCTGAAACGGAAGTGAAGCCTATTGCCTTTATGATGGACAAGGAAAACGAATTTCCTCACGAGGCCATAAAAAAGCTGGGCAAGATGGGGTACATGGGTATTCCGTACGAAAAGAAATATGGCGGCGCAGGTCTTGATGCTTTAAGCTATGCAATCGCCGTAGAAGAACTTTCAAGAGTTGACGGCGGCACAGGAGTAATCCTTTCGGCACATACATCCCTGGGAACATATCCTATCGCTGCCTTCGGTACAGAAGCACAGAAAAAGAAATACCTTGTTCCCCTGGCAAAGGGCGAGAAGATAGGTGCTTTCGGCCTGACCGAACCTAATGCGGGAAGTGACGCAGGGGGCACCGAAACCGTAGCAGTCCTCGAAGGAGACCATTACATCCTTAACGGCGGCAAGATCTTCATAACAAACGGCGGAGTTGCGGATACATATGTTGTTTTTGCCGTTACCACCCCGGACATCGGAACTAAGGGCATAAGCGCATTTATCGTTGAAAAAGGATGGGAAGGATTCACCTTCGGAGACCACTACGACAAGATGGGTATTCGTTCATCTGCAACTGCAGAGCTGATATTTAACGATGTAAAGGTTCCAAAGGAAAATCTTCTGGGCAAGGAAGGCGACGGATTCAAGATCGCCATGTCCACTCTGGACGGCGGCAGAATCGGCATCGCGGCACAGGCTCTGGGTATCGCACAGGGTGCTTATGAAAATGCTCTTGAATATTCCAAGGAAAGAATCCAGTTCGGAAAGCCTATCTGCCAGCAGCAGGCAATTGCATTTAAACTTGCGGATATGGCAACTAAACTGAGATGCGCCAGACTTCTTGTTTACAGTGCGGCAGAGCTCAAGCAGGAGCACATGCCTTATGCAATGGAGGCTGCAATGGCTAAGCAGTACGCTTCAGATATTGCTCTTGAGGTTGTAAACGACGCACTTCAGATTTTCGGAGGAAATGGTTATCTGAAAGGTATGGATGTAGAAAGGGCATACAGAGATGCCAAGATAACTACAATTTATGAAGGAACCAACGAAATTCAGAGAGTAGTAATCGCCTCTCATATTATCGGCAAGATGCCTAAGAACGATAACGGTGCACCGAGAAAAACTGCCAAGAATCCTGAAACAGGCGTACGTAAGAAAATGATTTTAAAAGACGGCCCTATAGAGGAAAGAGTAAACAAACTGGTAGAATGTCTTAAAGCTGACGGATACGATTTTACAGTAGGAATCGATATTGATACTCCTATTACCGAAGCGGAAAGAGTAGTAAGTGCAGGCAAGGGAATCGGCAGCAAGGAAAACATGAAGCTTATAGAAGATCTGGCAAAGGCTGCAGGAGCGGCAATCGGTTCTTCAAGACCTGTGGCTGAGACTCTTAAATATGTGCCTCTTAACAGATATGTAGGAATGTCGGGACAGAAGTTCAAAGGCAACCTTTACATAGCATGCGGAATTTCCGGTGCAATACAGCACCTTAAAGGAATCAAGGAGGCGTCCACTATTGTTGCCATCAACAGCAACGCAAACGCCAAGATTTTTAAGAACGCAGACTACGGCATAGTGGGAAAGGTGGAAGAGGTTCTTCCTCTGCTCACCAAGGCTCTTGATACAGGTGAGCCTAAGAAACCGGCTCCGCCTATGGTAAAGGTAAAGAGAGCCATTCCTGTAAAGGAGGCTCCGAGCTGGAAATACTATGTATGCAACGGCTGCGGATACGAATATAACCCTGAAGTGGGAGACCCTGACAACGAAATCTACCCTGTAACCTTCTTTGATGCATTGCCGGAGGACTGGACCTGTCCTGAATGCGGCGAAGGCAAAGACGGTTTCGTGGAAGTGTAGATTAAGGAAAGGAGAGGTGCAGAAATGTATTGCTACAGAAAAGTTACAGATGATTTATACTGGATAGGAGCCAACGACCATAGACTGGCTCTCTTTGAAAACGTACACCCTATTCCGAGAGGTGTATCATATAATTCTTATGTGCTGCTTGACGAGAAAACCGTTCTCTTTGATACGGTGGACTGGTCAGCATGCAGACAGTTCCTTGAAAACCTTGAGGCAGTTCTTGGAGGAAGACCTCTTGACTACATGGTAATCAACCACATGGAGCCTGACCATGCGGCTTCAATTGAAGAAGTTCTTCTCAGGTATCCTGATGTCAAGGTTATCAGCACAGAGAAAGCTTTCCTTCTTATGGGACAGTTCGGATTCATTGTTAATGAAAATAAAATTCAGGTTAAAGAAGGAGACACCTTCTCCTTCGGCAAGCACACAGTAGCTTTTGTGGAAGCTCCTATGGTGCACTGGCCTGAAGCCATGGTGACCTTCGACACCACAAACGGAGTTCTCTTTGCGGCAGATGCTTTCGGTTCCTTCGGAGCTCTTGACGGCAGACTCTTTGCCGATGAGGTGAACTTTGACCGCGACTGGCTTGACGATGCCAGAAGATATTACACAAATATCGTAGGTAAATACGGACCGTTTGTCCAGACACTTCTCAAAAAAGCCGGCGGACTTGACATCAAGTACATCTGCCCGCTTCACGGACCGGTAATTCGTAAAGATTTCGGCTACTTCATAGATAAGTATGACAAGTGGAGCCGTTATGAGCCTGAAGAAAAAGGTGTGCTGATTGCTTATGCTTCCATGTACGGAAACACAGAAGCAGCAGCCTGCCTGCTTGCTTCCAAGCTTTGCGAAAAGGGAATGACAAACATCGCTCTCCACGATGTTTCCAATACCCATGTGTCATACCTCATCGCTGATGCTTTCAAGTACAGCAATATTGTGTTGGCTTCCGTGACATATAATCTGGGTATCTATCCGGTTATGCACAATTTCCTCATGGATATGAAGGCCCTTAATCTTCAGAAGAGGACTGTAGCCATCATCGAAAACGGCTCATGGGCCTGCAAGTCGGGAACTCTTATGAGAAAATTCCTCGACGAAGAGATGAAGGAAATGACAATTCTGGACGAACAGGTAACCATGGCCTCATCCCTTAATTCGGGAAATATGGCAGACATGGATGCCCTGGCAGACAGAATTATCGAATCCATGAATCTGTAAATTCATTAGTATATTTACCTTATGTTATTCCTGACATTTGGCGAAAATCCGTCCTCCGGCATAAACGGAGGGCGGATTTTTTGATGGCAATTTATAGACAAGCCGGCAGTTTAATGATAAAATGTACCCGGTATCTGCCCCGGGACGGGGGGACCTCGGAAATAAAAATGAACTTGAAAGGAAATACAATAATGGATTTAGTTACAGGGATTAAAGAGAGAAGGAGCATAAGAAAATTTCAGGAAAGGCAGGTTCCACACCAGCTGCTCACTGAGGTAGTTGAAGTTGCACGCTTTGCGCCTTCATGGAAAAACACGCAGATTGCAAGATATATTGTCGTTGAGGACAGAGAAAAGATTGCAAAACTTGCTACAGCAGAATGCACTCTCGGATTTACATATAATATCAGGACCATGGCCGCAGCACCTGCCCTGGTGCTTTTGACCTATGTGACCGGGCGCTCAGGCTACGAGAAGGACGGAAGCTTTACTACGCCGAAGGAAGACAGGTGGGAAATGTTCGATGCGGGAATCGCCGCTCAGACTTTTTGCCTTGCCGCATATGAAAAGGGCCTCGGAACGGTTATAATGGGCATATTTGACGAGAATAAAGTTGGAGAGGTCGTTGAAATTCCCGAGGGCCAGAAAATCGCTGCAATAATCGCCACCGGTTTTCCTGCTGACAAGCAGACAGCATGCCCGCCGAGAAAAGACCCGGACGATCTTATTTCTTTTGTGTAAAATTCGGTCGGGGGTATTGCCATGAGAAGTGACAGAAGACGAGAAATACAGGCTCAGATGGAAGAGGACCGCAAGGGTGAAATGAAAAGGAAAGGCAATATTTTCTGCAGAACCATTTCTATTATATATACGGTCCTTGCAGCGGCATTCATTGCCCTCCTGGCATGGCTCAATGTGCTGCCTGCAAAATACTTCTGGGCCGGAGTGATTCTGCTGGCTTTAGCATCTCTGTTTATTGTACCTGTAATGTACAGCAGGCGGGGGAAGAAGGGCAGAAAAATAGGGGCCACCGTTGTGGCTTTCCTGCTTATAGGAGTATTCGGAGTGGGAACATACTATCTGGCTGACACTATTGATTTTCTCGGTGAAATTACCAGCATACGGGAAGTCACCGAAGACTACCATGTGATTGTAAAGGCTGATGCCATTTATGAGGACGTGTCAGGCCTTGCGGGTCAGACACTGGGGACCTACATGGATAACGACTTGAATTATTCAGAAGCAAAGGCCATGCTCCAGGAGAAAGTAGACGTGGAGTATGCCTATGAGGAAAATGTGGGCACAGCACTGGAAAAGCTGTATTCCGGAGATTATCCGGCGATTCTTATCAGTGCGGCAAGCTACGAGGTTCTTAAAGGAGAAAATTCCGCACTGGAGACGGAAACGAAGATACTGTACACCATTAAGGTGCCTGTTGAGACGGGAGACCATACCAATGCTGTAAATGTGACCAAGGAACCTTTTAATGTATATATCAGCGGAATAGATGTGGAAGGGGACATAAGCACTGTTTCCAGAAGCGATGTGAATATGATTGCTACGGTAAACCCTGTAACTCACAGAGTCCTGCTGACATCCATACCCAGAGATTACTATATAACCCTGCCGTCTAAAAACGCAAAGGACAAGCTCACCCATTCGGGGCTTTACGGCGTGCAGGAGACCATAGGTGCTGTGGAAGGCATTATGGGCATCGATATAAATTACTACGTAAGGGTTAATTATACAACGGTAGTTAAGCTGGTTGATGCTATAGGCGGCATAGAAGTTGATTCGCCATATGATTTTACTACCAGCGGAATGCAGAGCCTTAACGGACATCACTTTGTAAAAGGAATAAACCATCTCGACGGAAGAGCAGCTCTTGCTTTCTGCAGGGAAAGACATTCCTTTGTGAACGGCGACATGCAGAGAAACGAAAACCAGCAGCTGGTCATGGAAGGGATCTTAAAGAAAGCTACTTCAAGTACAACGATCCTGACTTCATATACTTCCATACTTGATGCCGTAAAGGGAAACATGGAGACCAATATGAGCACCGATGAGATGTCGTCACTGATTAAAATGCAGCTTAACGGTATGCCGGGCTGGGATATAGAAAAGCAGGCAATCAAGGGTACAAACAGCAGTGGATATTGTTATGCTCTTGGCTTCCCGGCCTCCATTGTGGATCAGGACCCTGAAGAAAATGCCCGTGCTGTAGATGAAATTGTAAAGGTTATGACCGACGACGGCAAAGAAGAACAAAATGACGAAGAATAAAAAATAATAAGACAAAAATTCATATTGACATTGAAAAAGCTATGTTTTATAATTAATAGGCAACTTTATGATTATTAAGTAGCAGAGCTTCGTTTCGAGGCTCTGAATTTTGAGTTAAAACGGAGGACAATCACATGAGAGTTAAAGTTATGTTAGCCTGCACAGAGTGCAAGCAGAGAAACTACAACACTATGAAGAACAAAAAGAACGACCCTGATCGTATCGAAATGCAGAAGTACTGCAAGTTCTGCAAAAAGCATACTCTTCACAAAGAGACTAAATAAGAGGAGAGAGTATTATGGCAAAGGAACAGGCAAACAAGAAATTCAGCTTTAAGGAATATTTTAAAGGCGTTAAAGTTGAAATGAAAAAGGTAGTATGGCCTACCAAGAAGGAATTGGTTTCCTACACTGCAGTTGTTATCGTAACATGTGCAGTTTTCGCATTAGGATTCTGGCTCATCGATACAGGCGTGCTGGCAGCATTAAAGTCAGTTTTAAACATAACTTTAAACTAGCCGCAAATATAAATTACTTAAACTTATTTTAAAAAGAAGGTACGAGTATGTCTGAATTTGAAAGCAAAGGCGTTTCCCCTTTAGAGGGCGAAGGCCTTCGTGGTGACGGCCAGGCTAAATGGTATGTGGTTCATACCTATTCCGGTCACGAAAACAAAGTAAAAGTGAATATCGAAAAGATGGTTGAGAACCGTGGAATGCAGGACTTGATTCTTGACATTGTTGTACCAACGGAAGACAGAGTTGAAGTAAAAGACGGACAACGCAAGATTAAGACACGGAAAATGTTTCCGGGTTATGTAATTATAAAGATGATTGTAACCAACGAGTCCTGGTACCTTGTAAGAAACACTCAAGGTGTTACAGGGTTTGTAGGTCATGGCTCCGAACCTATTCCTCTTACCGACGAAGAAGTCGCCAGAATGGGAATAGAAAAAGTACACATTGATCTCGACGTAGAAGTCGGAGAAACAGTAAGAGTTATCAGCGGTCCTTTCGAAAGCTTTATGGGCACAGTAGAAGAGATCAACAAAGAGAAACAGGTACTGAAAGTAAAGGTTTCTATGTTTGGCAGAGATACCCCTGTGGAGCTTGAATTCTCCCAGGTGGATAAAATCTGATAAAAACTAAATCTGAAGAAAGGAGAATGGAAGATGGCTAAGAAAGTCGAAGGCTATATTAAACTTCAGATAGCAGCCGGTAATGCTACTCCAGCACCTCCAGTTGGTCCTGCTCTCGGACAGAAGGGTGTAAACATTATGGACTTCTGCAAGCAGTTTAATGCCAGAACTCAGGATCAGCCGGGAATGATTATTCCTGTAGTAATAACCGTTTACGCAGACAGATCATTTACATTTGTCACTAAGACACCGCCGGCAGCAGTTCTTCTTAAAAAAGCCGCAGGCCTTGATACAGCATCCGGAGAACCTAACAAGAAAAAGGTTGCTACATTAACAAGAGCCCAGGCAGAAGAGATTGCAAAAACTAAAATGCCAGACTTAAACGCAGCCAGCCTTGAGGCAGCTACAGAGATGATTAAAGGCACTGCAAGAAGTATGGGAATCGTTATTGAAGATTAATTTTAAGTGGGAGGCAGTATGCCGCTAGTACCACGAGGAGGTAAAAATGCCTAAGAGAGGTAAAAAGTACAGAGAGGCTGTTGCATCATATGACAAGACAGCTTTATACGAAGTTCCTGAGGCTATGAAGCACGTAGTGGAAACTTCAAAGGCGAAATTCGATGAAACAATCGAAGTTCACATCAAGCTTGGTGTTGACGGAAGACACGCTGACCAGCAGGTAAGAGGCGCTATCGTTCTTCCTCACGGAACAGGCAAAAGCAAAAAGGTTCTCGTTTTCGCAAAGGGACCGAAGGCAGCAGAGGCTGAGGCAGCCGGAGCTGACTATGTAGGAGCAGAAGAACTTGCTCAGAAGATCCAGACAGAAAACTGGTTCGATTTCGATGTAGTTGTTGCAACCCCTGATATGATGGGCGTTGTAGGTCGTCTCGGTAAGATCCTGGGACCTAAGGGACTTATGCCTAACCCTAAGTCAGGTACAGTAACAATGGACGTTGAAAAAGCTTTAGCAGAGATTAAAGCAGGTAAAGTTGAGTACAGACTTGACAAGACCAATATCATCCACACACCGATCGGAAAGGCTTCTTTCGGACCGGAAAAACTGCAGGACAACTTCAATGCGCTGCTCGAAGCGATTGTAAAAGCTAAGCCGGCAGCAGCAAAGGGACAGTATCTGAAGAGCGTGACAGTTACTTCAACTATGGGCCCTGGAGTAAAGGTTAACCCTGCACTCATCCAATTTTGATAATTAAACCGTAGACAGCGGGTGCGCAAGCTTAATTTCCCGCCGAGGTACAATATAAAAAATATTGACCTTGCGCGTTTTACGGAATATATGAAAATTAAAACGGGCAAGGTTTTTTTATGGAGTACCACCACTCTGCCTGGCAAAGGAGCAGCCGGAAGGCAGCACCATGACAGGCAAGAAAGGAGAACAATTAATGTCAGTAGAAGCTCAGAAAGAGAAACAGGTCATTATTGACGAAATCAAAGAAAAATTAGACGGAGCGCAGTCTGCAGTAGTTATTGACTACATGGGAATCACAGTTGCTCAGGCAGATGCAATGAGAAAGAAACTTCGTGAGGCAAATGTAGACTACACCGTATACAAAAACACTCTCGTAAAGAGAGCAATCGCAGGAACTGAATTCGAAGGACTTGCTGAAGTTCTTGACGGACCTAGCGCCCTTGCAATCAGCAAGGAGGACGCAACTGCTCCTGCAAGAGTATTAAACGAAGTAATCAAGGATTACAAAAAGATGGAATTCAAAGCAGGTGTTGTAGAAGGCACTTTCTTTGATAAGGACGGTATCCAGGCAATAGCAGACATTCCGTCAAGAGAAGTTCTCATCGCCAAGTTCATGGGAAGCATTCAGTCACCTATCAGCAAGGCAGTAAGAACATTCCAGGCAATTGCAGACGCAAAAGCTGAATAAAAGAAAAAATTGATAAAAAGGAGAAAATAAAATGAATAAAGATCAGATTATCGAAGCTATAAAGGCTATGACAGTTTTAGAGTTAAACGAGCTGGTTAAAGCTTGTGAAGAAGAATTCGGCGTATCCGCAGCAGCTCCTGTAGCAGTTGCAGGCGCAGCAGCTCCTGGTGCAGCAGCAGAAGAACAGACTGAGTTCACAGTAGTTCTTGAATCTGTAGGCGCAGAAAAGATCAAAGTTATCAAGGCTGTAAGAGAAATCACCGGATTAGGATTAAAGGAAGCTAAGGAATTGGTAGACGGAGCACCTTCAAACCTTAAGGAAGGCGTTGAAAAGGCTGAAGCTGATGCTATCAAGACTCAGTTAGAAGAAGTTGGAGCTACTGTAGTTCTTAAGTAGTTTTTAACAGCTGACGTAATTAATGGTTTCAAGAAGAGTTCGCAGATTTGCGGACTCTTTTTTTGCAAAAAATAATAAAAACCCCTTGACCTTCCATAAGGTGTAAGGTATAGAATTAGGTATAACTTAAAGGAAGGCTCATTGTAGGTGAAATTAAGAAAGGAGAGGCGGACGATGCAAGGAAATTCTAAAAAGAAAACAGGAGCCCTTATTGCTGCTGCAGTAATAGTCATTCTTGCGGCAGCTATGATAGCATTCTTTGTCTTCATAATAAGGGGCGAGGATGTTGCCGGAGCCGACGGAATACTCTGGATCTATGTGGCATTGCTTGCATCTGTGGCTGTAGGCGTTCTTGCAGCCCTCAGGCAGAGATTTAAGGAGATAAAAAAAGGGGAAGAAGACGAAGCAAAAAAATATTAAAGGAGGAAACGA
>SAMEA3663072__coassemble_1028_pt1 | contig 11595 bp, 11 predicted proteins | sample SAMEA3663072__metabat2_low_PE_011 | metagenome-assembled genome bin SAMEA3663072 (sample SAMEA3663072) | pig gut metagenome | biome: pig gut; feature: pig-associated habitat; material: faeces | place: France | collected 2012 | reverse complement strand
ACATCTTTTCCATGATCATTTCCGCCGCATGCAGCAAATACAAAAGTCATGCATAGGGCAGCAAAAACCACAGCAGCTCGTTTTAATCTTTTCATTTATTTTCCTCCCAGCATAATAGTTTGCTTTTTATGTTAGGATACACACTTTTCCTTGTTTTATGTGATGCAAAAAGAGCGCCCCGGAACCTCATCGGTTCGCAGAAGCGCTCTTCTTTATTTTATTTTTAGAAAGTAAGTCTATTTATTTTTGACTTATGCTTCAGCCTTTGCAGGTGCTTCTGCCTCTTTTGCTGGCGCAGGAGCAGCTGCAGGTTTTCTCTTTGCTCTCATATTGTTGATAGCGCCTGTAGGACATTCCTTTGCGCACAAACCGCAGTTCTTGCATTTTTCAGGATCTATCATAGCAACATTGTTCTCAACCTTGACAGCTTCGAACTTGCAGGCCTTTTCGCACTTCTTGCAGCCGATACAGCCGTTGGAGCATGCTTTTCTTGTCTTTGCACCTGCATCGGTTGAATGGCACTGAACCACAACCTTGTTCTTTGCCGGTGCAATTCTGATAACCTTATTAGGACACTGTGCAGCGCACATTCCGCATCCTACGCAGAGCTCTCTTGCAACTACGGCAACACCGTCGCAAACCTTAATGGCTCCGTAAGGGCATGTTCTTTCGCAGTCTCCAAGGCCGAGACAGCCGTGGGAGCATACATTGGAACCGCCAAAAAGCTGCTTTGCGGCAACACATGTTGAAAGTCCCTGATATTCCATAAGAGTCTTTGCGGCTTCTTTATTGCCGTTACACATTACAACAGCAACCTGAGGTTCTGCAGTGCCGGCTTCAACTCCAAGAATTGCGGCAAGTTTTGCTGCCACATCAGCACCGCCTACAGGGCACTTGGCCGTTCCGATTGACGGATCAGCGCCAAGAGCTGCAGCATAATCGTCACAGCCTGCAAATCCGCATGCACCGCAGTTAGCACCCGGAAGCTCGGCTCTTAAATTTGTAACCGTCTCATCAACAGGTACAAAGAAAATCTTTGATGCGATAGTCAGGATAACAGCAAATACGAAACCTAACGCTACAACCAGTAATACCGGTGTTAAAATTGTTCCCATATTATTTATCCTCCTTATCCTATACCAAGCCGCCGAATCCCATAAATGCGAGGGATAACAGAGCAGCTGTTGTCATTGTAATAGGCACACCCCGGAAAGGTTTAGGAACGGCAGTGCTTCCTTCTGTCTTTCTTCTCATTCCTGAGAATAAAACCATGGCAAGGAGGAAACCGATTCCTGCGCCTAAAGAGTTAACCAGTGCCTGAGGATAGTTGTATCCTAAGTCAATATTGTTGATACATACACCCAGTACAGCACAGTTTGTGGTGATAAGCGGAAGATATACACCTAATGCCTTATGAAGGGAAGGTATAAATTTCTTCAGCGCCATTTCTACAAACTGAACCAGAGCAGCAATTACAAGTATGAATACTATTGTCTGTAAATAACCGATTTTAAAGTCATTTAACACTGTCATAATCGGATGAGTAACTGCAGTAGCCAGCACCATTACGAAAATAACCGCAACGCCCATGCCCACTGCTGAATCAAGTTTCTTGGAAACGCCCAGGAAAGGACAGATTCCCAGGAATTGAGCAAGTACATAGTTATTTACGAGAATCATGCCGATTAATATTGATAAATAGCCTGCCATTATGCTTCAACTCCTTTCTTGATTTCTGCAGAGTCAAGCTCTGCTATGCATTTCTCCTGCTGGCACATTGAGGCCAGAGCGCAGCCCTGACAGCTAAATTCGCGAGGAGTTTTGCCCTTCTTATCGAGGATTTTATTTACAATAGCGATTACGCATGCGTAAACAAAGAATCCACCAGGAGCAAGAGCGATGATCATCATAGGATTATCGCTTACGAACGGAAGAGAAATAGTGAAAGCGTCCGGATCTCCCAGGAAGAAGCTTGAGAAGATTGTTCCGTTTCCGATGATTTCTCTTATTGCACCGATTACGGTAAGGGAAAGTGTGAATCCAAGACCCATTCCTATTCCGTCAAGTGCAGAATCCAGAGGATTATTCTTATTTGCAAACATTTCCGCACGGCCTAAGATGATACAGTTTACAACTATCAGAGGAAGGAACACTCCCAATGAGTTGTAAAGAGGTTCAGCAAATGCCTGTACGATGAACTGTACTAATGTTACGAATCCGGCAATAACTACAATGTAGCACGGGATTCTTACCTTATCGGGGATAATCTTTGCCAATAAGGAAATAACGATATTGGAGCAGATCAGTACTGCTGTTGCGGCAATACCCATACCCATACCATTAAATGCAGAGCTTGTTGTTGCCAGAGTCGGACAGGTACCAAGCAGAAGCACTAAGTTTGGATTTTCTTTAATTATGCCCTTGGTAAGGATTGCTAATTTATTTACTTTTTCTTTCATTAGTTAGCACCTCCCATTGTTTTGTATTGTTCAAGAGCTGCACAGACACCCTGATAAACGGCATTTGATGAAATTGTGGCGCCGCTTACGTGATTAACTGCAGGATCGCCCTTGATATTGTCTGCTGCCGCCAGCTCTGTCTTGCCCTTGTATTGCTGCTCAAGGTATTTGGAATCATGAGCCTTGGTTCCCAGACCCTTTGTATCAGCGTGTGAAATAACCTTTACTCCTGTGATGGCTCCGGTATTGTCTATACCGACCATTTCGGTAAGAATGCCGCCGAAGGACTTGGTATCAACAGTGACTACCATTCCGATGCCCTTAGCCACATAGCAGTCTGACACATAAATTTTATCAGGATCCACTACAACCATATCCCCATCATACTGCTCGAATGTGCTTGCTGCAGGCAGTAGTTCAGCTCTGGCTGCGTCCGCGCTTTTAGCTGCATTGTCTGCAATAATAGGAGCTGTAATTGAATTTACATAAGCAAGTGCAAAAGTCATAACCAGGCAGATTGCTACAAGAACAACTACCGGCTGTATGTATTCCTTAAATGTTTTACTTTTCATTTTTCTTTGCACCTCCATATAATCTCTTCTGGCAGAAGTCTTCAATTAACGGAGTCAGGCAGTTCATAATCAGAATTGAGAATGAAACGCCTTCCGGATACTGTCCCCACAGTCTGATAACCATGGTGATGATGCCGCATCCGATACCGAAAATAACTTTGCCCATTGGTAACAGCGGAGATGTAACGTAGTCAGTTGCCATGAAGAAAGCACCTAACATAACGCCGCCTGCACAGATGTGGAATATAGCCATCTGAAGTGCATTGCCGTCGCCTGTTGCTGCATAGTAAATAAGAGCAAATACGAAAACTGTTCCTATAAAGCAGCAAGGGATAATCGGGCTGATGATCTTTTTCCAGATGAGGAAAAGTCCGCCGATGAGAAGTGCCAGAGCACTGACCTCACCCATTGAACCTCCGATGAAGCCGAGGAACATCTGCATATTTGAAGGAAGCTCTGCTCCGCCTTCAGCCAGAATTCCTAGAGGAGTAGCTGTAGATGTAGCATCTGCTGCCATTCTAGGAAGCGGCCAGGTTGTCATCTGGGTTGCAAAGGATATAAACAGAACGATTCTTGCTGTAATTGCAGGGTTTACAACGTTCTTGCCGATTCCGCCGTAAAGCTGTTTTACAACGATTATTGCCACGAAGCAGCCAACGATTGCAATCCAGTAAGGAAGTCCCGAAGGAACGTTGAAGGCTATCAGTGTTCCTGTAACTGCAGCACTGAGATCGCCAACTGTCTGAGGCTTGTGCATAAGCTTGTTCCATGCCCACTCAAAGAACATTGAAGCAGCAATGCAAACTGCTGTCAGAGCAATTACTCTTGCTCCGAATACATAGATACTTACAAGGAATGACGGTGCAAGTCCTATGAGAACCATCAGCATAATTTTGCTTGTGTCCATATTTGTCACAAGATGAGGAGCTGATGATACTACTAAATTACTGTATGTTTTCTTGTCCATTACTTAATTCCAGCCTCCTTTACTACTGCTTTTCCAAGCTTATTAGTGAAGCCGAGCGGTCTTCTTGCAGGACAGATGTATGAGCAGCTTCCGCATTCCATACACTGCATAACTTTAAGATCGCTGAGAGCCTGCGCATCCCTTCTAGCATATGCATCCGCAAGAGCTGTAGGAATCAGACCGAACGGACATGCCTGATGGCATCTGCCGCAGTTTATGCACGCTGTTTCTTCTTTAACCAGGGACTGAGCCTTGGAGAAAGCAAGAATAGCGTTGTTATTCTTTACAATCGGCATCTCGTCGGAGAATATGGCTCTTCCCATCATAGGGCCGCCCATGAGGATTTTTCTAGGCTCCTCTTTGTAGCCGCCGCAGAAAGCGATTACATCGCTTATCATGGTTCCGATAGGAGCCATTACGTTCTTAGGATTTGCTACTGCATCGCCGTCAACAGTCATTCTCTTGGAAACTAAAGGCATTCCTGTTCTGAAATACTGTCCGACAAATGCAATGGTAGTAACATTGGAAAGAATTACGCCATGCTGTGCAGGAATCTCTCCTGCGTTCATGGTCTTGCCGGTAATTTCATAAATAAGTACTCTTTCTGCACCCTTCGGGTATCTTGCCTGCAGCTTGAATGTCTTAAGGTTTGTTATGCCCTTGGAAGCAATCAGCTTGTCAAGATGCTCGATGGCATCCGGCTTGTTTTCTTCGATTCCGATATATCCTTCATCAAGACCGATGTACTTCATCAGAAGCTGGCAGCCTGAAATAAGATCTTCAGCATCTTCCAGCATAAGTCTGTGGTCGGAAGTGATAAACGGTTCGCATTCAGCCGCGTTAACGATTAAAGTATGTACTTCATCGATATTCTTCGGGTTGAATTTAATGTGTGTCGGGAATGATGCACCGCCTAAACCTACTAAGCCGCTGTCTCTGATGGCTTTGATGAATTCAGGCAGGTCTTTTGCTTCGGGAACTTTGATTCCCTCGTAAACTTCTTGTTTCTTGTCTGTTTCTATTACCACAAGGGTATCCATTCCACCGGCTGCTGAGCGCTGCTCTTCGATGCCTGTAACTGTTCCGGAAACACTTGAGTGGATAGGCGCGCTGACAAAAGCGTCGGTGTCGCCGATAAGCTGGCCTACTTTTACGTAGTCCCCTTTCTGAACCAACGGCTTACAAGGTGCTCCTATATGCTGAGACATAGAAATTTTTACAACATCAGGTACAGGCATTACTTCTGTAGCACAGCCAGCAGTGTGCTTGTAATGACTCACATGAATGCTATGTAAATGTTTTTGACTCATTTCTGTGAGACCTTCCTTTCTAAATTTTGTACAAACTCATACGCAGTATATTATACTACAACCCAAAACAAAAATCACTATAAATTTTTTGTTCTTCTTTTTTCGCTATTTTCCACGCTCATAATAACTCTTCATCTCATCTTCCGGAACCATGCTGCCGCCGGTAGCCCAGAGAATGTGGGAAGCATTTTTCATCTTATCTGCAAGCCCTTTGGCCTCAAGCCATTTTGTGTCTGCAGCAACAAGGGAAGGACCCGGAAAGCTTGCGCAGGAGGATGGTTCAATGAAAATATTCTCTGTGTCTGCAAGTCGTGACAGGAAAGGATACAGCCTTTTGTCTTCGATAGTGTAACAGCCGTCAAGAAGGGTCTCCATAACATCACTTACCAGCACAGAAGCTCTGCCTACGGCCAGTCCGTCGGCCTCTGTCCTGCCGTCAAGTCCTATATCGGAAACAGCGATTTCGTTCTTCAATCCGGTAATCATGCTCATGGTCATGCAGGGAGCGTGAGTCGGCTCTGCAAAGAAAATATGAGCATTTTCCCCGTAGACCTCCTTCAGACCAAAAGCAACTCCTCCCGGTGCGCCGCCTACACCGCAGGGAATATATACAAACAAAGGATGCTCTTCATCCACTGTTATACCCAGCTTTTCAAACTGTTTCCCGATTCTGAGGGCTGCTACGGAATATCCCAGAAACAGATCCTGGGAGGCCTCATCGTCTACGAAATGGCAAAATGGATCTGCCGCCGCCTCTTTTCTTCCCTCTGCAACTGCCTTCTGATAATCATCAGGGTATTCAACCACCATAACTCCCTTTGATCGCAGCAAGTCTTTCTTCCACTGACGGGCATCTGCCGACATATGCACTGTAACCTTGAATCCAAGCTTGGCACTTATAATTCCTATGGAAAGCCCCAGATTTCCCGTTGAGCCTACGGCTACCGAATATCTGCCGAAAAGCTCCCTGAATCTGGGCTCCGTCAATATGGAATAATCGTCGGTTTCTTTCAGCATTCCGGCTTCCATGGCAACCTTCTCAGCAAACTTCAGCACTTCATATATGCCGCCTCTGGCCTTTATGGACCCTGAAACAGGCAGGTGGCTGTCACATTTGAGAAAAAGTCTGCCGCCGAAGCTGCCGCACATTTTCTCAAGTTCCTTTTTCATACCCGGAATCTCATTAAGCTCCGATTCAATTATTCCTCCCGACGGCTCCGTCTCCGGAAAGGCTTTGGCTATATACGGAGCAAATCTCTTCAGCCTTTCCTGAGCCTCGCAGATATCTTCCATATTAAAAGGCAGGTCTTTTTCGTTTCCCGATTTAGGATTGGTCCAAAAGATTTCCTTGCATTCTGCCATCTCCGCAACTTCGCGGTGGGCTGTCTTAAGTTTTTTAATATCCATTCTTGTCATTCTCCATTTCTATTTACCTACACATACAGTGCCCTCTGCGGTCAGTCCTATGACCTTTTCGCCGGCTTCCCTGCGCTCCTTTATATACTTTATCACATCTTCATCGATTACCTCACCGGGACATGCAATTGGAATTCCCGGCGGATATGGAATCAGTGACGATGCACAAACTCTTCCCCCCGCCTCTTTCAGCGGAACGAATTCCTTTTCCGCAGGTACAGCTCTCTGCTGGAGGACACGGGTCAGGACCTTGGGCTGCACAGCCTGCTTCAGCTCTGCACATTTCGCCATCACGCCTTGCCTCTGTGCTGCGATTTCTGCAAGTGCTTTCAGCAGTCTTTCGTAATCCCCACGGGTGTTTCCTATTCCGGTCATGCACATTACAATATTTCCTGTAACCAGTTCTATGAAAATATCTCTTTCCATGAGCAGCTCTTCCAGTCCATTGCCGTTGATGCCGTAAGCGGACATGTCTATATTCAGTTTGGTTCTGTCCAGATTCCGGGGTGTGAGTACAGCAAGACCCGGTATTCTGTCCGCCTCAGAATAGAAATAATCCAGGTTTTCTGCCCACTGGCGGATAAGCCTTTCGCCGGCATCCTCCAGCAGATCGGCATTAATATCTAAAGTCGCCATCATCGGATATGACGGGCTGGAACTTTCTATAGCCTGCAGCCTGTCCTCAAGCAGGAAAGGGTTTACCCTGTCAGAACACAGATTAAGCAGTGCGCTCTGTGTAAAAGAAGCAAGTGTCTTATGTATGCTGTTTATAACAATATCTGCTCCCTGCTTCTCAGCAGATTCAGGAAAGCCGCCAGCTCCGCCGTACTTCTCAAAAAACCTGAGATGGGCTCCGTGAGCCTGATCCACTATAAGAACCTTCCCTCTTTTATGAACTTCCTCAGAAATAGATCTTACATCGCTGCAGATGCCATAATAGTTAGGCGATGGAAGTATGACGGCGTCCGCTTCTGGATTTTCGTCCATGCATCTTGCGATTTCTTCTGCAGTTATCTCTCCCAGAATACCACAGCCTTCAGCTTCCTCGGGATATGCGTAAACCGGTTCAATGGATGCCAGCCCCAAAGCGTTAAAAACTGACTTATGGCTGTTTCTTGCCATAATCAGCTTGCCTCCAGGTTTGACACACGCAAGAATAGCTGCTATAAGTCCTCCCGAGCTGCCGTTTACTAAAAGGTATGATTTTTTAACCTCGTAAAGATTCTCATATTTTTTCATGGTTTCAGAGATTATTCCCTCGGTCTGAAAGAGGTTGTCAGCCCCCGGAATTTCGGTGATATCGCAGTCCATGATTTTATCAAGAAAATCGCCGTAGCCGTTTTCTCTGTATATACTCGAGCCCTTATGGCCCGGCATGTGGAAGGACACAGGGTTTCTGTCTGCATGCTCCATTAAGAATGATGTAATTGCCTTTTTCAACGTGCTTCACCTTTCTTTGCGTTTATCTTTTATCAGCATACTGTATTGAGAGGAAAATATCAAGGGTTTTGCGGCAAAACAAAAGAGCAGATTGAATCTGCCCCCAACTCCTTATCTGAACAGCAGGGAATACTCCCTTCTATAATCAATCACATAGTCAACATGCACAACTGCAGCTTCCTCATCCACCTGATAAATGATTGCATACCTCTCCCCAAAAATGAGCTTGTGATATTTTCGATACGGGAAATATTCTCCTTCAATCCACGGACAGCGATGGGGCATCTGCGAAAGAGACTGCAGCTGACTTTTAAATTCATCCCTCAGTTTTTCAGCTGCATCCCTGCTTACCTGAGCCAGAAAAGCAACATGCTTCATCAGCATATCCAGAGCTTCCGTCGATATTTCCACGCGATAAATCATTTCGCAGCCTCCTCGATTGCCTTTTTCAGCATATCGTCAACCTCTTCAATGGAATATCCCCTCTGACCATGCAGGCGGTTTTCCTCCACCTTTAAAAGCTCTTCCCGAAGCTGAAGCATCTGCTCTCTTCTGTTGTAGGTGTCTATGTCCATTACGACGGCATCTCCTTCACCGTTTCTTGTCAAAAATACAGGTCCCGCCGTTTCCCTGCAAAGGCTTATGACCTCGTTGTAATCATTTCTTATGGCTGCAGACGGTTTAATAATCATATCGCCCCTCCTCATATCTTTATTATGCTCTTATTATATCATTTTAATGATATGCGGTCAATATGTCTCTCACATAAAAAATCCGGCCTGTATCGGCCGGATTATATTAGTCATCAGTCATCGAACTCTTCAGCAGTTGCCCTGTCGAAGATTTCTTCCACTTCCTTATTAGGTTCTTTGTCAAGAAAAGTAGCTGCAACTGCCGCAGCAAGCCCTGCCGCAAATCCCGGAATTATTTCATATATGCCTGTTGATGACATAAAGGCAAGCCACAGTACATCGACTATAGCCCCGGTAGCAACTCCGGCGATTGCACCTTTATATGTGAATCTTCTCCAGAAAAGAGAAAGTATGATGGTCGGTCCGAAAGCCGAGCCGAAGCCTGCCCAGGCATTTTCAACCAGATTCATAATGGCCTGTGCTCCTTCAGCTTTGCTCGATGCGATGAAGTATGCTATTACTGCCACAATGAGAACTACCAGCCGGCCCATCCAGAGAACCTCTTTCTCACTGGCGTTCTTTCTGATAATCGGCTTATATATGTCGGATGTGAAGGAACTTGACGCAACAAGGAGCTGCGAGTCTGCGGTAGACATAGAAGCCGCCAGAATGGCTGCCATAAGAATACCCGCAATAAAGGTCGGGAACAGCTTTCTTGCAAAAGCAATAAATACTGTCTTCTGTGCGCCTACAGTAAGCAGCTCTTCCGCCAGAAGCATCCTGCCGAAATACGCTATGAGGCAGGTTGCACCCAGAGAGAGAACAACCCAGATAATGGCCACCGTTGCACTTTTTTTGATCATTGACGGTTTTTCAATGGACATGAATCTTACAAGAATGTGAGGCATGCCGAAATAGCCAAGACCCCAGCCCAGACCGCTGATGATGTCTTTGGCACTGGCATCAAAAATGCCCGTGCCGAACTCACAGGTTACAGTCTGTCCGCTGGCTCCGTCAACGTATGAATAAACCGCTTCCAGCGCTGATGTATCAAGATTCTGGGTGGCTGCGATTACAATAGGCACTGCCAAAACTGCCGCCAGCATGAGGAGTCCCTGCATGAAATCAGTCCAGCATACAGCCTTAAATCCGCCCAGGAAAGTGCATGCAAGCATTGCAAGTGCAAAAACCAGCATGGCGGTATCAGTGCTCAAACTTGGAAATACCGTGGTGAATACCGATGCGCCTGCCACAAAGCCGGAGGCCACATATACGGTAAAGCATACGAAAAAGATAACCGCGCAAATGATCTGCAGTGTATTGCTTTTTGCCATAAATCTGTTGCTCAGGTACTGAGGCAGCGTAATTGCATCACCGGCAGCCTTGGAGAATTTGCGAAGCCTCTTGGCAACAAAAATCCAGTTAGCAGCAGTTCCCAGTGCAAGACCTATTCCTATCCACATCTGTCCGAAGCCGAAGGCCATGATGCTTCCCGGAAGCCCCATAAGAAGCCACGCAGACATATCAGATGCCTGTGCAGACATAGCCGTAACCCACGGTCCCATGGATCTTCCTCCCAGGAAAAATTCTTTTTCTCCGTTGGTTTTTCTGTCTTTGGCGAAGAAATACACTCCGATGCCCACAATTACGATAAAGTATAGAATAAAAGCTAAAATTTCTGCGTTAAACATTTCGTCTCCTTTCTAAAGCCTGAGCCCTGCGCTGAGGTTTCTCATAAAATCCTGTACATTGGTAACTATTCCCTTTGCGGAAAGGCTTCCTCTGTCTCCCAGCTTGTTAGCCGCAAATTCGGAGGTGTCAACCATGTAGAAATACACCGGGCGGATGGTTCCGTCGTCAAGCACCCTGTATGTAGGCGTCATGTTGCCGGTTGCAATTGTGTGAAGGACCGTTGCCATACCTATTACAGTGGTTGCTCTGCGTACATGAGAACGTATGGTATCCTGTCCTACATAATTGTTCTCATAGACTTCCGGCAGAGGACCGTCATCTCTGATGGACCCGTTGAGAACGAAAGGTACATTGTTCTTGACGCAGCTGTATATTATTCCGCTGTTTATGTTCTCGCCCCGGATAAATTCAGGTATGGAGCCGTATGTATTTATTGCGTTTATGGTGTCAAGGTGATTGTAATGGCCGTTAAAGTGAAGCCTCTGGTTGACTATATCACATCCAAGAGCTGTTCCCAGGTATCCGCCCTCCAGATCATGTGTTGCCAGTGCATTGCCGGCGAGAAGAGCCTGACAGTATCCCTGCGCTATAAGCTGCTCCATTACTCTCCTGGCCTCAACATCAAAGCTGCATGCAGGCCCCAGTACCCAAACTACATATCCGTTGTGCTCTTTTTCATATTTAAGAAGTTCAACCAGATCCTTATAATCCTGTGTGAAGGATGTCTCTCTGCTTCTGCTCTGTCGGAAAGCAAAGGTGTTTTGAGCGTTCTCTTCCTCATCTTTCTCCCAGCAGTTGTCGTGTACATATATGCCTTCACTGGCGTCCTCAGTTCTTCCGACAACAATCCGGTCACCTTCTTTTATATTTCTGAACTCTACGACATTAATCTTTTCACCGTCCCAGACAGGTACTGCATCCATTCTGCTGTCTTCTGCCAGATGCCACTGTCCGTTTATTTTAAAATACTCAGGAAAAATCGATGTAGCATGAAACCCCTTAGGTGCCGCCTTTGCATGGGGTGCTGTCACAAGCAAAGCATCAGGCGCTTCCATAAATTTTTTCTGTGTAAAATCCGGTTCAATATATTTTGCCATTTTAAAGCTC
>SAMEA3663072__coassemble_1024_pt1 | contig 11705 bp, 13 predicted proteins | sample SAMEA3663072__metabat2_low_PE_011 | metagenome-assembled genome bin SAMEA3663072 (sample SAMEA3663072) | pig gut metagenome | biome: pig gut; feature: pig-associated habitat; material: faeces | place: France | collected 2012 | reverse complement strand
GCATACAACCTGAACCTTAATACGTCAGATGTTCAGATTGCTAAGAACATCGCCAAGATAATCAGAGAAAAGGACGGCGGCCTGAACTGCGTTAAGGCTATGGGCTTCATGCTTGAAGACAGAAACATTGCGCAGGTTTCCATCAACATGACAGACTATAGAGTAACTCCCCTTTACAGAGTAACAGAACTGGTTAAGGCTGAAGCAAGAAGATACGGAGTGCAGGTAACAGGCACCGAGGTTGTAGGTCTTTGCCCGATGAAGGCTTTAATTGATACGGCAGAATATTACCTTCAGATTGAAGACTTTGACTTTGACGCTCAGGTATTGGAAAACTACATTTTATAGTGTATAATATCAATTGCAGAGGTTTATGTAAGATTGACAGAAGAAATTTTTCAGGAGTGGTAAAATGTCTAACAGTTCCAAAAACTTCTCCAATTCTTTTTCGCTGACAGATGAAATAGCAGATGTTGTAAGAGAGAGAATTTTAAAGGGAGAATATGAGATAGGAGAAAAAATTAAGGAAAATCAAATTGCAAGCGAACTTAAGGTAAGCCGCACACCTATCAGAGAGGCATTCAAACTCTTGGAAAACGAAGGCCTTATAGATTATATTCCTAACAGAGGCTGTTTTGCTAAGGGCTTTACGAAGCAGGACGTGGATGACATTTACGCCGTAAGAGAAGCTTTGGAGGAACTTGCTGTAAGGTGGGCTGTTGAGCGAATAACACCCGAAGAAATAACAGCTCTCGAGGAGCAGGTGGATCTGATGGAGTTCTACACAAAGAAGAAGGATAAGAAGAAGGTTCTTGAGCTTAATGCTTCTTTTCACGATGTTATTTACGCTGCAGCCAGAAGCCGTTTTTTGGCCCAGGTGCTGAGATCATATAAGGAGTACATAGAGAAGACAAGGAAGTCTATCTTTTATGAACAGGCCTATCTTGAGAACATTCTAAGCGAGCACAGAGCCATTTTTGAGGCTATGCGGGAAAGAGATACGGAAAAGGCGGTAGGGGCTATCGCCAAACATTTGGAAGCATCTCAGGACAGAGCTGAATCTGTATGGAATCTAAAATAGACCTGACGGGGCTTTGGATAAATCAGGGGAGATAAAAATGAAAGAAAAACAGAAGCACAGCAACAGACAAATTTTACGCATCATCGGAATTGCAGTCTGCATTGCTGTGTTTCTTTTTGCACTTTTCAATATAATTTCCATAATTCAAAACTATAGAGAAATCGACAGGACATATAATGAGGCGGTCAGAGACTATACACGAATACCGTCTCAGGAGGAACGGCTCAATGCGGTACCTGATGTGGACTTTGAAGAGCTGACAGCACAGAACGATGATATTATAGGGTGGATTTTTATTGAAGGAACAGATGTCAGCTATCCTGTGCTCTGCGGCAGGGACAATCAGCAATATCTGTTTCAGTCCTACGAAAAGAAGTATCTGACGGCGGGGAGCATCTACATTGACTACAGATGCAGCCGCGATTTTACAGACAGCCGTATGGTAGTCTACGGCCACAACATGCATAACGGCAGCATGTTCGGAAAGCTGGACAAGTTTACCAAGGAAAGCTATATGAAAGAGCATCCTTATGTATATATTCTCCTTCCTGACGGTGAAGCGCTCAAATATGAGGTGAAGAAAGCATATAAGGCCCACATTGAAGGTGAGGTTTATAAGCTGCCTTCGGCAGAGGCGAAAAACCCTGATGACAGGAAGCTGTACCTTTCCACCTGCACTGAGGACAGCAGCGACACCCAGAGATTTGTGGTGGAATGCGATTTTGCTGAATCAGAGGCTGAATCAAGGTCAGAGAAGCAGTAATGAAAAAAGAGATATTTATGAAAAAGATTTGGAAGACAATGCAGCCGTGGTTTTTGTATTTTTTAATGTATGCCATCGTGGGGTGGGCTTACGAGGTGTTTCTTGAGGTAGTAGTTTACCAGTGGGGATACTCAGATCGCGGTGTTTTGTTCGGACCATATTGTCCGGTATATGGGGTGGGGGCGCTGGCTTTTTTACTGTGCTTTCATAAGCTTATGGCAAAGAAAGAGCCCAGTTGGTTCCGCTGGATAAAGCCGCTGATTGTATTTGTCGGCTGCATGGTTGTGGCTACAGCCATAGAACTGGCCACCAGCTATATCCTGGAAGCAATTACAGGTGCATGGCCATGGCAGACATATGTGGATTATGCCATTAATTTTCAGGGTCGCATAGCGTTGTCCCCTTCTGTGAGATTCGGCCTGGGCGGGGTGCTGTTTCTGTATGTTCTCCAGCCTTTGTTTGAGAGGCTGGTGGGATGCATGTCACAGGAGACTCTGAATCGGGTAAGCACATTGCTGGCCATACTTTTTGTGCTGGACTGTGCTTTGACGGTTATTACAGGGTAGGCAGCTATCGGCTTTTTCAGATATAATTAGAACTTTTATCCATAAAAACGACCACTTAGAACAAAAAACGACCACTCAGAACATTGCGCTTGTAATCAGGCGCAATTTGTGTTTATACTAAGATATGAAGATTTATATTTGTGATGACATGATTGAAATAGTGGAAGCCGTAAAGGCAGAATGTGAGCATTACCTCCAGGCTAAAAATATGGAAGCCGAGGTAGCGGGTGATGTGTTCTTTCCTGACGAGCTTGAGGAAGAGGACAAGCGGCCTGATATACTGCTCCTTGATATTGACATGCCAACAAGCAGCGGCATAGAGATAAAAGACCGCATGGAAAAGTATGAGGACGGACCGTTTATAATATTCATCACCAGCCATGACGAGATGGTTTACGAGGCTTTCGGTAAGAATGTCATAGGCTTCCTTAGAAAACCTGTGGACAGGGTGCTCTTTGAAAAGGTCATGGACAAGGCGGTGGATTTTTACGAGAGCCGTTTTCTCAGCGTGCAGCTTCCGGGAGGAATTGAGCTGATGTGCCGCGATATTATAGCAATCAAGTCGGAGCATGTGTACAGCACCATAGTGCTAGCTGACGGGGAGCTGAGTATAAGGCGAAGCCTCAAGGAATGGGAGACGCTGCTTCCGGAGAAGGACTTTCTCAGGCTCAACGAGAAGTGGATAATCCACTATGCTTATGTGGATAAGATAAAAGACGATAAGGTAACGCTTAAGAACGGAGAAAGGCTGGCGGTGAGCCGCAGAAGGAAGCTGCAGCTTCGGGACGGCTACATATCGTATTGTTTGCGAAAGGGAAGGTATAGATGACGGTTTTAATGGGTGTTTTAGCAAGGTGTCTGTACGCTATAGGGGATATTGCTTTGTACAGAGGGGTGCTTGGATATGGGTTTAGTGAGTCTGCGCTGCGAAAGGTGTTCGGAGGCTTGTTTCTGGCGGGCTTCGCAGGAGCTATGGCGGTGCTGCCGGGGGCTGAGTACATATTATATTTTACTTTTGCTTTACTCGTGTTCGGCGAGTATTTTCTTATTTTTAAAGCAAAATTTGGTTTGGTGGTCTTTTCTCTAATGTCAAGATTATCTTTAACCAAGCTGATTGATGGCGTAGTAGCCATTTTAAGGGGAAGTGACAGTTTGTCATTTACCGCAAGTCCATATTACGATTGTCTAATAAATATCATATTTATTGCTTTAATACTTTTAGCGAAATATGTATTCGGTAATGCTTCTTTTAAAATCAAAGAAACATTAGAAACAAACAATAAGCTATTATGGATGGGTATTTTTGCAGCAATAATACCGGCCGTTTCCTTTCATTTTGGAACCATAACAAATGGAAACATGAATAAAGTTTTCATCATTAATGTTACGAAGGACGGTTTAATTGGATTATGTGTTGTTGTGCTAGTGATTCTTTTGGCGATAGCTATACACAGAAAAAGCTGCTTGACTGAGCAGCTTGCGCTAAATGAACGCTGCATCAGGGAGCAGACGGAGCAGTACCGCATACTAAACGAGAAGCAAAAAGAGCTTAAAGCCTTCAGACATGATATTAAAGGACATATTTTGGCTATGAGAAGGATGGCGGCACAGGGAAGTTCTAAGGAACTGACAGCTTATCTGGAGAAGTGGGCAGGACTGCAGGAAGAGACCTTTTACATATCCAGCAATAATATAATCGGAGATGCCATCTTTAATTTTTACTATGATAAGGGATGCAGAGAAGGAATCGAAGTCAAGGTGATGGGCAAGTTCCTGCAGGATATGGATGTGGCGGAAACCGACCTGTGCATAGTCCTGACCAATACGGTATCCAACGCCTATGAAGCCGCCCTAAAATGTGGCAAGGGGAGTATTGTCACCATAGAGCTGAGTCAGTTCTGTGGCAAGGCAATGATTGTGATAACCAATCCTGTAAAAGAAGAACCTAAAATACAAGGTGGCATTATGTCTACCACTAAAGCTGATAAAGAACTTCATGGTCTCGGTATATCCAACACTATGAAGGCCTTGGAGAAATACGACGGACAGATAACATGGGAGAAAAAAGGAGATAAAATCGTTACAAAAATAGTAATATAACCCATAAAAACGACCATTCAGAACAAAAAACGACCACTCAGAACATTGTTATTGCAATTATACTTAAAATACTGCTATGATTGAGATGAAAGAAAGTTATCACAATTATGGCAGTATTTGTTTAGGAGGGAAAAGTTTATGAAGAAAATAGTTACAGCTGTTTTATCTATGGTATTGATAATGGCAATGACAAGTGCGGCATTTGCAACACAAGACAATATCAATTATGCAATCAATTCTGTTGAAGATGTATCAAAATCGGTGAAGAGCCTTTCGGCAGATGGAACTCTATCTCAAACAGATAAGAGCTTTATCTTTAAAAATGCAGCTCCGGAAGCGGTTGAGGCATATATTACAGGTATAATTGAGGAATCTCTGAAGTTAGCCAAAGAATTATCAGGAACAGTAGAGTTTGAAAAAGTTAAAAGTGGTAAGGCGTATGAAAGGCAGATCTTTGAACTGCCCAACGGCTGCACTTTGACTATGGAATTTGAAGAAGGAATAGATGCTGGCACAGATGATTATATGCACATAACATCGTCAGTGATTAAGCCGATGGCTTCTAATGGAGAAACTATGTGGAAGGACTACGGCAACAGATATTTTACAGCGAAAGCGACCGTAAATGTAGGGCTTGGTGCAGGCAGTGTATCTTTAGAGAACCATTATATTTTGAGTGCACAGGGAATTGATGAAAATTATGGGGTAGCTATTGCGAACCCAAGCGGTGCAATTCCATATGGCACAATAGAAGCCAATGGATATGTTGTTACCGATGCAAGTGCCAGGACAGTTGGAGCATCTGATGTAAATATGTATGGCAGATTTCAAATTACAAAGTATGGAGGCTCGGTAGGCGATATCGTTACAGAAGCAAAATTATCGACATCCGTAGGATATGTGGACCACAACACATCTGCCAAGCAGATAAAAGTAAAACATTCGTGGTCACTGAGTTAGGTACATATTAAAGTGTGTATATAAGAGTATTGCAAGAGATTGAGAAAGGAAAGGGTAACCGTTATGAGGGTGTGAATGTGAAAGAATAGGATGCAGTTAGGTTAAATGACTGCGGTAAAGCAGCTAGAAGGAGGAAAAAATGAAGAAGATAATCAGTTTAATAATAGTTTTTGCAATGATGTTTACTGCTACTACAGGTGCCTTCGCTTCTACAGGAAGTGCGGATAATCATGCATTAGATCAAGAGGTAAAGCAAAGAGGGTATGAAAAGCTAAATATTAGCAGCAAAGAGGAAACACTTATATGGGAGGATTTAGAGAATGGTGATGCTCGCTTTACTTTAATGTCGGGAGAAAAAAAGATATCAGAAGCGTATGTTAACAGATATGAACAGAAAGTTATATACACAGATTATAGGAGTGATACCCCAGTTTTAACTGAACAAAAATATAGCTCTATACAAAAGATGGTGAACAGAAGCTTAACGGCAAAAGGATATACAAATGTGGGAACAATAAAATTCAATCTATATTCACAAGGATATATAATGAGCTCTCCTAACATTAACTTTGCTTATTCTACAAATGTGAATCTAAATTCTACATTTGATTTAAATGGACAATACAGAGACATGGCAGAGTTTGCCGGTGCCGTTTCCGTTTTGCTTGGAATAAGCGCCCAAATAGGTGTGTTGGTTGCGAAAAAGACATTGGCTTTGCTAGGCATAGCCGGAACAGGTTCCTTCTTTATTCCGAAGCATGAGGTTGAAGCAAAAGAAACAAAAGTAACATGGAAAGTAACTCCACAAAATGGTACCACTTCAAAGTATTTCTCAGGTAGTAAATATGTATTTGACCATAACGGTAAAGGCACTCAAACTGAATATGAAGGTGACTACTACACTGCTCAAAGTTATTCCAACCATGATTCTCGGTTGGCATATAGAGGATTACATCTGCTTTATAGTGGTGGCTATGATAACGCAGAAATAGTAAGTTGGTAAAATGAAAATGATATTAAAGGAAAAAAGAGCACGCACAGCAATACACATAATATGGCTTCTTGTAGCTGTGGTATGGGCTATAAAACTCATAAAAGACTGGCCTGTAGAAACTCACGGTATAAAGGTGTACGTATTAGGTCTAATCTTGATTTCTTTTGGGGTATGCGACTTTGTGGGCTTTATTCTGGAAAAGAGCGGCATGAAAGCAAACAAAATGCGTAAGTGCAGAGGGATAACTTTTGTGTTAGTCTGTGCCGCCTTTATAGCATCTATCTCTTATGTCCTTGTCAATTCACCGGACAGGTACATTGAACATATGAATGAAAAATGGCAGATATACCTGCCGGACGGTTTCAGGATCGTTGAAAAGATGGATACAAAGGACGAGAATACCGATATCAAATATAAAGTGCTGGAGTATAAAAACAAACCGTTTTTTGATGAGACACTGGATTTCGGCGAGACGGGTTTTGATGAAAAGATGTGTTACATAAAAAATGGGAGAGATGAGCTTTGGGTTTTTTATAACGAAAATAAGCGACAGCTGTATACGGTTGAGATGATATCGGGAGGAGATAATCCCGGAGTTTGAGAAAAGAAAGGGTGGAAAAGATGAAAAACAAAAAAAGAAAGATAAGTTTAATTTTTATTTTGGTATTTTCTTGTTTAGTTTTTGCGACTTGTGGATTTGCTGATACGGGTATAACGGAAAGGGATGCAGGTTTTGAAATCCGCACAGGACAGATTAAAACAGTATCTGACCTGAAAACAATGAAAAATGTTGCCATTGCGGAGGTCGACAAATTCACTATAGCGGCTGCCGATTCAAGCGATGTAAGAGAGGCTTTAGACGGCGGAACAACATTAGTTGTAAATAATATATCTGACGAGGGGGTTGAGAAACTTTCCGAAGATTTAAATCTGGTTTTTTATCCCAAAGAAAAAAACTCAATGCAAACTACATATGGAGCAGTAATAAGAAAAGAGTTGTCGGGGGAATATAGCATTTCTGAGGTAATGGCAGAAGTTGCCAAAAGAGAATTCCTTGGGAGAGTGATAGAGCCCTCTGAACAGGATGTAAAAAGAACGCTTGCATGGATTGCAGAAAATGGTCAGATTGATTTAACGGATATGTATTATACTCTTGAGGCGGAAGATTGCAGAAAATCTGAACTCATCAAAAATGCCGGCACAGCCGGACTTGGTTCTGCATCTCTGTTGGGTTCGGATTTTTATCACGACAGAATGATTTTGTCACTGTACACATCAGCAACCGAGGAGGACTTCACCTCTTATGATGTACCATCATACCGTTTGGCGGGGATAGATGTTTTGCTGGTAGGGTTAAAGTTAAAAACAGTTGGAACGACAACATATAATGCTTTTGCGGCAGATTTTATTGTTGGAGGTGATTCCTCCAATGGATGTAAAATAGTAAAATATCATGGCAAACTGGGAACACCTTCATCTTCCAGATATTCTGTATTTGGAGAAATGCTGCAGTCTGATTCAAATCAGACAATAAACCATTTGAATGACAATCAATATTCAAAATGGTGGGAAGTAACGCCTAACAACCCGGCTGCGGGTGGATCATATAGGATATCTCCAAATCTTCTCGTTGAGCTAAAAGATGGTACTACAACTAAAGGAACAATAAAAGCAACCTTTTCGTATATAAAGGTTAATAACGGGTTGGCGTCCAATTGGGTATCAGACGTAGATAAAGTTTTATCTTTTTCTTATAAAAACCATGCAAAGGTAAGTTAAAAGCAGGAGTATGGCTATGAGGGGTCTTGCCTATTCCAAGACCCCAAAAAAATTTTTGAGCTGTGGCATGGACCATAGCAGCATAGTCAAGAACAAATAATGCCGAGGAAGTTTTATCACTTGATTTCAAGACATTTTTGCGTGTATAATAACCCTATCAGACCGAAGGGAGACGAGAAAATGAAATTTGAAATGTATCACAGCTGTATAACAGTTCTTAATATGGATAAGTCGCTGGAGTTCTATAAGGAAGCTTTAGGCCTTGAGGTGGTTCGCACAAAGGAGGCCGAAGATGGTTCGTGGAAGCTGGCTTTTCTTGGTCACGAAGGCGGCCCATGCCAGCTTGAGCTGACATGGTATGCGGACAGATCAGAGCCATATAACCTGGGGGACAACGAAATCCATGTGGGCTTCAGAACTGATGACTATGAGGCCGCTCACGCTAAGCATGAAGCCATGGGCTGCATATGCTTTGACAATAAAGAAATGGGAGTTTATTTCATCGAGGACCCGGACGGATACTGGATGGAAGTGGTGCCGGTACGGTAAATTTTTTCCCGCTGATATTATTTTTGTAGTATAATATCAGTGTGCTTAATAGTATGTGCGAATGGAGGGAAAGTATATGACGAGAACCGAGCTGCAAAGGGAATATGAAAGGATATGCCGGGATTGGATATCTAATGAAATTCGCTCCGCAGAGGATCTGGATGTACTTCTTCATAATTATAGAATATTGTTTGCATATAACTCCAATGTTATTGAAAACCCTCAGACTACCATTCATGACACACGTGAGATATTTGAGAACGGCAAGGTGATCAACTATACCGGGGATTTGCGAACATTGTTTGAAATTGAAAATCAGAAAATCTGCTATGATTATCTGAAGGATTATATTATACGCAGAGAACCTCTTTCTCCGGAACTTATCTGTTCCATTCATAAGAAGCTTATGGCAAAATGCTATGATGAAAGCAGGTATCAAAAGGGTGAGCGACCGGGAACCTTTAAGATTCATGACTATATTACAGGTGACGGTGTCGGGGCACTTCCGGAAGACGTTCCGGGGGAAATATCTGAGCTTTGCAGGGAGGTCAATGATTTTGACGGCAGCGGCGCAGATGTGCTGACGGCAGGTGCATATCTGCATCTTGTGTTTGAATCTATTCATCCCTTTGCCGATGGAAACGGAAGAGTTGGCAGGACATTGATGAATTATTATTTTATGACCCATGATCACCCGCCGCTGATTATTTACGAGGATAACAAAGACACCTATTATGCGGCATTGGCCGTTTTTGATAAGACGGGCAAGTTGGATGGGTTTAAACTCTTTCTCCAGGAGCAGACGGTCAGAACATGGAAGAGAGAGAATATAAGAAGAAAGAATCTGAACGCATATCTTTAGGGCAGTTGAAGTAAAAAATTATTGCCACGAAGGCAGTGCGAAAGTGGAGAAGCACTTGTTTTCGTGGTTTTTTGTTTTTGGAAAACGAGTATCGTATCCAAAGTTGATTGGGTGTCAAGAGTTTTATGCATAATTTTCCCACAAAACCCCGCAAACGTTGAAATTAAATACGCAGTGAGAAAAAAGATTTAAAGGTTAGCAGTAATAAAATATAATAAATGCTATATTATAACAAATATGGGCGCTATTATGCCCGCCTCAGGGTGTTTTTTTGTTGATATGGGTAATTAAAAAGTAGTTTCGGATTTCCTTTTTCCTATTTTAATTCTTTTTATGCGGGATACAGGGTTTCGCAAGAAAAAAATGCATAAAACGCAGCGCAGATTTGCTGCGAGTTAAAAAACCAGTGCAATTTCTCCTGTTTTGATTTTGAATATATTGGAGGAAATGGAGATGGAATTAAGAGAATTCTTCGTTGAAAATAAAGAGGCGGCCATTGCCTTTTCCGGAGGTGTTGACTCATCCTATCTTCTGAGCCAGGCAGTAAAGTATGCCGTCAGAGTAAAGGCCTATTATGTGAAAAGCTGCTTTCAGCCGGAGTTTGAGCTTAGGGATGCCTTGAGGCTTGCCGGCGAGCTTGGTGCGGACATGGAGGTGATTAACCTCGGAGAGACGGTTCTCGACGAAAAGGTTGCATCTAATCCGCCCGACCGCTGTTACTACTGCAAGAAAAAAATCATGGGAGCAATAAGAGAAGCGGCTGCAAAGGACGGTTTCAGTATAATTCTGGACGGCACCAACGCCTCAGATCAAGCTGGAGACAGGCCGGGCATGAAGGCTCTAGGCGAAATGAAAATTCTTTCACCCCTGAGAATATGCGGACTGACCAAGGATGAAATCAGGAAGCTTTCCAGAGAAGAAGGTCTTTTTACCTGGGATAAGCCGGCATACGCCTGCCTTGCTACAAGAATTCCGACGGGCACGGACATAAGGCCGGAGCTTCTGCTCAAGGTGGAAGGTGCAGAAACCGCCCTTATGGACATGGGCTTTTCCGACTTCAGAGTAAGAGTCTTCGGAGGCGGTGCAAGGCTGCAGCTTAAGGAACCACAGATGGCAAAAGCACTCGGAGAAAGAAAAGAAATCATAAAGGCATTGAAGCCTTTTTTCAATGAAATACTGCTGGATATGGAGGAGAGATAATGGAAAACGACAATATAAAAGAATTACTGACAGGTGTGGCAGAAGGAAAGGTCTCAGTAGAGGAGGCATTACTTGAGCTTAAAAAAGCACCTTTTGAGGAAATCGGAATAGCTTCTCTGGATCACCACAGAGCAATAAGGCAGGGTGCTGCCGAAGTGGTGTACGGTGCAGGCAAAACGCCGGAACAAATAAACCCCATTATCAGAAGCCTCTGGGAGAAGGGACAGAGAACCATTATCATAACCAGACTTTCCCCAGAGAAAGCAGAGAAAATAGACAGAACACTTCCCTTTACATACTATGAGGAGGCACGGATTGGTCTGATAGGTGAAAAGCAGGAACCGAAGCATAAGGGCTATATTCTTGTGGCTACAGGCGGAACCAGCGACATACCCGCAGCGGAGGAAGCTGCACTTACGGCGGAGATCATGGGAAACAATGTTAAGCGGATTTATGACGTGGGCGTTGCGGGGCTTCACAGGCTCCTGTCCCACATGGATGATATAATGAATGCCAGGGTTATAATCGCCATTGCAGGCATGGAGGGAGCGCTGGCCAGTGTAATCGGAGGTCTGGCAAGCTGCCCTGTTATAGCGGTGCCCACAAGTGTAGGCTATGGAACAGCTTTTGGCGGTGTGACAGCTCTCCTTTCCATGCTTAACTCCTGTGCCAGCGGGGTCAGCGTGGTGAACATCGATAACGGCTTCGGAGCCGGATACCTGGCAAACCAGATTAACAACATGGAGGCAGCGGAATGAGAACTTTATATGTGGAATGCAGAATGGGAATAGCAGGAGATATGCTTATGGGCGCTCTTTATGAGCTGCTGGATGATGACGGAAGAAAGGATT
>SAMEA3663072__coassemble_1016_pt1 | contig 11789 bp, 14 predicted proteins | sample SAMEA3663072__metabat2_low_PE_011 | metagenome-assembled genome bin SAMEA3663072 (sample SAMEA3663072) | pig gut metagenome | biome: pig gut; feature: pig-associated habitat; material: faeces | place: France | collected 2012 | reverse complement strand
GATGCCGCCAGGCCCGTGGTCACGGGCGCCGAGGCCGCCAGCTGGTCTGCGTCGAAGGCAGGGTGAAGGAGCTGATCAATCTGATCAGGCTCCAGCCTGGTTATAGCCGTCTTTTTATCAATAAGCCACTCTGAGGCCATATCAACGGCAATCTTTACTGCCGCCTGAGCAGTTCTCTTGCCGTTTCTGGTCTGAAGCATATAGAGCTTATTTCTCTCAACTGTGAACTCCATGTCCTGCACATCCTTGTAGTGCTTTTCAAGAAGCTCTGCAATACGTACGAATTCTTTATAGCATTCAGGGAAGGCTTCCTGCATTTTTTCAATGCTAAGAGGCGTTCTCACACCTGCCACAACGTCTTCCCCCTGAGCGTTTACCAGGAACTCACCGAATATTTTATTTTCTCCTGTAGCCGGGTTTCTGGTAAAAGCTACTCCGGTTCCGGAGGTATCTCCCATGTTTCCGAAAACCATGGACTGAACGTTAACTGCAGTGCCCAGGTCGCCCGGAATTCCGTTAAGCTTCCTGTAAAGAACAGCTCTGTCATTGTTCCATGACCTGAAAACGGCCTTTACCGCATCAATAAGCTGCTCTCTCGGATTCTGAGGGAATTCTTTGCCGGTAAACTTTCTGATGATTTCCTTATATCCGGATATTACAGCCTCAAGGTCTTCTGCTGTCAGCTCCACATCATATTTTACGCCTTTTTCCTTCTTGCGTCCGTCAAAGACCTTGTCAAACTCAGCTTTAGGAATTTCAAGCACAACATCCCCGAACATCTGAATGAAGCGGCGATAGCTGTCCATGGCGAATCTTTTGTTTTCCGTCAGGGCCGCCAGTCCTAAAACGCTGCTGTCGTTAAGACCCAGATTGAGGATGGTATCCATCATTCCCGGCATGGATATCACCGCGCCGGAGCGAACGGAAACCAGCAGAGGATTTTCGTCTGAACCGAATTTCTTTCCGGTAACATTCTCCAGCTCCTCAATTTTAGCATAGATTGACTCCAGAATGTCTTCCGCAACAGTGCGGTTTTCGGCATAATACCTGTTGCATGCCTCCGTTGTAATGGTAAAACCAAAAGGCACGGGAAGACCGATTTTAGTCATCTCCGCAAGATTTGCTCCCTTACCGCCAAGGAGTTCCTTCATTTCCTTGGCCCCCTCGTTAAAGGAGTATACGTATTTCTTCATAAAAATCTCCATTTCTGTCATTTACAATTTAAAATGACAATCTCTCCTCGATATATGCGCGCACCTCGCCTACCGGGATTCTTACCTGTTCCATGGTATCTCTGTCACGAACAGTTACGCATCCGTCGGTTTCAGTGTCGAAGTCCACGCAAATGCAGAATGGAGTTCCTATTTCGTCTTCTCTTCTGTATCTCTTTCCGATAGAACCCGCTGCATCGTAGTCGACCATGAAGTACTTTGAAAGCTCTTCATGAATCGGCTCCGCAATTGGTGATAACTTCTTTGCGAGAGGAAGTACAGCCGCTTTGAAAGGCGCCAGAGCAGGGTGGAATTTCATTACCACTCTTACATCCTCTTTGCCCTTTGCGTCTGTCAGTACCTCTTCGTTATATGCATCAACCAGGAAGGCCAGAGCAACTCTGTCCGCTCCCAGTGACGGCTCAATTACATAAGGGACATACTTTTCGCCTGTTTCAGAATCCACATAGCTTAAATCCTGGCCTGATGTGTTGATGTGCTGAGTCAGGTCAAAGTCAGTTCTGTCGGCGATGCCCCAGAGCTCACCCCAGCCGAATGGGAACAGATACTCAATATCCGTCGTAGCATTGCTGTAGTGAGACAGTTCTTCCTTTTCATGATCACGGGTTCTGAGCTTATCCATGTTCATGTTAAGGCTTTTCAGGAAGTTGACGCAGAACTTCTTCCAGTATTCAAACCACTCTAAATCGGTGCCCGGCTTGCAGAAGAACTCAAGCTCCATCTGCTCGAACTCTCTGGTTCTGAATGTAAAGTTTCCCGGAGTGATTTCATTTCTGAAGGATTTTCCGATCTGCGCAATGCCGAAAGGAATTTTCTTTCTTGAAGTTCTCTGAACATTTCTGAAGTTTACAAATATCCCCTGAGCAGTTTCAGGTCTGAGATATATCTCCGACTTGGAATCCTCTGTTACCCCCTGGAATGTCTTGAACATTAGGTTGAACTGACGGATTCCCGTGAAATCTGTCTTTCCGCATTCAGGGCAAGGTATTTTGTTTTCGGCAATGTAGCTTTCAAGTTTTTCGTTGGACCATCCGTCAACGGATATTCCTTCAATTCCCTTTTCCCTGTGATAATCTTCTATGAGCTTATCGGCCCTGAATCTTGCTTTACAGGACTTGCAGTCGATCAATGGATCGGCGAAACCGCCTACGTGCCCAGATGCCACCCATGTTTTGGGGTTCATCAGAATTGCCGAGTCAAGACCTACGTTAAGCTTGGATTCCTGTACGAATTTCCTCCACCAGGCCTTCTTTACGTTGTTTTTAAATTCAACGCCCAGAGGGCCGTAGTCCCAGGTATTGGCCAGGCCGCCGTATATTTCCGAGCCCGGAAAAACAAATCCTCTGTTTTTGGCAAGAGCCACTATTTTTTCCATTGTTACTTCTCTGTCCATTTTAAATTAAATCCTTCCTGTCTTCTGTATTTTTTTATTCTTCCTTTTCATCTTCTTCATGGTTTTCAAAGGCGTCTTCAACTTTGTCAGCCATTTCATCAAAGGCTTCCTCTGCTTCATCAAAAGCATCGTCGCCTTTCTTTTTAAGTTCCTCGAACTTGCCTACTGCGGCGTCTTTGATTGTGTTATATGTCTCGGTTCCCTTTTTAACCACATCGTCAATGACCCCCGGAGCCTTTTCCTTTACATCCTTTACCACGTCATTTCCCTTGGCCATAACCTCATCAAAGACTACGGAACCTCTCTCCTTAACCTCGCTGGCTGCCGCCTGTGCCTTCTCGCTGATGTTGATCACCTTTCCGTCATCTGTTGTCAGCTCGATTCTGCACTTGAAGCCAAAAGCTGCGATTGCAGCGGCAATTACACCCCAAGGTGCTACAATTGTTCCCACAATTCCTACATTTACAGGAATGTTTACAATTGTCTCATCGTCTTTCTTTACGCTGATTTTGGAAATATTTCCTTTTCTTACAAGCTCCTTGATCTTGTCCATTGTTTCTGACGCAACCTCGCCGGCTTTACCTGATTTCTTAACATCCACAGTCTCCTCGATTGCGATAATTGCGTCTACAACGCTGCCCTCTGCAGCTTCCAGAGCTTCCTTTGCTTCTTTGTAGGACACGCCTGTTCTGTCCTTGACCAGTTCAATCTTTTCCAATGTGATTTCCATATTATACCTCCTATTTATTCATTTACCGCTTTGCAGCAGGCCTTTATGTATTCAGAGGCCTCACTGCGCCAAAAAATCTTCACTTTTTAGTCTGCCTATATCAAGATGATATGCCATATATTCCTTCATTATGGTCTGCAGTTTCTTCAGAATACTCTCATCGAGAGCTATTTTTTCGAAAGTACCCAGCTTTTCCTTCTGAAAATACTTCAATATATTCACTATACCAAAATTTGTGTCATAAATCAACGGTTCATTGCCTCTGTTTGCGGCGCATGACTCACATATCATACCCCCGTCGGGAATGCTGAAAAATCTGTGGGCTTCCTTACCTCCGCATATGCAGCATTCAGAAAGCTGAGGCATTGTCCCCATAATATCAAGAGCCTTTACCACATAGGCCATAACAAGGGTGCCATGCTTTGAGCTCCTTTTCTCCAGTTCTTCAAGAAATTCAAGGAGCAGACTGAACATCCGGGGCTGGGGCAGATCCTCAGCCAGGAGTTTTTCCGTAAGCTCCAGAACGTAGGATGCAGCGGCATATTTGTCCAGATCCTCCCCTAGGGAATAAAAGCTTCTGATTACCTGTCCGCTGTTAAAGCTGTAGCTGTCCCTGCTTTTAAAAAGCTCATACCTTCCGTAAGTAAAGGGCCTAACGGCAAGGGCCGACTTGTTTTTTCCGCCCTCGGTCAGACTTGTTCCCACGCTTATTTTTCCGAACTTACGGGAAAACAGCAGAAGCATCCTTCGCCCGTTAAGGGTTTTCACCTGTCTTAATACTATTCCCTCCGTATCAGTAATCAACTGAAGCCTCCTTATTCATCCTTGTATCCGAAATTGGAAAGAGCAATATCGGAATCCCGCCAGTTTTCTCTCACCTTTACCCAGAGTTCCAGGAATACTTTGCATCCCAGCAGCGCCTCTATCTCAAGGCGTGCAGCCTTTCCTACGCCTTTCAGCTTTTTACCCTGCTTTCCTATAATTATTCCCTTATGTGACTTCCTTTCACAGTATATAACCGCACCGATGCGCGTAATTCCCGGCTCTTCCCTGAAGCTTTCTATTTCAACGGCAACTCCGTGGGGAACTTCGTCATTAAGGTACAAAAGCAGCTTTTCCCTGATTATTTCACTTACTATAAATCTTTCCGGGTGATCCGTCACCATATCCTCAGGGAAAAACATAGGCCCTTCCTGAAGAAAATCTTCAATTCTGCCAATGAGCCTGTCCACGTTGCGGCCTTCAAGAGCCGACGTGCCGAAAACATCCTCAAAGATTCCAAGAGCGCTATACTCGTCGTAAATCCTGCGGAAATACTCCGGCTCCATGGTATCTATCTTGTTTATTACAAGAATTTTAGGCGTATGAACGTCCTTAAGCATTTCCAGTATATATTTGTCTCCCGGGCCCTTGCTCATGTGGGAATCCACCAGAAAAAGGATTACATCCACCTCTTTAAAGGTGTTTACTGCAGATTCTGTCATGTAGGCGCCCAGCTTGCTGTGGGGCTTATGAATTCCCGGAGTGTCGATAAACACCATCTGAACATCGCTGCGGGTATAGATACCTCTTATTGTGTTTCTTGTAGTCTGGGGTTTATCCGTAGTTATGGCAATTTTTTCGCCCAGAATGGAATTGAGCAGAGTGGACTTTCCCACATTGGGCCGTCCGATTATTCCGATAAAACCTGTTTTCAAAATCTGAATCCCTCCGGCAGCATCTCTTCCATGGTGTACACCTTAAGAGAATCTTCATCGTTTCCCGTAATGATTTTAAAATCATCATCGCAGAATTCCTTCATAAACTGTCTGCAGATTCCGCATGGCCATGACTCTCCGTCGCTTGAAACTATGGCAATTGCCTCAAACTCTGTGGTTCCCTCGGATATGGCCTTAACAAAGGCAGTTCTCTCGGCACAGATGGTGGCTCCGAAGGAGGAATTCTCCACATTGCATCCGGTAAACACCTGTCCGTCCTTTGAAAGCAGAGCTGCTCCCACTTTAAACTTGGAAAAAGGAGCGTAAGCTCTCTCCACCATCTCGCAGGCAGCTCCGTATAAGTCCTTGTACATCATAATCCTCATCTCTCCTCTCTCAAAACATCAATATGCTCCATTATCTTTTCTTCACGGGTGCGCATTACTCTCTTCTCGTCATCTTCCATGTGATCATAGCCCAGAAGATGCAGCACGCTGTGCACAAACAGATACAAAATCTCCCGTTCAAAGGAATGGCCGAATTCCTCAGCCTGCTGAGCCGCCTTATCCCGGCAGATTACCACATCACCCAGGCAGATTTCTCCCTCTTCCGGTGCCTCTTCACATACATCCTCAAACTGAGGAAAGGATAGAACATCAGTAGGGCTGTCCACTCCCCGGTGGATTTTATTGAGTTCATGTATTTCGTCAAGATCCACAAAGGTGACGCTCAGCTCACAGCGCTGTTCATCCAGGTTTTCCAGCTGTACCGCATAAACAGCCGCCTGCTCCATCTTGCGGCGGATTTCATCTGAAACAGCCTGTCCCTCGTCAAAATATATATTCATATCTTATCTTCTCTCCGTTACTCCTGCATTTCTTCCGGGTACTTCCTGTAGTACCTGTCGTAGGCATTTATTATCTTTCTTACCAGTTCGTGTCTTACCACATCCGCATCCTTGAGATAGCAGAAGTCTATATCCTTCACATCTTTAAGCACTCTCTCGGCTTCCACAAGCCCCGATTTCTTTCCCCGGGGCAGATCTATCTGGGTTATGTCGCCGGTTACCACCACCTTGGAGCCGAAACCCATTCTGGTGAGAAACATTTTCATCTGCTCCCTTGTGGTATTCTGAGCCTCGTCCAGAATTATAAACGAATTGTCCAGAGTTCTGCCTCTCATATATGCAAGAGGCACTACCTCAATGGCCTCCTTTTCCTTTAGGCGCTGCGCCGCATCTCTTCCCAGCACATCATAGAGGGCGTCATAGAGCGGTCTCAGGTACGGGTCCACCTTTTCCTGAAGGTCTCCCGGAAGAAATCCCAGACGTTCCCCGGCTTCCACAGCAGGCCGGGCCAGAATAATCTTCTGAACCTCTTTGTTTTTGAAAGCATTTATGGCCATTGCCACTGCTATATATGTCTTTCCCGTTCCCGCAGGGCCGATTCCGAAAACGACGTCTTTTTCCCTGATGCTGTTCACATAATTTTTCTGGCCCAGTGTTTTGGGCTTGAGGGGCTTCCCCTTGTGGGTGAAGCATATGACATCTTTTCCTACCTTGTTTTCCCCGTAGGATATGCCATCCTTTTTAAGATTTATCACATAAGCTGCCTTCTGTTTATCCAGACTCTCTCCTGATGCCAGAATGGACATCAACTCCGAAAGAATACCTGATGCAAGTTCTAATGCCTGCTCCTTTTCCTCGTCGGATGCCGTCTCCATTCCGGCTCCCGTTTTCAGCGTAAGCTCGTCCCCGCGCTGAAATATTTCAACTCCGGCAGCTTCCTTTATCAAATTCAGATTGACATCTAAATTTCCGAACAGTTCAATTCTGTCAATTCCTTCAATTATCCGAACCTTTCTCTCCAATCGGTATCTCCTTTTCTGTTCCTATTTCGCGGCGCACCTCAAGAGTTGCGCCTACTTCTATTATATTTTTTTTATATGAAAAATTCAAACTTTTATTTACGATTTCTGACTTTTCAGGCAGATTTTCTTTTGCCCAGAGGCGAATTTGCTGCATAGCCACGGCCTCCGCCTGTTTTTTTGTCTTTTCAGTGCGGTTTGCTATGACATTTTCGCTGTTTTCTTTATCCTCATTGCCCTCCTGACGGACATATCTTTCCTGATAGAATACCTGGTGGTATGGCACCAGTCCGGTTACTGTCCCCTGTGCCCTGACATAATACTCCGTAGGCCAGCCTTCCTCAAAGGTTGTAGCTTCCATGGGAACGACTCCGGAAATCAGTTCCTGGCCTTTTTTCACGTAGTCTCCCGGCTCTGCCTTGGCCACACCCCAGAAAACATCAATGGACTCCACATATCCGGAGCAGTCTGCAAATATTCCTGTGCAGCCTTTTTCTTCCCTCCTGGCAGGTACATATATGCTGTCTTTTCCTTGCTCCTCTTCATCTTCTGCCGTCTTTGAAGACAAGATCCTGCTGCTGCTTTCGGCCACGTTCAGGTATACCACCCTTCCGTCGTACACCAGCTGAATCCAGCTGAGCTGAGGAAAGGTATCCCGCAGATTATTCTTTGCCGCTTCCCAGTCTATTGATGGTCTGAAGGCACCGGCACCAATACCTGACTCTTCAAGACAGCGGGCAAGCTCCGTCTCCGGAATTGCTCTGTAGCCGTCAATCTTTACTGTAGTGATAAAAAGCGACTGCACCGTTACTATGGCAGCCGCAATGATTGTCCCTATTATGGCAGTGGGCCTTTTAACCGCCTGCCTTATTTTCTGTTCCGGTCCGCAGTCTCTGATTACGGAAATTCGGTAAAGAGACCTGGCCAGTTTTCTTATTTTCTTCAGGTCAGCTCCTGCAATCCACCCCTCAGCCGCAGTGTCGGACAGGATGCGTACAGAACGGATTACAATGCCGTTCTCAAAGGCTTTTGTAAGCAGTCTTTCAATCCTGAATCCTTCTATCCTGATCAGCATCCTCCGTCTGTAAAAATTCCACCTGCCGGATGTTTCCTTCAATGATGAGCCTCCCTTCGCCGATTTCTTTAATGACAAAATTCTCGCCCACCACTGTGGTATAACGCCTGCCGCTTCGGACGGTGAGTGCTTTTTCGCTTATCATAACGATGGCTGTTACATTTTCAAGTATGGTCAGCCTTTGGGTCACAATAACCCGCGGCATGGTAAAATCAAGGTCGTTGACCATCTCTTCCTTTATGTTCACAGCGGGGCCCCCTCTTACATGTTTCATAAAATCTATATAAATTCTATGAAGAAGCCCCCCGGCTTATGACCTTATATAGCCCTCACAGCTTCAGCGATGACCCCTTGCCATATGGAATTTTCGAAGAGGTGTAAATATCAGTCCAAGTCCACGGTTATACGCCTTGAACCCAAGAACGCTGTAAAATGCTTCTTTGTGCTTTGCCTTGGCCGTCTGCTCCCTTTCCTGCCCTCCGCAGTCTGTCACGCGGCCTTCCTTAACGGCCCTTATCAGGTCGTTATTGCATGTTATATTTCCTTCTATCTCTGTGAAGGCCATTCCCACATACCTTTCCTCGTGGGAGTCGGAGCCTCCGAAACAAGGTTTGCCGTATTTTCTAGCCAGCTCCTGAGCAAGAAAATTAGCCTGGCTGCTTTCGCAGGTGTTAAAGCCCTCTACAAAATCCATCTTCTTCATCAGATCGGGATTCTTTCTGAACTTTTTGAAGAACATTGCGCTTGCGCTTCTGGTGCCGAATGGATGTGCAGGTCCCAGAATTCCTCCCAGAGTGTGTACTATTACAATAAGCCTTTCTACAGACATTCCTCTGAGTCTGAGAACAGGAGGCATAATTCCTCCCGGCATTATGACAATAAAATGCCCTGCATCTCTGGTATCGTATTCAATTCCGCAAAGCACTGTAAAATCCTTTGCCGATGCTCTCCTTGAGCCCCCTGACATGAACCACTTTCTGTAGCCTCTGTATGAATCATGGTCAGTAACCAGCATACCGTCAAAGCCCTGCTCCTTCAGCAGTTCCATATACCTGTCAAGAGGTACCTTGGCATCTATTGAACCTGCCCTTGTATGGCAGTGCATATCAAATTTCATTATCTGTCACTTCCTCGTAATGCAAAACTATTTTAATTGTACCACAAATACAGATTAAACACCATTTAAAATTCCTTTTTTACGTCAAAAATCAAATTCCTTTTTAAAAATACCTTGCTAAGTCGGGAAAATAATAGTATAATACTGCTGTTATAGGCTTAAGACTGTTCACGGCTTAATTATTTCATGTTAGTCAGGAGGTGAATTGGAATATGGCACAAGTTATCGTAAGAGAAAACGAAAGTTTGGAATCAGCTCTTAAGAGATTCAAGAGATCCTGCGCCAGAGACGGCGTTATGAGCGAGCTCAGAAAAAGAGAGCACTACGAAAAGCCAAGCGTAAAGAGAAAGAAAAAATCTGAAGCTGCAAGAAAAAAGGCTAAGAAATACTAATTCAGCTTCGGTCATAATCGAGGTGAAAAAGTAAATGACAATCAAAGAGAGATTGATGGATGACTTCAAGGCTGCTATGAAAGCCAAGGATGAAGTTGCCAAGAATACAATAAGCTTTGCTCGGGCTGCGGTTAAGCAGTATGAGATTGACCACAGAGAAGAGCTTGATGATGAAGGCATTATTGCTATTTTATCAAAACAGGTTAAAATGAGAAAAGATGCCCTCGCTGATTTTGAAAAAGCCGGCCGAACAGATTTAATAGAATCCTATAAAGCAGAAATCGAAGTTCTTCAGAGATACCTTCCGGAGCAGCTTTCCGAAGAAAAGCTCCGCGGAATTATCCGTGAGACTGCTGCCTCTCTCGGCATTGAAGGCGGTATGCAGAACATGGGTAAGCTCATGGGTCCTGTCATGGCCAAGGTAAAGGGTGTGGCAGACGGAGCCATGGTAAAAAAGCTTGTTGAAGAATTTCTTAAAAAATAACTTAAATTGAATTCAGGCAGAGCCATCATGGTTCTGCCTGTTTTTTATGTCAGTGCTCTTCCCTGTCAGCCTGCGCCTTTGTCTCCTGCACAGTGCCGCGGGGATGGTTTGGCGGGCCGTAAACCGCCGAGAGCCTCAGAGGAAAGCTCTCAGTATTGGAAATATTATGCCATGTTCCGGCGGGAACGAAGACCACATCCCCAATGCGTACATACTGGCGGAGATCCGTCATGTTCCTGTCACTTCCCATGGCTGCAATTCCTCTTCCCTGCTCTACCCTTATGAACTGATCTGTATCGGGATGATTCTCCGGGCCTATTTCTCCGCCTGGCGGTATAGTCATAAGAGTCATCTGAAGATGATTCCCTGTCCACAATGCGTTTCTGTAGTCTTTGTTCAGTACTGCCATTCTGTCCACATCGGTTACATATGGCTCAGGACCCATGTCTGAGCTGACGGGCCTGCTAGCTGTTATATTTCTGTCTGCCATAAAGTCACTCCCTCTTAATTTTTGCTGTTATATTTTATTCGGGAAGTGAATTTATGTGCAAAAAAAACAAGGCCGGCCGGTTTAACCCGGTGGCCATGTAAGTTTTCTCTTGCCGAGAATGTGGAAGTGGAGATGCTTAACCGTCTGGAAAGCGTCTTCACCGTTGTTGCTTACCACTCTGTAGCCGTTTTCAAGTCCCAGCTCTGCAGCAATGTCCTTGATTTTCAGCATAAGGTGTGCAATAAGCTCTCCGTCTTCATCCGTCAAATCATCCAGGGACTCAATGTGCTTCTTCGGAATTACCAGCACATGGACAGGTGCCTGCGGTTCCAGGTCATGGAAGCAGATAATCTGATCATCCTCATAAGCTATGTTTGACGGGATCTCGTGGTTTGCAATCATGCAAAATACGCAATCTGCCATTATACAATCTCTCCTTTCATTCCGTCTTTGTATTTCTCCAAAAGTTTTACCTTTTTGATACAGTTTAAATTTTCGGATTCTCCCTCTGCGTAAACCTTGATGTAATTGTCCGAGTAGCCTGTAATAAGGCCGTCGTTCGTACAGCGTTCCTCAAAGAGAACCGGTCTTACCGCATCCCGGCAGTTTTCCATAAACTCTGCCGCAGCCTTCTCTCCCGCACTGATGAGGCGCTGGCTTCTGATGTTTTTCACCTCTCCCGGCACCTGATCTTTCATTTGTGCCGCAGCGGTACCCTGGCGTTTTGAATACTTGAAAGCGTGAACCTTACAGAACTTTACCCGCTCTATCATGTCGAGGCTGTCCTCAAAATCCCCATCGGTCTCCCCGGGAAAGCCGCATATAATATCCGTGGTAATGCCGTAAAGAGGATCTGCTTCTCTCAGCACATTTACTATTTCCAGGTACTCATCTCTGTCATAGCGGCGGTTCATAAGCTCTAAGACATGATTGCTGCCGCTCTGAACGGAAAGGTGAAGATGCGGACACAGCTTCTCATATTTCATCAGACGCTTTACGTAATCTGCGTTGATGACCGTAGGCTCAAGGGAACTGAGCCTTATTCTGAAATCGCCTTCTAGCTCGTTGATTCTCTTTATTATGATTTCTATTCCTTCCATGGCCTCAGCCTCTTCGGAGGGCCTGAGAGGATAGGCAAAACCATCCTCGGTGCCGTAAAGGGCAGTGTTTATGCCTGTCAGGATAATTTCCTTAAATCCCTGCCTGATGAGGGCTGATGCTTCAGCGGTAATTTCTTCAGGATCACGGCTTCTCACATGGCCTCTGGCAAAGGGAATCAGGCAGTATGAGCAGAATCTGTCGCATCCTTCCTG
>SAMEA3663072__coassemble_1001_pt1 | contig 11992 bp, 9 predicted proteins | sample SAMEA3663072__metabat2_low_PE_011 | metagenome-assembled genome bin SAMEA3663072 (sample SAMEA3663072) | pig gut metagenome | biome: pig gut; feature: pig-associated habitat; material: faeces | place: France | collected 2012 | reverse complement strand
TTCCGGCACCGATGCAGAGTCTGAAGAACTAAGCGCTGCAGAATCTAAAGCCACCCTTCGTTAAAAGAAAAACTAACTGCAACATTCATTCAGTAACTATGCAGCAATAACAACTTCATTTGTGTCATTACTCAGAGTGGCATTTACAACTTCATAAACTTTTGTGTAGAATACTCTTGTTCCTTCCTCGCCGGAAACAGGAGTATTTTTATGAAACATTTAACATTTGACGATCGCCTTACCATTCAAAAAGGCTTGAAAAACAATCAAAACTTTGCTCAGATTGCGGATGAAATCGGCAAAGACAGATCTACCGTCAGCCGGGAAGTAAAGAAACACCGTATCTATGTACCTTACGTGTCGGGAAATATCTGCGTTAATCGCAAAACATGTGATGTAATAGAACGTTGTAATCGCAGAGCTCCCGATTGCTGGCATCTAAACAAGTGCCGTAGCTCTTGCGGTGCTTGTAATCAGCACTGCAGTAGCTTTGAATCTGAAATATGTAACCTCTCAGAGAAACCTCCGTATGTCTGTAACGGCTGCACAAGAAGGTGTCATCTGGGAAGATGGAAGTATGAGGCAAAAGAAGCACAGATTCAATATGAAACAAAACTCAGAGAGTCCAGAGAAGGAATATCTTTGGCAGATGAGGAACTGGAATTTCTTAATGAACACATTGTACCATTGATTAAGAAGGGTATATCGATTCCCATTGTATGTGCCGCATACAATGATAAGATGCCGGTGTCTTCCAGAACCATTTATTCGTATATAGACAGGAATATATTTGCACTTGATAATCTGGATCTCAGGCTGAAAGTACGCCGTCCTATGAGAAAAAAGAGCGGTCCGCAGCGTAAGATTGATAAACTTTGCCTACAGGGAAGAACTTATGATGATTATTGCGAATATATGCAGAACAACCCAAAGTCCGTCGTTTGTCAGATAGACACTGTTGAAGGGAAAAAAGGCGGGAAAGTGATGCTTACTATCTACTTTCAAGCATGCGGTCTCCAGCTTCTGTACATACGTGAAAGAAATGATGCTGCAAGTGTTACAGAAATTTTTAATCGTCTTAGAAACGATTTAGGAGAAGATTTTAGAAAGCTGTTTCAGGTAATTCTTGCTGACAGGGGAACAGAGTTCAGCAACCCGGAGGCAATTGAGTACAACACTAAAACCGGAGAGAGAGAATGCAGAGTTTTCTATTGTGATGCCGGGAATTCAAATCAGAAGTCTGAGTGCGAAAAGAATCATGAGATAGTCAGATATATTTTCCCCAAAGGACATTCTTTGGATAAATATGACCAGAAGAAAGTTTCTTTAGCTATGAATCATATGAACTCGTATCCAAGAGACAAATGGGACATAAAAACACCAACAGAACTGTTTGTTGAATTATATGGCCCACAAGTCGCTCGGAAACTTGGTTTGGTTGAAGTTGAATTCAAATCATTGTGTCTTAGACCAGACCTTGTAAAATAACCAATAAAAATAACAAGGCGAGGCCGGAATCTTAACTCCATAACCACAGAAAAGCAGAGTGCATCTACAATTTCAATTTTGTAAAAAAATTGCAGTCTGCGTTTTAGCATGCCTTCCTTTAATAGATTGTAATTCTAAACGCAATATTTATCAAGAAAAAATGCGATAACAATTGCAAATACGTAAAAATATATGTGATTAATCGGTTGAAGGGCAATTACAATTGCAAGAAAAGCAAGGGGCGGCATAAACGAAATGAATGTTGCAGTTAGTTTTTCTATTAACCCTTCGATTCTTTAAGCAGCGTTGGCGTAAGAATGGTACGGTTGAAATCGAATAAATCCCCCAATAAACGCTCAAAAAATGCGATTTACTGGGGGATTTTTGTATTTTAATGTAAATTATGGATATCTTTCCGACGGTTTTTGCCTGAAATTGTGAAATTTTCCCCAGTAAATCAACTTTTTTAATAATTGTTGTGGGAAATGCCACTACCATTGCCATTCACTCCACGGCCATATGGCTAAATGAGTGGATTGAAGTCTGCGTGTGTTTTTATTTATCCTAAAAACTCCTTCACCAGAGGCTCAATCTGCTCACGGCTGATAAGATCACAGCCCTTTTCCATACGATCCAGCAGAGTACGTTCCTCTGCATTCATGTTGAGTCCCTTGTCGGCCAGCATCTTGTGAGCCATGCCCATAATGGCTTTGTCTATGCCCTTCACCTCAGAAGGTTTGTAGGCGCCGCCCATAAAGTAGCAGGTCAGCTGGCGGAAGACTCCTTTATCAAAGTTTATATCGCGAAGCTGCATGCGTCCGTCCGCATTATCCAGGTTCAGTCCTACAGCAAAAATTACTATCTTCTTGCCCGGCTTGCCCACAAGAGGCTTTATCCACTTTTTGAATTTGTCAAAGCCCTTGATACCGCCGGCCTGAACACCGCCGCCGTAAATGATATTGTCATATCCGTCCAGGTCTGCCTTTTTAAATGAATCAAGGCTGAAAACAGGGCAGTCAAGCTCCTCACCTATCCAGCCTGCGTACTTTTCTGTTGCGCCGTATTTGCTTGTGTAAACTACTACAGTTCTTTCCATTTTATCACCTCTACATTTTCACATTTTCCTGACCCAGAAGAGCAACAAGCTGGTTTCTCAAAGCAGGAGAAGGCTCAGCCCAGAGACTTCTGTCAGTGCTGAGGGTCTTACCCGACGGCAGATAAATAAGCACCTTATAATCGCCTTTGGCGGGAAAGATTAACCTTTATCTGCTGAAGTGTCATTTCTTCATTCATATTTGCCAAGATCCGCAGCTTTATTATCCCCGCAGGTTCACCCTCCGTCTGATCTGAAGGCTGTCCTGAAGGCTGTCCTGAAGGCCCGCGCTCCGGTTCCTTTCTCCGGAAAGGTTTCCCCCGGCTGAAACCCTTTTCCACTGCCTCATCTATGTCCAGTATTTCGTCAGCCAGTATCTTAGGCGCCTCATCCTCTTTGAAGTTCACCGTGCCCTTTACAGCTACAACCCTGTCCGCCTGGCAGGCTGATGCGCAGCGCTCATAAACATTAGGGAAGACCACAACCTCACAGGTGCCGTACATATCTTCCAGATCTATGAAAGCCATCATCTTGCTGCTCTTTGTAATGAGAGTCTTTTTTCCTGCAATCATACCGCTGATTACGCAGCTCATTCCGTCGCGAAGCACCGCATTCTCTCCGTTTTGTGCATCCTCTTCAGCGTGAGCTATATCGTCGCAGCTTATGGTGGATATCTGAGCAATTCTGTCTGCATATTCACGAAGCGGGTGGTCAGTGAGATAGACTCCCAGCATTTCCTTTTCCATAGCAAGCTGGATGTCTTTTGGGAAAGGCCTTATATCAGGCAGCTTTCCTCCCACTGATTCTGTATTCATGGCGCCTGCCGCCGTCTGAAAAAGTGATATCTGCCCTTCTACATTTTTCTTCATTGAATTCTGGGCCGATTCAATAAGGGTCTCATGTACCGCCAGCATGGCCGCCCTGTTGTCCGAAAGGCAGTCGCAGGCGCCGGCCTTAATGAGGCTTTCCAGGGCTTTTTTGTTTACCTGGGATATGTCAAGATTATCGACGAAAGTGAATATGTCTCCCGGTGTGCCTTTTTCCTCTCTGGCTTTTATGATGGCGTCAATAGCTCCTTCGCCCACATTTTTGATTCCCAGAAGTCCGAAGCGGATTTTGCCGTTTTCAACACTGAATTTCTTGCTGCTTGCACATACTGATGGAGGCAGAACCTCTATGCCCATATCCGTGCAGTTCCTTATATACCTTGCAATCTGCCCGGCATCTCCCATAACGCTGGTAAGAAGCGCCGCCATAAACTCCACCGGATAGTGAGCCTTCAGATACCCGGTTTCATAGGCCACCACAGCATAGGCTGCAGCGTGAGACTTGTTAAAAGCGTACTGGGCAAAGCTTACCATGTCGTTGAATATTTCTTCGGCAGCCTCCTCAGGAATTCCGTTGCGAACACATCCCGGGATTTCCACATTGCCTTCATCATCAACCTTGCCGTGAATGAAATACTCTTTTTCCTTGAGCATGACATCCATCTTTTTCTTGGACATGGCACGGCGCACCAGATCGGAACGGCCATAGCTGTAGCCGCCCAGGTCACGTACAATCTGCATAACCTGCTCCTGATACACAAGACAGCCGTAGGTCACATCCAGAATAGGCGCAAGGGCGTCATCAACATACTTTATGTTCTGTGGGTTTTTCTTGTTTTCTATGTATTTTGGAATGGAATCCATAGGACCAGGTCTGTAAAGGGAAATTCCGGCAACAATGTCCTCAAAGCAGGTAGGCTTCAGGTTTTTCATAAACTGAGTCATGCCGCCGCTTTCCAGCTGGAACACACCACCGGTGTTGCCTCCTGCAATCATCTCGTAGACCGCCGGATCATCATAGTCCATTTTGCTGAAATCTATTTCCACGCCGTGGTTCTGCCGGATGAGCTCAAGAGCGTCGCGTATTACCGTCAGGTTTCTCAGCCCCAGAAAGTCCATCTTAAGAAGCCCCAGCTCCTCGATGGTGGTCATTGTAAACTGGGTAGCCGGGCCCTTATCGGAAAGATACAGAGGCACATACTCATCAATAGGTTCTTTGGAAATAACCACTCCGGCAGCATGAGTGGAGGCATGGCGGGGCATTCCTTCTATGGCCTTGGCCATATCAATTATTTCTTTAGCCTCCATGTCACCCTCGTACATGGCCTTAAGCTCGGGACTTGTGGTCAGTGCCTTGTCTATGGTCATATTCAGCTCAAAAGGTATTGCTTTGGCAATGGCGTCGGCTTTGGCATAACTTGCGCCCATGGCTCTGGCAACGTCTCTCACCGCCTGTTTTGCCTTCATTGTTCCGAAGGTTATTATCTGCGAAACCCTGCCCTCTCCGTACTTTCTGGTAACGTAGTCGATTACCTCCTGTCTGCGCTCATAGCAGAAGTCCACATCAATATCGGGCATGCTGACCCTTTCAGGATTGAGGAAACGCTCAAAAATCAGGTTATACCTGATAGGGTCGATGTCCGTAATTTTAAGGCAGTATGCCACTATGGAGCCGGCAGCCGAGCCTCTTCCCGGTCCCACCATAATACCGTTTGTCTTTGCGTAATTTATGAAATCCCATACAATCAGGAAATATTCCACATATCCCATGGATTCTATGGTGCCCAGCTCGTAGTTCAGTCTTTCGTAAAGCTCCTTGGAAGGGTTTTCCCCGTACCTTTCGTGAAGTCCTGTCTCGCAGAGCTCTCTGAGATAGGTGGTATTGTCCTTGCCGTCTGGAGCCTTGAATTCCGGAAGATGGTATTCACCGAACCTGAAATCGAAGCTGCAGGCGTCTGCAATAATCTGAGTATTGTCCACAGCCTCAGGAAGATAAGCAAAAATCTTACGCATCTCCTCTTCGCTCTTCAGGTAAAATTCATCGTTAGGAAAGCGCATCCTGTTCTCATCGTCAAGAGTGGTAGCGGTCTGAATGGCAAGCAGCACATCATGAGCCTTGGCATCTTCCTTGCGGACATAATGAACGTCATTGGTAGCAGCAAGAGGAACGCCGATCTCACGGGAAAGCTTTATCATATCGTCTCTTATGGCCATTTCCTCTTCAAGTCCCTGGTCCTGTATTTCGAGGTAAAAGTTTCCGGGACCGAAGATTTCCAGAAGTGCTTCAGCCTCTGCCTTTGCTCCTGCGTAGTCCTTTACAAGAAGGCGATGCTGAATATTTCCTGCCAGGCATCCGGAAAGAGCAATTATTCCATCGCTGTGTTCTCTGAGAACATCTTTATCAATGCGGGGTTTGTAGTAGTAGCCTTTGATGTAGCCCTGGGAGACTATTTTTATGAGATTCTTGTAGCCTGTCTCATTTTTTGCAAGGAGAATCAGATGGCCCTGATGCTTGTCCTTTTCCGCATCCTTGTCGGTTATCCTGCGGGCGGCGGTGTACACCTCACAGCCTATTATTGGCTTGATTCCCTGTTTTTTGCATTCCTTGTAAAAGTCCACAACGCCGAACATTGCGCCGTGGTCTGTAATGGCAAGGCTGTTCATTCCCAGCTCCTTGGCCCGGGCAACCACATTTTTTATCCGTGCCGCTCCGTCAAGAAGGCTGTACTCCGTATGAAGATGAAGGTGCGTAAAAGCCATAAGAATCTCCTTTCCTTTTCTCCGTCTGTCTTTCATTCTACCATAAATTTTTCTTTCTTTAAAGACTTATGCGTGGTAAAATGATTTAAACAAAAAAGAAAAAGGCCGCAGCCGCGTCCTTGAGGGAGGTACATAAATTGAAGAAAGTTCTCAAAATTGCAGGAATAATTGTGCTGGCTCTTCTGGTTATCATAGCCGGTTACGCCGTTTACCTTTTCGGCTCCTATCACCGCATTGAAGACAACCAGTCCATTGAGCCCTACGGCGGGGAAGTAAGCACAGAAAAGGTGCCGGTGGGAAAGCAGCTTGCGGCCACCTCGTGGAACATAGGCTTCGCAGCCTATACAGACCAGTACAGCTTCTTTATGGACGGCGGAGAGTATTCACGGGCTTTCAGCAAGGAAGCCGTTCTGTCCAATATGGACGACATTACTTCTGAGCTTTCAGGCTTCGATTCGGATTTCTACCTTGTTCAGGAGGTTGACACCGACGCCACCCGCTCCTATCACGTGGACGAGAGCAAAATACTGACAGATAAGCTGGCAGAGAAGGATTCACGTGCCTGCACTTTCGCCGTAAACTACGACTCGCCCTATCTTTTCTATCCTTTTACTCAGCCTCACGGAAAGTCAAAGGCCGGCCTTCTCACTTTCTCTGATTTCAGAATCGAAAGTGCCCTGCGCCGCAGCCTGCCTGTTCAGACTGACGCTGCCAAGCTTCTGGATCTTGACAGATGTTATGTGGTAAACCGCATTCCTGCTGCAAACGGCAAAGATCTGGTTCTCATAAATCTGCATCTTTCGGCCTATACCACAGATCCGACTATTGCGGAGCAGCAGCTTGAAATGCTCTTTGATGACATATCTTCAGAATATGATAAAGGCAACTATGTCATCTGCGGAGGGGATTTCAACAAGGATCTTCTGGGAGACTCCTCAGCTGTCTTCGGAATTTCCGGAGAAGATTTCAGCTGGGCGAAGAGCTTTCCTTTTGATATGATTCCTGATAATTTCAGTCTGGTGGCTCCTCTTGATGTTGATAATCCGGTACCAACATGCCGCAACCCGGATGCGCCGTGGGATCCTGAAAAGAACTTTCAGATTACCATAGACGGATTCATAGTTTCTGATAATGTCAGGGTACTTTCAAGCCGCGTTGTGGATACTCAGTTTAAATATTCAGATCACAACCCCGTTCAGCTGAGCTTTGAGCTGCGGTAGTAATCGTAATCAAGTATCCACGCTGAGTATTTGAACATATCAGCTATACGGCTGTCAGTTTCCTTTACATATCTGAGGTCGGATGCCCCTTCACTTGATGCAAGCTCCCTGCGGGTTCCCCGGTCTGATATCCAGTCTTTATCTTCGAATACCACAAGCCCCGGCTCACCTCCGAAGATGTCTCTTCCCATGAGAAGGCGGCTGTCATATTCCAGGCCGAAAAGGTTGGAAATGGTCGGCAGAAGATCAAGATTTGAGGCGGCTTTTGTTACCGTAACAGGCTCCATATCAGGAGTCCATATGATAGCGGTGCTCTTGAATTTTTCATAAGGTTCCTCTATCTCATGGCCTCTCAGCTGGCTGATCTCATCGTTGCTGAGGGTGTACGGATAGTGGTCTCCCGCAATTACTATTACGGTATCTTCAAGAACGCCGGCCTCATCCAGTCTCTCAATAAGAAGCTTCATTGCCAGGTCTAATTCCATGTTTGCAGCTTTATAAGCCCTGGGAGCCTCGGAAAGCTTCAGGTCGGAAACCTCTTTTTCATGTTTTATGGACATCTCCTGATATCGGAAATTATATTCCATGTGGCCGCTGACAGTAAGATAATAAACGTGGAAAGGCTGGATCTTTCCATCCTCTCCAGGGGTAAGGAATGCCTCTGTGGTCTGGTTTATCATCTCCAGATCTGATTCCGGCCAGCTGTCACCGAAGTCGTATCCTCCGCCCTGACCGTCAAAATCGTAACCCAGATTCGGATGTGATTTCCTTCTGTGATAGAAGTTTATGTCATGGTCGTGGTATGCCTTGGTCACGTATCCCAGCTTTCTGAACTGATTTCCGAGGGCGTAAGGCAGATCGTTGTCAGAGGATTCTGTCATTGACCATACTCCCGCCTTCGGTATAAGACCGAGGCAGTTGACATATTCACCATCCAGGGTGCTGACGCCCCATACAGGATTATAATAGTTCTCAAAAGATACACCTTCCCTGCTCATCTTGTAAAGAGTCGGGGTATGCTCCTTATCTATTGCAAGGTCTGTAAAGCTTTCTGCAGTTATATAGATGAGATTTTTGCCCTTGAAAATTCCCGTCATTCCGTTCTTCGAGCTTTCCTTCTGACTGCTGAAATAACCATTCATCTCTGCAATAGCATCCTTTTCCGGAACTTCGTTAAAGCCCAAGGCCATACGCTTGATATCCAGAACAACAGCTGATATCAATCCGAAGCTTTTCACATTTCCTTTTATTTCATTTGTCCTGTAATAATATTCATAAGGAGTGTCCATTCCGTGGCTGCCGATTTCCACAATCATTGCCGAGGCAATAAGGCATGTGCACATAAAGGCAGCAGAGCAGATTGCAAGTGCTTTTGATGGCCTGTTTCTGCCTGTCTTGCCCCGGGATCCTTCCTCTGTCTTTACGCCTTTAGCCCTTCTCATGTCTGTCAGCTTTCTTGCAGCGTAAATAGCCATGGCTCCTCCCATAAAATTAAGACCGATAGGCACTATCTTTTCTATTATGGTATCGATGATTATTCTTATGAACTCAAGGACCTGTCCTCCGTTTGCCATTGAATATACGGTATAGAAAGTGCGGAAAATATCGTAATACACAATCTGTGACGAATATAACATCACAAGGAAAATAATCATTCCCGTTTTCAGATTCTTTTCTGCTCTGCCGCTCATAAACCGGCTGGCAAGGTCAAGAAGGCACGCAAAAAAGGCAGACATGAAAGCAGCGATTGCAAAGCCGCTGCCTCCCAAGCTGCCTGAAGCCGCCCCGAAGGTCCATAATCTTAATACTATTTCTAAAAACACTGTCAGCACAAATATTATCATTCTTCCAAAGTTCCCTTGCTATTTAATATCACATATTTCTTTTATCTTTTCCATTGCCTCCCCAATCAGATCAGATGTGGGTTTGCCCTTTACACCTATTATGATGTTTCTGCATTTGTTAACAGGTTCATGTGTTCAGTCTCCTTATGTGCCGTGCTCTTTCAAATGCCGGCTTGTAGGATATTTTACTAAATTATCGGTGTTTAGTCAACTTTTACATCTCTCAGTCACCCCACGGGCCCCTGCCGCATACAATAGTAAAGTATGCGGAGGTGAACAGATGGCACTGGATACAAGAGAATTATTCGCAAGACTTATACAATGCGAGGCCGGCGGAGAAGGAACAGCGGGAATGCAGGCCGTGGCCACGGTTATAATGAATCGTGCCACGGTTACCGAGGGGGAGTTTGCAAGGGTAAATAACGGCGGCGATGTGCGGGCGGTTATCACTCAGCCGGGGCAGTTTGTATGCATGCGGGAAACCGTCGGAGGCAAGTACAATGCCCAGAACGTCTACAACATGACGCCCACCCAGGAGCATTACGACATCGTGGACTGGGCTCTGGACGGCGGCCGGCTGCAGGGCGTGGATCAGTCTCTTTTTTTCTTCAATCCCTACAGCGACACCTGCCCTACATATTTTCCTACAAGAGTCGGGGTAATACATAACCGGGTCGGAGACCACTGTTTCTATATCCCCACAGAACTTTACAAGGATACTTAAGGAGGTTTTTTTATGGCACCATGCGGTGGAAATATTGTTACGCCTAAGATGATAAAGAAAGGTCAGATACAGGTAGGCGACAGAATCAAATTTGAAGATGCAGCGGTGGTTTCGGGTCCGGCGGCGGTGGCCTCGGATTCTGCAGCAGAGCAGCAGGACAGACGTGAAGAGAAGGCTGTAGAAGTTCAGAACATGACGGCGCCTCAGATGCAGAGCAATATTGTCGATGACAACGGCGTTACACGCAGGCAGGTTGTTCAGGGCGCCGGGAATATGACGCAGGCACAAACCAGACCTCAGGTTCAGCAGACTTTCCCGCTGAACTTCGCCGGCATGACTGACTATGTAAACTCACAAAACAACCAGACAGGTCAGAGTCCCAGCTTCAATGTTCCGAGCCATCCTATGGTTCCGCCGGAATACGAGCAGACCATTGACTACGATTCCATTCAGTACATGAACGGCTTTCTCCGTACTCAAATCGGCCGGTATGTTACGGTGGAGCAGCTCATCGGTTCCGGAAATACCGAGGAACGCTTCGGTTTTCTCGTAGGTGTTGGAAACAACTATCTTCTTCTTCAGGACATTTCCAACGGTAACATACTTGTGATAGATTTCTACAGTGTCAAGTTTGTGTACATCTATTTCGGCGAACCGGTTTTCCCTAACATACCTTTTGGTCCGTCTGTAGGATAAGGCAAAAAAATCCCCCGGGATTCATCGGTTCTGAGAAATTTCAAATCGATAATCTTCCGGGGGATATTTAATAAGCTGTATAGATTCAGAAATGCTGCTGCCTGATGCCGGAGTCCTGATCTGTTTTCGCCTTTGGGCCGCAGTTTCCTGACATGCTGCATCCGGTACAGACTCCGCCGCAGCTTCCCGCACATCCGCAGGAACTTTTGCCTTCTTTTTTGTTTTTTACCATTCGTATAATTACGGCAATAACTGCAACTGCCACAAATGCGCCTACAGCTAAAGTGCCCATGTTTTCCATAATCCAGGTGTACATTTTTATTTGCTCCTTCGTTGTCGTTATGATGTGGTTAGTCTTTGCTAACTACATCATACCCCCTGTATTCTCTAAAGTCAATACATATTCTTCACAGTCCATTGAAAACTTTTCAAAATTATGATAATCTAAGAATAAGAAAACTGTCCCGCCTGTTAATGGGCCCGGCGCAGTGCATTTGAAAAGGAGCAGAAGATGGTTTTACAGGAATCAGGCGAAATGTATCTTGAGACTATTTACATATTATTAAAGGAAAGTCCCACCGTACGCGCCATAGACGTGGGCGAGTATATGGGATTCAGCAAACCCAGTGTCAGCAGAGCAATGAGCCTTCTCAAGGAATCGGGCTATGTGACCACCGACAGCAGCGGACACATCTCCCTCACTGAGTCAGGAAAAAAAATTGCCGAGAAAATATACGAAAGGCACACTCTCCTGACAGAGATGTTTGCATCCCTGGGAGTTGACCGCAAAATTGCCGCAGAAGACGCCTGCAAGATTGAGCATGTTATCAGTGACGATACTTTCAGTGCGCTTAAAGCCCATTTCGGGCAAAAAAAATAGGCCTTCCAGACCTCAGCGGAGTCATCTCCTGTAATATAATATCCGGAGATTCTCTGCAAAAAAATGGAGCGGACAACGGGAATCGAACCCGCCCCCTCAGCTTGGGAAGCTGATATTCTACCAATGAACTATGTCCGCCTGCCTTCTTTATTATAGAGTTGTATTATAAAGCTGTATCATGCAGCGAGCTTATTATAGCATAAACCTTTTTAAAAGTAAAGACCGCCGCCGGCCCCTTCTGAAGGCCGGCGGCTTTTTGTATGTCATCTACAGCTCCAGTTCATACATTATCATGGCAAGGGCTGCAAGTCCTGCAGTCTCCGTACGCAGGATCGTCTTTCCCAGTGTCACCGTGGCGGCGCCGGCGGCCTTCAGCCTGGCCACCTCACCGTCGCTGAAGCCGCCCTCAGGCCCGATAATCAGACCTATCCTGCGGGCCTGAGGCGCCGGGCAGGAGCTT
>SAMEA3663072__coassemble_997_pt1 | contig 12025 bp, 11 predicted proteins | sample SAMEA3663072__metabat2_low_PE_011 | metagenome-assembled genome bin SAMEA3663072 (sample SAMEA3663072) | pig gut metagenome | biome: pig gut; feature: pig-associated habitat; material: faeces | place: France | collected 2012 | reverse complement strand
AGTCCAATCATGAGGGAGACCTGGTGGACAGAATCCAGCAGGCATATTCTGACGGTACCGATGCCATAGTCATTAATCCAGGGGCCTATACCCATACCAGCATAGCTCTTCTGGATGCGGTGAAGGCCGTGGGGATTCCCACGGCGGAGGTTCACATTTCAAAGCTTTCGGAAAGAGAAGACTTCCGGCAGATAAGCTACATCAGAGCCGCCTGCTGCTTCACTGTGACAGGTCACGGCACCGACGGCTATACGGAGGCCATAGATTATTTAATGAAGAAAAAAGAGAAAGAAAATGAATGTTAGAATAGGAAAAGGTAAAGCACGGGGCACTGCCCAGGCGCCTCCCTCCAAGAGCATGGCCCACAGGCTGCTCATATGTGCGGGTCTTGCAGAGGGTACATCAGAAATACGGGGTATCGCCCGGTCTGAGGATGTGGCGGCAACTATAGATTGTCTTTCATCCCTGGGAGCCCTTTGCCAAAGAAAACCGGATGAGGAGGAAACCCTGCTGGTGACGGGAGCAGGAAGCAGGGTGACAGAAAGAAAAAACAGGGTCGAACTTCCATGCCGGGAAAGCGGAAGCACTTTAAGATTTTTTATACCCCTCTGTCTCCTGTCAGATGCAGAGGCTGTACTTTACGGCAGCGAGAGACTTCTGGAAAGACCCCTTACCGTATACGAAGAGCTTTGCCGCCGGCAGAATCTGACCTTTTGCAGGGAAAAGAACAGTATTTCCCTGAAGGGACCTTTAGAGGCAGGAACTTTCAGAGTACCGGGGAACATTTCAAGCCAGTTCATAAGCGGACTTCTCCTGGCTATTCCTTTGCTGAAGGAAGAAAGCAGACTGGAAATTGTGCCGCCTGTTGAGAGCAGACCTTACATTGAAATGACCCTTTCCGCTCTTGAAACCTTCGGCATTATATTCCAAAGGTCCGACGAAAATACAATAATAATAAAAGGCGGGCAGAGCTGCAGCCCTCGGCATGTGAAGGTTGAGGGAGATTATTCCAATGCAGCCTTTTTTCAAGCTTTGGACATCCTGGGAGGAGATGTATGTGTGGAAGGGCTTAATCCTGACAGCTTGCAGGGGGATAAGGTCTGCGGCAGTATGCTGGAGCTTCTTAAAAACGGCAGGCCCGAGCTTGATATTTCCCAGTGCCCTGACCTGGGACCTGTTCTCTTTGCGGTAGCAGCATCTTCAGGCAGGGGTGCTGTGTTTACAGGAACCGACAGACTGAGAATCAAAGAAAGCGACAGGGCAGGAGCCATGGCAGATGTGCTTTCACGCTTCGGCGTTAAAACAGTTGTGCGGGACAGCCGTTTTGAAGTATCCTCAGGCGGGCTGGCGAAGCCTCTTGAGCCTCTTCCGGGCTATAACGATCACAGAATCGTAATGGCGGAGGCCGTGCTGCTGACACTTACAGGAGGAATAATAGAGGGTGCGGAGGCCGTATCAAAGAGTTTTCCTGACTTTTTTGAAAGGCTGAGAGCCCTTGGAATAGAGGTAGAGAAAATTGAAGATTGATAAAGATACAAATATACTAATTGTAGGTCTGGGAATGATCGGCGGGAGCTACGCCAGAGGCCTGACCAAAAAAGGCCTTAAAATCCATGCAATAGACACGGATGAAGATACTATACAATACGCACTGGAAAACAACATAATTGCTGAAGGAACCACGGAAGCGGACCCGGCCATGATAGGCAGGGCAGATGTTGTTATTTTTGCCCTTTATCCTCACATTTTCAAAGAATGGATAAGGGATAATCAGCAGTATTTGAAAAGCGGAGCCATCATTACCGATGTAACAGGTGTCAAGGTATGTGTTGTAGGGGATGTGCAGAACATGCTGCGGGATGACTGCGAGTACATAGCTGCTCACCCTATGGCAGGCTGTGAAAGGCTGGGCATAAGAAACAGCAACGAGAAGATTTTCCACGCGGCCAACTACATAGTGGTTCCTACGGAAAGAAACACTGAAGAAGCCAAGGATGTATGCAGGCAGATAGGAAAGCTTCTCCGTTTTGCCCGCATTTCCGAACTTCCGCCGGATCAGCATGACGAAATGATAGGTTTCGTTTCACAGCTTACCCACTGTATTGCCATGTCACTGATGACCTGCAACCACACGGAAAAGCTGGAGGATTTTACGGGAGACTCTTTCCGCGACCTGACCAGAATTGCCCGCATCGACGAAACCATGTGGAGCGAACTTTTCCTGCTCAACAAGGATGCGCTCCTTCATCAGATGAAACTGTTTACCATGGAGTTTTCCAAACTGGAGAGAATGCTTATGGAAGCTGACAAGGAGGGCATAAAGGATATGATGAGACGATCCACGGCAAGAAGAAAACTTTTTGACAAGGAAAAAACGGAGGAATAACCTATGAATATGGAATTTAAAAGGAAACTGATCATTCCTAAGGAGATAAAGGAAATGTTTCCTGTTACAGAAGAGATGGCAACCCTTAAAAAAAAGCGGGATGCCGAAATTAAGGATATTATCGCCGGCCGGTCAAAGAAGTTTATGCTTATAATCGGACCTTGCTCTGCGGATAACGAGGACGCAGTCATTGACTATATTTCAAGGCTGATACCTGTTCAGGAAAAAGTGGCCGATAAAATTTTTATTGTGCCTCGCATATACACCAACAAGCCGCGCACTACGGGTAAGGGCTACAAGGGACTGCTGCACCAGCCTGATCCTAACTTAAACGAGGATATGCTTAAGGGCATTATCGCCGTAAGAGAAACCCACATAAGAGCCGTTAAGGAAACGGGATTTACCTGCGCAGACGAGATGCTTTATCCGGAAAATCACAGGTATCTTTCAGACCTTCTTTCCTATGTTGCAGTAGGCGCACGCTCTGTGGAAGACCAGCAGCACCGGCTCACTGCCAGCGGCCTTGATATTCCTGTGGGCATGAAGAATCCTACCAGCGGTGATTTTGCAGTAATGATGAACTCCATCACCGCGGCTCAAAGCTCCCATACATTTATATACCGCGGCTGGGAGGTTACCAGCAAAGGCAATCCTTACGCCCATGCAATCCTGCGGGGCTATGTGAACAAAAGAGGCCGCTCGCTGCCAAACTACCACTACGAGGACCTTGCAACGGTCTGCGATATGTACCATGAGGAAGGACTTGAAAATCCGGCTGTTATCGTCGATACAAACCATGCCAACTCTGGCAAGAATTACATGGAGCAGATCAGAGTCGCCAAGGAGGTTCTTTACTCCATGCGCTTCAATGCCGATATAAATCATATGGTAAAGGGGCTGATGATAGAAAGCTACATTGAGGACGGCTGCCAGGCCATAGGCGAGGGTGCCTACGGAAAATCCATCACAGACCCGTGCCTGGGCTGGGAAAAGACGGAAAAACTCATATACGAGCTGGCAGAGATACTATGAAAAAAGCACCTTATCGCAGGTGCTTTTCTATTAGGTCGATAAATGTATCCACATACTCTTTCTTGGTGAAAATTGCACGGGCGGAAGTTTTGCTGCCGCCGCCTTTGCCGCCGTAAATCGAAGCATTTTCCTTTACCAGTCTGCCGCAGTCCACAGAGCCGTCGGACACCAGAAATACCGTAAAGGACGGTTCGTGGACGAGAAATGCTATTTTATCCACATTTGGAGAAAGCTCTCTGGCCAGGGTGTTCAGATCGTCCAATGACAATATGTGATAACGCCGGATGTTTTCGCCTTTTTTCAAGGCTTCTGCAATATCTGAAGTTTCCCGAGCCATGACTTCCTTTTTGAGAAAATGCAGCTGATTCCGGGCCTCCTTGTTTTTCTCAACCTGAGCATGATACTTGGACAGCACATCATCGGTTCCGGCGCTGAGGGAGCCTGCCAGGGCCGTAAGGGTATCAAGCTCATTCTGATATCTGAGAAAGGCCCTCTTGCCCGCCTCAAAGTAGATGCGGAACATACCCTTGTTTGACTCAACTTTAAATATCTTTATAAGCCCTACCTGGCCGGCAGCAGACGGGTGTGTGCCGCAGCAGGCAACGCAGTCTGCGGGATTTTCCGTATCGCCTACACATACGATTGTAATATCTTTTTCCAGAGCCAGAGCCTTTCTGAGAGGAAGGTTTTCGGCTTCTTTTTTTGTATCAAAATGACGTGTAATTACCGGCTGGTTCTGCCAGATAGCTTCATTGGCACACTCCTCGGCATGCTTGGCCATTTCCCATGTGATGGAAGTGAATTGAGGCATGGCTTCCAGGCTGATGTCGATGGTCATATATTGCTCTCCCATATGAAAGCCTCTGTTTACGCCGCCGTATTCGCGGAAAAACATACCGCTTAAGATATGCTCCCCGCAGTGGCGCTGCATATTGTCAAAACGGTGATCCCAGTCAAGAACCAGTTTTACCGGCTCCCCTGAGGCTGCAGCCGCTTCAAGCTCAGCGGGAGTGCAGTCCAGTATGTGAACTATGTCATCAAGTTTTTCATCTTCGTAAACATCCACAACATTGAATCCGGCTGCAGTGCCCCTGTCACAGCTCTGGCCGCCGCCTGTGGGAAAGAAAACGGTTCTGTCAAAAGTCACAGCTGTTCTGCCGTCTTCAGTTTCCGCGGCGGAAGTGATAAGTGCCTCGGCTTCTCTCATGTATACATCTTCTTTAAAAAGTCTTTTTGTCTTCATAATAATAAATCTCCTTCGCTGAAAAATATATCACATTTAAGGTAAGAATGGCAAGGTCTGCTCATAAAATATTGAAGGTAAACAGACAAGGAGGGCAGGGCGTGAAGAAGAAATATCTGGGGCAGACTGCGGTGGTGCTGGCGGCATTTGTCATAAGCTGCGGCTTGAGCTGCTGGTCATTCAGCGGCATGAGTCTTTATGAAATCGGCAGGCATGAGCAGCCGGTCTCCGCAGAAGAAGGAATCGGAAGGCCGCTTATAGTGATAGATCCGGGTCATGGCGGTATGGACGGCGGCGCATCAAGTCCGGAAGGAGTGCAGGAAAAGGATATAAATCTCAGCATTGCCCAGAAGCTGGCAGAGGAGGCCAGGGCCTGGGGAGCAGAGGTACTATTGACCAGAGAAAGTGACGTGGGGCTCTATACAGACGACGGGAAGTCAATAAGGCAGAAGAAAAGGGAGGACCTTCTGGCCAGAAAGAAAATAATTGAAGAAAGCGGAGCAGCCCTGGCAATTTCCATTCACCTGAACAGTTTTCCGCAGGATGCATCAGTATACGGAGCTCAGGTTTTTTATCCATGGGAAGAGGCAGCACGAACAGATGTGCGAAGCGGCGAACACAGCAGCAGAGATTTTGCCGAAAGTGTGCAGAAATCCCTTGAAAACAACATTTCCGACGGACGTGAAAGAAAGGCCATGGCAAAAAATGATATCCTGATTTTTGACAATGTGAAAGCAAAGATCATACTGATTGAATGCGGATTTCTATCTAATCCAAAAGAGTCACAATTGCTGCAAACCCCTGAATATCAACAACAATTATCAAATGCGATCTGGGAGGGGGTAAATGAAATTTTATGCTTAAAAAAGGTTGAAAGAATACAAGTTATTGACAGTGCGAACAAGGACACGTAAAAAGGGTTTTTTGGTCAAAAAAATCTGTGGATAACTTTCTCTTGACAAAAGGATAACGATGTGTTACATATTGAAATTTCAAGGTTATGCCTGAATGAAGTTATCCACAGGGAACTGTGAATTAAATTGTATACGATTTTGGGACAACTTGTGGATAAACCCCAAAAGTATTGGAAAATTAAGGACTTCGAAGTGTTGAAAAGTGTTTGACAATTTAAGAACAAAGGTTGACATAATTCGACAGAAAAACACAAAACCTACCGGTCATCGCCGTCGTCGTTTTCCCCATCTGAGATTATGTCAGCGAACTCCAGAAAATCCTCGCTGCCGCTGCCTATGAATTCATAGAGGACAGGCTCTTTGAACTGATATCTTGCGGCCAGGTACAGGTAAGGGCCTATACCGGAAGAAGTGATGTCCTTTTCTAAAAGTTCTATGCTGCTGCTATCGTATGCACAAAGAACAAACTGACCGTTGTCCAGTATATAATATACGCCTCTGACATCGTCGCTGAGACGGTATTCCCTGCTGCTCACGTGATCGTTGTTGGGATAAAACATCATGTAGACACGGCCGGCCTCATGCTCCGTAACCATGGCAGTAGACACCAGGTCCGTTGAATCCAGGGTAAAAACCAGCCCCGGGTTGTTTTCTATGGTTATTTCATCGGATTCATATATATTGCCCTCAACCGGGTTGAAGACAGTAATAAATTCCGGCCTGGACGTCATCATTGTGGCTTCGGCTGAGGACACTCTGAAGGAGGAAATCTTTTCATACTTTACAACCTTCAGCTTGTCCAGGGTAACCTGGGTAATTACAATGTAGTATTTGCAGTCATATTCGATAAGAGACTGGCAGAGATAGGACCTGCGGGTGCTGAAAGTCCCGAAATCCTTGTCGTCATCTGTAATGTAATAGTTTGTATTGGATCCGCTGTCGGCGTCGTCAGCATTGTCTATGGAGTTGGACATAAGGGTTGCCGCTTTATGCTCAGGAAAAATATCTGTACGGACATATCCTCTTGTAAGAAATTTTGCGGCCTTAAAATCCCTGCCGAAGCAGCGCATAAGGAAATAGTTTATCACCTGATATGGAGAAGAAATGGCAGTGCATTCCTTGCACATTAAAGCATACTCCTCATCGGAAGAAAGCTCTTCAGAAGGGGAGAGAAGGAACTCATATTCTTCAGTTTTGCCGGGAAGAGGAATATTCATTTTTCTGTTCATTTTGGCGTATGACTGAATAAGAAATCTTGCCTCTTTTTCCGAAATGCGCATCTTGCGTCCGCCGAGACCGCCGATCATTTTATTCTCTATCGCTTTTATATCGTAATATCTGCCGCCGTCATCGCTCTCAAGAACACTTTCATAGGAATCAAAACCGAATTCTTCCGCATCCAGATAGAAGAACTGATGAAAATGCTTGAGAAAATTGTTTTCAGGGAGGTACCAGTGGATATATACTCCCATTACCCCCATGAGCCGGGTGTCAGTCACATATGATGAAACGAACTGTCGGCTGCTTGTAAAAGCCGTTTCCGCCAGGCCGCCTTTTAATACCTGAAATGTTGTTGTATTTTCCATATGTAAATTTGCCTTTCTGCCGTAGTGTCTTTTTATGCAGAATTCTCCGCATAATAAAGTATATACATTTTTCCGAAAAAAACAAGATAAATTAGGCATAAGCATCTTTTTGACCAATTTTTCGAAGGCCGGGAGTGTTGACAAGAGCGGCAAATAGTATATAATACTATGTGCAAACAAAAAACAGACAATCCTTATCGAGAGTGGCTGAGGGAATAGGCCCGAAGACGCCCGGCAACCTATGTGCTTCTGAGAAAAGAGTGAAGCAGAAAAGGTGCTAAATCCTACAGGAATCCCGGCGGGAAATTTCCTGAAAGATGAGGTAAAGACTTCTTTACGAAATCAAACGCCTCTCTTTCTGTGAGAGGTGTTTTTTTCTATGATAAGGAAAGAAAGGGGAAACAGACATGAAAAGACTTTTTACATCAGAATCAGTAACTGAGGGGCATCCTGACAAGCTTTGCGACCAGATATCAGATGCAATACTGGATGCAATATTTGAAAAAGACCCTTACGGCAGAGTAGCAGCAGAAACGACCACTACCACAGGATATGCCATGGTAATGGGTGAGATCAGCACTCACTGCTATGTGGATATTCCTAAAATAGTAAGACAGGTTATTCTGGACGTGGGCTACGACAGAAGTGAATACGGTTTTGACGGCAACACTTGTGCGGTTCTTTCCGCTATTGACGAACAGTCCGGCGATATTGCAATGGGCGTTGACAAGGCCCTCGAATACAAAGAAGGAACAATGGACGATGCCATTGACACCATCGGCGCAGGAGACCAGGGCATAATGTTCGGATTTGCCTGCAACGAAACTCCTGAGCTTATGCCTATGCCTATTTCTCTGGCTCACAAGCTGGCAAAGAGACTTGCAGACGTAAGAAAGGACGGTACACTTAAATACCTGAGACCTGACGGAAAGACCCAGGTAACCGTAGAATATGACGGAGACAAAGTTAAGAGAATCGATACCGTGCTCATCTCAACTCAGCACGATCCGGATGTAACTCAGGAGCAGATTAAGGCTGACCTCATTGAGCATGTAATCAAACCGATTATTCCGGCAGAGCTCCTTGATGACGAAACCAAGTATTTTGTAAATCCTACAGGCAGATTTGTAATCGGCGGACCTCACGGCGATTCAGGACTGACAGGACGTAAGATTATTGTAGATACCTACGGCGGATACGCACGTCACGGCGGCGGTGCATTCTCCGGAAAAGACCCTACAAAGGTTGACCGTTCCGCTACATATGCAGCAAGATATGCAGCCAAGAACATTGTAGCCGCAGGACTTGCAGATAAAGTTGAAATTCAGCTGGCCTATGCTATCGGTGTGGCTAAGCCTGTTTCAATTCTTGTAGACACCTTCGGTACGGGAAAGATTGCAGACGAAAAGATCGCTGAGCTGGTTGAAAAGAACTTTGATTTAAGACCGGCGGCAATTATCAGAGATCTCGACCTGAGAAGACCGATTTACAGACAGACCGCCGCTTACGGTCACTTCGGCAGAACCGACATCGACCTCCCTTGGGAGCACACCGACAAAGCTGAGACATTAAGAAAGCAGGCAGGACTGTAAAAGACAAAAAACTAAAAAACCGGGGAACTCCCGGTTTTTTTGTGATTACTTCTGAAAAGCCTGCCTAAAAAAGGCGATTGCCAGAATCGCACTTAGAACAATGGCAATCAAGAACCAATTTTTACCCTCTCCCATAAATCCTGTAATCCTAAAAATTATCATAGCAATAGCCAGAAGAGTGAAAAAAACGGCCTTAAGCAGGTTAGCAGCTTTGTTTGACATTTTCGTATACCTCCATTATTTTAACTGAAGCGCTGGCGCCGATTCTGTCAGCCCCCGCCTCTATCATTGCCATTGCTGTGTCATAGTCACGTATACCGCCGCTGGCCTTCACCTGAAGAGCATCTCCTACGGTTTTTTTCATGAGAGCCACATCCTCTGTCTTTGCTCCGCCGGAATTGAAGCCGGTGGACGTTTTGACGAATTTGGCACCTCCTTCTTTAGAAAGCCTGCATGCTTCCTCAATCTCTTCCGGGGAAAGGAGACAGGTTTCAAGTATTACCTTTACAATGGCATTATATTTTTCCGCGGCTTCTACAACTGCATATATATCGTCTCTTATGTAATCGTAGCGGCCGTCTTTAAAAGCGCCTACATTGAGAACCATATCTATTTCAGCTGCGCCGTCCTTGCATGCCTCTTCGGTCTCGAAAGCCTTGGCTGCCGTAGTGCAGGCACCAAGAGGAAAACCTACCACAGCGGCCACCTTCACATCGGTGCCTTTAAGATTGTCGGTGCACCTGGCCACATAGCAGGTGTTGACGCAAACCGAGTAAAAATCGTACTGCTTTGCCTCGCTGCAGAGCTTGTCTATCTGCTCACAGGTGGCTTCAGGCTTAAGCAGAGTATGGTCAAAATACTTATTAAGGGGTTTTGATAATTTCATATAAATCCTCCTTTTAAAGCAGCTTTTGGGTTAAACTGCCTTTAGAAATGTAATTATACCACTTTTCCCGCAAAAATAAAAGACATATTGCCAATAAAGAAATTTAATAATATAATGATGTCATAAGATAGTTAGAAAGGAATGCTTAATGGAAAAAGTAAAAAAGACGATCAGATTGCTTGGCAGACTCAAATGGCTGGGACTTGTTCTGGGCGGAATTATGTGCTTTCTGATACAGCCGCGCCTGGGCAATATATGGTCCGTGGTTTTGGGAACTGCTGCCGGAATAGGATTTATGTTTATATGCGAAAATGAAAGAAAAAATGTCCTCTGTGACCATGTGGCCGACGATCTCCACAGCGCTCTTGAGGCCGGCGGATACGGCGACGCGGCTTTTGAGATAAAGGTCATGAAGCCCGGAATGATTATAAGAATCTACGCTATCGGAGAGGATGTGGATGCAGCCCGGTGCAACGATATAGTGGTTAAAAAGATTGCCGGCAGCTGGTACAAGGAAAGAGTGTGGATAACTCAGCTGGTCACTGTTGACAGCGAAGAGGAGATAGAAAGCACAAGGAAGGCCCTTGATGAAGAGCTCCTTTCCGATCTAAAGAAGATGAAAGACGAACAGAGAAATAACCGCAGAGGCTAGATGGCGGCAGGTAACCGCCCAAGGCCCGGCTGCATATAAATATTGAAAAAAGCCCGATTTTGTAATATAATAAGGGGATACATAAGATTCGACATCACAGGAGGTACACATAAATGGGCATTAAGGTTGCTAAGTTCGGCGGCTCATCTGTCGCTGACGGTATTCAGCTGACCAAAACCAAAGCAATTATAGAACATGATCCGGACAGACGATATATAGTCGTATCTGCACCGGGAAAAAGATTTGACGGAGACAACAAGATTACCGATCTTTTATATCTGTGCAAAACACACATAGAGCATAACCTGCCTTACGACCAGCTTTTTCAGGTGGTGGCAGACAGATACATGGCCGTTGAAGTAAATCTGGGCATAAAAGTTGACCTTTTAAAATATTTTGATGAAATAAGGGAAAACCTTAAAAAAAATCCTTCTTCGGATTATATAGCATCAAGGGGAGAATATCTTAACGCAATTCTTGTGGCTGCTTTCCTCGGATATGATTTCGTGGATACGGCAGATCTTATAAAATTCGATTACAAAGGCAAGCTCCTTATGGAGGAGACTGACAACGCTATCAGAGAAGAGCTTTCGAAACACGAAAGAGCGGTGCTTCCGGGCTTTTACGGCAGTACGCCCGACGGGAAAATAAAGACTTTCTCAAGGGGCGGCTCGGATATTACCGGAGCTCTTGTTGCCAGAGCCGTAGGCGCTGACGTTTACGAAAACTGGACAGACGTTTCAGGTTTTCTCATGGCGGATCCGAGAATAGTAAAAAACCCAAAACAGATTCATTACATTTCATACAAAGAGCTCAGGGAGCTTTCCTATATGGGGGCAAGCGTTCTTCACGAGGATGCAATTTATCCTGCAAGAATGGCCAATGTGCCTATCAATATAAGAAATACCAATAACCCTGATGATATGGGAACCTTCATCACAGCAGAAGGCGCTCAGCCGGAAGCCGAAGATGAAAAGAATATAATAACGGGAATTGCGGGAAGCAAGGACTTTACCGTAGTGGCACTGTACAAAAACATGATGAGCAGCGAGAGAGGCTTCGTAAGAAGAATCCTCGGAATTCTTGATGACTACAACATAAACTTTGAACATCTGCCAAGCGGAATCGACACGGTTTCCGTAGTCATGTCCAACAAGTCCATCGACGGAAGACTTGATGAGGTGCTGGACGAGTTTGAATCGAGACTGAGACCTGACAGTATAGATGTATTTGAAGACATCGCTCTCATAGCAACGGTGGGTCATGGAATGAGCGCCAGGACGGGAGTTTCCGCAACGCTTTTTAAAGCTCTGGCAGATGCGGGAGTAAATATCAGAATGATAGATCAGGGCTCCAGCGAAATGAACATTATTGTAGGTGTTGAAAACAAAGACTTTGAGAAGGCTATAAGAGCTATCTATGATGCTTTTGTAGGATGAAAATCGGAGGGATGAATATGAAAAAGCTAGTTACTATCAGCAGAGAATACGGAAGCGGCGGAAGAATAATAGGAAAACTGCTGGCTGAAAAACTGAAGGTACCTTTCTATGACAAGGAAATCATTGATATGGCCGTAGAACAGAGCGGGTACTCCAAAGAAGTTCTGGAAGGCGCTGAGCTCAAGGCCAAGAGCAGTTTTGCATATAGTCTGGCTTCGGCATTCAGCTTTAATGAGGGAGGCACGGGAAGCGCACTTTCTGTCAATGACAGACTCTTTCTTGCACAGTTTCAGGT
>SAMEA3663072__coassemble_993_pt1 | contig 12125 bp, 11 predicted proteins | sample SAMEA3663072__metabat2_low_PE_011 | metagenome-assembled genome bin SAMEA3663072 (sample SAMEA3663072) | pig gut metagenome | biome: pig gut; feature: pig-associated habitat; material: faeces | place: France | collected 2012 | reverse complement strand
TTTCTTGTATAATTTCAAGAAAATGAATTATAGCGTGGAGCAGTATAAGGTATTCATGCGCAAGACAGGACTGTTTGATATGATTGCAAATCACCTGGTAAATAACCTTGTGGATTATGCGTTGGGCATCGAGACAGGATTGGATTCTAATGGTCGTAAGAATCGTGGCGGTCACCAGATGGAAGATTTGGTTGAACAGTACATATTGGCAGCGGGATTCGAAAAAGATGTGGACTACTTCAAGGAAATGTACTTAAAGGATATTGAAGAAAAGTGGAACATTGATTTATCGGCACTTTCTAATGAGGGAAAAGCTGCTAAGAGATTTGATTTTGTAATCAAAACGGATAAGATGATTTATGGTATTGAAACCAACTTTTATGGCGGTGGCGGCTCGAAACTCAATGAAACCGCAAGAAGTTATAAAATGCTTTCGCAGGAGGCTGATACTATAGATGGATTTACATTTGTATGGTTTACAGACGGAATCGGGTGGAAGAGTGCCAGAGGAAATTTGAGAGAGACATTCGATGTTATGGATACGGTTTACAATATTGATGATATGGAAAATGGAATTATGAAGAAGATATTCATATAACAACCTATAAGGGATAAATAAGTATATCATCGGCCTTAACGACAGAGCCCTTACTGCATTGTGCCATATCACAGACCGCAGGGCAAATAAGGAGGAAGTATGTCATTCGCATCTGAAACGAAAAATGAACTGGCAAGAATCGAGCCGGAGAAGAAATGCTGTATGCTTGCGGAGATTTCCGGCTTTCTTCGCGTGGCCGGAAGCATAGGACTGGTGGGATTCGGAAAATTCAAGATAATAGTTACCACTGACAGCCCGGCAATTGCCCGTCATTACAAGAAACTTTTACAGGACTATTTCGGCATCGAAACCAAGCTGGAAATCGGAGAGAGCAGAGCTGTAGGAAAAAACCGTGCAGGCAAAAAGTTTTCGTACAGTATAACCATCGATGCAGACAACCTTTCCGAACAGATATTAAGAGAGACGGGGATACTTCTTGTAAAAGAAGGCAATAACTACATATCCGACGGCATTTACAGCGGCATTGTCAGAACTAAATGCTGCAAGAAGTCATATCTGAGAGGAGTATTTCTCGGTGCAGGAACCATGAGCGACCCGGAGAAAAGCTACGACCTTGAATTCGTTCTGGACTCACAGACTATGGCCGCAGACCTCAGAAAGCTGATAAACTCCTTTGTGGACCTCTCCTGCAAGGTGGTGCAGAGGGGAAGCAAGTACGTAGTGTACATGAAAAAAGCCGATTATATCAGCGATATGCTGGCAATAATGGGAGCCAGCCACCAGGTTTTCAGCATGGAGGAAACCCGGATTAAAAAAAGCATGATCGGCTCGGCAAGGAGGATGAGCAACTGCGACAGTGCCAATATGGACCGCAGCATCGACGCTTCCATGAAGCAGATAGAGGCAATTAAAAAAATTGAGAAAGCAAAGGGGCTTTCCGGTCTTCCCGACAACCTGCGGGAAGCGGCGGAACTCAGATTGGAGAATCCTGACATTTCCCTTACTGCCCTTGGGGAGCTTTGTAATCCTCCCCTTAAGAAGGCAGGTATAAGCAAGAGACTTAAAAAAATTGAAGAAATTGCATCAAAACTATAGAAAAAGACGCCGGCGGATTCCGCCGGCGTAGCTGTTATTCTTTCAAACAAAAAAAATGTACATGTTTTGTGTTTTGTTTAGTGAAAAAGTTGAATAAGTGTGATATTATTAGTTATAAGGGGAAGAATTCGATTTTTTAGAAAAAAGGTATTTTCGGGAAGAAAAATCAAAGACTAAAAAATAATGGATTGGAGAAATAAGAGTAAAGGAGGAGGAATAGTGTTTACGGAAGAACTGAATGTCATCAGGAATGCCGAGGAAGAAGCCGAAAAAATAAAGAAAGACGCGCGTACCCAGGCAAGGAAGATGATAGACAAAGCAAACACTGAAGCCGGCGGACTCATAAACAGGGCCGAAGAAGAAGCAAAGGACTGCTTTGAAGGTCTTGTAAAGGAAGGCCAGGAAATTGCGCAGAAAGCTTATGAGCAGGCTATTTCAGAGGCCGAAAAGAGCTGCGTGAAAATGGCAGAAGAGGCCGGCAAAAACCAAGAACAGATTGTAAAATTTATTTCAGAAAGGATAGTGAAATCAAGTGTCAATTGTTAATATGCAGAGAGTTGCAGTAATTGGCCTTGACACAGAAAAAGAGAAGCTGATGAACCAGCTTATGGACTTCGGTGCGGTAGAGCTGACCGACCAGTCCGAAAAGCTTTCTGAGGAAATTTGGGCGCAGACCGCCTCCGTAGATGAGGATCGTGAAAAGGTCATCTCTCTGGAGGCAAAGGCAAACAGGGCAGAACAGGCTCTGGAGGTAATTGACCGATACGGTGATATCAAACATCCGCTGTTTCGGACCAGGCGCGCCGTGAAAAAATCTCAGATGGACAAACTCATTGAGGGCGAGGAAAAGAACGAAAAAAACGTTGATTACATTCTCGGACTTAATGACAGAATCCACTCCATAAACGAGAAGATTAACAAGCTGATTCAGGATGAAGCATTTCTCAGTCCTTGGGTGAATTACGATCTGCCTCTTGAGACGGAGGGCACTGAGACAACGGCTGTCTTCACAGGTGTACTGCCTGTGGGAACTGATACGGAAAAGCTCAATGCTCGTCTGGAAGAAGAAATCGAAAGGGTGCTGTTTAAGGTTGTAGGAAGTGATAAAGACCTGATCTACACCGCAGCACTGACTCCTAAGGAAAGGCAGGAGGATGTCCTGGCCATACTGAAGCAGTTCGGATTTTCACAGACGGCCTTTAAAGGGTACACCCAGACTGTGGGTGAAAATCTGAAAAGAATTGCAGGGGAAAAAGATGTATTAGAAAAACAAAAAGAAGAGACGGCGGCGGAAATCGCAGCTGCAGCAGGCATGAAGGACGGTATTGAAGAGTACTCGGACATTCTGACCATTATGCTTGACAAAGAAAAAATCAGAACAAAACTACTTAAGACCAGAAAGACATTCTTCATAGAAGGATGGGTACCTGAAAAGTGTGTTCCGAAGGCTTCGGCCATCCTGGAGGAGAACGGATGCTATTATACCTTCAGAGATCCGCTGGAGGATGAGGAAGTGCCCGTACTTCTGCATAACAGCAGCGCTGTGGTACCTTTTGAGGCCGTTACGGAGATGTACTCCCTGCCGGATTACAGGGGATTTGACCCGACCAGTATCTTTGCACTGTTTTATGCGGTGTTCTTCGGAATGATGCTTTCAGATGCGGGATACGGAATATTGATGGCGGTGGGCTGCTTCATCGTTCTTAAGAAGTTCAACCTTGAAGGAATGACCTACAAGATGATCAAGCTGTTCTTCTACTGCGGCATTTCAACCATAATATGGGGTGCCCTTTTCGGAGGATGGTTCGGAGATATTGTAGCTGTGTTCTCCAGAACGTTCCTGGGCAAAGAGGTAGTTCTACAGCCTATCTGGTTCAATCCGCTGGACGACCCTATGAAGCTTTTGATACTTTCTCTGGCTCTGGGCATAGTTCACATCTTTATCGGTATGGGCATAAAGGCCTATATGCAGATTAAAGAAGGCAAGTGGCTGGATGCTGTATGTGATGAAGGATTCTGGTATATAACCATTTTAGGATTGATTGCGTGGCTTGGAGGCGGAACCGTCAGTACGGCCCTTCCGAAGGTGGGTATGTACATGTCCATTATAGGAGCGGCGGGTCTGCTGCTTACCGGAGGACGTCATAACAAAGGCTTCGGCAAGATTACAGGAGGTCTTTCCAATATCTACAGCATTACAAGCTATATGTCGGATATTCTCTCATATGCCAGACTTCTGGCTCTGGGACTGGCTACCGGTGTAATCGCCCAGGTTGTCAACACAATGGGAACCCTCTTCGGAGGAGGATTCGGGGGATTAATCGCCCTTGTGCTGATTTTCATCCTGGGACACGCACTGAATCTGGCAATAAATGCGCTGGGTGCCTTTATACATTCCAGCAGACTGCAGTATGTTGAATTTTTCGGAAAGTTTTATCTGGACGGCGGAGAGCCATTTGATCCTTTCCGCAGAAAGACAAAGTATATAAAATTGGAGGATTAAAAAAATGAGTTTAATAGATGGTAACACATTAGCATTACTTGGAGCCGCAATTGCAGCTCTGGCAGGTATCGGAAGCGCTATGGGCGTTGGTATAGCAGGTCAGGCGGCAGCAGGTGTTGTTGCTGAAGATCCTAAGAAATTCGGTAAGACAATTATCCTGCAGGCTCTGCCGGGAACACAGGGTATTTACGGTCTTATTATCGCTTTCCTCATTATGGTTAAAATCGGCCTTCTGGGAGGAAACATGATTGAACTGACAATTCCGCAGGGAGCTTATTTCCTGGCAGCAGGTCTTCCTATCGGACTTGTGGGAATCTGGTCAGGTATTGCACAGGGAAAGGCAGCAGCGGCAGCTCTTCAGCTTACCGCCAAGAGACCGGATCAGATGGTTAAGGGTATCATTTATACTGCTATGGTAGAGACATATGCTATCTTCGCCCTTCTGGTATCCGTACTCATCTGGCTGAGAATTCAGTTATAGTAAGAAGCCGGCAGGAGATGAATTGATATGAGTATCGAAAAGATTACATCGAAGATATTAGCAGAGGCTCAGGAACTGAAGGAACAGACTTTGAGCCAGGCCGCGACAGACAGCGATGCAGTCCTTGAGGAGGCCCGTAAAAAGGCGCAGGAAATGGTTGAAGACAGCAAAAGACGCGGTCTTGAAGAAAAGGATAAGATCATTTCAAGGCGTAAATCTGTGGCTGATATTGACTGCCGCAAGGTATTCCTTGCAAAAAAGCAGGAGCTTATAGGCCAGTGCTTTGAAAAGGCTGTCGACGACATAATATCTATGGATGAGAAGAAATATATAGACCTGCTCACGGAGCTGGGGAAAAGCAGCGGCATGACTGAAGGACAGCTTATCTTTAATGAAAAAGAGAAAGAGTCCATCGGCGCAAAGGTAGTTTTAGCTCTCAATGGGGCAGTTGCCGGCGGGGATTTTTCACTGTCAGAGGAGACGAGAAACATCAGAGGCGGGTACATGCTCATGTGCGGACAGAAGTTTGCCAACAACACCGTTGAGGCACTTGTTGAAGAATCAAAGCAGGATCTTACTGCTGAAGTTGCTAAAATGATGTTTCCGGCATAAGGAGAGGAGTGTCTTATGGCTAAGATAAAAGAAGACCAGTATGCATTTCCTTGTGCGATTATAAGGGCAAACGAGAAAACCCTTCTTGATCCGGCCGCTTTGGATCGGGTCCTTGAGTCGGATCAGATAGATCAGGCCATGAATGTTCTTGCGGAATTCGGCTATGGAGACGGTAAAGAACTTGCGAGCCCCAGAGACTTTGAAAAAGTTCTGAGAGCTGAGCTTGACAGAGTGTACAGCCTGGTTTTTTCCATAGTGCCGGACAAGGAAGAAATAGAGCTTTTCCTGCTGCCCAATGATTACCACAATGCAAAGGTACTCCTGAAGTCGGAGTTTTTGGGCATAGACGCGGCGCCTCTTCTCGTGGACACGGGCACTGTTGCCGCGGAAAAACTTTCCGATGCGGTAAGGGAAAGAAATTATATCTTTCTGTCAGCCGAGATGAAGGAAGGACTTCTTGAGGCTGCGGAGGTATTCTCAAAGGGCAGAGACCCGCAGGAAATAGACATTATTCTTGACAAGGCCTGCTACAGGGACATGCAGAAAAGGGCAGAACTTACGGGAAACGATTTCATAATCGGATATGTGAAACTGCTTACGGATATTTTAAATGTAAATACTTTCATCAGGCTGAGAGAAATCGGAAAGCCTTTTGAATTCTTCCGCAAGGTATTTCTGCCGGGCGGTGACATTGATGAGAAAGTATTTACGGGCTCATACGAAGAGGGATATCAGCAGCTGGCTGATAAGATGGCACCTTTCGGATTCCGTGATGTATTTGCACAGGGTGCGGCAGCGGTTCAGGCAGAGGGTAAATATACTCTCCTTGAAAAGCTCTGTGACGATATGAAGATGAAATACATGAAGGATGCCAAATATAAAACCTTCGGCATAGAGCCGGTGTGCGCTTTCCTCACCGCGAAGGAGAGCGAAGTGAAGAACCTGAGGATGATACTTACGGGGATGCTTGCAGGTACATCCAGAGAGGTAACAAAGGAAAGGCTGAGGGAAACTTATGTATAAGATAGGTGTAATTGGCGATCGCGAGAGTATTCTGGGATTTAAAGCCGTTGGCCTTGACGTTTTCCCTTGCGACGCTGCCGATGAGGCAAAAAAAGTTTTGAAGAAAATTGCAAAAGAGGACTTCGCCATAATATATGTGACAGAACAGCTCTATCAGTATATGGGCGAAGAAATCGACCAGTATAAAGACTCCAGACTCCCGGCAATAATTCCGATTCCTAACAAAGACGGAAGCCTTGGTATAGGAATGGCAAGCGTTAAGAAATCGGTGGAAAGGGCCGTGGGAGCAGATATACTATTTGGAGGTGAAGAATAGCAAATGAGTCAGGGAAAAGTATTAAAAGTATCCGGCCCTCTGGTTGTGGCCTCCGGTATGGAGGAAGCCAACATGTTTGACGTGGTTCATGTAGGACAGCAGGGACTTATCGGAGAAATTATTGAAATGAGAGGAGACCGAGCCTCCATTCAGGTATATGAGGAAACAGCAGGCATAGGACCGGGCGTTCCGGTTGTTTCAACAGGCGCACCCCTTTCCGTTGAGCTGGGGCCGGGACTTATTGAGACCATGTACGACGGTATTCAGAGACCGCTGGAGGAAATGGTTAAAGAGTGCGGCTCAAACATTACAAGAGGAATCAAGGTGCCTGCCCTTTCCAGAACTAAAAAATGGACCTTCGTTCCGACGGTTAAGGCCGGCGACGAAGTGGAAGCCGGAGACATTATCGGTACCGTTCAGGAGACCGTAGTTGTAGAGCAGAGAATAATGGTTCCTTACGGAGTGAAGGGTGTTGTTGAATCCATTGAAGGAGGAGACTTTACCGTTGAGGAAACCGTATGCAGAGTCAAGCAGGATGACGGCACTGTCCGCGACCTTACTCTCATGCAGAAATGGCCGGTAAGACGCGGCAGACCGTACAAGGAAAAACTTGTTCCGGATATGCCTCTTATTACAGGACAGCGCGTTATCGACACAATGTTCCCTATTGCAAAAGGCGGCGTTGCTGCAGTTCCGGGACCTTTCGGCTCCGGTAAGACCGTAGTCCAGCACCAGCTGGCAAAATGGGCCGATGCCGACATCGTAGTATATATCGGCTGCGGTGAGCGCGGAAACGAAATGACAGACGTACTGATGGAATTCCCTGAGCTGAAGGACCCTCGCACAGGCGAATCGCTGATGAAGAGAACGGTGCTTATCGCAAACACTTCCGATATGCCCGTTGCAGCTCGTGAGGCTTCCATCTATACAGGGATAACAATTGCAGAATATTTCAGAGATATGGGCTATTCCGTAGCCCTTATGGCAGACTCCACATCAAGATGGGCGGAGGCACTTCGTGAAATGTCAGGAAGACTTGAAGAAATGCCCGGTGAAGAAGGTTATCCTGCTTACCTGGCATCAAGACTTGCTCAGTTCTACGAAAGAGCAGGCCGTACAATTTCCCTGGGCAAAGAGGGAAGGCTGGGAGCCCTTTCCGCAATCGGAGCAGTATCTCCTCCGGGAGGCGACATTTCAGAACCTGTATCCCAGGCGACCCTTCGTATTGTAAAGGTATTCTGGTGCCTGGATTCACAGCTTGCCTACAAGAGACACTTCCCGGCTATCAACTGGCTGCAGAGCTATTCACTGTACGTTGACAAGCTGGAAAAATGGTATGAAGAAAATGTAGCCAAGGAATTCCCTAAGATGCGTGCACAGACTCTCCACCTTCTTCAGGAGGAAGCGGAACTTAATGAAGTAGTTCAGCTGGTTGGTGTGGATTCCCTTTCCTTCGAGGACAGAATGAAGCTTGAAGTCTGCAAATCCATTCGTGAGGACTATCTCCATCAGAATGCTTTCCATGAGATCGATACATTCACATCCATGAACAAGCAGTACAAGATGCTGAAACTCATTCTTTCCTTCTATGAAATGGGTGTTGAAGCCATCAGCAAAGGCGCAAGCTTTAATAAGATTGCTGCCCTTGATGTCCGCGAAAGCATCGGACGTTTTAAATATATTGAAGAAAAGGAAATCGATGCGGCATTTGATCAGCTTATGGAAACCATGAGAGCTGAAATTTCGGAGCTGGTAAGCAAGGAGGAGACTGATGATTAAGGAATATAAGACGATCAGCGAAGTTGTAGGTCCTCTGATGCTGGTTAAAGAAGTTGAAAATGTAACCTACGACGAACTTGGAGAAATAATTCTGCCCAGTGGAGAAAAGAGACTCTGTAAGGTTCTTGAGGTAAACGGCGACAATGCACTGGTTCAGCTTTTTGAAAGCTCAACTGGTATCAACCTTAAAGAGAGCGTTGTAAGATTCCTGGGACACGGCACTCAGCTGGCGGTTTCACCGGATATGCTGGGAAGAGTGTTCGACGGAATGGGCCGCCCAAAGGACGGCGGTCCTGAAATCATTGCCGAAAAGATGCTTGACATTAACGGCCTGCCTATGAATCCGGCAGCCCGTGACTACCCGTCGGAGTTTATCCAGACAGGCGTATCTGCTATAGACGGACTTAATACTCTGGTAAGAGGACAGAAGCTGCCTATTTTCTCGGCTTCCGGTCTTCCTCATGCAGACCTTGCAGCCCAGATTGCCCGTCAGGCAAAGGTTAAGGGAAGTGAAGGAAACTTCGCCGTAGTATTTGCGGCCATCGGTATTACTCACGAGGAAGCCGAATTCTTCGCATCCGACTTCAGAAAGACCGGTGCCATCGACAGAACCGTGCTCTTTATGAACCTGGCCAACGACCCTGCAGTTGAGCGTATTGCAACACCTCGTATGGCTCTTACGGCAGCTGAATATCTGGCCTTCGATTTAGGCATGCATGTTCTGGTTATCATGACCGACATCACCAACTATGCAGAGGCTCTCCGTGAAGTATCTGCAGCACGTAAGGAGGTTCCGGGACGCCGCGGATATCCGGGCTACCTGTATACGGACCTTGCTACAATGTATGAAAGAGCAGGCAGAAAGAAAGGTTTCGAGGGTTCAATCACTATGATTCCTATTCTGACAATGCCTGAAGACGATAAGACTCACCCGATTCCTGACCTTACCGGATATATCACTGAGGGTCAGATAATCCTTTCCCGTGACCTGTACCGTAAGGGACTGAAGCCGCCTATTGACGTGCTTCCGTCACTGTCCAGGCTTAAGGATAAGGGTATAGGTGCCGGCAAGACCCGTGAGGATCACGCTGACACAATGAACCAGCTTTTTGCAGCCTATGCACGAGGCAAGGAATGTCTGGAACTTGTGACTATTCTGGGCGAAGCGGCTCTGACGGAGGTTGACCTGATGTACGCCAAGTTCAGCCAGGCCTTCGAGAAGGAATACGTTTCTCAGGGCTACGATACCGACCGCTCCATTGAGGAGACTCTGGATCTTGGCTGGAAGCTTCTCAAGATGCTTCCTAAGAGCGAGCTGAAGAGAATCAAGGACGAATATATCGAGAAATACTTGAAGTAAATTTCAAGCTATTAGACGATAGAAGGAGATTGAGGTATGGAAAGATTAAATGTAAATCCTACCAGAATGATGCTCACAACCTTGAAGAAGAAGCTGGCCACAGCTACCCGGGGTCACAAGCTGATGAAGGATAAGCGGGACGAGCTGATGAAAGGTTTCCTTGAGCTTGCCCGTGAAAACAAGGAGCTCCGTGGACGGGTTGAGGCTGCTTTGGCGGAGGTTTATGAAAGCTTCTCCGTTGCCAGTGCGGTCATGAGCCATGAGGTGCTGGAAGAAGCCCTCATGTTCCCTAAGCAGGGTGTGGAACTTTCCGTCGGCGGGAAAAATGTCATGAGCGTAGACGTACCGGTTTTCGACTTTAAGACTACCGCAGATGATCAGACAGATATTTTCCCTTACGGATATGCCGGCACCTCCGGCGAACTGGATTCGGCCATCCGCAGTATGGCTGAGGTATTTCCAATTATGCTGGAGCTGGCCGCCAAGGAAAAGGAGGCCGCAATGCTGGCCGCTGAGCTTGAAAGAACAAGACGCCGTGTAAACGCTCTGGAATATGTAAAGATTCCGCAGCTTCAGATGACCATAAGGTATATTGTCATGAAGCTGGATGAAAACGAGCGAGGCAATCAGACGCGTCTTATGAAGGTAAAGGACATGATTCTGGCCGAGGCTATAGAGGAAAAACGCGCTGCCGACGAAAGAGAGTACGAGGAAGCGTGCAATTAGAATAATAGGATGTTGATATGATGGCGAGCCGCCTTGTGCGGCTCGCCGTTTTGCGTTATATGAGGTGTTGAGGTGAGGTGAGGTGTGTTCCAAAACCCCTGAATTCTGTTCCATTTTGGAACAGATATTTAATAAAACGGAACGAAATTTACAAAAAATATCATTAAAGTATTAAAATTGAAGAAAAAACATATGGAAACGATGCTCTATTGCCCTGAAAAAGAGATTTTGTTCCAAAAACGCAGAAATCCGTTCCAAAATGGAACAGATTCTGAGAAATTTGGAACACCAATAAAAAAAGTACTTGATTACCGGATGAAAATATAATACAATATTTACATAATATTACATAAAATACAGTGAAAGGTAGGATGATAGATGCTTTTTATAGAAAAGACGAAAGGGCAATTGGCATATCTGTACAGGCTGAAGGTTAATCTGGAGAAGCGGCTTAGATTAATGCCGGAAGGAAATTTGAGACGAAAAAAGACAAGAAACAAAATTTATTATTATGTGAAGGACGGTATCAGGCAGAGCAGTCTATATAACCTCCCTGAACTTAGGGATATCTACATAGAAAAGCAATGGATTGAGGGGCAGCTTAAGGTAATAAAGAGAGACATACCGGTGATGGAAAAATTTCTGAAAGATTACGCGCCCTTATTTCCAAACCCTCTTCAATGGGAGATGCTTGAGGCCGAACAAAACCCTTTTAAAAAGGAAGAACGGAAGCATTATTACAAGGGCGTGTTTTTCAGGAGCAAGTCAGAAGTTCTGGTTGCAATGGTTCTGGATTCTCATGGACTGGAATTTAAATACGAGACAGCGCTAAGAGTCAGCGGCAGGACAATATACCCGGATTTTGTCATTAGAAGAAAGCGTGACGGCAAGTTATTTATATGGGAACATTTTGGATTAATATATCTGGACAAATACAGGCGCAATATGTACGAGAGGTTGGAGGAGCTGCATCAGGCAGGATTCAACCCGTGGGACAATTTACTGATGAGTTTTGACAGCGAAGACGGCAGCATAGACATGGATTTTATAGAAAGGATGGTCAACCTGTATTTGATGTGATCAGTAAAAAACAGTTGAGATTATACAGTCCTTTAAGGTACAATAGTTTTAGAAAAAAAGGAAAGGAATCAGAGGCTGCTTCAAATGGAAAAAGGACAGGTATTAGAATTTACCATAGAAGATATGAGCGGAGAAGGAAAGGGAATCGGCAAGGCGGACGGATTTGCTGTTTTTGTGGACGGTGCTGTTGTAGGCGACAGGGTGCGCGTGCAGCTTCAGAAAGTAAAGAAAAGATACGGCTTCGGCAGGCTCATTGAGATAAGAGAGAAATCTCCTGACAGGATAGAGAACTTTTGCCCTCAGCAGGGAGAGTGCGGTGGCTGCCCTTACGGGCAGCTGTCATATGCCGCCCAGCTTGCCCTTAAGGAAAAACAGGTAAGGGACAAGCTGGAGCGGCTGGGCGGCCTTGCCGCACCGTTGGTTCGCCCCATTATTGCCATGGCGGGCGAACCTTTCCGTTATAGAAACAAAGCCGGCATGGCTGTAAGTACCGGCGGGCTCATAACCGAGAAGGGCGGTATCGCCAGGCCGGTTCACGAGCCCCGGGTGGGCTTTTTCGGGGCTCGCAGCCACGAAGTGGCCGACTGCAGC
>SAMEA3663072__coassemble_982_pt1 | contig 12307 bp, 6 predicted proteins | sample SAMEA3663072__metabat2_low_PE_011 | metagenome-assembled genome bin SAMEA3663072 (sample SAMEA3663072) | pig gut metagenome | biome: pig gut; feature: pig-associated habitat; material: faeces | place: France | collected 2012 | reverse complement strand
TAAACGTGGGTGTTTGCGCCTTCCTGAGTGACCATCTGTCTTTCCTGAACCTGACTTACGCCGCCTGTAGGATAGAACACGATAATCTCCGTTCCCGGCACATCTGCAAAGCCCTCAAGAGCCGCCTTCCCCGTATCACCGGAGGTGGCCGTAAGAATGCAGATTTTAGCTTTTTCTCCCTCTTTTTTGCAGGCTGTGGTCATAAGGTAAGGAAGTATCGAAAGAGCCATGTCCTTAAATGCCGCGGTTTTTCCGTGGTAAAGCTCCAGGAAATGTGCGCCGCCGGCTTCTCTGAGCTCAACTGTATCCGGCGCCGTAAACTTTGAATCATAAGCTCCGTCAATGCAGTTTTTCATCTCTTCTTCAGTGAAATCATCGAAAAAAGCTCCGATAACCCTGAAGGCGATTTCCTTGTATGATTTTCCTGTCATTTCTTCTATTTTAAAAGGCAGCGCAGGAATGCTCTCAGGCATATAAAGGCCCTTATCCTCTGCTATGCCCTGAATAATGGCCTGAGCTCCGGTTTTCTTAAGCTGACTGCCTCTTGTGCTTTCGTATTTCATAATCTGTTTCTCCTCAAATATTGCGATTATCTTTTAGAATACCATATTTACCGGCTTTTTTCAATATGGTATAATCGAATTAAGATACTACAAGGAGGACAGACCATGGAGAAAAGCAGGTTCACCCCGCTGCTTCTTATCAGCGGAGGACCCTTTACACAGAATGTGCTTGCGCAGCAGCTCAGAACCTTTCTTCCGAGGGCGGTTCCAATAATCCCCTACATCCTTGATGAGAAAAATGCACCTTTAGAAGGTCAGTTTTTTGCAGTTTTTTCCAGCAGAGAAGTTTTCCGCGAATTTATGGAAAAAGAAAACGACCGCCATCTGGAATCATACATCATTGCAGAAAGGACCATGCTTAACGATAACATCGACCGTATACTTGCGCTTCCAAGAAACCAGCGGATTCTTCTTGTCAACGAATCTCAGGAAAGCACCGAAGAAAGCATTTCCCATCTTCGAAGCATAGGTTTTGATTTTCTTAACCTGATTCCCTATTATCCCGGCTGCACTCCTCCGGACAAGAGCATTACCATAGCAGTTACTCCGGGGGAAATAGACAAGGTTCCCCAGGGCATTGAGGCTGTTTACGATATCGGTCCTAGAACCTTTGACTTTACCACTATAGTCCGTATTCTTTCCTATTACGGCCTTCTGGAAGATGTTATACCTGATTATGCAGATCGGTACCTCCACAGACTTCTGGATTTTGCAAAAAAATTCTCAAATGTTGCAGACGAAACCAGCAGATCCCTTCCTACGCTGAGAGCGGAGCTTATAGGCAGAGGATACTTTGCTAAGTATCACTTTGACGATATTAAAGGGAAGTCAAAGGCCATACTGGACGCAAAAGCCATCGCCGAAAAAATTGCCCGCACAGATCTTACAGTTCTGATTGAAGGCGACAACGGAACAGGAAAGGAGCTTTTCGCCAGTGCAATTCATAACGCGTCCGACAGAAGACGCAAGCCTTTTGTTGCAATAAACCTTTCTGCACTTCCCGATCAGCTGGCCGAATCGGAACTTTTCGGATATGAAGAAGGCGCATTTACAGGAGCAAGAAAGCACGGCAAAGCCGGTCTTTTCCAGCAGGCAGCAGGCGGCACGGTTTTTCTTGACGAAATAGGTGACATTTCTCCGAAAATGCAGGCCAAGCTTCTGCGTGTTCTTCAGGAGAAGGAGATTATGAGAGTCGGCGGAGACAGAATTATCCCGGTGGAAGTAAGGATTATCGCTGCTTCAAACCGTGATCTCAGGCAGATGATAAAAGAAAAAACCTTCAGAAAGGATCTTTATTATCGTCTAAATGAGGGATACCTCCATCTTCCTTCCCTGGCCGAGCGCAAAGAGGACATTCCTCTCCTTATCAGTCACTGGCAGAAAAAAATGTTCCATAGTGACAAAGTTTTTGATCCGGAGGCAATGGAGCTTCTGATGAATCATGACTGGCCGGGAAATGTGCGTGAACTTCTCAACATGATGAAGTTTACCTTTGCTGTCTGCGGACATCATACCATAGTGCCCTCTGATCTGACCTCACTCTATCACGAAGAGCCGGCAGATGAAATTTCAGCGGTCTCCCAGCCTCAGTCCCTGTCTTCAAAATCATGTGAAGAATCAATTAAACCTTCCTCATTCCTTGATTCTGCATCGCTGGATGTCCTTCATGCCATAAAGGAGCTTCAGCACATGGGACAGATTGCGGGAAGAACTGCTGTTGGACGCTTTCTCAAAGATTGCGGAAGGCCTCTTTCAGAATACAGAATAAGGAAATGTCTTGACTTTCTCCTTGACTGCGGTTTAACCTCTGCAAAGGAGGGACATTACGGTTACCGCCTGTCTTCGAAGGGGGCAGAAGTACTGCTGGCAGAAAACAGATGAAGACAGATAAGATAATCCAGTTGAAATCACCACCCAGAAAACATCCAAAAAACCGAATATTATCCTGAATTTAATTTTTTGAACTCCCAACTTCACCCTAAATTCGAAAAAGCGGCGTGAAACGGGGAGTTTTTTTTGGCATTAAATTTGCAATTTAATATAATACTATAATATACTTGGAGGTACTCATATGAGCAAGAAGAAAAAAGGGGAAACCCTTGAATCCTTAAATAAAGGATTCGCTGTACCTGATACGTACATTATCATTTTCTTCGTAGTCTGCCTTGCTGCACTCCTGACATTTCTCATTCCTCAGGGCTTCTACGAAACTCAGGACGTGACATATCTTGTTGACGGCGTTGAAAAGACCAAGACGGTCATCAAAGACGGAAGTTTTCAGTATGTTCTCGGCGAAGACGGCAAACCCCTGAAGCAGGGAATTTCCCTGTTTGCTGCAGGCGGCGGAGTGGGACTTTTCAATTACCTTTTTGAAGGTCTTGTAAGCGGAGACAAGTGGGGCTCTGCAGTGGGAATTATTGCCTTTATCCTCGTTATCGGCGGTGCTTTCGGTATCGTTCTCAGAACCGGCGCTGTTGAATCCGGAATTATGAACATGATCAGAAAAACAAACGGAAAAGAAAAGCTTCTTATTCCGGCTCTGTTCTGTCTTTTCTCCCTTGGGGGAGCTGTTTTCGGAATGGGTGAAGAGGCCCTGCCATTCCTGATGATTCTCGTTCCTATTGTTATCGCTATGGGCTATGACGGCGTTACCGCTGTGCTGATCACATATGTTGCTACTCAGATAGGCTTCGGAACATCCTGGATGAATCCTTTCTCCGTTGCAATCGCTCAGGGTATTGCAGGTGTGCCAGTTTTCTCAGGAGCTACATTCAGAATCGTTATGTGGATTCTATTCACTGCCGTAGGCGCAGCAATGACTATGCTTTACGCAAACAAGATCAGAAAAGATCCTTCACGCTCTGTATCCTACGAGTCTGATGCTTATTTCAGAGATGATATAGACAGCAAGCAGGAAACAGATTCTGTGGAAAAATTCAGAATAGGACATATTCTGGTTCTCCTCACTATCGCAGCCGGTATGGTATGGGTAGTATGGGGTGTTATGAAAAACGGATATTATATTCCTGAAATTGCAACTCAGTTCTTTGTAATGGGCCTTGTTTCCGGCATTATAGGCGTTGCCTTCAAACTTAACGGCATGAAACTCAATGACATTGCTTCATCCTTTAAGCAGGGAGCTTCCGATCTTGTGGGAGCGGCCATTGTTGTTGGTATGGCGCAGGGCATTATGCTGGTTCTGGGCGGATCTTCACCTACAGAGCCGACTGTGCTCAATTCCATACTTAACGGAATATCACAGGCATTTGTAGGTCTGTCGGGTACTCTTGCAGCAGTTATTATGTACCTGTTCCAGTCAATCTTCAACTTCTTTGTTGTATCCGGCTCTGGTCAGGCGGCTCTTACCATGCCTATCATGGCACCTCTTGCCGACCTTCTGGATGTTTCAAGACAGACATCAGTACTGGCCTTCCAGCTTGGTGATGCTCTGACAAACCTTATCGTGCCGACATCAGGATGTCTCATGGGCTCTCTTGCAATTGCCAGAATAGACTGGTCCAAGTGGATTAAATTTATGTGGAAGTTCCTGGGCATACTTATGCTGCTGGCTATAGCCACAGTTATATTTGCGAGTCTGACGGGCTTCTAAGGAGAAAATAAATGAAACTCATTAAAAATTCCAGTGTTTACGCACCTGAGTATTCGGGTAAAAAAGATGTCTTCATTGCAGGAGGCAAAATATGCAGAATTGCCGACAGTCTGGACGCTCCCAAGGAGTGGGATGTTGAGGTTATTGACGGCAGCGGCATGCTCCTTCTTCCCGGCTTCATCGATTCCCATGTCCATGTTCTCGGCGGAGGCGGAGAAGGAGGCTTCGCAAACAGGACTCCTGAAGCGACTCTGACAGGTTTTACCCGATATGGCATAACCACCGTGGCAGGCTGCCTCGGTACAGACGGTTACGGCAGGGATATAAACTCTCTTATAGCAAAAATCAAGGGCCTGCGCCAGCAGGGTATTTCAGCCTATGCATATACGGGAAGCTATCAGGTGCCTGTGCGCACTCTCACAGGAAGCATTACCCGTGACATAATGATGGTTGAGGAAATTATCGGTACAGGAGAAATCGCAATATCCGATCACCGCTCATCCCAACCTTCCTACGAGGAGTTCTTAAGGCTCTGTGCCGACACCCGTCTTGGAGGCATTCTTTCGGGAAAAGCAGGAATCATCAACATACATCTGGGAGACAGTCCGAGAAAAATGGATCTGATTCTCAGAGCTATAAATGAAACTGAAATACCTTCCACACAGTTCCTTCCTACCCATGTAAACCGGAATGCGGCTCTATTCGACGAGGCCATCCGCTATGCAAAGCTGGGCGGTACTGTGGACTTTACAGGCAATGAAGATATTGACTACTGGGAAACAGTATGCGATGAAGTCCGTGTATGCCGCGGAATCAGACGGATGCTTGACGAAGGTGTAAGCAGCGATCTGTTTACCATTTCCTCCGACGGCCAGGGGAGTCTGCCGTTATTCAGCCCTGATGGAAAGTTTTTGGGCATGGGTATAGGAAAATCAAGCTGTCTGCTGAAGGAGGTCAAAGAGTGCGTACAGCGGGAAAACATTCCTCTGGAAACAGCGGTCAAGGCTATTACCTCAAATCCCGCCCGCGTTCTCTGCCTTGGCAGCAAGGGACACATACAGGAAGGATATGACGCAGATCTGTGCCTTCTCACAGAGGATCTGAATATCCACACAGTTATAGCCATGGGACAGACTATGGTTGAAAAAGGGGAACCTGTTGTAAAAGGGGCTTTTGAATAAATAACGCAAAAAACAGCCTTTCCGGATCTCATGTCTGAACACGAGAAACAGATCGGCTGTTTTATTTTGTCTTTTTTTGCTCTTATTTTATTTCAGCTTTGCTACCATCTCGCCGGCCTTAACCTGCTGGCCTTCGGAAACATAGATTCTTTCCACAGTTCCTGCAGCAGATGCAAGTATGTTTGTCTCCATCTTCATGGCCTCGATAACAGCAATTGGCTGATTTGCCTCAACCTTCTCGCCTTCCTTTACGAGAACCTTGATGATGTTGCCCGGAATATTAGCTCCGATTTCCATCGGATCATCCTCGTTGGCGTAAAGTACTGAATTGGAGGAATTGGCTGTTACAGTCTTATCCTTGATTTTGATTATACGACGGTTGCCGTTAACTTCGAATATAGCCTCTCGCATTCCTTCGCTGTCAACCGGCCTTACTTCCTGAAGCCTTACAATGAGGACACGGCCCTCGCCCATCTTGACCTCGCAGGTTTCTCCTTCCGCCAGACTGTGGAAGAAAATATCCGAGCCCATATATCTGAAGTTGCCGTCTTTTCTGATGCTCTTTACATAATCCTCGAATACCTTCGGGTAGAGAGCATAGCTGATAACCTCTTTATCGTTTCCTTCAAGACCCAGCTCTTCCTGAAGCTTCTTTCTGATGGCATCAAAATCTTCAGGCTCAAGAAGCTCTCCCGGTCTGCAGGTAATAGGCTTTCTGCCTTTCAGCACAACCTTCTGGATGTCCTCAGGGAAGCCGCCTTCAGGCTGACCCATCATTCCTTCAAAATATGAAACGGCGGAATCAGGGAAGTCGATGTTTGCTCCCTTCTCAACTATATTTTCCGGTGTAAGATCGTTCTGAACCATGAAAATAGCCAGGTCGCCTACAACCTTTGATGACGGTGTAACCTTTACGATATCGCCGAGCATCTGGTTTACGGCCTTGTACATGTCCTTCACTTCCTTCAGCTTGTGGCCAAGTCCGAAAGATTCAACCTGTGCCTGAAGGTTGGAGTACTGTCCTCCCGGAATCTCGTATTTGTATATTTCCGCAGAAGCGGTCTGAAGCTCTGATTCGAATTCCTTATAAACAGGACGGACGTCTCTCCAGTATTCGCTTATCTTCTGAAGGCCGTCTGAGTCAAGGCCTGTATCTCTGTCGGAGTTCTGCAGTGATGCTACAATTGAGTTCAGAGCAGGCTGTGATGTCAGACCTGACATGGAGTTGAAAGCAGCATCTACGATGTCAACGCCGGCCTGAGCTGCCATAAGAACAGTAGCTACTCCGTTTCCGGAAGTATCGTGAGTGTGCAGATGGATTGGAATTCCGATCTCCTGCTTAAGGGCTCCTACAAGCTTTGAAGCTGCCGTCGGCTTCAGAAGTCCCGACATATCCTTAATGCCCAGAATGTGTGCGCCGCGTTTTTCAAGCTCTTTAGCCATCTTCACATAGTAACTCAATGTATATTTTGTTTTTGACGAATCCAGAATATCTCCTGTGTAGCAAAGACAAGGCTCTGCAATCATGCCCTGGTTAAGTGTTTCATCCAGAGCAACCTCCATTCCCTCAATCCAGTTGAGTGAATCGAATATTCTGAACACATCGATTCCGCTCTTGGCAGACTGCTTTACAAATGCACGGATAACATTGTCAGGATAGTTCTTGTATCCTACTGCATTTGCACCGCGAAGGAGCATCTGAAGCAGTATGTTAGGACACTTTTCACGGAGCATCTCCAGTCTTTCCCACGGATCTTCCTTCAGGAATCTGTAAGCTGTATCGAATGTAGCGCCGCCCCACATTTCCAGTGAGAACAGATTACGCCCGTATACGGACACCGCCGGAGCGATTTTTTCCATATCCACAGTTCTTACACGGGTAGCCATCAGTGACTGCTGGGCATCTCTCATTGTAGTGTCTGTTACAAAGAGCCTCTGCTGCTTTCTTACCCACTGAGTAAAGTCCTTTGCACCCATCTCGTCAAAGAGGTTCTTAGTTCCTCTGCCCTGCAGTTCTTTAAGTTCATCAGGCTTGAACTTAGGGAAAACAGGAACATTGTAGCTCCTCTTGCTGCCCTTTGTCTCGTTGACGAACTTGTTGCCGAGGAATTCAATAACCTTAAGTTCAGTATCCTCAACTTTATCTATCTCAAGGAGCTCAGGTGTATTGGCAATGAAACCGGTGTCGCACTGTCCGGCTGCAAAGGTAGGGTGGTTGAGCACGTTGAGCATGAACATGATGTTTGTCTTGACACCCTTTATTGTAGTTTCCCTCAGTGCTCTGATAGCTTTCCTTCTGGCATCCTCGAATGTTCTTGAGAATGCTGTAACCTTAACAAGCAAGCTGTCGTAGAAAGGAGTTATCTCCGATCCTTCAAAGCCGTTGCCTCCGTCAAGTCTGATGCCGAAGCCGCCCGGTGAGCGGTAGTTTTCTATTACGCCTGTGTCCGGCATAAAATCGTTTACAGGATCTTCTGTGGTGATTCTGCACTGAATAGCGTGGCCGGTAACCTTAATTGAATCCTGACTCGGAATGTTTATTTCCTCTGAATCCAGTGTGTAGCCCTCTGCAACCAGAATCTGTGCCTGAACGATGTCCACGCCTGTAACAATTTCCGAAACGGTATGCTCCACCTGAATTCTCGGGTTCATTTCGATGAAATAGTGCTTGCCCGTCTTGTCAACGAGGAATTCAACAGTTCCTGCGCTTCTGTAATCAACGGCCTGTGCAATCTTTATGGCATCATTGCAGATAGCTGTTCTCTGCTCATCAGTAAGGCAGAGAGCCGGTGTAAATTCAATAACCTTCTGGTGTCTTCTCTGAATGGAGCAGTCTCTTTCATATAAATGAACGATATTGCCCTCTTTGTCTCCCAGAATCTGCACTTCTATATGTTTTGGATTTTCAAGATATTTTTCTATGAAAATATCATCTATACCGAAAGCCTTGGCTGCTTCACTTCTGGCGCTTCTGAACTGCGGCAGCAGCTCATCCTTTGAGCGCACGATTCTCATTCCTCTTCCGCCGCCGCCTGCAGCCGCCTTAAGCATTACAGGATATCCGCAGCTTTCTGCGAACTGAACGGCCTCTTCCTCTGTTTCAATGGCTTTTTCAACTCCCGGAATTGTAGGAACTCCTACAGAGTTTGCCACGATTTTTGATTTTATCTTATCTCCCAGCCTATCCATCATCTCAGCCGTAGGTCCGATAAATTCAATTCCGGCTGCTGCACAGGCCTTTGCAAACTCTACGTTTTCTGCCAGGAATCCGTACCCCGGATGAATGGCGTCAACTCCCTTTGCCTTTGCCAGTGCAATTATTTCATCGATTCCAAGGTATGCGCCTACAGGTGTCTTTCCCTTGCCGATCTGATAAGATTCATCTGCCTTGGTTCTGAATAAAGAATGTTTGTCTTCTTCGGAGTATACCGCAACGGTTCTGATGCCCAGTTCCTGACAGGCTCTGAAAACCCTTATGGCAATTTCTCCTCTGTTTGCAACCAATACTCTTTTGAATTTTTTTATTTCTCCCATCTTTCTCTCCTAAAAAAAATTACTTGATCACGCGTACGTCCATCTGCGGATAAGGTATTGTAATATCTGCTTCATCAAAAGCTGCTTTAACCTGTTCCCCCAGATAATATTTTACGTCAAAATACTTGGAGGTTTCGCACCAGACCATGAAATCCAGAAGGATTCCGCTGTCCTCGTGCTTTGCAACCCCGATTACAGGTTCGGGGTCATCCAGAATATCCGGATTGGATTCCGCTACTGCCAGCAGGACGTCTTTGGCTTTTGCGATATCCGAATCGTAGCTTATTGTAAATGTCAGATCCACACGCCTGTTTTCCTCGCGTGAATGATTGACCATCACCGAAGCTGTAATAGTTCCGTTAGGTATTGTAATAATCCTGTTGTCATAGGTCTTAAGTGTAGTAACCATAAGATCTATGCTCTGAACTTTTCCCTTCACTCCGGATACTTCTATAACATCCCCTCTTATGAAGGGTTTGTTAGCTAATATAATTATACCACTTGCAAGGTTTCCCAAACTGTCTTTAAGGGCCAGGGCAACGGCTGCTCCGCAGGCGCCCAGTACGGTGACAAGTGGGGCTGTGGGAACCTTAAGGCTTGTAAGTATTACTACGGCAAGCACAATGTAAAGGGCATACCTTGTAGCAGTTAAAACAAATTTGTGGACAGATTTGTCCAGTTTTGTTCTGTCAAGGGCCTTCTCAGTGATTTTAATCACCAACTTAATGAGCAATATTCCCACTACAAGAATCAGCAGTGCTAAAACCAGGCTTCCGCCGTATTCCCATATTTTTTCCAGCGTTTTCTCTTTCATCAATCTATTCCTGTTTCTCGTAAACTCTGCCGCTGCGTCTTCTTTCCAGTTCATGGAGAAGCTTCTTCCTCAGTCTGATGTCATCGGGCGTCACTTCAACCAGCTCGTCATCATTGATGAATTCAAGAGCTTCCTCCAGGGTGAACTTTCTGGCAGGGCTCAGCTTGATAGCCTCATCTGAACCGGCAGCACGCATATTGCTGACTCTTTTTGCCTTGCATGGATTTACAACCATATCGTCATTTCTGGAGTTCATCCCCACTATCATTCCTTCGTAAACCCTTGTGCCCGGCTCAACGAACATCTGAACGCGCTCGCCTATATTAAAGAGAGCATAAGGTGTGCATACACCCTCCTCCTGAGCAATGGCCACGCCGTTTACTCTTTGCGGGATTTCACCCTTATAATCGTCAAAGCATTCAAATCGTCTTACCATGGTGCCCTCACCTCTGGTATCGTTAATGAACTCGCTTCTGTATCCGAGAAGGCCTCTGGTAGGAACGAGATATTCTATTCTTGAATATCCGTTTTCTCCTGACATCTGACGCATCATTCCTTTTCTGATGTTCAGTTTATTTATGACAGTTCCGGCATACTCGTCGGGAACAGTGATAATTACCTCTTCCATAGGTTCCAGAGTTCTGCCGTCTTTTCCTTTTCGCAGAATAACCTCCGGTTTGGAGACTGCCAGCTCATAGCCTTCTCTTCTCATGTTTTCAATGAGGATGGAAAGGTGCAGCTCACCTCTTCCGGATACCTTGAAACTGTCGGTGGAATCTGTCTCTTCAACCAGAAGGCCCACATTGACCTCAAGTTCTTTTTTAAGTCTTTCCCTTATATGTCTGGATGTCACATATTTTCCCGACTTTCCGGCAAAAGGCGATTTGTTTACCATAAAGTTCATGGAAAGGGTCGGCTCCTCAATGTGTATCATCTCCATAGGCTCCGGATGCTGTGGATCGCAGATTGTCTCACCGATGGAAATATCCGAAATGCCCGATACTACAACTATATCTCCGCACTCCGCCTCAGGCACTGCCATTCTCTTGAGCCCTCTGTAGACAAATACCTGGTTTATCTTTCGTTGCTCCAGGCTGCCGTCTGCTTTTGCCACAGCCACTATCTGGCCTTCCTTAATTGTTCCCTTTGTGATTCTGCCGATTCCCAGTCTTCCGATGTAATCATCATATGCCAGAGTGGAAACCTGGAACTGAAGGGGCTGGTCGTTAAGGTCAGGGTAAGGCTGACAGTGTTCAATTATGGTGTCAAACAGAGGGGTAAGGTCAAGTCCGCCGTATCCTGAAGGGCTCTTTTTTATCTTGGCTTCCCCTTCTCCTACCTCAAGGCCTTCCACTTCTTTAGGGTCTCTTACGGCAATTCCCTGACGGGCAATTCCGTAAAGAATAGGGAAATCAAGCTGCTCATCGTTTGCCTCAAGATCCATAAACAGCTCGTATACTTCGTCCACAACCTCATCGATTCTGGCGTCTTTCTTGTCGATTTTGTTTATGAAAAGAATCGGGTTGAGCCCCTGCTCCAGAGACTTTTTAAGCACAAATCTGGTCTGAGGCATCGGCCCTTCGCTTGAGTCCACCAGCAATATTACCGTGTCCACGGTTTTCATTATACGCTCGACCTCCGAGCTGAAGTCGGCATGCCCCGGGGTATCCACAATGTTTATCTTTACGCCGTTGTGCATTATGGAGCAGTTTTTAGAGTAGATTGTAATGCCTCTTTCTCTCTCTATATCGTCGCTGTCCATTACGCAGTCGACAACTTCCTCATTGGCACGGAAAACTCCGCTCTGATTGAGAAAAGCATCTACAAGAGTTGACTTTCCCGCATCAACGTGAGCAATTACCGCAATATTTATTATTTTTTCTTTTTTACTCATAGTGAGTTATCCTTCTTTCGTGTTTCGTGTAAATACATGGTTACTGTGCTCTTTCACGCCGTTTTCCTGCTGCAGGCAGCTGCTCACAGCTGCTCTTTGGGGCTGAAAAAACACTGACCCATATTAAAGTATTTTATCATATGGCCAACTGTTTTTCAATGGATTTTCCCAGTTTTTTCGGGTCAACATTAAGTCCTGCGGCATAGAATAAATAGTATTATTATAATAATGTAATTTTGGAGGTATTAAAATGGCCAGTATTTACCTTAGCCCCTCGACGCAGGAATACAATCAGTTTGTTACAGGCGGAACTGAGGAGTACTATACTAATCTTATTGCCGATGCAATGGTTCCCTATCTCAGAGCCAGCGGCATTGATTTTACTCGAAATAATCCGGGCGGGACAGTGGTTGACTCAATAAACGCATCAAATTCAGGAAACTATGATCTGCACCTTGCCATCCATACCAATGCGGCGCCGGAAAATCTGGCGGGAATGATTCAGGGCCCCAATGTCTACTACTACCGTGACAGCAGCAGGGGGCGCGCCGCAGCAGAGGTCTTCGCCAACAACCTCAAGCTCATTTACCCTCATCCCGAGCTCGTAAAGGTTATTCCGACCACCACTTTAGCTGAGCTTCGTCGTACCCGCGCTATTGCTGTACTTGTGGAGGTTGCTTACCATGACAATGTGGAAGACGCCAACTGGAT
>SAMEA3663072__coassemble_973_pt1 | contig 12526 bp, 7 predicted proteins | sample SAMEA3663072__metabat2_low_PE_011 | metagenome-assembled genome bin SAMEA3663072 (sample SAMEA3663072) | pig gut metagenome | biome: pig gut; feature: pig-associated habitat; material: faeces | place: France | collected 2012 | reverse complement strand
AGCTTTGACGGAGAAAGCCTGTCCGACAGTTTCCCCATATAAGGCGAAAGAACTGCCATGACAGCCGTATTTGTTACAAGTATTACTCCTGCCAGTTGAGAAGTCATCCCTTTTATAATCTGCAGATAAACAGACAGCATATAAGACATTACAAAATTTGCACCGTAATTTATCATTGCAGCAAGATTAAGCAATAAAAAAGACGGATTGTCTCTGAAAATCTTTAAATCTACTAAGGGATTTCTGGCTTTAGACTCTCTATATATGAAGACTATGAAGGATGCAATGCCGGATCCTAAAATAAAAAGTGACACTCTGCCCTGTCTGAGAGATGATATTCCGTACATCAGCAGTATGACTGATATGACAAATAAAATATTACCGGCCAGATCTGCCGGTTTTCTCTCAAATTCCGTTTTTTTACTGTAAGGCAGCCTGAAAAAAGCAACACAAAAAGCCACGGCTGATACAATGGCAGTGGCAATAAATACGGATCTCCATCCAAAATTATAATTTAATATTCCCCCTGCCACAGGTCCTGCGGAAAGGCCTACATAAGTGGCACAGGTGGAGTATCCCAGAACCTTTCCTCTCATATCTTCGTCAAATGCGCCCACAAGAATTGCGATATTAGTACTGAAAATCATTGAAGCACCGATACCCTGCATTATTCTTGCGGCAAGGAAGAAGCCTATGCCCGCAGAAAAAACTGCGGCTGCCGATGAGATGGAAAAGATGAGAATTCCCATATAAAGAATTCTCCGTCTTTCAACTCTGTCGCCCAGCCGTCCGAATGGCACCGCAAAGGATGCACACGTAAGCATATAAATTGTGATTACCCAGCTTACTGTTCCTGCGCTGACATGAAACTCTTTTTCCAGTGCAGGAACAGAAAGGTTAAGTGCACTTCCCATAAAAGTCGTTATGAAAGAAGTGATGACGGATACATATATCACACTGCTCTTTTCCCTAATCTTTTCCATAGGGATATTTTGTGCTTATTTTAAAGTATTATGCAGATAAAATAATCCTTGCCTTCGTCACTTATTTTTTGAAGAGAGCGCTGAACTTTGCTGCGAAGTGCGTCGGGAACATTGTTCACCTTGCTTTCCATCTGCTCCGTTACCATTTCTTTAAGAGATTTTCCGAAAAGATTTGTTTCCCATATATCCTCCTCACTTCCGAACTGTTCCGTAAGAAGGTTTGCAAGGTCTATGGACTGACTTTCGGTGCCCACTACAGGAGAAACCTCTGTTGTAATATCTGTTCTTATTATGTGCATGCATGGCGCTTTGGCTTTCATCCTCACTCCATATTTATTACCCTGTTTAAACACCTCCGGCTTTTCAAGGACCATTTCTGAAAGCTTAGGTGCCACTATACCATAGTCTGTTCTCCTGGCTTCCTCCAGAGCACTCTTTATGCTGTCATATGCAACCTTTGCCTGTGAATATTCCTTAAGAAGCATAAAAAGCTGACTGTCATTTGAAACCGCTGCCCCCATAAGCTCCTCTATTACCTTGTAATAAAGGCTCTCATCAAGCTTTGGTTCCAGAGTTAATGTTCCCTTTCCCATTTCTGCTCTGACAATTTTAATTTCTTTTATTATTTTGCCGTCAGCAATCATAGGACATGTGTCCATAGCTTCCCCTATAGTATTAAATGCTCCCATCCAGTTTTTTACATTTTCGATTATTGTAGCCTTTATCCAATGAGTTCCCGAAAGTGCGTCAAGATATCCCGGAAGCATAAAATCTATCTGACAGCAAGGGAACTGATTTATGAGATGACTGAAAAGCCGGTCAAAATCTCCTTCATTCATTCGCTGGCAGTTCACCGGTACTACAGGCGTTTCATACTTTTCTTCAAGCTCTGCAGCCAGTTCAAGACATTTAGGGCTCTCGGGAGCCGCTGAATTAAGCACTATAACGAAAGGCTTTCCCAGACTTGCAAGCTGCTTGACCGTCCGCTGCTCCGCCTTAATAAAACTGTTCCTCGGCAGTTCGCCGAATGAGCCGTCTGTGGTCACTACAACACCGACAACCGAATGGTCTCTTATTACTTTTTCCGTGCCTATTTCTGCCGCAGCGGTAAAAGGTATTTTTTCATCCTGCCACGGCGTTGAAACCATTCTCTCTTTTCCTTCTTCCTTATCGCCGAGAACTCCGGGCACCATATATCCTACGCAGTCCACAAGTCTGACGTTAAGCTTTGCTCCTTTTTTGGTTGACACCAGAACAGAATCGGGCGGAATGAATTTGGGCTCTGTGGTGGTTATGGTTCTGCCCTCACCGCTCTGCGGCATCTCATCCATAACTCTGTTCTTTTCGAACTGATCGGTCATTGCCGGCAGAACCATAATGTCCATAAATCGCCTTATAAAAGTTGATTTGCCCGTCCTTACAGGGCCCACAACTCCTACAAATATATTTCCCCCGGCTCTGCTTGCAATATCTTCATATATAGATGCATTTATCATTTAATACCCCTCCGTAAAACCCCTGCTTTTTTTATGAATATATGAATTCCAATCCTTTGTTATTACATTTTCATTACATCACCGCACAAAAAAACGCGTCGTCTTTTATACGGCGCGTCTTCAAATCGCTGCTACATAATATCGTTAAGTCTCTTAAGATACTGCTCTTTTCTCTTTGCAAGTTCAGCATCGTAGGTCACTTCTCCGCCCTTATGCAGCTCTTTTATATAACCGTGATAGTTTCCTATGATAGAGCTGTCCTTATGGCTCATTATCAGCAGTGCAACATTGGAGCACTGGTCAGCAACTCTTTCCAGATTTGTTATAAGATCGATAAATGCCATGCCGCCTGCTGTAGTGCACTGACCTTTTTTAAGACGGCCTACATGCCTGTCTTTCAGTTTTACAACCATGTCATCGATAACTTCTTCCAGTGGCTCGATATTTCTTGCCTTCTCGCTGTCCAGATTTCTGAAGGCTTCCACGGTTATGTCCACTATTTCAATAACAGCTTCCTCCACAACATTCAGTTCATCAAGGGCAGACTTTGATAATTCCAGCCTGTCCTGACTTATTCGCTGTGCAACTTCCATAATATTTATTGCATGGTCTCCCACTCTCTCAAAGTTTGTGCTTGCCTGCATAAGTATATTGATATGCTGATTATCGTGTTCCGTCTCTACATAGCCTGACAGATTAACAAGGTAGCTGTCCATGGAGTCTGTAAACATATCAAGATTGTCTTCGTTTTCGTTGATTACATTAACCCTGCCCTCGTCATATTTCTTCACAAGGCGGCAGCTTCTCTTCAGGTTTTTCAGTGCAACCTCTCCCATATGTGTAATGGCTTTGTTTGATTCATCCAGAGCCATAGCAGGTACCTGGAAAAGTTTTTCATCAGGAACAGCAAGGTCTGCCCTGTCTTCAGCATCTGACGGCTCAGATTTGATTATTTTCAGAGATGCATTTACAAGAACTCCTGCAAAAGGAACCAGCACTATTGCCGTTACCAGGTTGAAAATGGTCTGGAAATTTGCTATATCCCCACTGTTTACAATGCTTTCCCAAAGGTTCGGAAGTCCTCCGGCTGCTTTAATAAGTGACATCACTATCATGAAGAAAATAGTTCCTATTACATTGAACAGTATATGAACTATTCCGGTACGTTTGGCATCCTTGGAGGATCCTATTGAGCATACCATGGCAGTGGTGACGCATGTTCCCAGGTTAATTCCCATAATCAGAGGATAAATCAGATTAAATGACATTGCACCTGTTACTGAAATGGCCTGTATCATACCTACTGTTGCAGATGAGCTCTGAACAATGACGGTAATTAATAGGCCGGCACATATGGCAAGAAACGGGTTGTCGCTGAATCTCTGCATCATATCAATAAAAGTATCCGACTCAGCCAGAGGTTCTACTGCTGCAGTCATATTCAGCAACCCTGAGAAAAGTACTCCGAAACCTATGAATATTTCCCCCGGGGTTTTGCTCTTAGGTGTTTTCACAAACATTATGAGAATTATACCTGCCACAAGAGCCACCGGTGCCAGAGTATCAGGTTTGAAGAACTCAAGAATCATGCTTCCCGATGAGTCAATATCCATAAGTCTTATAATCTGAGCTGTAATTGTGGTTCCGATGTTTGCTCCCATTACAATGCTGACAGCCTGCTTTAAATTCAGAATTCCGGCACTGATAAGTCCTACAGTAAGCACAATAGTGGCAGTGGAACTCTGGATGACTGCCGTAACAAGCATACCGGTTATAACACCCATTACAACATTCTGAGTTGCCTTTCCCAGAACTTTTTTAAGGGCTGAACCTGAAAGATTCTTCAGACCGTCTCCCATAATCTCCATTCCGTAAAGGAACATAGCCAATCCGCCTAAAAGTTTAATGACCGAGAAAATATCCATTATCCGTATTTCCTTTCTTTATATGAGCAAAATATATTATACGAGTTTATTCATCACAGCTTACAGCCTCTCCTTCAAGGCTGAAGGTGTTTGAAGATGTAATCATGACATCAATAATTCTTCCCGTCATTTCCGGAGTGCCCGGGAAATTTACAAGCTTGAAAGTTTCTGTCCTTCCGCTGTAAATGGCCGAATCAGTTTTTGAAGGTCCGTCTACCAGAACCTTCTCGATTCTTCCCACATATTCCGCATTTTTCTCTGCAGAAATCCTGTTTACTGTTTCAACCAGCTTGTTAAACCGTTCATGTTTAGTATTTTCCGGAATCTGATCCTCATACTCGGCTGCAGGAGTTCCGGTTCGCACTGAATAAAGAAATGTAAAAGCTGAATCATACCTGACCTCTTCACAAAGGCTGAGAGTCTCTTCAAAGTCTTCCTCAGTTTCTCCCGGAAAGCCCACTATGATGTCCGTTGATATGGACATCTTAGGGTCAACAGCCCTGAGTTTCTTTACAAGTTCAAGGTAATCCTCTCTTGTATATCTTCTGTTCATGCGTTTAAGAACGCTGTCAGAGCCTGCCTGAACAGGCAGATGGAAATAATGACAGAGTTTTTCACACTCACTGAATGTATTTATAAGCTTGTCCGAAAGATCTTTGGGATGGCTGGTCATAAAACGGATTCTGTCAATTCCGTCTATTTCATTTATCAGGTGTATAAGATCTGCAAAGTCGCAGACATCCTGTCCATTATCACCTGCACCCCTATATGAATTGACATTCTGACCCAGGAGAGTAACCTCCTTTACTCCGTCAGCAGCAAGATCTTTTATCTCTCTGATAATATCTTCAGGCTTTCTGCTGCGCTCCCTTCCCCTGGTATAAGGCACAATACAGTATGTGCAGAAGTTGTTGCATCCGTACATGATATTCACAAAAGCCTTATGTTTAAACAGCCTTTTTGAAGGAAGGCCTTCCACAATTTCGCCGCCGTCATGCCATACTGACAGCTGCTTGTGTTTTTCATTATACAGATTGTCCAATAATTCCGGCAGCTGGTGTATATTATGTGTCCCGAAAATTATGTCAACCCATGGATATTTTGATTTGATGGTATCTACAATATGCTGCTGCTGCATCATACAGCCGCAAACACATACGGTGAAGTTTTCCCCTTCTTCCATCTTCTTCTTTTTTAACTGTCCCAAAGTGCCGAAAAACCTCTTGTCAGCATTTTCCCGTACACTGCAGGTGTTAAAGATTACAATATTTGCATCTTTCCTTTCCTTGGCCTGCTCATATCCTCTTTCAAGGAGCATTCCCGCAATGGTTTCGGAATCATGCTCGTTCATCTGACAGCCGAAGGTGGTAATATGAAATTTCTTTTTCAAAATCTGGTCTGCCCTTTCTATAATATCATCGTTAGATGTGCATTTCATTTTTCATCTCTCTGTTCATTAAAGCGGCAACTGCACTTTTCGCATCGGTTTCACCGTGAATTACCTGATAAATGCTCTCCGTTATGGGCATTTCAATGTTATATCGCTGTGCCAGTGCATATGCGGCTTCAGCTGTGGATATACCCTCAACAACCATGCCTATTCTTTTTATAGCCTCCTCAGGTTCTGTTCCTTCGCCGATTAAAATTCCGCAGCGCCTGTTTCTTGAGTGCATGCTGGTACAGGTAACGATTAAATCCCCTATTCCGGTAAGTCCGGAAAAAGTCTTCATCTCCGCCCCCATCTTAAGACCCAGCCTGGTCATTTCCGTTATCCCCCTTGTCATCATGGCCGCCTTGGCATTGTCTCCAAAACCCAATCCGTCTGAGATCCCTGCTCCCAGGGCGATTATATTTTTAAGGGCGCCTCCCAGCTCCACCCCTGCAAGATCCTCGTTGGTATACACTCTGAATCTGTCTGTAAAAAAAAGTTCCTGAATTTCCTGTGCCAGGTTATGACTGTGCGCTGCCGCCGCTACTGTAGTCGGAAGCTTTCTTGCCACCTCTTCCGCATGTGAAGGCCCCGACAATGCCGCATATTTAATTCCCGGAATAACCTCTTCTGCCACCTGTGAAAGACGCAGGAGGGAGCCTTTTTCAATTCCCTTCGCCACATTTACCACAGGAACTGACAGGTCGAATAACCCTGCGGTCCTGGTGAGAACGCTGCGAAAGCTCTGGGCAGGCACGGCAAAAACAATATAGTCTTTATCTGCCGCTGTTTCCTTCAGGTCATCTGAAAACTCAATCTGCGGCGGAAGCTTTACGCCGGGAAGATAATGGTGGTTTTCCCCGGTAAGTTTCATCTCTTCAACCTGCTCCGGCTTCCTTGCCCAGAGGGTCACATGATGGCCTTTGCCTGCAAGAACCATTGCAAGGGCTGTTCCGAAGCTGCCTGCGCCGATAATTCCTACTTTTTTATCATTGTACATTATATTATCTCCAACTATTTTTTAAAGTTCATCTTAGGCTCTTCTCCTCTGAAAAGTCTTCCTATGTTTGCCCTGTGCTTTATAAGAACAATAACAGCCATAATACAGCCGATATGGATAAAGTCTGGTTCAAGAAGCCAGCATATTAACGGAAATGTAACGGATCCAAGCAGTGAACCCACCGACATTCTCTGTGACAGAGCGACTCCTACAGCTACAATTCCCAGGGCAGAAAGTCCGAGAATCCAGTTTACGGCAAGAATTGCTCCGAAAGCTGTGGCCACTCCCTTGCCCCCTTTAAATCTGTAAAAGCATGGCCATATATGGCCGCAAAAAACAGCCAGTGCACACAAATAGCCTACCGCCTCTCCTCCGATGAGCTTTCCTATAACAACTGCTAAAACACCTTTGCCGATGTCAATTATCAGAGTTATAAGGGCCGCTTTCTTGCCAAGCACTCTCAAAGCATTGGTAGTGCCTGCATTTCCGCTGCCTTCCTTCTTTATATCTATTCCGTGGAGCTTTCCCAATATAATAGAAGGTGAAATATTACCCAAAAGATAAGCGATAATAATAGAAATTATGATTTTCCAGTACATATTCTACTCCTCTTTCTCACCTTTTTCACGGAAAACAAACTTAATGGATGTGCCTTCAAATCCGAAGCCCTCCCTGATTTTGTTTTCCAGATATCTGGCGTATGAGAAATGCATAAGTTCTCTCTTATTGATCTGGAAGCTGAAGAGCGGTGGTTTGACACCAACCTGTGTAACATAGTAGATCTTCAGTCTTCTGCCTTTGTCTGAAGGCGGCTGCTTCATCATTGCAGCATCTGCAATAAGGCTGTTGAGCTGTCCTGTAGGTACACGCATAGCTCTGTTTTCTGCTACATATTTTGCCATCTCAATTACCTGAAAAACTCTCTGCCTTTCCTTTACAGAGATAAAAACAGACGGTGCGTAAGACATAAACTGCATTTCCGCGTCTATAAGGCGTTTAAAGTCCCTCATTGTGTTTGTTTCCTTTTCAATGAGATCCCATTTGTTTACCACAACTACAATGCCCTTACCTGCCTCATGGGCAACACCGGCAATCTTCTTATCCTGCTCTGTAATTCCCTCTGCAGCGTCAATAAGCAGAAGGCAGACGTCACATCTTTCAATGGCCGCAACGGCTCTTACAACGCTGTACCTTTCTATATCCTCGTTTACCTTGGATTTTCTTCTTATTCCCGCTGTATCAATAAGAATATATTTTTGACCGTCCTTTTCAAAAGGGGTATCTATGCTGTCTCTGGTTGTTCCGGCAATGGGAGATACTATAACTCTGTTTTCACCCAGCAGGCAATTTATAAGAGATGACTTTCCCACATTAGGTTTGCCGATAACGGCGATTTTGATTGTATCCTCGTCTTCCTCTTCCATATCCTCAGGAAAGCTTTCCACTATTTCATCCAGCACATCTCCGAAGTTGAGCATATTGGCAGCAGAAATAGGAATCGGCTCACCCAGCCCCAGCTCGTAGAAATCGTAGAAATCTTCAGGAAGCTTTGTCGGGTTGTCAATTTTATTAACTACAAGAATCACCTTCTTGCCCGTACGCATAAGCATGCTCGCCACTTCTCTGTCAGCATGGGTAAGCCCTTCCTTTCCGTCGGTCAGGAAAAGGATTACATCCGCCATATCCATTGCAATCTGCGCCTGCTCCCTCATCTGAGAAAGGATCACGTCCGAGCTTGAAGGTTCTATGCCGCCCGTATCTATAAGAGCAAAGTGAATGGAATTCCACTCCGCTTCAGCATATATTCTGTCACGTGTAACTCCCGGAGTATCCTCTACTATTGAAATACGGCGTCCTACTATTCTGTTAAAAAAAGTGGATTTCCCCACATTGGGCCTTCCGACTATGGCCACTATAGGTTTACTCATCAAAAATTCCTCCTATAAAGGTTTCCGGATCGAATTCCTCCAGATCTTCTATACCTTCGCCTACTCCGATAAACTTAATAGGCATATCGAATTCATCGGCAATGGTTATTGCAATACCGCCTTTAGCTGTACCGTCAAGTTTTGTGAGAACAATTCCTGTAACATCCGCCACCTGACCGAATTCCTTTGCCTGAGACACAGCATTCTTCCCTGTTGTGGCATCAAGTACAAGAAGCGTCTCTCTTTCTGCCTCGGGAAACTCTCTGGCGATTACTTTGTTCATCTTCTCAAGCTCGTTCATAAGATTTTTTTTATTTTGCAGTCGTCCTGCAGTATCACAGATCAATACATCTATATTCTTTGCCTTTGCCGACTGAATGGCATCAAAAATAACGGCTGAAGGATCCGCTCCTTCTTTGTGCCTGATTACATTTATTCCGTTTCTCTCACCCCATATAACCAGCTGCTCGGCTGCAGCTGCTCGGAATGTATCTGCAGCGGCAAGCATTACTTTATCACCCTGAGCTTTCAGTCTATGGGCAAGCTTTCCTATAGTGGTAGTTTTTCCTCCTCCGTTGATTCCTATCATCATTATTACAAGAGGTGTCTTGTCGCTGAGTTTCTGCCTTTGTCCCTTGTCTACAGTTTCTGTCAGAATACCTTTAAGTGCTTTTGTCACACCGTCAGGGCTTGTTATATATTCTTTTTTGATTCTGTCTCTCAGCCTGGCCATTACATTCATCGTTGTATCCATGCCGATGTCTGAAGTTATGAGAATCTCTTCAAGATCATCCATAAGTTCTTCATCGACTTCAGCTCTGGCCATTACAGCGTCAGCTATCTTTTCGCTGAGCCTGCCGAAAAAAGATTTTTTTTCTTTAAAAAGAGACATTTTTTCTCCTTTCCTGTCCTATATATCAAATTTATCTCCCAGTCTGAGTGAAAGCACTTTGGATATGCCCTGTTCCGGCATTGTGACGCCGTAAAGTACATCTGCATGTTCCATTGTTGCTTTCTGATGGGTCACGATTGCAAACTGAATTTCGTTAAACTTTCTCAGATATGAAGCAAATCTGTCAATGTTTGTGTCATCAAGAGCGGCCTCAACCTCGTCCAGTATACAGAAAGGCGTCGGCTTTGTCTTAAGAACGGCAAACATAAGAGCGATGGCAGTCATGGTCTTCTCGCCGCCGCTCATCAGATTGATATTCTGCAGTTTCTTGCCCGGAGGCTGAGCGATTATTTCAATGCCTGCTTCAAGGGGATCATCTTCGTTGTCAAGTCTTAGCTCCGCATGGCCGCCTCCGAAAAGTTCCTTGAATATTTCTTCAAAATTAACCACAACCTGATCAAAGTTTTCCTTAAATCTGGTTTTGATTGTCTTTTCCATATCATCAATGATGGCCTGCAGTTCTTCCATAGCACCGGTTATATCGGCCCGCTGTTCTGTCAGAAATGCATATCTTTCACTTACCTGCTCATATTCTCTGATGGCGCCCACATTGACATCACCCAGTTCTCTCATCCGGTTTCTGATTTCTCTGCTTTCCTTAACCGCAGGTGTAAATGAAAAGTCTTCTTTTTTGTATTCCAGTGCCTGAGCATAGGATATTTCAAAGTCATCCCATAATTTTTCCTTTATGGTGTCCAGCTGGGTCTCATTTCTGGCCAGTTTTATTTCCTGCTGATACTTCTGATCCTGATATGAGTTAAGCTTCTCACCTTCTGCGGAAAATTCTGCGTTCAGAGAGTTGAGCTGTTCAACCAGCTGGGATTTCTCTTTGGAAATACGCGATATGTAATCCTCTAGCTGAGTTTTTTCATCTATGCAGGCCTGTACAGCTTCCTCAGCATCATCTGAACCGAAAACAATTTTATTTTTGCTTTCTTCCAGAGCTTCAAGCCTTTCTTTTCTGTCGTCTATCTGAATCGTCAGTTCATCGATATCATCCTGAACGCGGCTCAGCATCTGACATACGGCCTCGTATTTATTATCCCAGTCTGTTTTTGCAATTCTGGCCTTTGTTATCTCTTCTGCAGATTCAGATACTTTTTCCCTGAGATTCTCATATTGCTCAAGGTAAAGCTCTACCTCTTTATCCAGACGTTTTATTTCTTCTTCAGCTTCCTCTGCCAGGCGGTAAGCCTCCTGCGACATCTTTTCCGCATTTTCACAATCTTTTCTGATTGATTCAAGCTCTCTCTCATTTCTTGCGGTGTTCTGCTCTATCTCTTTTCCGCTTTCCGTAAGAGCCTTAAGCTGTGCGTCCAGATTTACACCTTCAAGCTCAAGTTCTCTTTTTTCCTGTTCGAGAGTATCTTCTTCTTCAGAAAGCTTCTTCTGTCTTTCCTGAATGGTGCTCAGCCTGTCCGATGCCTGTGAGTACTCTTCCTTTTTGGCCCTAATCTGCCCCTCAAGTGTCTCTATCTCGCTGCGGCGTGCCAGAAGGTTAGCAGATGCGTTTTTATATTTTCCTCCTGTTATGGCACCGCTGGCATTGATGATTTCCCCATCCAGCGTCACAAATCTGATGCCGCCGCCTGTTTTTTTGGAAAGTGAAACAGCAGTGTCCATATTATCAACCACAGCCACTCTTCCCAGAAGATAGTCAAAAATCTCTCTGTAGCGTATGTCACAGCTGATCAAGTCCGAAGCCATTCCCTTAAAGCCCTGGCTCTCTCTCACTGCGTCGCTGACTCTGGCCGGCTGACTTTTGACAGACTCTACCGGCAGGAAGGTCAGCCGCCCTGCTTTGCTGGATTTCAGCAGCCTTATGGCTTCCTTTGCATTGCTGTCCTTTTCACAGACTATATTCTGCATTGCGCCTCCAAGGGCTGTTTCAACGGCAATTTCAAGTCCGGCCGGAACTTTCATAAGTTCGGCTACAACTCCGTCAATTCCCTTCAGGTCAGATTTCATTATAAACTTTACTGCTCCGTTGTAACCCTCATAGTTATTCTCCATCTCTTCGATGGTTCTTTTTCTGGCGGCAAGCTGGCTCCCCTTTATTCTTATATCATCGCACTGCTCGGAAAGTTTTCTCTCTTTAGCAGCCAGATCTGTCTTTTCAGCCTTTATCTGCTGGATCTTATGTGAAATATCAGAAATAAGAGACTTATTCTTTTCCTTAAGTGCCGCTGCTTTTTCTCCAGCATCTTTGTATGCCCTGGTGTTTTTTACTATTTCCTCTCCCTCTGAAAGAATCTGATTTTTTCTTTTAAGAAGGGACTCCTTATAGCTCTCGGAGCTTCTTGCCTCGGAACGCTTTGCCGATGCTTCGCTGTGAAGAGAGTACATCTTGTTCTTGCCGGATTCTATTTTTTCACTGAGCTTAAGTGATTCTTCCGTGACAAGATTGTACCCATTAATCTTGTCGCTTAATGTGCTTTCTTCCTTTTTAAGGCTTTCAAGAACGGCAGATTTGTTATCTTCCAGGTTTTGGGCATTTTCTGTCTCTCTCTCCAGTTTTTCTTCAAACTGCCTGATTTCTTCTCTTATTCTGCTGCAGTCCCTTTCTATGCCCGCCAGCTTTTCACTGTCCAGCTGGCTTTTGTTTGTGAGCCTGTTTATTTCCTCAACCTTGGCAAGAAGCTTGTCCCTTGCCTGACTGCCGAGATTTTCAAGGTTTTCATTTCTGGCTCTTCCTGCAGAAAGAGTGTCCTCCATCTCTTTTCTCCGTGCGGAAATATCTTCAATGCTTTGGGACAGCTGCCGGAGGTCCTCTTTGATAGAGTCGTTGGCCAGATTAAGCTTCTCAACATTTT
>SAMEA3663072__coassemble_971_pt1 | contig 12569 bp, 9 predicted proteins | sample SAMEA3663072__metabat2_low_PE_011 | metagenome-assembled genome bin SAMEA3663072 (sample SAMEA3663072) | pig gut metagenome | biome: pig gut; feature: pig-associated habitat; material: faeces | place: France | collected 2012 | reverse complement strand
GATTCTGAACGGCAATGTCAAGGTAAACGGAGCGGTAATGAAGGAGCCCGGCTATGATGTGGCAGAAGGCGACAAGGTTGAAGTTAACGGCAGGCTGCTTGAAAACCGCACAAAGCTTGAATATGTGCTGATAAACAAACCTACGGGCATGGTCACTACCGTTTCCGACGACAAAGACCGTCTGACTGTAATGGAAGTGGTCAAGGATATAGATGCAAGACTCTTTCCTGTGGGAAGACTGGATTACAATACAAGCGGCGCGCTGCTTATGACCAATGACGGCGAGATGGCTTATAAGCTTACTCATCCCAAACACGAGGTCTACAAGACTTACAGAGCCAGAGTAGCAGGGGTATTATCAAACGAAAAGGTGGCCAGGCTGAGGAAGGGTGTTGACATAGGAGGTTTTGTAACATCAAGGGCTAAAGTGAATGTCATCAAGGGAAATCAGCATTCTACAATAGTGGAAATTTCAATTCACGAAGGAAAGAACCGCCAGGTGCGCAAGATGTTTGCGGCTGTAGGAAACCCGGTGCAGGAACTGGAGCGCACCGCTATAGGAGAAATCAGACTGGGGCACCTTAAGCCAGGCCATTACCGCAAGCTGACAAGAGAGGAAATCCAGTATCTGCGAAGTGTATAATGAAGCGTGACGGCCTGCATGCCCACCGCAGCAGCTGCCACGGCATATAGACTGAAAAAAGAGCCCTGCATAACGCCGGACTCTTTTTTCATAAAAGATGTATTAGTAATTATCGTGTTTTCCTTTTAAATAATGTCCGCGCAAAGCCGGGAAATTATTTTCTCTTGCATTCCTTAGGAGTTACGCAAGTTCCGGTAGCTTTGCAAACTACGATTGGTTCTTCAAGGAAATCTGCTGCGGAAGCGCTGATGTCAGGTCTTGCCTGAACAACCTTTCTTGCTTCGAATTTCATCTTTCTTGAAGTGTTGCCGATCTTGGTGATTTCGCCGTAAGCTTCGATGTAGTCGCCTGCATATGTAGGAGCTAAGAATTCTACGTCATCATATGCGCAGAAAAGACCTTCGTCTCCGTCAAGCTTGATAAGTAATTCTGTAGCAACATCGCCGAATAAGTGAACCATATGAGCTCCGTCTACAAGGTTTCCGCCGTAGTGAGCATCTTTAGCTGACATTCTGACTCTTATAGTTGAAGTGATTTTTTCTTCCATTGTTCCATTCTCCTTTTCACATCGAAAATTTAAGTTTTGGTTAAGTTAAAATAACTTTGTAATTATGCAAATATATATTGCAAATTCTGTGCCAATGGTTTATTATTGAAAATAGACAAAAAGTGAACCGATTTGTGTTCACCCCTAAGAAAGGAGCGAACCGATAATGTCAAATAATTACGGACTCGAAAGGGTCCTTGAGCCTAAATATGTTCTTCCTACTTCCGCCTGGAAGCTGGACAACAGCAGAAATATATATCCCAACGAAATGCTCCTGTCCATAAAGCGCATTCACCTGGAAGGAACAAGCTTCAAGCAGATATGCACCGAAGTAAATTACAACGAAGAAAAAATCAAACAGACTATTATAGATATAGTCATCAGAAGGGGCAAGCTGCACAATCCGGTAACCGACACCGGCGGTCTGATTTTCGGCCAGGTGGAGAAAATCGGAGAGTCTTTTGAAAGTCAAGGCGGCGTTAAAGCCGGAGACGAGATAATATGCAATGCCTCTCTGGCATCCGTACCCATATATATTGAAAAAATTACGGCAATAGATTACGCCTTTAATCAGATTGAGGTGGAGGGATATGCTGTGGTTCACGACAGGATTCCCCTGGTAAAAGTAAAGCCGGGAATTCCTTTGAATCTCCTCCTTTTCACCCTGGACGAATCGGGGACTCTTTTCAGCCTCAATAAGCTGGCGGAAGGAAAGGTAAAGTGCCTCATTGTAGGAAACAACATGATTACCAATCTGATTTTCGGATATGTGCTCCGCAGAAAGCTGGGTCCGGAAGGAGAGATAACCTGCCTTCTTGACAGAAAAACAGGCATTCAGATTACCGGGGGAGGCATTGACAGGCTGGTAAGCCTTGTGTTCAATCAGATTCATTATCTGGACATCCTGAAACCTGTCGAGTGCCTTGAAAAGCTTAACGCAGAGTCGCTCTTCGACCTTTCGGTAAACTGTGCGGAAATTCCGGGAGCTGAAACTGTAAATATTCTGGCAACAAGACCCGGCGGCACTGTTCTCTTCGCAAATCTGATAAACAACCTGAACATAGCTCTTTATATAACCGAATCCATCTCCAAGACACTGGAAGTTCACGGGGCCCAGGGGTATATTGAAGGCTATGACGATTTCGATGTACAGATTGTAAGCGAAATTGCCGCATACTTTGAAAATGCTTCGTTCGTAAAGATTGAAACCGATGAACCGGAAGAATACATAAACCCTTACAACCGTTCACTGATTGAAAAGACAAAGACTGAGGATTTTGTGTTCAACAGCAAGGCCATGAAAAACGTCCTTGATGAAATACTTAAAGTATCCAGGTACGACTGCAATGTGATTATTTTCGGTGACACCGGTGTCGGAAAGGAAAAGGTGGCAAACCTTATCCAGAAAAACAGCGACCGCAAAATGCAGCCTTTTGTGAAAATCAACTGCGGGGCCATATCCCCCAGCCTCATCGAATCGGAATTCTTCGGCTACGAGAAAGGAGCGTTTACCGGGGCTAACGCTTCAGGCAAAAAAGGCTATTTTGAGCTTGCCAACAATGGGGTAATGTTCCTGGATGAAATAGGTGAGCTTCCCCTTGACATGCAGGCGAAGCTCCTCAGAGTAATCCAGGATGGAGAGTTTTACAGAGTGGGAGGGACCACACCTGTAAAAACCAATGTGCGTATAATTTCTGCCACCAACCGGGATCTGGAGAAGCTTGTGGAGGAAGGCAAATTCAGGCGGGACCTTTATTACAGGCTTAACGTTGTTCCTATCAGAATTCCGCGGCTCGGTGACAGACCTGAGGACATTCCTGTTCTTGTTAATCATTTTCTCGGCAAGTACGGGGAAAAATTCGGCACGAGCAGAAAGATTTCTGAGAGCGCTATGGACTATCTGAAAAAACTCCCTTGGCCGGGCAACATAAGGGAACTTGAAAACTCCGTGCAGAGGCTGATAATATCCTCAAAAGGTGAGGATATCACTCTGATGGATGTTATGAGGGAGACTCACGGAGAAATCTTCGGTGGGCCTTTCATGGGAACAGATGAGGATGAAGAGACGGGACAGGAAATGGATCGGGAAATTGACCTTCAGACTGCTGTGGACGAATATGAAAAAGGTCTCATAAAGCATGCATGCGAAAAGTACGGATCCACCAGAAAAGCGGCAAAAGCCATTGGGATAAGTCAGACACAGCTTGTGAGAAAGAAAAAGAAATACGGAATTTAAGAACCATAAAAATAGTGAACCGATTCAGGTTCGCTATTTTTGATAATGAAAATAAAACGGTTCAATTTTTGCAGGGCCTTCTGGCTGCAGATTGAGGAGAGCTCCTTTAAAATGTGGATAAATGCACGATGTCAAAGGCATAACCTTTTTGTCGATGCTTGGCATAAAAATTGCTATATATTATCACGGTTGATTTTCTATTAAAATAATTTACACATATATAAAGGAGACAAGAAGCATGGAGTACAAAAAAGGAGATATTTACGGAACACATCGAGTAATTGAGCCCAAGGGCGTATTGCCTCAGCCGGCAGACATTATCGATAACACTATGGAGATTTACGATAATGAAGTACTTATCGACGTGCATACGTTAAATATAGACTCTGCATCTTTCACTGAAATTGAAAAAAGAGCAGGCGGAGATGTAGAAGAAATCAAAAAGATCATTATGAACATCGTTGAGACAACCGGAAAGCACAAGAATCCTTGGACCGGATCCGGCGGAATGCTTATCGGCAAGGTTAAGGAGATCGGGCCTAACTTCAAAGGTGACCTCAGGGTAGGAGATAAAATCGCCACACTGGTATCCCTTTCACTGACCCCGCTGAAGATTGAAGAGATCAAAGAAATCAGACCTGAAATCGACCAGGTTGATGTTAAGGGCCAGGCTATTTTATTCCAGTCAGGCTTATACGCTATCCTCCCTAAGGATATGCCTAAGGAACTGGCGCTGTCAGTTCTTGACGTAGCAGGAGCTCCTGCACAGACTGCAAAGATCTGCAAGCCGGGAGATACGGTAGTTGTAATGGGCGGCGGCGGAAAGTCCGGCATTCTCTGCTGCTGGCAGGCCAAAAAGCAGGTTGGCATCAACGGCAAGGTTATCTGCGTAGACGGATTTAAGAAGTCTATTAACAGAGCAATGTCCGTAAAGTGCGCTGATGAATACATAGTAGTCAATGCTACTGATGCTGTAGCTATGTACAATGAAATCATGGAAGCTACAGAGGGAGAACTTGCGGATGTTGTAATCAATGTTGTTAACATACCGAATACGGAGATGGCATCTATTATGGCCTGCAAAGACGGAGGACTTGTATACTTCTTCTCAATGGCTACAAGCTTCACTAAGGCTGCTCTCGGTGCTGAAGGTGTGGGCAAGGATGTGACTATGCTTATCGGCAACGGATATACAAAGGGACACGCTAATGTTGCACTGCAGGTTCTCAGAGATGATGAAAGAATAATGAAACTCTTCGCAGAACTTTATGCATAATAAAATATAATGTATGTAATTTTATATAAAAACTATGCACAAAAGTGATTTTGCCTATGGCAAAAAAAATAGTTTTGATATATAATTAACATAGTAAGCTATGCCGATATCGCTTTTTAAAGGCGTTTCGGTATTAAAAGCAATAATTATTTTTCTAGGAGGAAATTAAAATGAAAAAAGGAGACCCTTATGGTACACACAGAGTAATCTCCCCAAAGGGAGTATTACCACAGCCAGCAGACGTTATTGACAACACTATGGAAATCTATGATAACGAAGTACTTATCAACGTTAAGACTTTAAACGTTGACTCCGCTTCTTTCACAGAAATCGTAAGAAGATCATGCGACGGCAAGAAGCCTGCAGACATCGAAAACTCACCTGAAGATCAGGAAAAAGTTAAGAAGACTATGCTTGACATCGTTGCTAAAGCAGGAAAGCACAAGAATCCTTGGACTGGTTCCGGCGGAATGCTCATCGGTACAGTTGAAGAAATCGGACCTGCTTATGTAGGCGACTTAAAGGTTGGCGACAAGATCGCAACATTAGTATCACTTTCACTTACACCGTTAGTAATTGATGAAATCCTTGAAATGAGACCTGCTATCGACCAGGTTGACATTAAGGGACATGCAATCTTATTCCAGAGCGGTATCTATGCAAAACTTCCTGAAGACATGGAAGAAGGTCTTGCATTATCAGCATTAGACGTTGCAGGTGCTCCTGCTCAGACTGCTAAGCTGGTTCAGTCAGGCGACAAGGTTCTTATTATCGGCGGCGGCGGAAAGTCCGGACTTCTCTGCTTATATGAAGCAAAGAAGAGAGCTGGCGTTACTGGCCTCGTAGTATGCGCTGCAGGTTCACAGAAATCAGAAGACAGAGCTAGAAATCTTGACCTTGCTGATGAATACTTCCACATGGATGCTACAGATGCAGTTGGAATGTACAACAAGGCTATGGAATTAACTAACGGCGAATTATTCGACGTTGTTATTAACTGCGTAAACATTGAAAATACTGAAATGGCTTCAATCCTTGCCTGCAAGGACGACGGCGTAGTATACTTCTTCTCAATGGCTACAAGCTTCACTAAGGCTGCTCTTGGTGCAGAAGGCGTTGGCAAGGACGTTAACATGATCATTGGTAACGGATACACTAAGGGTCATGCAGCAATCACTCTTCAGTGCTTAAGAGAGCATGAAGGCCTTAGAAAGCTCTTCAAGGAAATGTATGCTTAATCGTTTCTTCAATTATAAGTACGGCGTTGCCGCAGCGTAGGAACGATTGCGATCTGCTTTTCGCAAATCTGAATTACGTTTCTTCAATTATAAAAAGTATTAAAAGGAGAATATAATGGCTATTAGAAATTGGAAAGACATTCCTTTATTCAAGGATGTAACCGACGAACAGTGGAACGACTGGCATTGGCAGGTTAACAACAGACTTTCCACAGTAGAGGAAATCGCACAGGTTGTTAATCTTACAGAACAGGAAAAGAAAGATATCGAAAAGGTTATGGGCGGCTTCAGAGTAGGCATTACACCTTACTATGCTTCCCTTATGGATCCTGACGATCCTAGAGATCCGGTTAGAATGCAGGCAGTTCCTACACTGGCTGAAATGCACAGATCAGAAGCTGATGACCTTGACCCTCTTCACGAAGATGCAGACTCCCCTGCTCCTGGATTAACTCACAGATATCCGGACAGAGTTCTCTTCTTAATCACTGACCAGTGCTCAATGTACTGCAGACACTGCACAAGAAGAAGACTTGCAGGCGAAACTGACGGCGCAAGATCAAAGGAAGATATCGATGCTTGTATCGAATACATCAGAAAGACACCTCAGGTTAGAGACGTACTTCTTTCCGGCGGTGACGCTCTCCTCGTTGAAGATGAAACTCTTGAATACATCATCAGCGAACTGAGAAAGATCGACCATGTTGAAATCGTAAGAATCGGTACAAGAACACCGGTTGTAATGCCTATGAGAATTACTGACAAGCTTTGCGACATGCTGAAGAAGTATCATCCAATCTGGTTAAATACTCACTTCAATCATCCGAAGGAAATGACTCCGGACGCTATGGAAGCACTGAGAAAGCTTGCTGACGCAGGTATTCCTCTTGGAAACCAGTCAGTACTGTTAAGAGGCGTTAACGACTGTAAGCACGTAATGAGAGAGTTAGTACAGGTTCTCTGCAAGAACAGAGTAAGACCTTACTACATCTACATCTGCGACCTGTCAATGGGTATTGAGCACTTCAGAACTCCGGTATCAAAGGGTATCGAAATTATCGAAGGCTTAAGAGGACATACTTCAGGATATGCTGTTCCTACATTCGTAGTTGATGCTCCTGGCGGCGGCGGAAAGACTCCTGTAATGCCTCAGTATGTAATTTCCCAGACTCCTCACAAGGTAATCCTGAGAAACTACGAAGGTATTATTACTACATACACAGAGCCAAGCCTGCCTGAGCTTCCTTGCCACTGCGACTACTGCACAGGCAAGAAGACCTACAAGTATGAAGGTGTTTCCGCTCTGGGCGAAGGTCCTGAAATCAAGACCATCGAACCTGCACATCTTGCAAGACACGAAAGAAACAAGCACTAATAGCTGCTTAACATTTCGCAAAACAAAAACTTTGCCTATAGGGAGGCGGCTGCGTCTCCCTATAGGTGTGATTAAAGGATAATAAAATATGGGGCTGCTATACGACTTATCAACTAAATACAAGACCCTTTCCATAGTAGGCATGGCCAAGAATGCCGGCAAGACCACAGCTTTGAACTACCTTATTGAGGAAGCAATGGATGACGGCATAAAGCTTGGCGTAACATCAACGGGAAGAGACGGAGAGAGCCAGGATTTAGTTACAGGTACTGAAAAGCCGAGAATTTATCTGGATCAGGATACGATAGTAACCGTGCCTACACAGCTTTACGATCTGGCTGATGCAGGACTTGAAATTTTAAAGAAAACCAGGTTTTCCACTCCCCTGGGAGATCTTCTCATATGCAGAGTGGCAGACAGCGGCTATGTTCAGGTGGCAGGAACCGTAGCGTCTATGGACACAAAGCGTGTCTGCAGTGAAATGTTCGGTTACGGATGCCAGCTGATTTTAATCGACGGAGCCATTGACAGAAAATCCATTGCATCACCTGAAACTTCAGATGCAATAATACTTTCCACAGGAGCGGTGCTTTCCAGAAGCATGCGCAAGGTGGTTGAAGAAACGGCTCACATAGTAAACCTTTACTCCATTCCCGAACTCGAGGAAGGGACGGCAAGGGACCTTATAGAAGAAAACAACTTTGATGACAGAATTATGACTGTGGACAGAGACGGCAAAGTGGAAAAACTTGACCTGGCCACGGGTCTTGGTGCATCAAGATATATAGATGATAAAATAGACGAAAATACAGAGTATGTTTACATACCCGGTGCTTTCACAAACAGTGTGATTGCGGATATAAACCCGAAGAAACTTAAAAAGGTCAGATTTGTTCTTAAGAATCCGACGAAAATTTTTCTCAGTGCAATGGACTGGGGTCTCTGGAGAAAGAGAGGCTTCAGGGTCAATGTGCTTAAAAACATTGAGATTGCAGCAATTACTGTTAACCCGTGGGCACCGAGCGGTTACACTTTTGACAGCGGTGAGCTGGTCAAAGCCATGCAGGAGGCTCTGCCGGATATTCCGGTTATAGATGTGAGAGTGTAGCTTTGGAGGTGCTTAGAAATGAGAATGGGAACAAACCGCAGACTGGCCAACGTTAAGACAAGACATGAGACCGGTCTGGATTACATAATGCAGAGCATGAATCTGAACACGCCTTTTGGCAAGAAACAGCTGAAGGAGCTGAAGCCTTTCTTCCCTGGAGAGGAAGAGGAGCTCAAGAAAGAGCTTGACAGGGTGGAAAGCATGGTGAGCTTTGTCAATGGAAACAGCAGAACCGTAGAGCAAATTCAGGAGCTGTTCATGGAAGTGAAGGATGTTTCCTACACCATCGCCCGCTCCGAGAATCAGACTCTGGCAGTAGTGGAGATATATGAAGTCAAGAGCCTGCTTCTGGCAATGAGAAAGCTGCTTTCCATTACCGTAAAGGACGGAAAAAATCTGGTGCCTGAGGACTACATTCTGGAGGATACAACAGAGCTTCTGGATGTTCTGGATCCCGGCAAAGACAGGATAAACACCTTTTACATATACGACGAGTTTTCGGATAAGCTTAAAGAGCTGCGGGCCGAGAAACGTCAATGTGAAATTGCAATCCGAAAAGAGCAGAAGGCAAAGAGAGAAGAGCTCAAAGAGAAGTATGGCATAATGCTTACTCCCAAGTTTGACATATCCGTATCCAAATCAAGCCCGGACCTGGAAAAAATCAGCGGAATTCCCGAGCTTGAAGCGGCGGATCAGGATTATCTTTCCGTGACATTTCAGCTTAAGCCTACAGAAACGGTGTATGAATATACAAAAAGGATGGAGAACCTCAATGGCGAGCTTGAGGAGGAAGAGGAAAGAGTAAGGAAACACCTTTCTTTGGAAATCTCAAAATATGCAGATGTTCTTACGGCCAACTGCGAAAAGATGGGAGCTCTTGACCTTGCCATGGCAAAGGCCATTTACGCTATCAGCCATGACTGCGTAAGACCGGAGATTGCCGATGAACATGTAGTTGAAATAGAGGACGGCAGAAACCTTCAGGTTGAAGATATATTGAAATCAAAGGGCAAGAAATACTGCCCTGTATCCATCTCACTTAAGGACGGAGTTACCTGCATAACGGGAGCAAATATGGGCGGCAAGACCATTTCCCTTAAGCTGTCGGGGCAGGTGCCCATTCTGACTCAGTACGGCTTCTTTGTACCGGCAAAGAAGGCAAGAGTGGGACTATCAAACTACATCCAGATGCTCATCGGAGACAGCCAGTCCGTGGAGAGGGGACTTTCAAGCTTCGGCAGCGAAATGGAAGAACTGAAGGAAATTCTCGACCACGGAGTTGACAGATCTATTATACTTATTGACGAGATAGCAAGCGGCACAAACCCGGTTGAGGGTCTTGCCCTTACCAGGAGCCTTGTGGATTATCTCATTAAAAAACCGTATATTTCCCTCATTACTACGCATTTTGAAACTGTAACTGAGACGGAAGGCGTTGTCAATATGCAGGTAAAAGGCCTTGCAGATGCTGACTTTAACCTTCTCAACAGAGAGATTCAATATGCCAACAGACGTGAGCGGATAAATATAATTTCGAAATACATGGACTACAGGCTGTGCAGAGTAGAAAAACAAGGTGAAGTACCTAAGGATGCTCTTAATATTGCGAAGATGCTGGGTATCAGCTCGGAGATAATTGAAGGAGCGAAAAAATATATTAAGTAAGGAGAAAAAGGATGAAAAGCAAATTAAATCTTGACCCTAAGGTTGTCGACAGTGCTCGTGCTCATGCTGCCAATATCGCTCATGACATGCAGGAATTCATTGAAAGACATACTACAGTGTCCACTGAAAGAACAATCTTAAGACTCTTAGGGGTTGACGGCGTAGATGACGTTGACAACCCGCTTCCAAACGTTGTAGTTGATCAGATCAAAGAAGCAGGCGGACTTCCGACAGGTGCTGCTTACTGGATGGGTAATGCAATGGTACAGACCGGCAAGAACCCTCAGGAAATCGCAGAGGATGTTGCAGCAGGTAAGATTGAAATCACAAAGCTTCCTACATGCAGCCAGAAAGAGGCTGAAGAAGCCATCATGCCGATTGTTCATGCCACATTAAAGAAGATTAAGGCACAGACTGCAAAGAGAGAAGAATACCTTGCAACTCTCGGCGAAGGAAAAGAGCCTTACCTCTATGTAATCGTTGCAACAGGCAACATCTATGAAGACGTAATTCAGGCACAGGCTGCAGCTCGTCAGGGCGCAGACATCATCGCAGTTATCAGAACAACTGCACAGTCACTTCTTGACTATGTTCCTTACGGACCTACAACTGAAGGCTTCGGCGGTACATACGCAACTCAGGAAAACTTCAGAATCATGAGAAAAGCTCTTGATGAAGTTGGAGAAGAAGTTGGCAGATATATCAGATTATGTAACTATTCATCCGGCATGTGCATGCCAGAAATCGCTGCAATGGGAGCTCTTGAAAGACTTGACGTTATGTTAAACGACGCAATCTACGGAATCCTGTTCAGAGACATCAACATGCAGAGAACACTGGTAGACCAGTATATGTCCAGAGTAATCATCGGTTACTGCGGAATCATCTTCAACTCCGGTGAAGATAACTACCTTACTACAGATGATGCTTATGAAGCAGCTCATACCGTAACAGCTTCCCAGTTCATCAACGAACAGTTCGCAGTACTTGCAAACATTAAGGAAGAGCAGATGGGTCTGGGCCATGCATTCGAAATGGATCCTTCAATGGAAGACGGATTCTTATATGAATTGTCACAGGCCATCATGGCAAGAGAAATCTTCCCTAAGGCAAGATTAAAATACATGCCTCCTACAAAGTTCATGACAGGAAACATTTTCCGCGGTCACATTCAGGATGCATTGTTCAACCTGGTATCAGTATGGTCAGGTCAGTCCATCCAGTTATTAGGTATGCTGACAGAAGCTATCCATACTCCGCATATGCAGGACAGATATCTTTCAATTGAAAATGCTCAGTACATTTTCAACAATGCAAGACATATCGGAGATGAAGTTGAATTCAAGAAAGACGGTATCATCCAGAAGAGAGCACAGCTTGTTCTCAGCAAAGCTGATGCACTGCTTGCTGATATCGAAAAGGAAGGTCTGTTCTCCACTATCGAACAGGGTAAGTTCGGCGGAGTAAAGAGACCTAAAGACGGCGGACACGGTCTTGAAGGCGTTTGCACAAAAGGCGACAACTACTTCAATCCATTTATCCCAATGATGCTCGGAGGTGAAGAATAATGACAGAATGCACAACAGCAACCACAAAGGTAGATTTAACCAAGGTTAAACCTTACGGCGACACCATGAACGATGGTAAAGTCGAAATGGCTTTCACTCTTCCTGTACCTTACGGTGAAGAAGCTGAAGAAACTGCTAAGCAGTTAGTTAAGAAGATGGGTTTTGACGAACCAAACGTTACATATTATCATGAACTTTGCCCGGGCTACACATTCTTCGTAGTATACGGATCATGCCAGCAGACTATTGACTACACTTCAATCGTAGTTCCTAAGGTTGAAGGCGAGGTTATGGACAGAGTTGAATGCGGCGAATGGATCGGCGAAAATGTAGGCAGAGACATTGTTGTAGTAGGTGCTTCAATTGAATCCGATGCTCATACAGTAGGTATCGATGCTATTATCCAGATGAAGGGCTTCCACGGTCACTTCGGTCTTGAAAGATTCAAGAATGTTGTAGCTTACAACATGGGATCACAAGTTCCTTGCGAGGAGCTTATCGCAAAAGCTAAGGAAGTCAATGCTGATGCTATCTTAGTATCACAGACTGTAACCCAAAAGGATATCCACATCATGAACCTTACCAAGATGGCAGAACTTCTTGAAGCAGAAGGCCTTCGTGACAAGATCATCCTTACCTGCGGCGGTCCTAGAATTTCCCACGAGCTCGCTCAGGAATTAGGATATGATGCAGGCTTCGGTCCTGGAAAGTATGCAGAACATGTTATGTCTTACATCATGCAGGAAGTTGTAAAGAGAGGATGGCAGAAAAAGCCTAATATTGCTGACCGTTAGGCAAAAAAAGTCAAAAAACAATCAGTCATCTTGACACAAGTCCTAAAAAGGATTAGATTAATAGTGATTGATGTATTAAAGTAATAGAAAGGTGAAGAGACATGATTAACAAAATTATG
>SAMEA3663072__coassemble_964_pt1 | contig 12763 bp, 11 predicted proteins | sample SAMEA3663072__metabat2_low_PE_011 | metagenome-assembled genome bin SAMEA3663072 (sample SAMEA3663072) | pig gut metagenome | biome: pig gut; feature: pig-associated habitat; material: faeces | place: France | collected 2012 | reverse complement strand
GACTACCTACAGAGTCCTTCTTGATGACCTTACCACATGGCAGGAATGCACACCGGCAGGTAACTTTATTAAAGCTACCGTTCAGGTATATGAGGTTAAATATACTCAGGCAGCAGGTGATCCGGACGGATTTACACTGAATTGGGATGGCTTTGCTCTTGGCTCAAATGTGGATCAGACCACTAATACCGCAACCGCAATCATAACAAAACAGGCAAACCCTGTTTCAAACGAAGTAATTGATGTGGGAGCAGGTTATGAATACACCGATGAAGGTGAGTCTATAACTTTCACAACTATTCCGATTACATCACCGATATACTTCGCATGGACAGACGGAGTAAAAGCAGATGCCTACTATAAAGGCGGCGTATGCTACGCAACAATTTCTATGCCTCAATCGGCGGTGGATTATCTGTATAAGGATATAGTGCCGACCCTCTGCTTTAAGTATGTGGACGGAGACGGAAAGGATGCAGAGCTCCGCCTTGACTGGTACTCAAAGCTTTCTCCGGAAAATCCGCAGGTTAAATTCTCAGTAGTACAGGGCCTTCCTGAAGGCTGCAAGGTGACAGCGACAAGAAAGGATTCCCTTGATACAGGAGGAGAGGCCACATACCTTATCGAAATTGTAACAAATCAGACGGAGGATAAGCCTCTTACTCTGACCTTTGCAGACGGCTACAGCATGGATGTGTATTGTGCGACTGCTGCCTCCGGTAACGGTGTAGGAGTTATCGACCTGCACAATGTATATAAGACCACCAGATACACCACATCAGAGCTTGTTGATATCATAACAACAGGAACTGACGGAAAAGCAGAGTCAAAGCTGCTGCCTCTTGGTGATTACATTGTCCGTGAATTATCATCTGATGATAACTACTTAAATGGCAGCAATGCTCAGCTTGTAGAGCTTAAGTACAAAAACCAGTTCACACCTCTTGTATGGTCAGATAAGAAGTTTGACAACAAATACTTTGAAGTGCAGCTTGACTTGTCAAAGGTATTTGAAACTGCCTTTAAGTCAGAAGATTATCAGCCGCCGAAGGAAGGGCAGACTGTAAAGTTCGGCCTTTATGCCGCAGAAGATATTACCGCAACAGCTGCCGGAAAGCATAAGGTTACAAAGAAAACCATAAAGGCTGATACTCTGGTAGATGTAATCACAGTGGATTATCACGACGGCGGAAGTATTCTTGTTAATGCAAAGCTTCCGGAAGGAAAATATTATCTCAAGGAGCTTGAGGCACCGGCTGATTACCTTATGAGCAACATAAGATACAACTTCGCCGTAAGGGAAGATGATGCTGACTATTCAGCTGAAGCTGTTTTCGACTTTACATCAAATGACGGTATTTACGGCAAGTTTGTTCTTGAGGAAAAGAACCATGTAGAAACTACTGTCACTATCGAGTCACGTTCCCCTATGCCGTCAATCACCATTGATGAAGCTGTATATCCTCTGGATGCTGACTTTGAAAGCGCAGACGGAAACCTTAAGATTAAAGCATTATCCGACTTCACAACAGTGACAGTGGACACCTTCAAGGATGCACCTTTAAATATGACTCTTCCAAATGGAAAGAGCATGGGTGTAAAGCTTGGCGAAACAGGAAACACCTTCGACTATACAGTGGACGGTGTAACAAAGACCTTTACCCCTACAGTAACCTATACAGGCTACTATGCAGGCTATGAGGAGCTGTGGACACCGATAAAAGGAGAAGACCTTACTACCTACACTCCTGAGTTTACTCTTACAGGTGCAGGAACAGATAAGACATCTGTAATCCTTAAGGCGGCAATCACCCATGAGCCGTCAGAGGGCCTGACCCCTGCAGGCAACCAGATATTCAAACACAGCGCAGTTATCACCGTAAAAGGTATAGAAGGGGAAAAAACCTTAAAGCCAAAGGAAACTCTGATATTTAACCTAGCATCAGGTGCCGTCATCAAGGCATCAATGGATAAATACGGAGCAGTCAGAGCAAGTATTGAAAACACACTTCCAAGTCTCTTTACAGATGAGGCAAACTCAGAAGTGACCACAACCGGTGCATTTGTTCCAGCAGAAACCTTTGAGTTCTCAAAGAATGTTACTCTGGGAAGACAGGACACATCTGCAGATAAGATGATGATAAAGATAAATTCAGATAACAGAGATGGATTCGCCGTTGAAAACGACCACAAGCCGGAGATTGAATTTATCAAGGTTGACAAGGCTGACCACAACAAGAAACTTTCCGGAGCAGTCTTTGAAATCTACTCTGCAAAGCCTTCCGGAGAATGGACATACGAACCGGGTGAAAAGCTGGGTCAGTTCACTACAGGTCCGGACGGCAAATTCACAGCAAGTCTTGATTACGGCACATACTTCTGGCGTGAGATAAGTGCTCCGTCTGGTTACAAGCCGGCTGATTATGACTACCACAAGTTCAGAGTAATCAAGGGTCTGCCGCAGAATCAGTTTGTGATTGAAAACGAAGCTGTTCCTGATACTCCGGGTGGCGGCGGTAAGAAATATCTTCTGGAAATTACAAAAATCTCTGCAGAAACAGGAGACGGACTTGCGGGAGCCCACTTTGAAATCAGGTCGGCAGAAGCGTCTGAAGACGGCACAGCAATTGTCCCCGGCAATAAGATTTCTGACGAAAACGTTATAACCGGTGATTATGGCAAAGTTACAGTTTCTCTGGACAATCCGGGCACGTATTTTTATCGGGAGGTAAAGTCGCCGGAAGGATACAAGATTGACAGCACGGTCTACAGCATTGAAATAAAGGATGCATATACAGTTGAAAAGGTGATATCGGTCAATGAAAAGGAGCCGGAGGTGCCGGAACCGTTGGAACCGCCGGAAAGAGAAAAGGAAAAAACACCGGAAAAACCGCAGAAACCAAATATCGTGAAAGATATTCCTAAAACAGGAGATAAGTCTCTGATTACAATATGGATAATGCTTATAGTAATATCGCTGCTTGGAATATTGTCGGCAGCCAAAAGAAAGGAAGATGAAAATGAAAACTTATAGAGAATTTCTGGACTACGTGGAAGACAATATAATCAGTTGTCTGCCGGCCGAATATGCCGGCGGCACTGTCAAGATATTCAAGGTGGCCAAAGACAACGACATGGTACTGGACGGCATGGCCGTATACAAAGGAGAACGGAGTTCATCTCCTACTGTTTACCTTGGGCAGTATTATCCCAAAATTATAAACGGAGAGGACGAGGAAAAGGTATTAAATGAAATAGCGTCAGACTACATGGCCGCTGTGAAGTATTATGCTCATCTGATAGAATTCGACCCGTCAGACTGGAACTTTGTGCGCGGCAAAATAGGATATTACCTTGTCAATATGAAACTAAATGAAGAAAGGATAAGAAACAGGGTATTTAAACCAATAGGGGAGCTGGCAAAGGTATATATGATAATTTCTGACTTTGATAAAAGCGGATATAATTATATGCTCATTCCGGAAAAACTTTTTGAGGAATGGGACATTTCAAGAGAAGAACTCGATGAAGCAGCGGACAGCAATATGGCAGTCCGATTCCCGCCGGCTCTTCTTTCCATGAATAAAAGAATGAAAGAAGAAAGGACAGGCTGTCCTGCGCCTAATCTTCTGAGAAAAGGCAGAGATCCGGGTAATGAGCTTGTATATGTGCTGACCAACGGAAGAAGACTTCACGGAGCATCCTCTGTGGTTTATCCCGGCATTCTTGAGAGAATCAGGAATGTGCTTAAAAAAGATTTCTACATAGTGCCATTTTCTACGGAGGAAATGGTTATAATACCTAAAAAGAGCGATGTAAGAAGAAGCTTCATTGAGGATCTTCTCAGAGAAATAAATGCTAAGAGAGGAAAGGATTTTTTCCTGTCAAATACCATTTATGAATATACAGCCCACAACGGAGAGATGACCTGCACCTCACAGCAGAATTAGAGCAGACTGAAGAGGCCGGGCTGGCAGCCCGGCCATTTTTATGTTTACAAGGACAGTCCAGCGTGATATAATTAACAAAGTTTTTATTACGCAGTAAGTATCATTCAGGATATTTACGGAAGGATAAGAGGACAAAGCAATGAGTATAGTAGTTGGAATCGATATAGGCGGAAGCACCACTAAAATCGCAGGTTTCAGGGGTGAGGAAATGCTTGTACCGGTTCAGATATCAGCAAGCAACGCTATTGCTTCACTTTTCGGAGCATTTGGAAAATTCCTTTATGATAACAAGCTTGAGTTAAAGGATATACAGCAGGTTAATCTTACGGGCGTCGGAAGCAGTGAGGTTGAGCAGGCTATTTATGGACTTCCCACATATAAGGTAGATGAATTTACAGCTAACGGTGTAGGTGGGGGATATTTTGCAGGAGATAAAAAGGAATTTATGGTGGTAAGCATGGGTACCGGAACATCTTTTGTAGGTGTAAAGGATGGTGTACCCGTTCACCTGGGCGGCATAGGCATAGGGGGAGGCACCATCATCGGACTTTCCAAGCTCATGCTGAACACCAACGACATAGACAAGATCCAGGAGCTGGCCACAGGAGGAAAGGTTGGGAATATTGATTTACGCGTAGGAGATATTTCCAAGAACCCGCTGCCGGGACTTAATCTGGAAGTTACGGCCTCTAACTTCGGCAAGGCGTCATCACGTGCCACCTGCGAGGATAAGGCGGCCGGGATAGTACATATGGTTATTGAATCCATCTGCCAGACTGCAGCTCTTATCTCCCAGGGCACGGATATGAAAGATTTCATACTTATCGGCGCTCTTACAAACTTCCCTGAGTGCGAGCAGGTATGCAGAATGATTAAAACAATGTTTCCTGACCTTAATTTCTATGTTCCTGAGGCGGGAGAGTATGGCACGGCAATAGGAACGGCTTTGGCGGATAAATGCTGTCTGACACCGGTGGGATAATATCTGTATAGTATAATTATTTTCCCGGGAGGAAGTGCAGCCATTGAAGATAGTCCGGTGCAGTAAAGCAAACCTTATTCCTGCAGTTTTTTGCACAATTACAGTTGTCTGCCTGGCAGTGAGTATTGTCCTATGGTTCAAACCGCTTTACTATGGGGACATGAGGCTGCTTGAAATATCGGGCCGATCGGGATACAGCCAGGAAATCTGCCGCCGCAATTATGATGCACTGATAGACTATAATACTATAGGAGGCTCCCATGACCTGGAGTTTGCTGACATGAATATGTCCGGCCAGGGAAGAATTCATTTTGAAGAAGTCAGGCAGATCTTCCTGCCTGTTCAAGCTATAGGAATTACAGGTACTGCAGTTCTGGCTGTAATATATTTCAGCAGTAATAAAAAGAGATGGATGCATAGGGGAGCTCTGCTGTCTGCGGCAATTGCCCTCATGGCTATTATTGCAATAACTGCCGACGGCAGCGGCAAATGGGCCTTTGAGGCCATGCATAGGGTTTTGTTTGATAATGATTACTGGATTTTCAGCCCGAGAACGGATCCGGTCATAAAGATACTTCCATATGAGTTTTTCATACATTGCGGAGTTATGATTATCGCCCTTACCATAGCCATTTCTGCCGGACTTGAACTACTGTACAGGAGAAGTATAAGAAATGGAAAAACCTAATTTCAGAGCATTGTTTTTCAGATATTATGACAGGAAGATTGCAGACGGAACTATTACATTTTCTCAGATAGGAATAAGCAAAAACGACTTTACACGTCTATGCACTGAGACGGATTTTGTGCCTGAAAGAGAGACTGTAGAAAAAATCTGCAGGTCAATGCAGCTTACAGAAGAAGAAACTGCCGCCATGATGGAGGCGGCAGAGTTATAATCAAGATATAATCTGAACATCTCTAAACATTAAACAGGAAGTTGACCACATCACCGTCCTGCATTACATAGTCCTTACCTTCGGAACGTATAAATCCCTTTTCTTTGGCGGCAGCAAGACTTCCGCCTACCTCCATGAGTTTGTCATAGGCGATGGTCTCAGCACGGATAAAGCCTTTTTCAAAATCCGTATGAATCTTTCCTGCGGCGGCAGGAGCCTTAGTACCTCTCTTTATTGTCCAGGCACGGCATTCGTCTTCGCCGGCAGTCAGGAAAGAAATCAGGTTAAGCAGGGAGTATGAAGCTTTAATGAGTTTGTCAAGGCCGGACTCCTCAATACCCAGCTCTTCAAGGAACATATTTCTCTCTTCGTCATCAAGTTCGGCGACCTCTGCCTCTATCTCAGCACATATAACCACAGCTTCGGCACCCTCGGAAGCCGCAATTTCGCGAACCTGCTTTACATAAGGATTGCTGTCTGAATCAGCCACTTCGTCGTCTGCAACGTTGGCCACATAGATAATAGGTTTGTATGAGAGCAGACCAAGGGTTTTAACGAAAGCGGCTTCTTCATCATCAAGATCCATTGCACGTGCATTTTTCCCTTCACCCAGCCATGCGTAAATCCTGTTGAGAAGATCAAGCTCGGACTGAAGCTGCTTATCGGCTTTTGCCATTTTGGAAGTCTTCTGGATGCGGCGATCAAGAATTTCCATATCGGAGAGCAGAAGCTCCGTGTTTATGGTGTCTATGTCAGCTGCAGGATCTATCCTGCCGTTTACATGTACGATGTTATCGTTTGTAAAGCAGCGCACAACATGAACGATAGCCTCGACCTCCCGGATGTGACCGAGAAATTTGTTGCCCAGGCCTTCTCCCTTTGAAGCACCCTTTACAAGGCCGGCAATGTCGCAGAACTCTATAGTAGCATATATAGTCCTCTTTGAATTATATATTTCGTGCAGCTTTGTAACACGCTCGTCAGGGACGGTTACAATTCCCACATTAGGCTCGATAGTGCAGAAAGGGTAGTTGGCCGCTTCGGCGCCCGCCTTTGTAATCGCGTTAAACAGTGTACTCTTGCCGACGTTGGGCAAACCTACGATACCTAATTTCATTTTATATTATCTCCTTATCATTTTTATCAATTTTTTCATGCCTTTTTTTCAGGACAAAGTAAAGCACCAGTCCTGCTGCAAACAGAACAATGCTGATAACCTGTGCCTGCCTGAGTGGTCCTATCATCAGACTGTCGGTTCTTAACCCTTCTACAAAGAATCTCTCCACTGAATACAGCATCATGTACAGGCATATAATCTGACCGTCGAAGCTGCGGCGGTGGTTGTCGAACCAGAGGAGGAACAGGAAAAGCAGGAAACACCAGATGGACTCATAAAGGAAAGTAGGATGATAACCAACTCCATTGATGATCTGCGCCCATGGAAGGTCGGTAGGGCCTCCGTGAGCCTCTTCATTGAAAAAGTTTCCCCACCTTCCTATGGCCTGAGCCAGAGGAATGACTACGGCTGCAAGGTCAGCGGTAGCAATAAAACTCTGTTTGCAGTGTCTGCAGACAAAATATCCTACCAGAAAACAAAGAATAAGTCCGCCGTGAATGGCAAGTCCGCCGCTTCTCACGTCAAATATTTTTGACCAGTCTCCCGAAAAATCTTCCCAGGAAAAAATCACATAATATGCCCGAGCTCCGATAATTGCTGCCGGAACCATCCAGATTACCAGATCCAGAATAAAGTCCGGTTTTATACCGTGCTTAGGTGCCCTTTTATATGCTATCAGTGCGGCAAGAAGGAATCCGCCGCCTATTAAAAGGCCATACCACATAACGTCAAGTCCGAAGATGGTAAAGGCCACACGATCGGGTGCAATCATCACAAAATCTCCTTTTGATGGTTTCTGCATATTTCTTGATTGTTTAGCAATAAATACAAGCTATATTATACAAAAAAAACTGTTAATTGTCATCAATCTTTGGTATTATTTTTATATGAAATATGAGAAAATAATCAAGGCGGAATTTCTGGAAAGGCCCAACAGATTTGTGGCCATCTGCAATGTATGGGGCGAGGAAGTGTCCGTTCATGTAAAAAATACGGGAAGATGCAGGGAACTTTTACTGCCCGGTGCTTCAGTGTATCTTGAAGATTTTGAGGGACGTATGGGAAAAAGAAAACTCAGATACTCCCTTGTGGGTGTTGAAAAGGAAACACCCAGAGGCCGGCTTATGATTAATATGGATTCCCAGGCACCAAACAAGGCGGCAGCGGAAGCCCTTGAAGGCGGAATCATAAATCTGGAAGGCATGAGAGGAAAGCTGAAAATCAAAGCAGAACAGACCTTCGGAAACTCCCGGTTTGACTTTTATGCAGAAGATCAGTATGGGCAGAAAGCGTTCATTGAGATCAAGGGAGTAACCCTTGAGGAGAACGGAATTGCAAGCTTTCCCGATGCTCCTACCGAAAGGGGAGTAAAACACATAAGAGAGCTTGTCAAAGCAGCTGAAGAAGGTTACAGAGCCTACATAATTTTTGTCATACAGATGTCCGGAATGAAGGAATTCCGGCCAAACGATGAGACCCACAGGGCTTTCGGAGATGCGCTCAGGGAAGCAGATAAAAAGGGGGTTAAAATAATGGCCTACGGATGCGCCGTGGGAGAAGATTTTATGACCGTAAAAGAGCCTGTGCCGGTAAAAATTCTTTGAAACTATCCGAGCAAAAAAATCATCTAACATTATGACGTTAAAAATCAAAGGGGAAGGGGGCACCGAAAAAGTGCAGTCACATAGAGAACAGATTATAGAAGATGTTCTTATAAAAAACTACAGTAAATATTATTGCCTGGCATACGGCTATGTTCATAACGAGGCTGATGCCCTGGATATAGTTCAGGAAGGCGCATATAAGGCTATTTTAAAGGCAGATACCCTTCGAAGTGAAGAGTATGCGGAAACCTGGATCTACAGGATAATGCTGAATGAAATCTTCGGATTTTTCAGAAGCAGGAAGGCTTTCTTCGCCGAAGAATTCTTCGGCGAAACTGATGCAGCATGTAAAGGAGATGTGTGCTGTGCGGAAGAGATGGATCTCAGAGATGCTATGAAAAAACTTTCCATTGAGGAAAGAGAGATTCTAAAGCTCAGATACTTTCAGGGAATGAAGCTGGAAGAAATTTCACGGGACATGGGGATTAACCTCAATACACTGAAGAGCAGACTTTACAGAACCCTTGAGAAACTCAGACTTTCCATGACAATATAGGAGGTTTTATGAAAAAAAACACAGAAAAAATCGAGACTCCTCCTGAATGTCTGCGAAGAGTGAAGGAAGCTATTGAAAGGGCGAAGGAGGACAGGCTTCATGCAAAGCGGTCACGCCGAAAGGCGGCAATCAGAGCGGCAGCAGTATTTTTAATCTGTCTGACAGTAGCAATTCCCAACGTAAGTGCCGAGGCAGCTGAGGCCATGAGTAATCTGCCCATTGTCGGCGGCTTTTTTAGTGTAATAACAGTAAGGGATTATCATTATATAGACGACAGGTACAGTGCAGACGTTCATATTCCCGGTTTGGAATCTGACAGTGAAGCTGCACAATCTGTAAACAGCAAGATAATGGCTATCGCAGAAGAGTGGGTGGAAGAATTCCAGTCGGCAAGAGAAGATGAATGGGTAAGAGCAGAAATCAAGGTGGATTATGAAATACTGTCTACTGCGCCGGAGTATTTTACCTTGAAGCTTATGGCATATCAGTGCTCGGGAAGCGGATATGAGCAGGATTATTATTACACTATAAGAATTTCAGATAAAAAGGAAATGACACTGTCTGATCTTTTTCCTGAGGGAGCCGACTTTATAACGCCTATAAGCGAAAACATCAGGGAGCAGATGCACCGCCGGATGAAAGAGGACCCTGACAAAACTTTCTGGGTGGATCTTCAGGAGGACGATCCCATTAAAGAGTTTGAATTTGAAAAAATAAGTGAAGACCAGCAGTTCTATGTTGACAGGAAAGGACGTATTGTTATCGCTTTCAATGAAGGCGATGTAGCTCCTATGTATATGGGATGTGTTAAATTTACTGTGCCGAAAAAGGTCACAGACAATATAAAATAATAGTATACAGCAAGGAAGGCGAAAAAATGATGGAAAAAAGAGGGGTATTAAAAGCCGCAGCGGTTACAGTGATAATTGCGGCATTCTTTGTATTTGCTACGGCATGCGGAGGCGGTAAAGATTACAGCCTTGACGAGGCCGGGCTTGCAGGAAAACTTCTGTCAGAGGTTAATTTTGACTGCGAGCTTTATCAGGTTCATGAAGAAAAGGTGGCAAACTTTATTGACCTTGAGGGTGCGGAAAAAGAGATAATGTATATGGGAAGCGGTTCTTTTGCCGATTCTTTCGGTATATTCAGGCTTGACAGCAGCGACAGCGCTGAAGGGGCACTGGAGACCGTAAATTCATATCTGGCAGACCTTCAGGATTCCTTTAAGGATTATATTCCCAAAGAGGCTGATAAAATTCAACAGGCCACAGTGCTTCAGAAGGGAAGGTACGTGGTTTTCTGCATAACTTCTGACAGCGAAAAGGCATCCGAAATAATCAGCGACAGCTTTAAAGAAGTAAAAGAAGAAGAAAGCGGCGCCGGCAATGAAGACGGCCAGGAGCCTGAGGAACAGAAGAATCCTGCCATCGAATCCAACGCGGAGTTAAAAGATTTCGGAAATGTGGTTCTCATAGGTGATGCAGCCTACGAACTTTACTCATACAGCGATAAAACGGCGGAAAAATATGCGTCCTATATAAACACTGCGGCAGAAAAACTTGCCGGCAGTGCTGACGTTTACGATGTAATAATTCCCCTGAGCTCCGGAATAACGCTGCCTGACAATTATTACGACAAAATATCATCGTCAAATCAGAAAAAAGCCATGGAAAGCATTGTCAAAAAGCTTTCAAACAACGTAAAGGCCGTCAATATGTACGACAACCTCATGAAGCACAGAAACGAATATATTTATTTCAGGACGGACCACCACTGGACGGCACTGGGAGCATATTACGGATATGAGGAATTCTGCCGTGCCAAGGGCGTTCTTCCCATTACCCTTGACCGCCATGAAACAGTGGAATTCGACGGATTTTTAGGCTCTTTCTATAACGACACAAATAAGAGCAAGGTTCTTGAGAAAAATCCTGACACTATAAAGGCATATTACCCTATAAGTCCGGATACTTCCCTTGTGTATACCACCACAAGCGGAAAAAGCAATTCCTGGGACGTGATTTACGATGTAAGCAATTACCCTGCATATGCCAAATACAGTACTTTTATTGCCGGAGACAATCCTTATACGGTGATTAAAAATGACAACCTGAAGGACGGATCAAGCTGTGTGGTTGTAAAGGAATCCTTTGGTAACGCTTTTGTGCCTTTCCTTGTGGATCATTACGAAAAAATTTACGTGGTGGACTACAGGTACTGGCAGGGGAATGTGGTAAAACTGGCAAAGGAAAAGAAAGTTGACGATGTTATTTTCCTTAACAACCTTTCTATGATAAGAAGCGATTATCTCACGGGCAGGCTCGGACAGGTAATCGAGTAAAAAAATGTGGTATTGTGTCGAAATTTGGTGTATATTATAAGGGGGTATGAGTAAAGTTCAGGTGTAGGAAAAATATTTGTTATGAGAACAATTTTAAAAAAAGCGGGCGCATACCTTCTTAGAGCGGGTCTTTCTAAAAGTGAATATAAACAGATTACCGAAGAAGTAAGAAAAAGCAACAGGCAGAACCTTATGATTATGTCTGTTATTGCGGCTTTATTTTTGATGATTGTCTTTTTTGTTTCTTTTAAAGTAGAGGCTTTTCAGAGTTTCAGATGGCTTTATCTGATAACTCTGGGGATGATGCTCTGCATTTTTGCCATTGCCAGGTTTTCAGCTGCCGAGCGCCCCTGGGTACTTCTTTTTGGAATATATCTATTTATTGGCTGTTTGTTTGCTTTCGGGATTGCCATCGGAACATTCCCATCCAAAGGCTACCCTGCAGCAACTTTTATCGCTCTGATTCTTACCGTGCCTCTGCTGTTTACAGACAGGCCCATAAGATCTGCCATAAATACTTATATTTATGTGATTATTTTTTCCATCATAGTTGTATCTATCAAAGAAGAACAAATTATTGTGACAGATGTCACCAACGCGTTTGTTTTCGGTACTATAAGCGTTATTGTAGGTACATATATGATGAGTGTAAAATGCAGGAGACATCTTTATGAGCAAAGGGCAATACTCGTCAGTGAAACAGATATTCTGACGGGATTGAGAAACCGCAATGCTTATGAGAAGAACATCAGCCTTTATCCCTATTTGTGTGAAAAAAATCTGGCCTGCGTGTTCATGGATGTCAATGGGCTTCATGAACTGAATAACAGAGAGGGGCATCAGCGGGGAGATAAGATGCTTCAGTTCCTGGGCAGACAAATGCAGGAACAGTTCGGCAGAGAAAACACTTTCCGCATAGGAGGAGATGAATTTGTGGCTTTTGAAGCAGATATAGATCCTGAGAAGCTGACTGAAAAGGTGGATTGGATTATTATGGAGGCAGAAAAGGAAGAATATGATATCTCCATAGGCTGCTGCATTGAGGAATTGCAGAACATTGACATGGCACAAATGGTGAACACCGCCGAACAGAGAATGTATGACAATAAGGAAGCTTTTTACCGAGAAAAAGGTTTAGATATAAGCATGCGAAAATAAAAACAGAGTCCTGATGGACTCTGTTTTTTTGGAGGCGACACCCAGATTTGAACTGGGGAACAGGGGTTTTGCAGACCTCTGCCTTACTCCTGCTTGCCTTTTGCGCAGGTAAAGATGATGTGGTAAGGCAGATGAGGGGTACAGAGCGTTTATTCC
>SAMEA3663072__coassemble_934_pt1 | contig 13232 bp, 11 predicted proteins | sample SAMEA3663072__metabat2_low_PE_011 | metagenome-assembled genome bin SAMEA3663072 (sample SAMEA3663072) | pig gut metagenome | biome: pig gut; feature: pig-associated habitat; material: faeces | place: France | collected 2012 | reverse complement strand
GATAGCGTCAAGCCAGCAGCCTTGTCCGAAGAACTGAGGGAAGCCGTTGGCGCCGAGTCCGTCTATGGAAACAAGAGATGCTGTAATGGCGATGGTAATACCCATAACCGTTGTGATAGTCTTTCTGTTGAATTTCTTGCCTTTTTCAATGTATTTGTCCATTACTACAGCAACTGTACCCTCAAGCAGGGAAATGGATGATGTAATGGCTGCGATGAATACAAGGAAATACATAAGGAATCCGAAGAACGGGCCAACAGCACCCATGCTGTCAAATACAGTCTGCAGAGTTACAAACAGAAGTCCAGGGCCTGCGCCCGGCTTAAGACCTGTTGCGAAAACAGCAGGCATAGTAGCAAGACCTGCCATAATGGCAATCAGCGTATCTGCAAGAGGAATAACCAGCGCACTTCTTTCCAGATTCTGATCCTTAGGAATGTATGAACCGTAAGTGATCATAATTGACATACCAAGGGATAGTGAGAAGAACATCTGCCCGCCGGCTACAGCAAGAACTCTGATCCAGCCGGCCCCCTGGAAAGCTTCCCAGTTAGGCTTGAACATAAAAGCAAGACCTTCTGAAGCTCCGGGAAGGGTAACACTTCTGATTATTACTATTACAAGCATTACGAAGAGAGCAGGCATAGCTATGGAAGTAAACTTTTCAATGCCGCCTGATACTCCGTTTCTTACAATCAATACGGTGAGGAAGACGAAAATCAGTGAGAAGATTACAGTCTGAAGCATGTCCGAAGTAAATGCTCCGAAAAACTCACCGCTGTCCATACCGTTGATGCCCCAGCTTGCACCGAAGAGGTCTCCCAGATTGGCAACGGCATACTTGATGCAGTAGCCGCCCAGCATGGAGTAAAATGATAAAATAAGCCATGGAGCAATAACTCCCATCCAGCCTATAAATGCATATTTCTCAGATAAAGATTTGTAAGCCCCGATTACACCCTTGCCGGTGCTTCGCCCGAGAGCCAGCTCGGACATCATAATTACATAGCCTACGAAAACAACTAAAACCAGATAGAGCAGCAAGAAGGCGAAACCGCCGTTTGCTCCCATCTTATAAGGGAATCCCCAGAGATTTCCCAGACCTACGGCAGAACCGATAGCGGCCATAAGGAAACCGAAATTAGAGCCGAATTGACCCTTGTGGCTTTCGCCGTGATTATGTCCCATTTGAAACTCCTCCTAAACGTATAAACATATAATAAAAACACTGTCGATATTTTATCAGGAAAAACAAAGAAAGTCAAGAAAATATGTGGCAAAGCACACAAAATAAAGGCTATTTGACTGAATCACGAAAGCGTTGTATAATTAAACGTTAAATATAAGAAATATGGGGTGCTGAAAATGGCTATAGAAAAAGTAAGAGAATATTTTAAAACCTTAGGAATTGAAAATAGAATTTTAGAATTTGATGTATCCAGTGCAACAGTTGATCTTGCAGCAAAAGCAGTAGGTGTGGAAGGCGCCAGAATATGCAAGACACTCTCCTTTAAAGACGGAGAAGACGGCTGCATTCTTATACAGACAGCAGGCGATACTAAAATAGACAACCGTAAATTTAAGGACACTTTCAGGGAAAAGGCGAAGATGCTTTCTCCAGAGGAAGTTATAGAGTTTACAGGCCATGCTATAGGGGGAGTCTGCGCTTTTGCTGTAGACAATCCCAAAGTAAGGATTTACTGCGATCAATCTCTGAAAAGGTTTGATACGGTATTTCCGGCCTGCGGCAGTGCAAACAGTGCCATAGAGCTTACATGCGATGAGCTGTATAAGTATTCCAATGCTCTCGGATGGATAGATGTCTGCAAAATACCTGAACCCGATACGGAGGCTTGAAAAAGGGAGGAGTAATATGAATTCAGTGATAAAACAGGAAACCGGCAAAAAAATATACGCTGAAATCAGAATGTTTTTATTTTTGACTCTGGCGTCGGCAATTATTGCTTTTAACCTGCGCAGCTTTGTCCGGGTAGGAGGCCTTTTTCCGGGAGGTTTCAGCGGTCTTACCATACTGATTCAGCAGATCAGCTCCCAGTTTTTTAATTTGAATATTCCCTATTCAGTTCTTTATCTGCCTTTGAATCTGATTCCGGCATATATTGGCTTTAAGCATATAGGGAAAAAATTTACAATATATTCCTTCTATGTGGTTTTTCTCTCAGGTATATTGACCGATATTTTCCCGCCCATTACCATTACCTATGACACACTGCTTGTGGCAATCTTCGGCGGACTGGTAAACGGAATCGCCATAAGCATATGCCTTGTAAACGGAGCCAGCGGCGGAGGAACAGACTTTATTTCCATATACTTCTCAGAAAAAAAGGGCATCGATGCGTGGAACTACATACTTGCGGCCAATGTGGTGATACTTACAACTGCAGGTATCCTGTTCGGCTTTGATAAGGCTCTTTACTCCATTATATACCAGTTCACCAGCACGCAGGTAATTCAGACACTTTTTAAACGCTACCAGAAAGACACGCTGCTTATCATCACATCCCAGCCACAGGCGGTCTATGGAAAGATTCGTGAGCTGACTCATCACGATGCCACCCTTCTTCAGGGAACCGGCTGCTTTGAGGGAGCGGAAAGGAACATTCTTTATTCCGTTGTGGGCAGAGAACAGGTAGACAAGGTAATTGCAGGAATCAAGGAAATCGATGAAAAGGCCTTCATCAATGTAATCAGAACTGAGCAGATTAACGGCAGATTCTACAAGGTGCCGACAAAATAGGAGAAAACTTTGGATCGTTTTAAACTACATTCAGAATACAAGATGACAGGCGACCAGCCTCAGGCGGTGGAAAAGCTGGCAGAGGGAATTGCCGACGGACTGAAATATCAGACACTTATGGGAGTCACCGGTTCCGGAAAGACCTTTACCATGGCAAATCTCATAGAGAGAGTAAACAGGCCTACCCTGGTAATTTCACATAATAAAACTCTTGCGGCTCAGCTTCACGGTGAGTTCAAGGAGTTCTTCCCCGAGAATGCGGTAGAGTATTTCGTCTCATACTACGATTATTACCAGCCTGAAGCCTATGTGCCTTCCACAGACACATATATAGAAAAGGACTCGGATATAAATGGGGAGATTGAAAAACTCCGCCACTCGGCAACGGCTGCTCTTGCAGAAAGAAGAGATGTAATTATCGTCGCCTCCGTTTCATGCATATACGGTCTCGGAAGTCCCTTCGACTACGAAAACCAGATGCTTTCCTTAAGACCGGGCATGGAAAAGCCGCGAAATGAGATACTAAGAAAGCTTGTGGACATTCAATACACCAGAAACGATATGGCTTTTGAGAGGGGAACCTTCAGGGTTCGCGGAGATATTATCGACATTTATCCTGCCGGAAATGACTCTGCTGTAAGAGTAGAGCTTTTCGGCGACGAAATAGAGAGCATCAAGGAGATGAATCCTGTAACAGGTGAAATTCTGGGCATCAGAAATCACATTTCCATCTATCCGGCATCTCACTATGTGACTTCCCCGGAAAAGATGGAGCATGCCCTTAAGACCATAGACGAAGAGCTGACGGAGAGAGTGCAGTGGTTTAAGGATCGGGGCAAGCTTCTGGAGGCACAGCGTATAGAGCAGAGAACACGCTATGACCTGGAGATGCTTCGTGAAATAGGAACCTGCAAGGGAATCGAAAACTATTCGCGCCATCTGGCAGGAAATCAGCCGGGAGAGCGGCCTTACACACTCATTGACTATTTCCCTGAGGATTTTCTCGTAATAATTGATGAATCCCATGTTATGCTGCCTCAGCTTCGCGCCATGTATGCGGGAGACCGTTCAAGAAAAATGTCTCTGGTTGAATACGGATTCAGGCTTCCTTCGGCTCTGGACAACAGACCCCTTAGATTTGAGGAGTTTGATGACCTTATCAATCAGGTTGTCTTTGTCAGCGCAACGCCGGCCAGCTATGAGAGAGAGGTCTCAGGAGGCATAAGCGCAGAGCAGATAATAAGACCTACGGGACTTTTGGATCCTCCTATTGAGGTGGTTCCTACAGAGGGACAGATTGATCATCTTATAGCGCAGATAAAGGAAGTTACAGCTGCCGGCGAGCGTGTCCTTGTCACAACCCTTACAAAAAAAATGGCAGAGAGTTTAACCGACTACCTTAAAGGGGTAAATATAAAAGTAAGATACCTTCATTCAGAGGTGGATACCCTGGAGAGAATGGAGATAATAAGAGACCTGAGACTGGGGGTTTTTGACGTTCTGGTGGGAATCAACCTGCTCCGTGAAGGACTGGATATACCGGAGGTTTCTCTGGTAGCAGTACTGGATGCAGATAAAGAGGGATTTCTGAGAACAGAGACTTCCCTTATACAGACCATAGGCAGGGCCGCCCGGAATGTGGACGGGCGTGTCATCATGTATGCCGACCGCATAAGCCCGGCAATGGACGTGGCCATTAAGGAAACGGAAAGAAGGAGAGCTATACAGGATGCCTACAACAAGGCTCACGGAATAACTCCGGAATCTGTAAAGAAATCCGTTCGTGATGTCATCGAGGCCACCAAGGCGGCGGATGATGTTTCCGATTATGAAGGAAAGAGCCCGCTGGAGCTTACCAAGAAAGAGCTGACCGAGTACGTGAAGAAACTGGAAAAGGAAATGAAGCAGGCTGCTGCCGACCTTCAGTTCGAGCGCGCCGCACAGCTGCGTGACCGGATTTTTGAGTACAAGGTCAGACTATAAAGGAGAAATTAAAATATGTCAAAGGACATCGTAATAAGAGGTGCCAATGAGAACAATCTGAAAAGTCTCGACGTGACAATCCCCAGGGACAAGCTGGTGGTCTTCACCGGACTTTCCGGATCGGGCAAATCATCACTGGCCTTCGATACCATATATGCAGAGGGACAGCGGAGGTACATGGAGAGCCTTTCTTCCTATGCCCGCCAGTTCCTTGGTCAGATGGAAAAGCCTGATGTGGAGTATATTGAGGGGCTTTCGCCGGCAATTTCCATAGACCAGAAAACCACAAACCGAAATCCCCGATCTACTGTGGGAACCGTAACGGAAATCCACGATTATCTGAGGCTGCTCTATGCCCGGGTAGGCAAACCCCACTGCCCGGTCTGCGGCAGACCTATTGCCAGCCAGTCGGTTGATCAGATGGTAGATACCATTATGGGATTTGAGGAGGGTACCAAGCTGATGATAATGGCCCCTGTGGTCCGTCAGCGAAAAGGAACCCACGAAAAGATTATTGAGAGAATAAAGAAAGAAGGTTTTACCCGTGTAAGGGTGGACGGCGAGATAAAGATAATAGGAGAGGATGAAATCAAGCTGGAAAAGACCTTCAAGCATACCATAGAAATCGTTGTAGACAGAATCGTCGTCAAGGCCGGTCAGGAAGGGAGAATTGCCGAGGCCTGTGAGCTTGCCATAGCTCAGGGTGACGGCCTGGTGGAAATTGAAGGGGACTTTTATGACCATCACTATGAGAAGACCTTCAGCACCAAGCTGGCCTGCCCCGACCACGGTGTCAGTATTGAAGAGCTGGAACCAAGAATGTTTTCCTTCAATGCACCTTTCGGAGCCTGCCCTACCTGCAACGGTCTGGGATTTACCCAGAAGCTGGATCCTTCAAAACTCATAAATGAAGACTTGAGTATACGTGAGGGGGCTCTTCAGCCCATTTTCGGCACTATGGAGTTCAGCGGCTATTATCGCCAGATAGTGGACGCTCTTATAGCAGAACACGGCGTGGATCCTGATGTACCTCTTAAAGACCTGCCGGAGAGATTCAGAAAGGAGCTTTACTACGGCACCGGGGACAGAAATCTGAAATTCAACTATGTAAGCCGTTCCACGGGGGCAAAATCCGAATATAACAGACCCTTTGAAGGGGCACTGAACAATATAGAGAGAAGATACAGGGAAAGCACCTCGGACTACTTCAAGGAAAAGATGAACCAGTACATGGTGACAAGAGAGTGCCCGGACTGCCGAGGCAAAAGGCTGAAGCCTGAAGTCCTGGCGGTAACCGTTGGAGGTAAGAACATCGCCCAGCTTTCTGAAATGTCCATCAGGGAGGCCCTGTCCTTTATTGACGGACTTGAGCTTTCCGAAACGGATTCCAAGATTGCTCATCAGATTCTGAAGGAGATAAAGGCGAGACTGACTTTCCTGGCAGATGTTGGACTTGACTACCTGACCCTTTCCAGGAGTGCAGGAACCCTGTCAGGCGGGGAATCCCAGCGTATAAGGCTGGCCACACAGATAGGTTCAAGTCTTGTGGGAGTGCTGTATATACTTGACGAACCCAGCATCGGTCTCCATCAGAAGGATAACGAAAAACTGCTGAAGACTTTGCGCCATCTGACTGATATAGGAAACACCCTTATAGTGGTGGAGCACGATGAGGATACCATGTACGCCGCAGACCACATTGTTGATATCGGTCCGGGAGCGGGAATCTACGGCGGAGAACTGGTGGCTCAGGGAACTGTAGAGGATATTAAGGCCTGCAAAGAGTCCATTACGGGACAGTACCTTTCCGGAGAAAAGAAGATATATGTGCCAAGGGAGCGCAGACCGGGAAACGGAATGAAGATTACCGTAAAGGGTGCCCGTCAGAATAACCTTAAGAATATAGATGTGGATTTTCCCCTGGGGAAATTCATATGCGTCACAGGTGTATCCGGGTCGGGAAAGAGCAGCCTGGTAAATGAGATTCTGTATAAAGGGGCTGCGAGGATAACAAACAGGCTTCAGGAGGAACCGGGAGACCACGATGCTATCCTAGGTCTGGAAAATATTGATAAGGTAATAGATATCGACCAGTCGCCTATAGGCAGAACGCCTCGCTCCAATCCCGCAACCTATACGGGGATGTTTAATTATATCCGCGACCTTTTTGCCAGCCTGCCGGAATCCAAGATAAGAGGATATGCCAAAGGCAGGTTCAGCTTCAATGTAAAAGGGGGCCGGTGCGAAGCCTGCGGCGGGGACGGTATTATTAAAATAGAGATGCATTTCCTGCCGGACGTTTATGTGCCTTGCGAGGTGTGCAAAGGCAAACGGTACAACAGGGAAACCCTGGAGGTAAAATACAAGGGGAAGAGCATTTTCGATGTGCTTGATATGAGCGTCAGTGAAGGAGTGGAATTCTTTAAGAATGTGCCGACAATTGCAAGGCATCTCAACACTTTGGAAGAAGTGGGGCTTGGCTATATCAAGCTGGGACAGCCGTCCACCCAGCTTTCCGGAGGCGAAGCCCAGAGAGTCAAACTGGCCACGGAGCTGACCAAAAGAGGAACGGGAAAGACACTTTATATACTTGATGAACCAACCACGGGACTGCACTTTGCAGATGTGGACAAGCTCCTGACGGTACTTGACAGACTGGTTGACGCAGGCAACACGGTCGTTGTAATAGAACACAATCTTGACGTAATAAAACGTGCCGACTATATTATAGATCTTGGTCCTGACGGAGGAGACAGAGGCGGTACCATAGTAACCACGGGAACACCTGAGGAAGTGGCAGCCTGCCCTGACTCTTACACGGGACAGTTCCTTAAGAAGCTTTTGCAGCAGAAAAAAACGGAGGAAAAAAATGGATAACAAACTTAATCTCACCATGCTGACCGACTTTTATGAACTGACTATGGCAGACGGATACTTTGAGACAGGAATGGCCGAAGATATCGCATATTTCGATATGTTCTTCAGAAAGGTTCCTGACGGCGGCGGTTTTGCCATTATGGCAGGACTGGAGCAGACAATTGACTATCTCAAAAACCTGAAATTTACTGAAGAGGACATCGAATATCTGAGAAGCAAGAATATGTTCTGCGAAGAATTTCTCGATTATCTCAGAAAATTTGAATTCAAGTGCGATGTGTGGGCAGTTCCTGAAGGAACGCCGATTTTTCCCCATGAACCCATCGTCACTGTAAGGGGTCCTGTAATGCAGGCTCAGTTCATTGAGACAATGGTGCTGCTGACCATCAACCATCAGAGTCTTATTGCCACCAAGGCCAACAGAATCGTAAGGGCTGCAAAGGGAAGACCGGTTATGGAATTCGGAACCAGACGTGCTCACGGGGCGGAAGCAGCCATATTCGGCGCCCGTGCGGCATACATAGGAGGCTGTGCTGGAACGGCCTGTACTATCGCAGACAGAGACTACGGAATCAAGGCCCTTGGCACTATGGCTCACAGCTGGGTTCAGATGTTCCCTGACGAATATACAGCCTTTAAAAAATATGCTGAAATATATCCTCAGAACTGCACTCTGCTGGTGGATACATATAATGTGCTTAAATCGGGCGTTCCTGCTGCCATCAGGGTATTTAAGGAAATGAAGCCTGAGACCATGGGCATCAGAATTGACTCGGGAGATGTGACATATCTGACCAAGAAAGCCCGTAAGATGCTGGATGATGCAGGCCTCAAGGATTGCAAAATTGTTGTTTCCAACTCTCTGGACGAGTACATTATCAGAGATGTGCTGCTAGAAGGAGCATGTATTGATTCCTTCGGCGTAGGCGAAAGACTGATTACTGCAAAATCAGAGCCTGTATATGGTGGAGTCTATAAGCTTGCGGCACTGGAGACAAACGGAGAGCTTATTCCGAAAATTAAGATTTCCGAAAACATAGAAAAAATTACTAATCCTGGTTTCAAAGGACTTTTCAGACTTTACGACAAGACCACAGGAAAGGCCAGGGGCGACGTGATTACCGTGGCAGGAGAAACTATTCCCGAGCAGGATGAGTATGTGATTTTCGATCCTAATGCTGTATGGAAAAAGACAAAGGTTACTAACTATACTGTCAGAAACCTTCAGGTTCCTATCTTCAAGGAAGGAAAGTGCGTCTACGAAAGTCCGTCAATAGAGGAGATTAAGGATTACTGTAAGGAACAGATAGACACTCTGTGGGACGAAACTCTCAGGTTTGAAAATCCGCAGACCTACTACGTTGACCTTTCACAGAAGCTTTGGGATATGAAGCACAGGCTTCTGGAGGAACATTCGGAAAAATAGATAACAAAAATAAACCTCCTAGGGCAAGTCACCCAGGAGGTTTTCTTGTTTTACAGTTAAACGGTCCGCAAACTGTTACAGGGTATTGGACGCGTTGAGGACATTTCTGATCTTATGCTGCACCATGGCCTGAATGGCATCTCTGCCGGGACCAAGGTATTTGCGCGGATCAAATTCGGCAGGATTTTCTGCAATGAATTTGCGGACTTCGGCAGTGAGAGCCAGTCTCAGATCTGTGTCGATGTTGACCTTGCAGATGCCGTACCTGGTGGCTTCCTTAATCATTTCCTCAGGTACGCCCTGAGCTCCCGGAATATTGCCTCCGTACTTATTGCACTTGTCTACAAATTCTTTGAGAACCGATGATGCTCCGTGAAGAACCAGCGGAGTGTCGGGAATCAGTTTATGTATGGTCTTTAATCTCTCAAAATCAAGATACGGTTCACCCTTAAACTTGTATGCACCGTGACTGGTGCCGATGGCAATAGCAAGGGAGTCCACACCGGTTCTCTCTACGAATTCAGCTGCTTCGTCCGGATCAGTGAAAGTAGCGGAGCGCGCGTCTACTTTTACATTGTCTTCCACTCCTGCCAGCTTTCCAAGCTCAGCTTCCACTACAACGCCATGAGCGTGAGCATAGTCAACGACCTCTTTTGTAATGCGGATGTTTTCTTCAAATGGATATCTGGAGCCGTCTATCATGACTGAGGTGAAGCCGTCATCCACGCACTTTTTGCAGATTTCAAAGTCTTCGCCGTGGTCAAGGTGAAGGGCGATATCAAGCCCGGTATCAAGAATAGCTGCTTCAACCAGCTTTAAAAGGTATGCCGGCTTTGCGTATTTCCGGGCACCTGCCGAAACCTGCAGAATAAGAGGCGACTTCTCGATCTTTGCAGCCTCCACTATGCCCTGAATTATTTCCATATTATTAACATTAAAAGCGCCGATGGCGTAGTCGGATTTAAGCGCCTTGGCGAACATTTCCTTGGTAGTTACCAGTGCCACAATAATACCTCCTGATTTATTGCAAATTGCATAATTCTATAAAACTAATACAAGTATACAACAAAGTCAGGTTAAAGGGAAGACGGCATTTGAAAAAATCATTTGTTTAGATTACCGAGTATCGGCCCGATCATATCCATGATGCCGGATAGGTCCGGCACCGAATCCGAATTGATAAGCCGGCTTGGGTCAGGGAGCTTTGGCGGGCTCAAAGCCATCTGCCCCATGCTGTCTATTTTTTCCATTGTTTCTACCATTCTGTGAAAATTATTTATCATACCGACGGGTTCAAATCCTTCAAACAGAGGACGCCGCGTGCCTCCGCTATTGTCCCCAAGGGCGCCTGACACCAGAAGCAGCAATAATATAATACCGATTGCATCTGAATTTTTACCCATCATTATACCTCCTGTTTATTAAACATATTATGAAACTTGAAGGCCTGAGGTGCATAGATTATATTATAAAGCAGTCAGGAGGTTTTTTATGGATTTAAACGAACAGATGGCTGGTGAAATAGCCCGTCAGTTAGGCCTCTCGGGAAGCGGAGGAGTAAGCCGCAGCACGGTCAGGCAGCTTGAAAACAAAAGTGATGAGGAGCTTACAAGAGATATTCTCCGTTTGAAGCAGCAGCTGGCAGCCAACAACATCAGTCCTCAGCAGCAGATGGCAATAGTCAGAAAGCTGATGCCTATGATGGATGCAAATCAAAAAGCCCGACTACAGAAAGTAATCGAGCTTCTGAACAGATGACAGTATGGACTGAGGCCCTAGCCCCAGTTCATTTCTTTTGCAATATCCTTCTTGGTTGAACCTTGTTTAAAGGTAAAGGTGCCAGCTTTAACCTTTTCGTGATCGAGACCGTTTTCTTCACATATCTGCTGATACTCTGCATAGTCTTCAAAGAGTCCCTTGTCAATGAGGCACTGGATTGCTGCAGAAGCGCTGTTGCCGGTTACATCTACCTCAACATCCTTGGTAAGAACGCCGCCCTGCCAGAGGGAAGCATCCTGCTGATCTGTTTCAGCATCATTGCCCTCGGTTTGGGTACCGCTTTCGGGTTTATCATTCTCCGCTGCAGGATTACCATCGTTGTCAGGATTCTCGGCGGGTGTCTCTACAGAAGGCTCCTCCGCTGCAAGAAACTGTTTAGGATAATCGAGAATTACGTTAAGCCGCCAGAAAATAATAAGAGCAGCTGCAGCCATAATCAAAATTGCTATTATTATATCGTTTTTATCGTAAATAAAGTCTTTAAATTTCTTCATTTCTTTTCCCATCCTGTTGTATGGCAGGTTATGCAGCCTGTCCAAGAATAATACATATACATTTTAACAGATTTAGACTTTTTTCACAAGGTGTTTTGGTGTATAATATTTTGGTAAGTTCCGTTAGTACGAGAAAAGGAAAAGTATGATAAAGATTACTATCAGTGAAAACCAGGGAGGGCAGAGACTCGACCGGTTCCTGAAGAAATATTTTGAAAAGGCGCCTCTAAGCCATATATATAAGATGATAAGAAAGGATGTCAAGGTTAACGGCAGACGTATGCCTGCAGAGGGAATCATCAGTCCTGGAGATGAGCTGACCCTGTACATGAGCCCTGAGGATGCGGCAGCGCTTCAGAGACCTCCGAGAAATGTCAGAGCAAAAAAGCAGTTTACCATAGCATACGAGGATGAGAAGATTCTGGCAGTGGAAAAGCCTTTCGGCCTTCTGACTCATGGCGACCGGACGGAAAAAAAGAATCATCTGGCCAATCAGGTGCTGGACTATCTCATAGAAAAGGGAGAGTATAATCCCAGAACCGACAGGACTTTTGCACCTGCACCTGCTAACAGGCTGGACAGAAACACCACGGGGCTGGTACTTTTCGGTAAGACTGCACCGGCTCTGAAAGAGCTCAATCGCCTGATAAGAGAGAGAAACTGCATTAATAAATATTATATGACCGTATTGTGCGGCAGGCTTGAAGAACCTTTGGAACTCTCCGACAGAATGACCAAGAATCAGCAGCTTAATGTTACAAAGGTAATTCCTCTGGACAGCCAAGAGGGAAAAGTCATGGAGACCGCAGCAATGCCTCTTGAGTACGGTAAAATGGACGGCCGGGTTTTCACCCTTGCGGAAGTGAAAATAGTCACAGGAAGAACTCACCAGATCAGGGCCCACCTTGCCAGCGCAGGCTTTCCTCTTTTAGGTGATGCCAAGTACGGCAATGGGGCTGTGAATAAGTGGGCGGCTGCAAAGCTGGGGCTTCATACGCAGCTTCTTCATGCCTGCAAGATTGAATTTGCCCGCTGTAGAGAGTCTGAGGAGCTGGCCTATCTTGAGGGTAAGGTTATCAGTGCGGGAATGCCTGAAAACTTTCAGCGCATAAATCAAAGAATTTTTGGAAAAAATTAAAAGGAGTAACGAAGATGAAAAATTTACTCGAGTGGATAAGAGATATTGTTATAGCGGTAATAATTGCAGCCATAATACTGGCCTTCTTTAAGCCTATAATAGTTCAGCAGGAATCCATGCAGCCGAATTTTTATTCCGGCGATTATCTGATTACCAGCAGACAGGCATACAGGCTTTTCGGCCAGCCGGAGAGGGGCGACGTAATAGTATTTAAATCCCATCTCTACGATGAAAAAGGCAAGCAGAAAAACCTTATCAAAAGGATAATAGGTCTGCCGGGGGACACAGTTGAAATAAAGAACGGGGATGTCTACATAAACGGTGAGCTGCTGCAGGAGGAATATGTTGCCGAGCAGGGACTTTCGGGCGAAATGGAAGCTGTTACTGTTCCGGAGGGCAGACTTTTTGTGATGGGTGACAACAGAAGGGTGAGCCAGGACAGCAGAAGCCCTGAGGTTGGGACTATAGAAATGGACAGCATAGTCGGAAAGGTAGTTCTAAGACTTTATCCGTTTAACCAGATTAAAGTGTTTTAGCCGGTCTGCTGTCGGTGAAAAACACCGGCAGAAAGGCGGTTTAGTCCTATGGGGATTGTCCGTGGATTTTTTAAAACAATAGGAGCAGCCACTGCAGCACTCGCAGGTATTGCTGCAGCTTTGATGCTGTTTTTCGGACTTACTGTTGCAGAGGTTGAAGACAGCAGCATGCTGCCTGAGCTGGAGCCGGGAGAAAAAGTTCTGGTTCTGAGGTGCGATACTGCGGACTTTGCCTCCCCTT
>SAMEA3663072__coassemble_932_pt1 | contig 13268 bp, 17 predicted proteins | sample SAMEA3663072__metabat2_low_PE_011 | metagenome-assembled genome bin SAMEA3663072 (sample SAMEA3663072) | pig gut metagenome | biome: pig gut; feature: pig-associated habitat; material: faeces | place: France | collected 2012 | reverse complement strand
ATGCACACACCCTGACCGCATAGAAACATACCGGAAGGGGTACCGGAATTAACATGGAGAGCCATGCCCACGTCAGCTTTAGGATTTTCAAGAACACCGGCTGCAAGCATCTTTTTTGCGCCTGTGAAGCCTTCCTCATCAGGCTGGAACACAAACTTGACATTTCCTTTAAGTTCTTTTTCATGGGTTTTAAGGAGTTTGGCAGCGCCCAGAAGCATAGCCGTATGCATATCGTGGCCGCAGGCGTGCATGAAACCGTTCCGGGAGGCGAATTCTACAGGGGCTTCCTCTTTTATTGCCAGTGCATCCATATCGGCACGTAACAATATTGTTTTGCTTTCAGCAGACGCCTGACCGCCGCGAAGGACGGCAACTATTCCGCTTTCGCAGATTTCTTCAGGTTCATAGCCGTATTCATTAAGCTTGTCCATAACGAAGGCCTTAGTCACAGGAAGGGATTTTCCGGCCTCAGGACAGCTGTGTATATGTCTTCTGATTTCTTTAAGCTCATTTGATATCTGTTTTGATTCTTCTAAGTAATTCAATTTTTGCGCCTCCTTTTTGATATGTAAATATTATACCCCTATATTTAGTATTTCTGTCATAAAAACTTGTCCCTTTCATAGAATTTAATAAGACAAGCAGAAGGAAAAGGGGAAAACAGAATGGATACTTTCAGAGAAATTCTCAGCAGGCTGCCTCTGTCCGTAAGGCAGGAGCTGGAAGTGCTTCCTGATTACGTTGTTTCGGAGACAGAGGAAATCAGGCTGAGATGCGGTCAGCATATTAGGCTTCAATCCAAAAACATGGACAGAATTGTATCACACATTGTTACAGCAGAGGAACTGGTTAAAACCCTTAACAGCCTGATAAAATACTCCTATTATGCCTACGAGGAAGATCTGGCAAAAGGTTTTGTGACAATTGAGGGCGGACACCGGGTAGGAATATGCGGAAAAGCCGTGGTAAAAAACGGTCAGACAGTTCTTATAAAAGAAATCAGTTCTATGAACATCAGATTTGCCAAGGAGATCAAAGGCTGCTCAGACAAGATAGCCCCCTATCTTGTGGGCGGCGACGGAAAACCGAAGAGCACCCTTATCGTGTCGCCGCCGGGCTGCGGCAAAACTACCATGCTCAGAGATATTGCCCGCAGCCTGAGCAGCCGCATGATAAAAGTAGCTGTGTGTGACGAGCGCTCGGAAATCGCCGGAATGTACAACTCAAAGCCAAGTTTTGATCTCGGTCCCAGAACCGATGTCCTTGACGGATCGCCAAAGGCGCAGGGCATACAGATGCTGATACGATCCATGTCTCCGGGGGTGATCATAACTGATGAGATAGGTAAGAAAGAGGATCTGGAAGCAGCCCGCCAGTGTCTCAGTTCAGGAGTCGCACTTATAACCTCAATTCACGGAAGCTCATCAGAAAGTCTGAAAAAATCGGAAATAAAACCTCTTTTAGATACGGGTTTCTTTAAGAATATAATTTTTCTTTCAAAAGAATATGGACCAGGAACAGTGGCGGAGGTAGTAAATGGTTAAAGGCCTTTTAATAATATGCTTTGTGGCTGCCTGTGGACTTCTTGGAAGCGTAAAAGCCTGGGAACTTAAGGAGAGGATAGTGCTCCTTGAGGATTTTCAGAAGATGATACTTCTGCTGAAAGGAAAGATGAATTATTTAAGGGAACCCATAACAACCATGATTGATGCCGAGGCAAAAAAAGACAATTCCAGAGCCTTTAATCTTCTGGATGAAGCAGGGACAGCTCTAAGAGAAAAAAACGCTGAAATGGACAGAATTTGGGTTCAGAAGGCCTCTGAAATTTACAAAGGTGCTTATCTTACTGAAGACGATATGGAACTTATCATTTATCCGGGAAAATTTCTCGGCCAGACAGACTGGGAAAATCAGCAGGCAAGATTTGATTTTCTTGAGAAACGACTTCAGCAGCAGATAGATAGCGCCAGGCAGGATTACAGGGTGAAAGGGCCTCTTTACCGTAAGATAGGGTTCTTTGCCGGCGGGCTTGTTTCTATAATTTTTATTTGAGAGGTGTGAAACTATGTCAATAGATGTAGATATTTTATTTAAAATCGCTGCCATAGGAATTGTAATTGCCTTGCTGAATCAGATTCTCAGCAAAGCCGGAAGAGACGAGGAAGCTATGATGGTGACTCTGGCAGGAGTTATTATAGTCCTTGCCATCGTTGTCAAGATGATAAGCGAGTTCTTTGAGGCCGTAAAAGTATTTGTAAGCTTTTAATAAAGTCAGCAGTGAATGGAAAAGGCGGTGAAAGAATGACAGTTATATTAAAAATATGTGCCGTGGCCGTAATAGGACTGATTATAGTATCGCTTATCAGAATATACAAGCCTGAATTTACAGTTGAAGCCGTGCTGTGCACTTCTTTGCTTCTTTTGTGGTTCGCTCTTGATGGCCTTAAGCTGGCCTTTACATATATGGAGAATCTTTACGGAAAGCTCACCTATGGCAAGGAGTATTTCCCGGTGATAATAAAAGTCCTCATAATAGCTTATGTTACAGAGTTCACATCTGCCTTGTGCGAAGACGCCGGAGAAAAATCAATCGGAACAAAAATTGAACTGGCAGGCAAGATCGGTATTTTTTTTGTTGCCGTTCCCGTGTTCAAATCACTTTTAGATCTGCTGGAAAGCCTTATCTGAGGTATTTATGGACTACGAAAAAATTCTAGAAGAACAGATGAATAATGTGATTGATCCGGATCAGGCGGCGGATATTACAAATAAAGCCAGTGAGATAACAGGAGGACTTTCTGACATCTTTTCATTGGATAAAATAGTTAAGGCCACACTGGAGGGAGAAAGCATATTTGACAATCAGGAAATGATTGACAGCCTTAAAAGTCTGGCTGTTTATGAAATAAGAGCTGCCCTGGTCCTGGGAATTGAAATTCTGGTTATATGCATAATAATAGGCCTTTTAAAAAATCTTTCATCGTCATTGGGGAAAAAATCAATGTCTGACATCAGCCTTCTTGTATGCACCATGATTATAATAGGCATTTCCATTAACAGCTTCAGGCTGGCTTATAATCTATGTCTTGACTCAGTGTCAACAATGGTAAGCACAATGGAAATCATCGCTCCCATACTTTTCGGAATACTAATTTCCACCGGAAGCATAGCATCAGGTACAATTATGAGTCCGGTGGTAATCGGTTCAGTGACAGGAACAGGTATAATATTAAAAAAATTCATACTTCCCGCAATGTTTGCAGCTACAATTCTCGCCCTTATAAATTGTTTAACAGAAAAAGATTATGTTAATAAGCTTTCAAAACTCCTCAGAAATGCTGCTGTTGCAGTTACAGGTCTTCTCATGGCCATTCTTTCCGGAATTGTATCGGTGCAGGGGCTTATAACAGATGCTTCTGACGGTCTTTTGATAAATACGGCCAAGTATTCCCTAAGCACTTTTATTCCTATTGTGGGAGGTTTTACGGCAGATACCGCAGAACTTTTCATAAAGTGCATGAACACTATAAAGAGCATTGTAGGTGTTTTCGGCATGATCGTAATAATACTTGTTATTATAGTTCCTCTTATTAAAGTTCTTGTAATTTCTCTTATTTATAAGATTACTGCCGCAGTGGCAGAGCCAATATGTGACAGCAAGATTTCCGACGGGATCAATGACATGGGCAGCTGCCTTATTTCCCTGGGAGCCATAATGTTTTTCGCTGCTCTCCTGTTTATTATCTTTATCAGCGCAATTGTAAGTATGGGAGGGGAATGAGAAAATTGACGGACGGACTTTTAACATGGGTTAAAGATATTTTCCTGATTATAATATCTCTTTCTTTTTTCCAGATCCTTCTTCCGGAATCATCCATGGAAAAATATCTTAAATTCATATTTTCAATAATAATTATGGCGGTAATAATCCAGCCTGTCATATGCATAATGGGACATATAGGAACATAAAAGTTAATATATTTAGGAGTGTAATTATGTTTGAAAAGCTTGTAAAAAGCAAACCCCTCATGCGCATTATAACCGCTGTGCTTATCGGCTGCGCAGTCATTCTCACTCTGAGTGTTTTTTCAAAGAGTAAAGACGGCAGAAGGCAGATTATCGATATGGACGGCGGTGCAGAAGAAAGACTTTGCTCCATACTTTCAAATGTAAAAGGGGCGGGGAAAGTAGAGGCTATGATAGAGTACGACACAGGCGGCAAAGTTTCAGGAGTTCTGGTTACTGCAGAAGGAGCCGGGAACCCTGTTGTTGCAAAGGATTTAACCGAAGGTGTTGCGTGCCTCTATAATATTCCGGTTTCAAGCGTAATAGTATTTGAAAAAGAACAGGAGGAATGACTTTGAATAATCAGTTTAAAAAAAAGAAATTCAGCTATAAGGATATTCTTTATAAAGGAAAAAGGCTGGGTGCTCTATGTCTTATACTTGTCTTCGGAGCAGGCCTTATAGTTACATCACATATGAACAGCGAAATACCTGTACATGACGGAGACGTTCTGGTAGACAGCCTGGCCGTCTCCGGAGAAGAGAACAAGGCCGGAACCTTTGAAGAAATGAGAGCAAAACTTGATCTTGAGAGGAACAAATTACTTTCTTCCCTGGATTCGGAAGCAGAAAAAAAGCGCATAACAGGATATATGGAAAAAGAGCTTGCAGTAGAAAGCCTGATCAAATCCAAGAATCTTCCTTTATCCTATGTTGTAATGACCGAAGGAGGAGTCAGTGTAACTGTTGACAAGCAGGAACTTGATACAAATACGGTAGCAAAAATATGTGACATAGTGATGCGTGAAACAGGACTTACAGCTGATAAAATAGTAATCCAAAGTAAATATTAGGTCATTGAAAAAAAACTCCTCTTCTGTTATAATAACTTGATAGATATTATGTCAGAGGGCAGGGGCATCTATGAGCAATGATAAGCAGAATATAAACAAGATTTCAAAGGAAATTGTCAGTATGGCCGCCTCAAAGGCTTCTCTTACTGTTCCGGGAGTTAACCAGGAAAGAGATGTGAAAATATCCAAAGAGAAGGAAGGCTTCACTATCGATGTTTATGTTCTGGCCGACTTTGGTGCAAAAATTCCGCAGCTGGCATGGGACGTACAGAATGCCGTAAAAGAGGCAGTTGAAAAAATAACCCAGCAGAAGGTAAAAGCAGTAAATATTCACGTCCAGGGAGTTATGATGCCCGAGAAAGGTAAAAAAATTAATGAATAGAAAACAGGCAAGAGAGTTTGTAATGCAGACAATATTTCAGATAGATGTTCAGAAGGACTTTGATGCTCCGGATATAGACAGATACATGGCTCAATGCGAAGCAGGCAAGCAGGAAGACTATATAAGGAATTTAATTTCTGCAATCTGCAGCCATATATCATATATCGACTCAAAGATTGATGATGCAAGCCGGCAGTGGCCTGCATCACGAATGGCAAAACCTGATCTTGCCGTAATAAGAGTTGCAATAGGCGAAATGCTTTTTGCTGATGATGTACCTGATGCTGTAGCCATAAACGAGGCAGTTAATCTTGCCAAACTGTACGGCACGGATCATTCGCCCCAGTTTGTAAACGGCGTTCTGGGGAAAATTGAGAGATAAATTTTGGAATACGGAATTCTGCCATGGAAGAGAAGTTACTTTCACTGGGTATAGATACCAGTAATTATAAAACATCTGTAGCTGTTACATCATCAGAGGGAGAAATAATATTCAACAGTCAGAGCTTCTTAAAAGTGAAGGAAGGCCAGCGTGGGCTGAGACAGTCCGAGGCACTTTTTCAGCATGTCCAGAAACTTCCCGATGCAATTGATGAGGCTTTTTCGGTAAAAGGAGTCAGAGGACATATCGGAGTGGTGGGTGTTTCCTCAAGACCGAGACCTGTCTGCGGCTCATATATGCCTGTTTTTATAGCGGGAATGGGAGCTGCAAAAACCGTTGCCTCGGCTTTGGGTGTTCCTTTATATGAATTCAGCCACCAGGAGGGTCATATAGAGGCTGTAAAGCATTATTCTCCAATGGCAGTGGCCGACAGACTTATATGCTTTCACTTCAGCGGAGGTACTACCGAAGCGGTTTTATGTGACTTTAATTCCGGTTTATATGAGATAGTAGGCGGCAGCCGTGATATTGCATACGGACAGGTTCTTGACAGAGTTGGAGTTGCTTTTGGGTATGGCTTTCCCTGCGGACAGGAAGTGGACAGGCTGGCTTTGAGTGTTCCTCGTAATGAAATTGATAAAAAACTTCTTACACCAATAAAAGTCAGAGAAGGGTTTGTAAACCTTTCCGGTATTGAGACTCAATGCCAGAGAATTATAAAAGAATACGGAAGGGAAGTCCTTTCAGCATCTCTTATGGATGCCCTGAGCAGATCAATTCTGGAAATGACCGTTTTTCTTTGCAGAAAATATGAAATAAATGATTTTATCTACGCCGGAGGCGTTTCATGCAGTTTATTCCTAAGACAATACCTGACTGAGAACCTTCCGCAGAATATAAATATTGCTTTTGGCAGACAAGAACTTTCATCGGATAATGCAGTGGGAATATCTCTGCTTGGAGGGAAAAAAATATGGCGCTGAGGCCCGTTACAGTTTCACAGCTTAATGAATATATCAGCCGCGTTTTAATGACGGATCCGCTTCTGGGAAATGTAACTGTTACAGGAGAAATCTCCAATCTGAAATACCATTCCAGCGGTCATGTTTACTTTTCCATCAGCGATGAAAAAAGTAAGATTAACTGCTTCTTTCCGGCAAGCTATGTGAAAAATCTCGGCTATGAACTGGGAAACGGTCTGGAAGTTGTAATCAACGGATACATCAATGTATATAAAAAAGGCGGAACTTACACGCTGTTTGTACGGACGGTGACCGTAGCAGGAGAAGGAAATCTCGCTATGGCTTTCCAGCTTCTCAAAGATAAACTTTCTAAAGAAGGGCTCTTTGATACGGCGCATAAAAAGCCTATACCCGCATTTCCCCATAAAATAGGAATCGTGACTTCGCCCACAGGGGCTGCCCTTCAGGATATTATTAAAATCATTACATCAAGAAATAACCTGGTGGATATTATAATTTTTCCTGTTCAGGTGCAGGGGGAGGGTGCAGCACGTGACATTGCCCGCACTATTGATATGATTGGTGGTGACAGCCGCTTCGCGGACATTGATACTCTTATTGTAGGCAGAGGAGGCGGCTCCGCAGAAGATTTGTGGGCATTTAACGAAGAACCGGTTGCAAGAGCCATTTACAGCTGTCCCATACCTGTTATTTCAGCTGTCGGTCACGAAATTGATTTTTCCATATCAGATTTTGCAGCTGACAGAAGAGCTGAAACTCCAACGGCCGCTGCCGAAATGGCGGTTCCGGACCTTAAGGAGATAAGATTTAATCTTGACAGGAGCAGAGCTGAACTTGCGGCAAGACTTGAAGGAAAAATAAAAGCAGACGGCCTTATGATGGACAATTGTATTTTAAATATGAAAAACACACTGGACAGGATAATTTCCCGGTACAGTCACAAGCTTGAAACTTTTAAACTTTTTCTTGAGGAGAATAATCCCGAATTAATTCTAAAGAAGGGCTACTCCATTCTTGAAGACATGACAGGAAAAGTTATTTCCTCTGTCGGTGAAATAAAAAAAGGAGAGGTGTATTCACTCTGTATGAAAGACGGACGATTTGTTTTTACGGCTGACAATACAAAGGAGGAATTTTGATGAGCTTTGAAACATCTATGAAAAGGCTTGAGGAGCTCTCTGAAAAAATAAGAGACGAGGAGACTTCTCTTGATGAAGCCATAAAATGCTATGAAGAAGGAATGCAATGCTATAAAGAATGCAGCGAAATCTTAAATAATGCCAAACAGAAAATAGAAACATTTTCAGAATAAAGGAGGTCATCCGGCGTGGAAAGAGGATATGACGAATATAAAAAGATAATTGATGATCATCTTTTGGATTTCATCCCCAATATTGACAACAAGAGTATATCATTATACGAGTCTATGAAGTACAGCCTTACAGCGGGAGGAAAAAGGCTGCGGCCTGTACTGCTTTTGGCTGCCTGTGATTTTGCAGGCGGGGATATAAGGGAGGCTCTGCCTTATGCCTGCGCGGTGGAATACATACATACATATTCTTTGATTCATGACGATCTTCCTGCTATGGATAATGATGATTACAGGAGGGGTCAGCTTACCAATCACAAGGTTTACGGCGAGGCTATTGCCATTCTTGCCGGAGACGGCCTTCTTACAACGGCCTTTGAAGTAATAAACAAGGATATGATGCTGTACTTTGATTCACCGGAAAAAATGACCAAACGCATTAAAGCTGCCTATGAAATCGCAAAAGGTTCCGGATGCCGCGGAATGGTGGCCGGACAGGTTTCAGACATCGAAGGAGAACACAATGAATATTCCAATGAAATGCTGGAATATATCCATATAAATAAAACAGGAGCTCTAATTAAATCAGCTATAAGAGCCGGACTTTACCTCGGCGATCCTACAACATATATGCTTCAGAATCTTGATGTCTATGCCGAAAATCTCGGCCTTGCATATCAGATTGCCGATGACATTCTGGACGAAGTGGGTGATCCCAAGGAACTTGGAAAAGCTACAGGATCTGATAAAAAGCAAAATAAGAATACATATACATCTATAAACGGTCTTGATGCCGCTTACAAGCGGCTGGATGAACTTACAGACAATGCTGTAGCTGCAATTTCTTCCTATTATGATAATGCAGAATTTTTCAGAGACCTTGTACTTAAACTTAAAACAAGAAGGAAATAGGATATACTGAAACAAATGAAAAAAAATATTCTTGATTATAATTTTCCACAGGACTTAAAGACGATGTCCCAGGATGAGCTAGAACTTCTCTCTTATTCCATAAGAGATTTCCTCATTGAAAAAGTATCTCGGACAGGGGGACATCTTGCCTCAAATCTTGGCGTAGTTGAGCTTACAATTGCACTTCACAAGGTTTTTAACAGTCCTTCGGACAAGATAATCTGGGATGTGGGACATCAGTCCTATGTTCATAAGATTTTAACCGGAAGAGCCGGTGACTTTGATACTCTCCGGCAGTTCAACGGTATCAGCGGCTTTCCCAAAGAAAAGGAAAGTCCCCATGATGTCTATGATACAGGGCACAGCAGTACTTCTGTTTCTGCTGCTGCAGGTATGGCATGCGCCCGGGAAATTAAAGGTGAAAAATACGAAGTAGTAGCCGTAATAGGTGATGGCTCTCTTACCGGCGGTATGGCTTATGAAGCTTTAAACAATATCGGTGCTTCAAAGTCCAAGGTTATTGTTATTCTCAACGATAACGGCATGTCTATTTCAAAAAACATAGGCGGAATATCAACTCATCTCGGAACCCTTAGAACTTCTAAGGGATATTTGAGTGCAAAGAGATTTATAAAGAACAATATCGGTAATCGCGGCAGCCTGGGAAATGCAGTAGCCCACGGCCTTGCAGGATTTAAAAATGATATCAAGTACACGATTCTCAGGAAAGGCGGTGTGCTTTTCGAGGAACTGGGATTCACTTATTTCGGACCTGTGGACGGTCACAATATTTCTGATCTTATTGATGTAATGGAAAGAGCCAGAAGCCTTGATGAACCTGTCCTGATACATGTTATAACTAAAAAAGGAAAGGGTTACAGAAACGCTGAAAATGATCCCGGAAAATTTCACGGAATAGGTCCTTTCAATCCGGAAACAGGAGAACTGAAAAGAGAGAGTTCTGCAGCCACTTATTCAGAAATAATGGGAAATCATCTTGTAAAGCTGGGCGAAATTCATCCTGAAATTGCTGCCATTACCGCAGCAATGGGTGAAGCTACGGGCCTGGGGGGCTTTGCAGAAAGATTTCCTGACAGATTCTTTGATGTGGGAATTGCAGAGCAGCATGCTGTTGCCTTTGCTGCAGGACTTTCAAAGTGCGGCATACGACCGGTCTGCGCTATTTATTCGTCTTTTCTGCAGCGGGCTTACGACCAGATTATGGAGGATGTATGCATGCAGAAGCTTCCTGTTATTTTTGCCATCGACAGGGCAGGAGTTGTGGGGGCTGACGGAGAAACACACCATGGTATCTATGATCTTTCATACCTCTTAACTGTACCTGAACTTACTGTTCTTACACCGTGCAGCGGCAGAAGTCTTGAAAAGGCCATGGATTATGCTTTTAGTCTCAATAAACCTGCTGCCATAAGATATCCCAGAGGCGAGGCATGTGAATATTGTTTTGAGTCAGATGATTCAGATGAGATGAAAAATTTCAGAGTCTTCAGCGGAAAAGATGTGGACATCTGGGCCTGCGGCAATATGTACGGTTATGGACTGAAACTTGCTGAAATATTAAAGAGCAAGGGCATTAACACGGGACTTGTATGTGTGGAAATTGTAAAGCCTCTTGATCTTGGCCCTTATGATAAAAATGTCCCTCTTCTTATTACACTTGAGGATAACGATGTCTCCGGCGGTTTCGGAGTTCATCTTGCCGCTGAGCTCAGCGGCGAAAACACGGAAGTAATCAGCTTCGGATGGCCGGACAAATTTGTTGAACAGGGAAGCTTTGATGAACTTGCAGATCTGTACGGACTCAGGCCGGAGCAGATTGCAGAAAGGATTTGTGAACATATTGAAGGAAAGGCTTGATGTATTACTGGTAAAAAGAGGTTTTTACCAGTCCAGAGAAAGAGCGAAGGCTTCTATTATGGCAGGGATTGTATATGTTGACGGTCAGAGGAGTGACAAGGCCGGAAATATGATTGACACCGAGGCTGAGATAACAGTCAGAGAAAACCTCTGTCCTTATGTAAGCAGGGGAGGTCTCAAACTTGAAAAGTCAATGAAAACCTGGCAATTAAATATGCACGATGCGGTCTGCATGGATATCGGAGCATCTACGGGAGGTTTTACCGACTGTATGCTTCAGAACGGTGCCCGTAAGGTTTATGCCGTCGATGTGGGCTACGGCCAGCTGGATTATAAACTAAGAACTGACCCTCGTGTTGTAAATATGGAAAAATGCAATATAAGATACCTTAATACGGACGAAATACCCGACAGGATTGATTTTATAAGCATAGATGTTTCTTTCATTTCCCTTAAGCTTGTTCTGCCTGTGGCATCAAGGCTTCTCCATGAAGATGGGAAACTGGTCTGCCTTGTTAAGCCTCAGTTTGAAGCGGGAAGAGAGCAGGTAGGAAAGAAAGGTATCGTAAGAGATAAAAAAGTTCACAGGCAGGTCATTGAAAATGTAATAAAATATGCTCAGGATAACAATCTTCATCCAGCCGGTCTGACTTACAGTCCGGTAACCGGAGCAAAAGGCAACATAGAGTATCTGCTTTTCCTGACCAAGCTTCCTGCTGATAATTCAGAAAAGGTGGATGAAGACTTTATTGAAAAAACCGTTAACGCCTCCCATGAGGAGTTAGAATAAAAGATGTTGATTTAAAAAGGAGAAAAAAAATGAAACTATCAAAGAAAATCCAGGCTATGGGACTTTCTCCAATCAGAAAGTTCGTTCCTTACGCAGACGCAGCTGTTGCTGCAGGAAAAAAAGTTTACAGATTAAATCTTGGTCAGCCTGACATTAAAACGCCGAAGGTTTTCTTCGACACCGTTAAGAACTTCAATCAGGATGTTCTGGCTTACGCTAACTCTCAGGGTGATGCAGAGCTTCTTGAAGCGCTGGTAGGTTACTATAAGAGAATAGGTCTTGATTTTGAAAAGAAGGATCTGCTTATTACCAATGGCGGCTCCGAAGCAATCAACATGCTTATGACCGCAATACTGGACAATGATGATGAAGTGATCATGGCAGAGCCTTTTTATACAAACTACAAAACTTTCGTAGGACAGGCAGGAGGAAAGGTTGTTGCAATTCCAACAACGGCTGAAGATGGATATCAGTATGCCGTCAGAGAAAAAATCGAAGGAGTTATTACAGACAAGACCAAGGCTATGTGTATTATAAATCCAGGCAACCCTACAGGTAAAGTTCTGACAAAGGATGAAATGAAACTCATCGTTGACATTGCACTGGAACATGATCTTTTCATCATTGCCGATGAAGTGTACAGAGAATTTACATATGACGGAAAGCAGATGACGACTTTCGGAGCCTTCAAGGAAGCAGAGCAGAACGTAGTAATCGTTGACTCTGTATCCAAGAGATTCTCAGCATGCGGAGCGAGAATAGGCTCCATCGCCTCAAAAAATGAAGAACTTATGGGCAACCTTATGAAGCTTTGCCAGGCAAGGCTTTGCTGCCCGACCCTTGACATGAAGGGTGCGGCTGCTCTTTACAATCTTGACCCGTCATATTTTGATGATATCAAGAAGGAATATGAGCACAGAAGAAATGTCTCAGTTGAAGCTCTCAAGGAAATCGAAGGCATTAAATTCGGAGTTCCTGAAGGAGCATTCTATATTACATGCCAGCTCCCTGTGGATAATGCAGAGAATTTCCTAATGTTCCTCCTTCAGGACTTTGATGTGAACGGAGAAACAGTTATGTTTGCGCCGGCGGGAGGTTTCTTCGGAACTCCGGGTGTGGGCCAGTCGGATATTAGAATAGCTTATGTTCTCAAGGCTGAAGACATGAAGGCAGGTATCAATATTATCAAAGAAGGTATCAAAGCATACAACGCAAGATAAACGGATAGTTTACATTTTAAAAATATGATTATCTATTAACTAAAGGGAGATTTTATATGAAGTTATCACCTATGATGCAGCAGTACATGAAAATAAAAGATCAATATAAGGACTGTATACTGTTTTTCAGACTTGGTGACTTCTATGAAATGTTCTTTGATGATGCAATCTTAGCGTCAAAGGAATTAGAACTCACTTTAACCGGAAAAAGCTGCGGACAGGAGGAAAGGGCTCCCATGTGCGGAGTTCCTTTCCACGCAGCTGAAAGTTATATATCCAAACTTGTTGAAAAAGGGTATAAGGTTGCCATATGTGAACAGACCGAAGATCCCGCTCTTGCAAAAGGAATAGTGAAACGGGAGGTTATCCAGGTAGTTACTCCCGGCACATTGACCTCACAATCTATGCTTTCCGAAAAGGAAAACAATTATCTCGCTGCAGTATTCGCTGAAGAAGGCGCCATGTCCGTATGCTACTGCGATATTTCCACCGGGGAGCTTAACCTGACGGAATATAAGGGTCCGGACATTTATTCTGCTATTCTCAATGAACTT
>SAMEA3663072__coassemble_921_pt1 | contig 13416 bp, 12 predicted proteins | sample SAMEA3663072__metabat2_low_PE_011 | metagenome-assembled genome bin SAMEA3663072 (sample SAMEA3663072) | pig gut metagenome | biome: pig gut; feature: pig-associated habitat; material: faeces | place: France | collected 2012 | reverse complement strand
CCTAATTTCAGGCGTCTGTACAGTCAGTACTCGTCGGGGGAACTGACGGTGCCTGCCTGCGGAGCAGGAACGGCAAATGTGGAATTTGAAGTTCTTACGGGGCTCAGCGTCAAGTTCTTCGGCCCGGGAGAATACCCTTATAAGGCTGTTCTTACAGAAAAAACAGGAGAAAGTTTGGCTTATGACCTTGACAGCATAGGATATACTTCTCATGCCATTCACAATCACAGGGCTGTATTTTATAACAGAAACACAGTATTTGCCAACATGGGCTTTGATACATTCACCAGCCTTGAATACATGCAGAATGTAGTTAAAACACCTAAAAACTGGGCAAAAGACAATGTCCTTACAGGCTGCATAAAGGATGCACTTGATTCAACAGAGGGACGGGATATGATATATACCATTTCCGTACAGGGACACGGCAAATATCCTTCTGAAAAGGTAATCGAAAATCCTAAAATTGAAGTGCTCAGTGCGCCTACAGAGGAACTGAAATGGAAATATGAATACTATGTAAATCAGGTTTATGAAATGGATGAGTTCATCGGCCAGCTTACAAAGGAGCTTGCCAAGAGAGATGAACCTACGGTACTGGTAATGTACGGCGACCATATTCCTGCAATAGATATAACTGAAGATGATCTGGAAAACGGCAATCTTTACGGTACCCAGTATATAATCTGGAACAATTTCGGTATGGTCAAGGACGATGAAAATCTTCACAGCTATCAGCTGGCGGCCCATGTAATGGACATGCTTGATATGCAGGTGGGCACTATTTTCACATATCAGCAGAATCATAAAAACAGCGAAACTTATCTTGCTGATCTGAAAGCCCTGGGATATGATATGCTGTACGGAAAGTATTATATTTACGGAGGCACCAATCCTTTCAAACCTACCAAGCTTAAAATGGGTGTAAAAGACATTAAAATCGATGAAGTAGTCAAGATCGGCGAAAGGTATTATATAAAAGGACAGAACTTCACTCAGTACAGCAAGGTCACCCTCAACGGGAAAACCTTAAAGACCATATATCTGGGCGAATCTGTTCTGGGACTTCTGGAGGAGGTGGATCCGGAGGATGCACCAAACATGAAGGTCAGCCAGATAGAAAACAAAAGCAAGGAAATATTAAGCACTACAGAATAGAAAAAATAAGAGGCGGAAGGAGCAGGAAGGAGGCTGCATTATGCGAACAATCGAGACAGAGAGGCTTATTCTGAGCAAATGGACAACATCGGAGGAAGATGTTAAGGGACTCTATGAGTATGCCAGCAATCCCGATGTGGGACCGAATGCCGGCTGGAAACCTCACGAAAGTCTTGAGGAGTCAAGGGAGATTATTGAAGAACTGTTTATACCTCATGACGTATGGGCTATCCGTGAAAAGGCGAGCGATAAGGTTATAGGCAGCATAGGTCTGGAGCCTGACAGACGCCGGGAGAATGTGCGCAGCAGAGAAATGGGATATTCCCTGGCAAAGGAAAGCTGGGGCAAGGGCTATATGACCGAGGCTGCAAAGGCGGTAATTGATTATGCCTTCAGGGATCTTGATCTTGTGGTGCTGGCCATCTGCACCGGACCTGCCAACAGACGCTCCCAGAGAGTAATAGAAAAGTGCGGTTTTAAGTTTGAAGGAATCCAGCGTAAAGGATACCACATATATGACGGAACAGACAGGGACAACCTGGTGTATTCCATGCTGAGGGAAGAGTGGGAAGCGGCAGAGACAGGTGATACACAAGGAGAAGGGACATGGCACGTGTAAAGCGATTCTTTCTGAAAATACTTTTAGCAATTATAGTAATAGGAATGATAGCGGGTCTTGCCTGCATACTCATAAACAGCCGTGTGGTAAACAGCACTGAAGATAAAATAGTGTATACAGTAACCGGAGAAGTTGAAATAAAGCAGTTCGCCGTGGAAAACATAAAGAAATTCAATGCAGACTGCATAATGGTTCTCGGCTGCGGTATAGAAGACGCGGAAACACCGAGCCCTATGCTTAAGGACAGACTGGACGTGGGCATAGAGCTGTACAAACAGGGAGCGGCACCTAAAATTCTTCTCACAGGAGATAACGGAACAGAGGGGCACAATGAAATACACGTAATGCTTAAATATACCAAAGAAGCCGGCGTGCCGGAAAAGGATATCTTCTGTGATCACGCAGGGTTTTCAACCTACGATTCAATGTATCGTGCCGGCAGCATTTTTAACGTCCAAAGAGCAATAGTAGTGACGCAGACATATCATCAGTACAGAGCACTTTACATAGGAGACAAGCTTGGCCTTGAAGTTTGCGGAGTTGCCTCGGATCAGGAGACATATTTCGGACAGAGCTTCAGGGAGTCCCGGGAGATACTTGCCCGCATAAAAGATTTCTTTAAAGCCTTTCTTCGCAGCAAGCCAACCTACGGAGGCGATGTAATACCTATAAGCGGCAGCGGAATTTCCAGTCACGGCGAATAGAATATCAGCATAATATGTAGAGGACATAAATGTCCTCTACTATTTATTTGCGAGGGAATAATTATGATATATCTGGATAATGCAGCCACATCCTATCCGAAGCCGAGAGGTATGCTGGCCGCCATGGAGGAATGTATTCTGAAGTACTGTGGAAATCCGGGAAGATCGGGTCATTCCATGTCAATAAGAACAGGGGAAGAGGTCTACCATGCCAGAAGGAAGATTGCCAGGCTGTTTAATATAAGAAGGCCGGAAAGGCTGATATTTACAAAAAATACAACGGAGGCGCTGAATCTGGCCATTAAGGGTGTGCTGGAAGCGGGAGACCATGTTATCACAACATCTATGGAACACAATTCCGTGCTGCGGCCTCTTAAAGCACTTGAAAGAGAAGGAGTGACTCAGTCGGTTATCAGAGCTGACAGAGAAGGATGCGTTAAGGCTTCCGACATAGAAAAGGCCATAAGACCAAACACAAGGCTCATTGCAGTGACCGCAGCATCTAATGTAACGGGAACAAAAATGCCCCTCGCAGAAATAGGCGAAATTGCAAAAAAACGTGGAATACTGTTTCTTGTGGATGGAGCCCAGGGAGCGGGTGCCGCGGAAATCGACACAGAAAAAATGAATATAAATCTGCTTGCCTTTCCGGGACATAAGAGCCTTTTGGGGCCTCAGGGAACGGGCGCTCTGTATACAGATATAAACACGAAACTAAAACATTTAATGGAGGGCGGTACAGGCACCGAATCTAAAAGCAGGGTTCAGCCCTGTGAATTTCCCGAAGGATATGAAGCAGGTACCATAAATGCTCCGGCCATAATAGGACTGGGTTACTCTGCCGAGTTTGTAGATAAAATAGGAACCGATGTTATAGGAAAATATGAAGAAGGTCTTATAGAGTGGCTTGATCAGAGGCTTGATGAAATGGATTTTGTGGTTCGCTACGGACCTTGCGCCGGCCGTAAGACGGGAATAAGCCTTTTTAACATAAAGGGTATTCCTGCAGAAGAAGTGACGGAAATACTGAGCAGAGAATTTGAAATAGCCGTGAGAGGTGGTTTTCATTGTGCGGGGCTTGCCCATAAAACCATAGGGACATGGGATCAGGGAGCAGTGAGAGTAAGCGTGGGACCGTTTAATACTAAAGGAGATATGGAAAAAATTACGGATGCCATTTATAAAATCGGGTGTAGACAAAGATGATAAAACCGTGTAAATTAATTATATAAAATTCAGAACAGGAGATAAACCAATGAAAAAAATACTGATATTGCTTATGGCATTTGTAATCAGTGTCACCTTGGCAGGCTGCGGCGGAGGTAAAACCGAAGAACCGTCATCAGAGAACGGTATAGAAAATGATTTGGAAAACCATATTGAAGAAGATGATGAAGCCGAAGAAGAGGACGGAAAAATCGACATTGATAATATTATGGTAGATGAAGATGAAATGAAAGCTCCCTATGATTTTGGACTTAATATAAGCAGCGCCTTCGGGATGTCAGGAGCAGTTAAAAAAATCAGTTACAGTAACCTTTCGAATCAAAAAAGCAAACTGGAGGAGATGACTGAAACTGCCGCAAAATCTGCCCTTACCGGGGATTATTCAGTGTTCAGCGAATATGAAGAAGATGATGCGGACTCCGTTGATAAGATAATATATGTAATTGGTATGGAAGATGATGATTCTGAAAAGAGTTTTATAGAATGCGGTGCATACCATAACGCCGATGACAACAAGTATTATCAGTATACCCTTTACGCCTCACAGAATTTTTATTCCCTAAACTCCGGAGATATTTCTGCCGTGCTTAAGGAAATAAAGAGTGCATATGGTGTGAACCTTTCCAAGAGCAAGGTAGAAAAAGCCGTAAAAGATGTACTGAAAAAAGTGAAGGAAACTGAAGATTACTATTCTCTTTATGAAACACGCAAGATAAAGGAGAAGGACTACAACGAGACAGTAAATTTTGCTGTGGAAGGCTTTATAACTGAAGACAATGAAACGGGTTACTATATTTCCATAGAAAGAGAAAGATGTTACAACTAGAAACAATGAATACCATATACACAATCTGGATGCTTATATGTGCATCACTTGTTTTCTTTATGCAGGCCGGCTTTACCTGCTATGAAGCCGGAATGGTGCAGAGTAAAAATGTTATATCTGTAGCCATAGAAAATATGTTCAATCTGACAATAACCATAGTGCTGTTTTCCATTGTGGGATATCCTATAATGTTCGGCAGTTCCATTGCGCAGACATCTGACTACAGCTTTTTCTTTCTGCAGGTAATGTTTGCTGCCACTTCTGTGACTATCTTTGCCGGAGCCCTTTCGGAACGCACAAGACTTTCGGCCCTTCTGATCGCCGGGGCTGTAAGCGCAGCAATAATATATCCTGTTTTCGGCAGGCTTGCATGGGGCAGCCGGATTACAGGCAGCCCGTCCTGGCTTGAAAGACTGGGATATATGGACTTCGCCGGCGCAAGTGTTGTTCACATGACTGCAGGCTTTATAGCTTTGGCCGGGCTTCTTGCAACGGGAAGCCGCAGGCATAAAAACACAGGAAAATCCAACATTCCACTTGCTGTTTTAGGCGTATTCATACTTTGGTTCGGCTGGTTCGGCTTTAACGGCGCATGTATTCAGCCGGACAGTCCCGAGGTGAGCAAGATTTTCGTAAATACTTCTTTAGCGGCAGCCTGCGGAACACTTGGAGCTCTCACAGTAAATCTCATTTTCCGCCGAAAGGGAGGATATCTTATCTCACTTTTCAACGGGGTACTTGCAGGTCTTGCTGCTATTACTGCAGTTTCAGCATACTGCAGCCCTATAAAAGCCATGCTGCTTGGATTTATTACGGGAATACTTGCCGACAGTGCAGCAAATCTTCTCACAAAGCTGGGTATTGACGATGTGGTTAATGTAACGGCCACACATCTTGCAGGAGGAACAGCAGGTACGCTGCTGCTGCCTTTCCTTATTGATACCCGTTATCTGCGTGCAGATACGCGGCTTGCTCAGCTGGGTGCACAGGCAGCAGGAGTGGCTGCAGATTTTATCTGGGCATTCGGAATTGCAGCCGTAATGTTTTTAGTATTAAAACACACAGTAGGACTCAGGGTAACCGCAGAAGAAGAAGAAAAAGGCCTTAATATTGTGGAATTCAGCGATATATACTCGTGGCAGAACTATATAGAGACATCCTCCTACGAAAGAAAAATAAGAGAAAAGAACAATCTCCTCCGTAAGCAGGCAAGACTTCTTGCAGTAACGGAGGAGCAGGAGAAGGAAAAACTTGCAAAGGATCTTCATGACGGAGTAGGACAAAGTCTGTCGGCTCTTAAGGTCATATTACATTTAAACAAGGCTCAGGCCGAGAAGGCGGGAAGCTCTGCTCTGGCAAAAAATGCCGAAAAAGCTGCAGACCTGGCAGACACATCATTGAAGGAAATGCGCAATGTGCTTAACAACCTACGTCCGGAAGCACTGAAAACGGGAGGTCTTATGGCGGGTCTCCGCTTTATGGCAGACAACCTGAATAAAATCGACGGATTCACATGCATTCTGGAAACGGAAAATGAGCTGCCCTCATTTGACGATACGGTGGAATTGAATCTTTACAGACTTGTGCAGGAGGCCCTGACAAATGTGGTCAAGCATGCCAATGCAAAAAATGCCTGGGTTACCTGCTGCCAGGGGACCGCTCCCGGACGTTATCGCTTTATCGTAAAAGATGACGGCGACGGGTTCGATACGGAGAGTGCCCATGGGGGAGTAGGCATTGCATCTATGAACGACCGGCTGAATATGCTGGGAGGAAGCTTTCAAATTCACAGCAGAGAGGGCGCGGGAACGGAAGTAATTATGGAGGTGCCGATAAATGAATGATGAGAGAAAAATTCGTATATTTCTGGCTGATGACCATAAGATTCTGAGGGAGTCCCTTGAACTTCTTTTAAGCCAGGAGGAGGACTTTCAGGTTATCGGGGAGGCCGACAACGGAATGAATCTTGAGAATCTATTTATAGGAAATGAGCCTGATGTACTTCTCATGGATATTTCCATGCCTAAACGTGACGGTTTTGATACGGCCAAAGCAGTAAAAAAAGTCTTTCCTGATATAAAGATAATATTTCTGACTATGCATAAAAGCGAAGAAATGCTGTCAAAAGCCTTTCACTGCGGATGCAGCGGATATGTGCTTAAGGAAAATGCATTTGAAGAACTTGCAGATGCCATACGAAAAACTTTTTCCGGGGGAGTATATGTTTCCGATGAGCTTATGCCTATGATGGTTTCGGGATTCCTTTCATCGGACAAAGAAAATGGAGATCTTTCCGGAAGGGAGAGAGAGGTCCTGAAGCTGCTGGCCGAAGGCTATAGCAATAAAGAGATAGCGGATATGCTGGCTATTTCAGTTAAAACGGTGGAAACACACCGGGCGAACATTATGAAAAAACATAATTTTAAGAACATAACAGAGCTTGTTCTCTACGCTGTCCGCAACCATATAATTGAACCTTAAGTGAATCAGAATAATGTATGTGACAGTAAAAATCCGCCCGAAGAGATTTCCCCGGACGGATTTTTCAATATGAAATATTCTAAAGGCGGTAAGCTTCCTCATGATTTAATGAAGTATCAAGTCCAAGTCTTTCCTCTTCAGCACTTACACGAACAGGAATGAAGTGGTTGACCACTTTAAGAATAAGCATAGTAACGACAAATGCGTAGGCTCCGGCAACTACTGTTCCGAAAATCTGAATACCAAACTGGTGCAGATTTCCTTCAATGAGGCCGCTGACACCGTTGACAGATGACTGGGCGAAAACACCAAGAAGGATGGTTCCCATCATTCCGCCTACACCGTGTACTCCCCATACATCAAGGGCATCATCCCAGTCCAGTTTCTTCCTGAACTGAACCGCACAGTAGCAGACAGCTCCGGCGCACAGACCTATAATAACTGCCGCCCAAGGCTTAACGTAACCGGCTGCCGGAGTAATGGTGGCAAGACCTGCTACAGCTCCTGTCAAAACTCCTACGAAGCTTGGTGATTTTTCCCTTATCCAGGAGATTACAAGCCAGGTTACCATGGCTACTGATGCTGCGATATCGGTATTGATGAAAGCTGTTGAAGCAAGGCCGTTTGCTCCGAGAGCGCCGCCGGCATTGAAACCGAACCAGCCAAACCACAGAAGGGCAGTTCCCAGGGCAACGTGAGTCACATTATGAGGATCCATTTCAGCCGAATCTGTAATGTTTCTCTTTCCTACAAAGAATACTGAGGCCAGAGCTGCAAGACCTGCGCTTGCATGTACAACGATGCCGCCTGCGAAGTCAGCAACACCCATCTGCTGCAGAAAACCGCCGCCCCATACCCAGTGGGCAAGAGGAACGTAAATCAGCAGGCTCCAGAAAACCAGAGATACCAGATAGCTCTTGAAATTTACACGGTCAGCGAAAGCACCGGTAATAAGAGCAGGGGTGATGATGGCAAACATCTGCTGATAGCTGAAGAAGGAAAGGAACGGAATGGTTGCCCCGTAGTCAGGGTTAGGATCCATGCCTACTCCGTTAAGACATAAGTATTTGAGACCTCCGATTATGCCGTGAACATCCGGACCGAAGGCCAGTGAAAATCCGATAAAGAACCAGATAATTGTTACAATTCCCATTGAAATAAAACTCTGCATCATGATTGTAAGTACATTTTTCTTGGAAACCAGTCCGCCGTAGAAAAATGCCAAACCGGGAGTCATAAGGCAGACAAGAGCCGCACATATGATCATGAACGCAGTATCGCCGGTATTAATCATAGAATATTCCACCTCCTAATTATCTCGATGGAAATATTATAAGATGAAGGAAAAAAATTTTGAATACAGTAAAACCCTGAATTAAGGGGAGTAAAAACCTGAAATTTGATTTTTCGCATAAAAAAGGGAGGGAAAACGTCTTTCCCTCCCCATAAACTTTCAAATGTTTTTAGTAGTTTTCTGCATGAATTTCGAAATAGCTCTGCGGATGTGCACATACAGGACAGATCTGAGGAGCCTTTGTTCCTACTACGATATGTCCGCAGTTTCTGCATTCCCAAACTTTAACTTCGCTCTTTGCGAATACTTCAGCCGCTTCAACGTTGTGAAGAAGAGCTCTGTATCTTTCTTCATGATGCTTTTCTACAGCGCCTACCATGCGGAACTTGATTGCCAGTTCAGGGAAGCCTTCTTCTTCTGCTGTCTTTGCAAATCCTTCGTACATATCGGTCCATTCATAGTTTTCACCATCTGCAGCGGAAAGAAGATTTGCAGCTGTGTCACCGATGCCATTAAGCTCTTTGAACCACAGTTTTGCATGCTCTTTTTCGTTGTCAGCTGTTTTCTGGAAAAGAGCTGAAATCTGTTCGTAGCCTTCCTTCTTAGCTACAGACGCAAAATAAGTGTACTTGTTTCTTGCTTCAGATTCACCTGCGAAAGCAGCGTGAAGATTCTTTTCTGTTTGAGTTCCTGCGTATTTGTTTGTTCCTGACATTTTAATTTCTCCTTTCTTTTTTTGAACATTGGTCGCAGATGCAGCTGATTTTCAGATCATAGGAAATAATCGGCACGTTAACTTCATGCTGAAGGGAAGTCGTAAGATCATCAAGGGTCACATCCATGAGTCTGCCACAGCGCACGCATACAAGATGGTCATGGCGACGGACTCTGTCATAGCGGTCCGGATAACCTTCCACTACCACTTTCCTGACGAGACCCTCATCGTTGAGGGAGGTCAGGCTGTTGTAAACGGTGGCAAGAGAGATCTTCACGTTTTCCTCCTTAAGACGGAGAAAAATCTGCTCTGCAGTCAAATGCTCGCAGGACGCGTTTATGATATCCATAATCAGTTTTGCATTTTTAGTCATAAAAGCCTCCTGTATTATTTAGAATTATTCTAAATCTAATTATATGCTTTTTTTAAAAAATGTCAAGAAGTTTTTTGAAAATGTTGTTGACAATAGCGATATTCGATATATAATGAAAGCAAGGAAAGATATCGATATTCGATAAAAGGAGGTGCTGTACTATGCCGAGAGAGAAATTCCGCACATTGACAGAGCAGATGTTTTATATTCTGCTGTGCCTCAGGAAGGAGTGCTGCGGAATGGATATTATGGAAGAGGTCAGCCGGATCACAGAAGGCAGAGTCAGCGTGGGTCCGGGAACCCTGTATAACCTGCTGGAGCAGTTTCTGACAGCGGGAATGATAAGGGAGACCAGGGTAGAAGGACGGAAAAAAAGCTACATTCTTACGCTGAAGGGTGCACAGATTCTGGGCGAAGAGTATGAAAGACTGCGCAAACAGGTGGCTGACTATTCAAGGCTTATAAATGAGGAAGGGGTATAATTATGAATAAGAAGGAAAGCAAGGAAAAGATCAAGCGCGAGATTCCCAACTATCTGCCGTTTGATTATGAGGCCGTAGAGGCGCATCTGGAAAAAATGGCGGCCAAAGGTTGGCGGCTTGTCAATGCAGGAACCAATGTGTGGAAGTATCGCCAGGCAGAACCGGCAAGGGTAAAGTATGCAGTAACTTATGCGGCGGACGCATCAGTATATGACTCTGAACCTACAGAGAGTCAGAAGACCCTGGCGGATTTCTGCGCCCGAGGAGGCTGGGTCAAGGTGAGCGACTGGGCGCAGGTACAGATTTTCTGCAGCGAAGAGGAAAATCCTGTGCCCATCGAGACCGATGAAGAAATCCGCCTGGAAGTGATTAAGTCGGCTATGAAGAAAAACTTCATACCTTCCAATGTTGTGCTGGTTATTATATTGGCGTTTAATCTGTGGCGCGTGGCAACAGGTTTCTTTTACAATCCTTTGCCATGCCTGTCCAGCTGGCTGATGTTATTATCCCTTACTTTTGCGGTTGTAGCTTTTATGCTGGTCGCCGCCGATCTTGCGGGATATTTTATCTGGGTAAGAAAGTCTGAACGGTCAATAGAAGAAGGTGGAACCTGCTGCGGTTTGAAGATATTAAGAACACTCAACCGGTGGTGCCTTGTGTTTGCCGTCATATATCTGCTGCTGTATGTGGTATCCGCCTTGCAGGAAGGACAATCCGATATGGCAAAATACATGGTGTTCTTTCTTTTAGGCTTCGTATGTCTGGTAGCCGCACTGGATAAAACAAGGGAGTTCATGAAAAGTAAAGGGGCCTCTCGAAGCGGAAGCAGGACCGTGGTTATAGTTGTGGATGTGATTATGGCCTTTGTACTGGTTTTCGGAGTCAGATATTTCGTTTTTTCCGGCGATGACTCTGGTGATGCCGTAGATCCCTATGCACCTGAGATTCAAAGCACTTTTATAGCTGAATCTATAAGCGGTCAGTGCGCAGATCCAAAATTCTCCTACGAAATCAGTGAGGTAAAGTGTGAAGCACTGGCAGACTGGTGTAAGAGAAAAGCTATCGAAGCAGAAGAGTCCGACTTGAGATGGATCCGCGAGAGGGAAAACCCGCAGCAGTGGGGCGCTGACAGAGTATTTGAAGGCGGCTGGTATGATGATATTGACGGAGAAAAAGAGTATGGAAAGACGGATGTGGTTATTCTGATAAGGGATAATAGCATAATAAGAGTATGGAGCATAAAAGGACTGACAGAGGCAGAGACAGGGCAGGTTATGAGCATTCTGGAGGGTGTAGCAGGTATTTCCTAAAGCAAAGATTCAGATGCATAAAAGAAGAGAACCGCATTAGTGGAGAATTCCAAATTAAAGCGGTCCTCTATTGGTATCCCCGGGCGGAATCGAACCGCCAACTATGCTTTAGGAGAGCACTGTTATATCCATTTAACTACGGAGACATATCAAGTTATATAAGGTCTAAGGAGTTAAATGGATTATTGTTGGTGCTCTCCTAAAGCGACCGCTTTGATAAAGAGCACTGTTAATACGAGCAAAGCGAGTATCACGGTTCTTAGAATTGTCCGAAATTTATAATTTCGCAGACAATTCAAGGTTCGTATATCCATTTAACTAGGTCGACATATCCATTTAACTAGGTCGACATATCCATTTAACTAGGTCGACATATCAAACTGTATATTATATTACCACAAGTCCAAAAAAATATCAACGGTTTTAATTTGAGTCTTGTATTCCCGACTTTAGTGTAGTAAAATTATATAGAATTTTGTTAAGTATATACTAATACTGGAAAGACAAGGGTGAAAAGAAAGATGTATAAAGTATCAAATTTAGCAAGCGAATATAAGAAAAAACTTATAACAGCCGATCAGGCGGCAGAAATGGTAAAAGACGGTGACAGGCTTCATTTCGGCCTTGGATGCGGCTCGGTTATAGACATTGACAAGGCACTTGCCAAGAGGGCAAAAGATCTTAAAGGTGTTGAAATAATCAGCACCGTTACTATTCGTGAAAAACCCTTTGAAACTTATCTGGCAACAGACAGCAACGAGCAGGTGCGCTTTGCTTCTGCCCACTTCAATACTCATGACCGTAAAATGAATAAGGACGGACGCTGCTGGTACATACCGATGATGTTCTGTGAGCTTCCTTTCCTTTGGGTGAACAATGACTGCGGATTTGATATTGCAATGTTCCAGGTTGCACCTATGGATGAACATGGAAATTTCAACCTGGGGCCCCAGGTTGCCGATATGTGGGGAGTTATTAAATCAGCAAAAAAAATAATCGTTGAGGTCAATGAGAATATGCCTATCGCTCACGGATACCAGACTCAGCTGAATCTTTACGGCATTGACTACATTGTAGAAGGAAGCAACACTCCGCTGGCAGAACTCCCGACAAAGGAGCCTACAGAAATTGATAAGAAAATTGCCAGCCATATCGTACCGAGAATAAAGAGCCACAGCACACTGCAGCTGGGAATCGGAAGTCTTCCTCTCTGCATAGGCTCAATGCTGGCAGAATCTGACCAGCGTAACATCAATGCTCATACGGAGATGTTCACCGATGCTTATGTTGACCTTTTCGATGCAGGAAAGCTCACGGGCAACAAGCCTATTGACAAGGGCAAAGCGGTATATACCTTTGCAGGCGGAACCAAGAGGCTTTATGATTTTATAGACGACAACCCGATCTGCTGCAACGCTCCTGTAGATTATGTAAATAACATTGCAACAGTTGCACAGATTAAAAACTTCGTGTCGGTAAACAGCTGTATACAGGTTGACCTGTATGGACAGGTCTGCTCAGAGTCAGCAGGACATCAGCAGATAAGCGGGACAGGCGGTCAGCTTGACTTCGTTCTCGGTGCATACCAGTCGGAAGGCGGACAAAGCTTCCTCTGCACCCCTTCCACAAGGACAATGCCTGACGGCAGGGTGGAATCGCTGATTTCTCCTGTTTTGCCTCAGGGAGCTATTGTTACCACCCCTCGTATGGCCACAAACTTCATAGTGACCGAATACGGTGCTGCGGACCTGAAGGGCAAGACCACTTGGGAAAGAGCGGAACTGCTCATCAACATCGCTCATCCTGATTTCCGTGATCAGCTCATTAAGGATGCTGAAAAGATGGGCATCTGGAAAAACTCAAGTAAATGCTTATAAGGTTTGACATAATTAAGGAGAAAAGATGAAAAAAATATTGGATCATATTTTTATTGACGGTCTTGCCGGAATGGCTCATGGACTCTTTGCCACACTCATCGTCGGTACCATCATTCAACAGATAGGCAATCTGGTAGGAGGAGGTGCCGGTGACATGATATTTCTCATTGGTAAAGTTGCGGCAGCGCTGACCGGTGCAGGAATCGGTGTAGGTGTTGCGTGCAGATTTAAAGAGAGTCCCCTGGTGGTAGTATCAGCAGCTATAACAGGGATGATAGGAGCCTTTGCATCCAAACTTCTGGCAGGTGCCGTACTGGTAGAGGGATCCATTGTTCTGACAGGGCCGGGAG
>SAMEA3663072__coassemble_909_pt1 | contig 13705 bp, 7 predicted proteins | sample SAMEA3663072__metabat2_low_PE_011 | metagenome-assembled genome bin SAMEA3663072 (sample SAMEA3663072) | pig gut metagenome | biome: pig gut; feature: pig-associated habitat; material: faeces | place: France | collected 2012 | reverse complement strand
ATGAGGAAAGTCCGGGCTCCGCAGGGCAAGGGTGCCGGATAACGTCCGGCGTAGGTAACTATAGGGAAAGTGCAACAGAAACATTCCGCCGAAACAGTACGGCTGTGGTAAGGTTGAAATGGTGAGGTAAGAGCTCACCGGCAGCATGGAGACATGCTGGCCGTGTAAACCCCACCCGGAGCAAGACCAAATAGGGCGCGGAAGGCGGCGGCCCGTCGCCTGCCCGGAAGGTAGGTCGCTGGAGCCTGTCAGCAATGGCAGGTCGAGATAGATGATTGTCAAATACAGAACCCGGCTTATAGCTCTGCCCGGGTTTATTTTTTTGCAGTATAATTAAAACTGCTTCACCTGCAGAGATTCAATGAGCCTGATGTCTTCATGCTTTTCCATAAAATAGTTCAGAGTGAACTGGTTGGCAAATAGTATGATAGGTCTTTCGAAGTGATCAAATACCAGCATTGTTCTGGAATCCAGCACATCCTTTACTTTTTCCAGATCATCCGTTTCCACCCAGCGGGCTACGCTGAAATCCAGTCTGTCCATACGGATTTCTGCATTATATTCATTTTTCAGCCTGTACTCGAACACCTCAAACTGAAGCTGCCCTACTGCGCCTATAATGACTTCGTTGTACTGATCTCTGTAAACCTGAACAGCACCTTCCTGAGCCAGCTGAGTGACACCCTTCTGAAACTGCTTTGCTTTCATAGTGTTTTTTGGTGTAGCAAGAGCAAAGAGCTCAGGAGGAAAGGTTGGAAGGGGTTCAAAGAAAAGAGGCTCCTTGGTAGTTGTTAGAGTATCTCCAATCTGATAGTTTCCTGTATCGTATATTCCGATAATGTCGCCTGCAATGGCTGTATCGATGTTTTCTCTTTCATTGGCCATGAGCATGGTGGACTGAGAAAGCTTCATTTCCTTGCCGGTTCTTGAAAGCCTTACACTCATACCGCGTTCAAATGTTCCTGAACAAATACGGAGAAAGGCAAGTCTGTCTCTGTGAGCCGGGTTCATATTGGCTTGAATTTTGAATATAAAACCGCTGAAAAAGTCATCAGTAGGATTTACTTCTCCTGTAGTAGTTTTGCGCGGGCCGGGCGCCGGAGACATATCAAGAAAATGATTAAGGAAAGGTATAGTGCCGAAATCAGCAAGAGCTGAACCGAAGAATACCGGTGAAAGCTTTCCCCGGGATATAAGTTCCATATCGAATTCATTTCCTGCGCCCTGAATAAGTTCAATCTCGTCGCGGAGGGCAGAGAGGTTGTAACCTGCAACTTCATTCTCAAGTTCCGGACCGAAGACACCTTCCTGTCCAAGCCGGATTGTTTTTCCTGCCTTGTAAAGATGGACCTCGTTTTTTAAAATATCATATATACCTTCGAAGTTCAGACCGTTTCCTATAGGCCATGTGACAGGAACAGAAGGAAGGCCGAGAACATCTTCCAGTTCCTGAACAAGGTCAAAAGGATCCTTTGTTTCTCTGTCCAGTTTGTTGATAAATGTAAAAATTGGAATTCCACGCATGGAGCATACCTTAAACAGCTTTTTTGTCTGGGCCTCGATTCCCTTGGCTCCGTCGATTACCATAACTGCACTGTCTACAGAAGTTAATATTCTATAAGTGTCTTCACCGAAATCGTTGTGTCCCGGTGTGTCCATGATTGAAATAACTTTTCCGGCATACTTGAACTGCATAACGGAGGAAGTAACAGAAATTCCTCTCTGCTTTTCGATTTCCATCCAGTCGGATGTTGCAAATTTGCTGTTTCTTCTCGCTTTGACTGTTCCTGCCTCTCTTATTGCCCCTCCGTGGAGCAGAAGCTTTTCTGTAAGCGTAGTTTTTCCTGCGTCCGGGTGGGATATGATGCCGAATATTCTTCTTGCTTGAATCTCCTCTAATCTGGTTGTCATATAGTCTCCTTTGTATCTGTTGTATCTGAAATCGGCTTAATAAAGCCATTTTTTAAAAAAATCACATCTTTTATGATAACATAATTTGCGGATTTGTAAACATAATATTGTCTTTTAAAATGTTATGGAGTATAATAAGTAAATTCGATTGTTTGTCACAAATCAGAAAGGGTATTATTCTTAAATATGGAAGAAATCAGAAAAGAAACAGAACATGAAAATAAGATGGGGACGGTTCCTGTCAGAAAGCTCCTGGTAAGTATGGCATGGCCTGCTGTGCTTTCCATGACTATAAATGCGCTCTACAATGTTGTGGACAGCATTTTCGTTGCTCAGGTAAGCGAGGAGGCCCTTACAGCAGTATCAATAGTAAATCCTGTGCAGATGCTCATTATTGCTCTTTCAGTGGGAAGCGGAGTGGGAATTAATTCTCTGATTTCCAGAAGGCTTGGCGAGAGAAGGCAGGAAGAAGCCGATCAGGCTGCTTCTACAGGAATAAGAATCGGTCTTATTAATTACTGTATATTTTTACTTATCGGACTTCTGCTTACCAAACCTTTTATCAGTTCATATGCAGCGAAGGGAACATATATTTTTAAGGCTGCCAGCTCTTATATGACCATAATATGTGTGGCGTCCCTTTTCCTGAATGTTCAGGTGGTATTAGAAAAAATTCTCCAGTCAACGGGTAATATGATTGCCCCTATGATTTGCGGACTTACGGGTGCTGTGGTCAATATAGCATTAGACCCTATTCTTATATTCGGTCTTCTGGGTATGCCAAAGCTTGGAGTAACAGGAGCAGCAATAGCTACTGTAACCGGTCAGCTGTGCGGCATGTGCATCGGCGTTTTTATTATGGTAAAAGGAGAGCATCTTGTAAATGTAAAGATAAAAGGCTTTAAATTAAAATGGAGCACGGTAATAGATATATACAAAGTAGGGCTCCCGTCGATAATAATGCAGTCCATAGGTTCCCTTATGCTTATTCTGTATAATATGATTCTTGTTGCTTACTCTACAACTGCAGTGGCTGTACTGGGAGTATATTTCAAGATACAGTCATTTGTGTTCATGCCGGTATTCGGACTTAATCAGGGTGCAATGCCCATTATGGGATACAATTACGGTGCAAGGGACAAGAAAAGACTGATGGACACATATAAAGAGGGGCTTAAGATTGCATTAATTGTAATGGGTATTGGTCTGCTGATATTTCAGGCCTTTCCGGGCGGACTTCTTAAAATGTTTGATGCTTCTTCTGAAATGCTTCGAATTGGAATTCCGGCACTTAGAATAATCAGCATATGCTTCCTGCCTGCTGCCTTCGGAATCATTACATCAACAATGTTTCAGGCAACAGGGCATGGAATGCTCAGCCTTTTTGCATCCCTTTTAAGACAGCTCCTGGGGATTCTTCCTCTTGCGTATATTCTCATCAGAATTGGTGGAGTAACCCTTTCCTGGGCGTCTTTTCCTCTGGCAGAAATCATCGGACTGACTTACAGCGCAGTAATGATGAGAAGACTGTACAAAAAAGAAATATCAAGTATGTAATCTTTAAAGGGAATAATCGTCAAAGAGATTTTTCATCCAGCCTCCTGGAGTCTGATTCTACAAGATCGTATATCAGAGGATCGCGTAAAAGATGAGTCCAGACTGTGTAGGTAGCTTTGACAAAATCCCTGTTTAAGGGCGTTTCATTATCAATCAGGGGACAGGTATAGGGCAGATTTTCATAGTTATATACCAGGCTGAAAATGCCGTCTTCCGATATATACGGATAAAGAGGAAATGTTCTGCACTGAAAAGGCCTTCTTTCACGGGGGCATAAAGGAGGGGTAGTACACTTTACGAAGTAAACCGGTCCTTTCCATGATGGAGGAAATTCGTAGTCCTCTGCATATTCCACAGACCATTTAAGCCAGGAATCTTTTTTGTCATGAATTTTATGTTCACCGGGGTAGAGATAGATGCCCATTTCTATTTCCGTGCCGGTATTATTATCGGGGTTTTCATTACAGCCCCATGTGCAGCAGACAGAACCGCAAAGTCTGCCGCAGTCGCCGTCAACAGGCGAAACTCTGTCAAGAAGCCGGTATATGGCTTTCCATGTTCTTTTTTTTATAGTACTTTTCATAGCAAAAATTATATCAGTTTAACTTTAATCACGCAATAACCTTAACAACTTTTTAACCCTTCATCTTATACAAAAGAACACATTTTGATGTTAAAATATAGCATTATGAATATGAAACAATTTTAGTATTAAAAGAGGTAATTTATGAGACTTGGAATTGATGTTGGATCAACTACTGTAAAGCTGGTTCTTATCGATGATAAGGACAAAATTATATATGAAAAATATGAGAGGCATATGTCCAGCGTTTTCAGCAAGGTAAGCGAGTTACTGAGACAGCTGATGACTGAAAAAGGTGATATAAAAGTTAAAGCAGTCATAACCGGCTCAGGAGGGCTGGCGCTGGCTGAAACTATAAAGTCAAGGTTCGAACAGGAGGTTATTACATGTTCTCTTGCCGTTGAGAAAATAATTCCTCAAACGGATGTTGTAATAGAACTGGGAGGAGAAGATGCAAAGATCACATTCTTCGGCAGCACCATTGAGCAAAGGATGAACGGCACATGCGCCGGCGGTACAGGAGCATTTATTGACCAGATGGCCATTCTGCTCAATACCGACGCTGACGGGCTCAACGAGGCGGCAAAAAATTATTCCATTATTTACCCAATAGCTGCACGCTGCGGAGTTTTTGCAAAGACAGATATACAGCCGCTGATTAATGAAGGGGCACCTATAGAAAATCTTGCAGCTTCCATATTTCAGGCGGTTGTTAATCAGACCATAAGCGGTCTTGCATGCGGGCATAAAATAAAGGGAAACGTTGCTTTCCTTGGAGGCCCTCTTACATACATGTCTGAACTGAGAAAAAGATTTATTGAGACATTGGGGCTCAGGCCTGAGGAAGTTATTTTCCCTGAAAACTCTAAATATTTTGTAGCTTTGGGTGCGGCCTTTATGGCAGACAGCTGCGAGGAAGTAAATCTGAGCACATTGATAGACAGAATAGACAATGTTGATCCTTCTCTGACAGCATCCACTAAACGTGTTGAGCCTCTTTTCAGAAACCGTGAGGAATATGATGAATTTAAAGCTCGCCATGACAAGGCAAAGATAAAAAGAAAACCTCTTGAAGAATGCAGTGGCGCTCTTTTTCTCGGTATTGATGCGGGATCCACAACCACAAAAGCTGCTTTAATAGATAAGGATCAGAACCTGGTATATTCCTATTACAGAAACAATGAGGGAAATCCTCTTGAGGCCACCAAGGAGATACTTGCCGACCTGTATTGCCAGCTTCCTTCAGGATGCTGGATAGGGAATACTACCGTAACAGGCTATGGCGAGGGACTTATTAAAGCCGGCTTCAATGCTGACTACGGAATTATAGAAACAATGGCTCATTATAAGGCGGCAGATGAGTTCCTGCCGGGAGTGGATTTTATCCTTGACATCGGCGGTCAGGATATGAAATGCATGAAGATTAAGGACGGAGCCATTTACCATATTATGCTTAACGAGGCATGTTCATCAGGCTGCGGTTCATTTATTGAAACATACGCAAAGTCAGTGGATATGAAAGTGGAGGATTTCGCTAAAGTCGGACTTTTCTCCCAGAACCCCGTAGATTTGGGTACACGCTGTACTGTTTTCATGAACTCCATGGTTAAACAGGCACAGAAGGAAGGAGCCACTATAGGTGACATCGCAGCAGGCTTATCATATTCGGTAATAAAAAATGCCCTTTATAAGGTCATAAAGCTCAGAAATCCTGAAGAAGCGGGAGATAAAATCGTTGTTCAGGGAGGAACATTTCTTAACGAATCTGTTCTCAGAGCAATAGAAAAGGTTCTGGGAAAAGACGTAGTACGACCTGATATTGCAGGTATTATGGGTGCATACGGCTGCGCTTTAAATTCCCTTTCAAACTGGCAGGAAGGGCACAGGTCGAGTATACTTCATGCCGAGGATTTGCTTACTTTTGAGGCCGGAAGCAGCAATGCCAGATGTGCGGGCTGTGAAAACAGATGTATGCTTACAATAACACGTTTTAATGACGGAAGCAGATATATAACGGGCAACAGATGTGAAAAAGGAGAGGGAAAAAAGGATATACACAGGGATCTTCCCAATCTTTATGAATACAAACTGCACAGACTCTTTGACTATAAGCCTCTCGGCGCCAAGGAAGCCCCAAGAGGAAATGTGGCAATTCCGCGGGTTTTGAATATGTATGAAGATTATCCTTTCTGGTTCACTTTTTTCACTAAGATGGGATACAGGGTTGTCCTTTCACCTATGTCATCAAAGGAACTGTATGAGAAGGGTATCGACACCATATCATCAGATACTGCCTGCTATCCTGCAAAAATGGTTCACGGGCACATTAAAACTCTTGTGGATATGGGAGAAAAGTGGATATTCTACCCTTGCATAAATTATGAACAGAAGGAAGACCCAGAGGCGCCAAATCACTACAACTGTCCAATTGTTGCCACTTACCCTGAGGTAATTGCAAATAATATGGACGAGGTTTTCAGGGAAAATCATGTAGAATTTACACATGACTTCCTGCCTTATGATGATGATAAAAGGCTGGCAGAGCGCCTGTATGAACTTCTTCGCGCCAGGGGAGAAATTGTAGTTAAGGCTGATGTCAGGACAGCTGTTGAAGCCGCAAGAAAAGAGCAGGAAGCTTTTAAAAAAGACGTCGAGGCAGAAGGCAGAAGAGCTATTGAGTATGCCAGAGAGCATAACAAAAAAATAATCGTTCTTTCCGGCCGCCCATATCACCTGGATACTGAAATAAATCACGGTATAGATAAGATGATAGTATCATACGATATGGCTGTTGTTTCAGAAGATTCTATTTGCAATATGGAGCATCTGCCAAGGCCTATAAGAGTTCTGGATCAGTGGGTATATCATTCCAGACTTTACAAAGCGGCCAATGTTGTGGGAACAATGGATGACGCGGAACTTGTACAGCTGAATTCCTTCGGCTGCGGTGTAGATGCGGTTACCACAGATGAGGTGGAGGAAATACTGGAAAATTCCGGCAAGCTTTACACAGTGCTTAAAATTGATGAGGGAACCAATCTCGGCGCTATAAGAATAAGGATAAGATCTCTCAAGGCTGCCATGGAAGAAAGGGAAAAGAATCATGTTATGCCTCATCACAGTGAAAAGCCTTTTGAAAGAAAGCTGTTCACAAAGGAAATGAGAGATAGCTATACAATACTGATTCCTCAGATGTCGCCCGTTCACTTCCAATACCTTGAAGTGGGCCTGCGGGAAAGCGGATATAACGCGGTTCTGATTCCAACCGTAGATAAAAAAGCTGTGGACGAAGGGCTTAAATATGTAAACAACGATGCCTGCTATCCGACGCTGGTTACTCTGGGAAAGATGATAAGTGCACTTAAGTCGGGAGACTACGATCCAGACAGAACCGCTCTTATAATGTCTCAGACGGGAGGAGGCTGCAGAGCCAGCAATTATATTGCGCTCCTTCGGAAAGCACTGAAAGATCTAGGAATGGAACAGATTCCGGTAATATCATTTAATATGGTAGGACTTGAAAAGAATCCGGGCTTCAAAATAAGCGTTAAGATGGGAAAAAGACTCATACTGGGGGCTCTTTACGGAGACCTTTTCCAGAGACTGCTTTATGCAACCAGGCCATATGAGGTGGAACCGGGCTCTGCGGAGGCTGTTATGAAAAAGTACGAACCTCAGATTTTCCAGAACTGCAAGGACGGAAAGGTAAGTACCTTCAAAAAACTTGTCCCGAAGATTGTTGCGGATTATGACGCTCTCCCTCTGAAAGATGTAAAAAAGCCGAAGGTCGGTGTAGTAGGTGAAATTCTCGTCAAGTATCATCCCGATGCAAACAACAACATTGTGGATATTATAGAAAAAGAAGGCGGCGAGGCTGTTGTACTGGACATGATTGACTTTTTCCTCTACGGCATGTACAGCAAGAAGTTCAACTATGAAAAACTTTCAGGGTCCTATAAACAGTATAAGATAAATAAGCTGGCAATAGACCTGATTGAATGGTTCAGAAGGCCTCTCAGAAAGGCGCTCAGAGAGAGCCGGCGCTTTAATGAGCCGGGATACATAGAAAAGACCGCAGAAGAAGCATCTCAGATTGCATCTATAGGCAACCAGTGCGGTGAAGGCTGGCTGCTAACGGGAGAAATGATTGAGCTCATAAAAAGCGGAGTAAATAATATAGCCTGTCTGCAGCCTTTTGCCTGCCTTCCTAATCACGTCACGGGCAAAGGTATGCTTAAAGCCATCAGAGAGCGTTTTCCTAAAGCAAATATTGTTGCAATCGATTATGACCCGGGCGCAAGCAATGTAAATCAGCTTAACAGAATAAAACTGATGATGGCCACTGCACATAAGAATATGGAATAAAATTTCCCTTAAACACCTTGAAATAAGACATGCTATATTGTATAATGACTTAGTCAAATAATTAAACAAGTTAGGAGGTGTCTCCATGGGAAGACACGGTACAATAGCAGGAAGAAAAGCCGCACAGGACTCTAAAAGAGCCGCGATGTTCACTAAATATGCAAGAGCGATTACAGTAGCAGCGAAAGCCGGCGGAGACCCTGAGTACAATGCAACATTAAGACTGGCAATCGAAAAGGCAAAGGCCATTTCAATGCCTAACGATAATATTACAAGAGCTATAAAAAAAGGAACCGGTGAACTTGCCGGCGAATCATATGAAGAGCTCAGCTTTGAGGGATATGGTGTAGGCGGCGTCGCCGTAATCGTTGAAGCCCTGACGGACAACAGCAACAGAACTACCTCTGCGGTAAGATCTACTTTTGATAAGTACGGTGGCAACCTTGGAACACCGGGCTGTGTTTCCTATATGTTCTCCAGAAAGGGAATAATTTTAATCGAAAAAACAGACAGCATTGACGAAGATGCTCTTCTCGAGGCAGCACTTGAGGCAGGAGCAGATGATATGGTTACTCATGATGACAGTTACGAAATCATCACAGATCCGTCAGCATATACGGACGTTCACCATGCTCTTCTGGATGCAGGATATGAAATTGCCGAATCCGATGTAGAGTATGTGCCTTCCATGGAAGCTGCACCGTCCGATCCACACGATATAGCTAAGCTTAGAAAGATGATTGAGCTCCTTGAAGATAACGATGATGTTCAAAAAGTTTATACCAACTGTTCAATCGATCTTTATGAGGAATAAATAAGGTGTGTTTAACCTAAAATAATATTAATCCTGGGTTATGCGTTGAGGACACATAATTGAACCTACACTTGAGCATTGGGAGCTCGGGTTTCTGCTGCATTATGTCATGCCCCTCAGAGGGGAAGACAGAAGCAGGGAACAGGGCACCCACCTATCGGAAGATAGGGCGTCAATTATATCCCCGACGGTAATTTGGGATTTTTTGTTAAGAGGAAAAAATATGAATCATTTAAAACCGGCTCAGACTCTGGAGGCCATAATGACCGGAGCTGAGACAAAGGCGGCTATGCCCCTTAAGAGACTGATTATTTTCGGTATTTTTGCCGGAGCATATATAGCCTTAGCAGGAGCAGGCTCCAATATGGCTGCTTTCAACCTCCTTTCAGATTCTGAAACATTTGGTATCGGAAAGATATTGTCCGGAGCTATATTCACTGCAGGTCTTATTATGGTTGTCCTGGGAGGGGCTGAACTTTTTACAGGCAATACTACAATGATTGCAGCCGCTATAGATAAAAGAATAACACTTTCGTCCATGCTCAGAAATTGGGTAATTGTCTACATATGCAACTTTATCGGAGGTGTTCTTATAGCATTTATGGTATACTATTCAGGTGTACTGAGTTCAGGGGAAGGAATGCTGGGAGCCGTAACCGTTAAAATTGCTGCCGGAAAAGTCAATATGGACTTCGGACCTGCTTTAGTCAGCGGAGTGCTGTGCAACTGGCTTGTCTGTATGGCTGTATGGATGTCAACAGGAGCACAGACAACGGTGGGAAAAATTCTTTCAATTTTCTTTCCTATCTGGCTCTTTGCAACCGCCGGATTTGAGCACAGCATTGCAAACATGTATTTTATTCCTGCAGGAATCTTTGCCAGCAGCAATCAGCTGTTCACAGCTCTTTCGGGTGTGGGAAGTGATGCACTTTCAAATCTGACCTGGTCAGGAATGTTTATATCCAATCTGCTCCCTGTGACCCTGGGGAATCTAATAGGAGGGGCAGTTTGCGTGGCAATTGGGTATTATACTGCTTTGGCAGATAATAAATAAAAATTAAACAGAGGTAAAAAAAATGAACGAAAAACAACTAACGGTGCGCGGACTGATTATCGGCGCAATCGGCAGTGTTATTCTTACAATGAGTTCAATGTTTATAGCATTGAAACTCAGCTCACTGCCTTGGCCGATCATGTTCGTTGTCCTTGTTTCGATGTTCGTTCTGAAGCTCATGGGAAATACCAATCTCCAGGAGATCAATGTTACTCAGACTGCAATGTCTGCAGGAGCAATGGTGGCCGGAGGACTGGCTTTCACCATTCCGGGCATCTGGATTTTAAATCCGGAGGCTGAAATTTCAATTCCTGTGCTCCTTGCAGTTACGCTGGGAGGAGTTGTTCTGGGACTGATTTTCACAGCTCTGTTCAGAAAGTATTTTATCGAAACAAAGGACCTTCCCTATGCAATGGGACAAGCTGCAGCTGCGACACTTGAAGTAGGCGACAGTGACAGAAAAAAAGCCGGCCTTCTTTTCGTATCCATGGCAATTGCAGGGATATTTACAGCCCTGAGAGACTGGCTGCAGAAAATACCGGCCACACTTATAAGCAGCAGAATGGCCGGAACCTACGGCTCTCTTGCCGGTGTATGGTTATCTCCTATGCTAATATCAATAGGCTACATAATAGGTCCTGTCGTAATAGGAGTCTGGTTCCTCGGAGCGCTCATAGGCGACTTCGGAATACTTGTAGGCGGTACTGAGCTTGGTCTCTGGGATTCTGCTGAGGCAGCAAACATCAAATCATCCCTTGGTATCGGACTGATGGTAGGTACAGGTCTTGGAATTCTTGTAAAAGGAATTATTCCCAAGGCAAAAGACATTTTCGGCTCCATGTTCATTAAGAATAAGCTTGGTGATACATTTATCGACATGAGATGGGCGCCATTTGTTATGATTGTAATTGCAGCTGTATTCACCTTTGTAACAGATATGGGAATTCTCGCATCTGTCATTACAATTTTAGGTGCGTGGCTTGCAACTTCAATGTCTGCGCAGTGCGTAGGACAATCGGGAATCAATCCTATGGAAATTTTCGGCATAATAGTGCTGCTGGCTGCGAAGGCACTTTCAAACATAGGCGGAGCAGAGGCATTCTATGTGGCGGCAGTCGTTGCTGTTGCCTGCGGCCTCGTGGGCGATGTCATGAACGACTTCAAAGCCGGACAGATTCTTCACAGCGATCCAAAGTCACAATGGATTGCTGAAGTGGTAGGTGCCCTCATAGGAGGAGCTGTTTCAGTTATTATTCTCGCCGTGATACTTAAAGCCTACGGAGGAGAAGCCTTCGGAGGAGAAATGTTTCCGGCAGCACAGGCATCTGCAGTTGCGGCAATGGTAGGCGGAATTTCACATGTTCCCGCATTTATCATCGGCCTTGTTGCTGCGGTAATCCTGTACTGCGTAAACTTTCCTGTTATAACATTGGGACTTGGAGTATATCTGCCGTTCTACCTTTCGGCGACTGCATTCATTGGGGGCGTCATAAGATTTGTATTGGACAGGGCAGTTCCGTCCTTTGAAAAGGAAGGCAGAGGTACTATTATTGCTTCCGGACTTCTGGGAGGAGAATCCATAGTAGGTGTTATTATTGCAATTGTAATGGCGGTACAGATTATCGCCTGATATAAGGGGAAACTTTAATGGGAGAAAGAGTTGTCATTATAGACGGTAACAGCCTGATTAACAGAGCATATTACGCGATGCAAAGACCTATGATTACCCGTGAGGGAATTTATACTCAGGGCATATATGGTTTTTTGAATATGCTGACTAAGATAAGAGAGGACTATAAGCCTGAGTATCTTACAGTGGCCTTTGACCTTAAGGCTCCTACCTTCAGGCATCTGGAATATAAGGAGTATAAAGCAGGAAGAAAGCCTATGCCTCCTGAGCTTGCCATGGAGATACCGCTGCTGAAAGAAATTCTTCAGGCCATGAATATACCTATTCTTGAACTTGAAGGCTTTGAAGCTGACGATATAATCGGAACAGTTGCAAGGCAGGCAGAGGAAAGAGGTCTTGATCCTTTAATTGTTACAGGGGACAAAGATGCTCTGCAGCTGGCTACAGATAAAACCAAGGTTCTCATTACAAAGAAAGGTGTTACCGACTTTGAACTCTTTGACCACCATAAGATGATTGAAAGGTATAATCTCACTCCGACTCAGTTCATTGACCTTAAGGGACTGATGGGGGATTCATCGGATAATATTCCGGGGATCCCCGGAGTGGGTGAGAAAACAGGAATAAAGCTTCTTGAACAGTTCGGTTCTATAGAAAATATGCTGGAAAATACGGAGCAGATTTCCCGTGACAGCCTCCGGAAAAAAGTGGAGGAGAATGCACAGCTTGCCCTTATGAGCAAGCAGCTTGCTACAATAAACAGGTTTGTCCCCATAGATTTTGAATTTGAGACCTTAAGGGAAGTAGAACCTGATTATGACCGCCTTATAGAACTTTACAGGAAACTTGAATTCAACAGTTTCCTGAAAAAAATGAAAATGCCGTCTCAAAGATCAATTGAAAATGAAAAGCTGCCTGAGCCGAAAAAAACAATATTAAAGTCGGAAGATGAACTGAAAATGCTTAATGCTCTGAAAGGTCAGGAGATTTTCATAAAGGTTTTCGGTGATTACGGGCATGTAAGAAAACCTGAAATCCAGGGGATTTTCCTGATGACGGGTGAGGCTGCTTTCTATATTGACTGCACATGTGTAAATATAGCGGAATCTGTAAAGCATATTGACAGCCTGGACCTTTTATTTACGGGCCATGATTTAAAGGACGATATCTTCTCCCTTATGTGTTTTGGCCTGGGTAATTTTAAAATTGTTTATGATACAGCTATTGCAGAGTATGTTATTGACGCATCAAGAAGCAAGTATGACTTGAAAACTCTTGCTTTGGAAAAACTTCACCGTGACCTTCCGGGTGAGGATGATTTTCTCTCATCACACAGCCAGATTGATATGTTTGATGACAGTTCAAGTGCTTTTGCCGCTTACGGAGCCCTTCTTGGAGGAATTACGTCCATGTTAAGGGAATGTCAGCAGCCTGAAATTGATAAAATGGGCCTCGGTAAAGTCCTGTATGATGTTGAACTGCCCCTTATAGAGGTACTGGCCTCAATGGAGGTAAGCGGTGTAAGAGCGGACAGAAATTTCATAGATGAATTCGGAAAACAGCTTACTGATAAAATCAAGCTCCTGGAACTTCAGATTTACGATTATGCCGGATGTGAATTCAATATAAATTCACCGGTACAGCTTGGAAGCATTCTTTTTGAAAAGCTGCAGCTCCCATCGGGCAAAAAAACCAAACGAGGATACAGCACCGGAGCAGAGATACTGGAAAAAATCAGAGACAAACATCCCATCGTTCCTGCAGTACTGGAATACAGAAACCTTACAAAAC
>SAMEA3663072__coassemble_899_pt1 | contig 13980 bp, 15 predicted proteins | sample SAMEA3663072__metabat2_low_PE_011 | metagenome-assembled genome bin SAMEA3663072 (sample SAMEA3663072) | pig gut metagenome | biome: pig gut; feature: pig-associated habitat; material: faeces | place: France | collected 2012 | reverse complement strand
TGGTACCGATGTTAATGTGCGGTTTAGTTCTTTCAAACTTCTGTTTTGCCATTTCGTGTTTTCCTCCTGATTATATAACGTTATTTTTTGGAAGTATGGAATTGGGCGTCCCCAAATCCACGTCGGGTTTGGTTTTTGCTCAAACCTCATATGTTGTTCACATCCCATTGTACCATATTTGTACAGGTTTGCAAGGGTATTTTTTATTGGCAAGTTACAAAAAATATATAATTAAGTAACATACATGCTTGCATTACAGAAAATAATGTTGTATAATTATCGAATGGAGGAATGACATCATGGGTAAAATACACGACAAGACAAAAAACAACTTCAAAAAAGGATCTGTAGAAATGTTAATGCTTCACATTCTGCAGGAGTCCGACTGCTATGGCTATGAAATAGCTCAGAACATCAAGGAGCGTTCGGGGGGACGCATTACTGTTCTGGAAGGATCAATGTATCCGATACTTTATCGTCTGGAAGAAGCAGGTTTTATATCCCAGTACGAGAAACTGGTCGGCAAGCGCCGTACCAGAGTTTATTATCACTTGGAAGACGCAGGAAGAGAACAGCTCAAGTCTCTCTTAAGCGACTACAACGAAGTCAGAACAGGTATCGACATGATACTCGGTTTCAAGGCTCAGTAACAAATATTGTCTGAGCACTTTTCGAAATTAACGAAAAAACAAATTAAAAGGAGATTTTCGCAATAGCGGAAACCTCCTTTTTCGTTGGAGCTGTTGAGCAGACTTGAACTGCCGAACCTCTTCCTTACCAAGGAAGCGCTCTACCGACTGAGCTACAACAGCAAAACACTGAATTACGGGGAAGATTAAGTTATTCTTAAGCTGCCCACGGACTATATAATAACATTATTTTTCGATATATGCAACTATTTTCTTTTTAATTCTTTGAAGAGCATTGTCTATTGATTTAGGCGATCTGTCAAGAACATCCGCGATCTCCATATAGCTCAGGCCCTTCATTTTTTCCTGCAGAACCTGATGTTCAAAGTCACTGAACAGCCCGCTGTCATGGGCCTTGAGGTAATTCATAATCTCCTGAAGTATCAGCAGTCCTTCAGGATTATTATCCATTGAGGTGTTGAACATCTGATCCTCAAAAGAACCTCCTTCTCCATCCTCTCTTTCCTTATCAAGGGGCACAGACTCGTTCAGCGGTTTGTGGCGCTTCCGGTTGGCTTTTTTCATGGCGGACAGAATCTGGCTGTTCACGCAGGTGTCAGCAAAGGTTTTAAATGCCGCGTGTTTATCCGCATTAAAACTTCTGATAGCCTTAAAAAGGCCTATCATACCTTCCTGCACCACATCCTCACTGTCAGCGCCTGTGATATAATATGTCTTTGCTTTATTTTTAACCAGCCCCTTGTACTTTTCTATGAGAATTTCCTCGGCTGTATCACTGCCCTCCTGGGCCATCTTTACAAGCTGCTCGTCGGTCAGGATGTGCAAACGGTTAATTTCCATCTCTCTGTCTTCTCACCTCATAAAGTATTACTGCCGCCGCATTGGAAGCGTTCAATGAATTGATTCTTCCTACCATAGGCATGGAAACCACAAAATCACATTTTTCCTTTACCAGCCTGCTTATTCCGAAACCCTCGCTGCCGATAACTACCGCCAGCTTCCCTTTAAGGTCAGCCTTGTAGTATTCCTGGCCCCCCATATCGCAGGCTGCAACCCAGATTCCCTTTTCTTTAAGTGTATCTATAGTCTGAGCGATATTCGTTACCTTGACACAAGGCATATATTCAACGGCTCCTGCCGAAGCCTTAGCTACCACTTCCGTCAGGCCGCATGCACGTCGTTTAGGGATAATAATGCCATGAGCCCCTGCACACTCGGCTGTACGCATAATGGCACCAAGATTGTGAGGGTCTTCAAGATTATCCAATATAATAATGAAAGGATCTTCTCCTCTTTTTTCAGCCAGTCTGAAAATGTCTTCAAGCTCAGCATATTGGTATGCGCTGACAAAAGCTGCAACTCCCTGATGAGCCTGGCCTTCCGCTACTCTTTCAATGGCGGCTTTCTCCACCCTCATTACAGGAATGCGCCGTTCCCTTGCCAGTGCAAGGATTTTTTTCATTGAGCCGTCTTCAGCGCTGACCATCAGCTTGTCTATTTCTCGGCCGCTTTTTAAGGCCTCGGTTACGGGGTTTCGACCTACAATTACGTTTTCTCTGCTCATTATCTTTCTCTCTTATACTCAAAAAATCGGTACTGTATGCCGTGCTCTTCCTTCATTTCGCTTTTCCATACCACTTTGTACTGCGGCAGCATGTCGGGATTTTTGATATAAGCATCAGCACTGAATTCTTTATATATCCTGGTAATAAAGAGGCTTTCGCATTCCTCCATGAGGGCGTTGTAAAGTGTTGCCCCTCCAATTATCATCACCTGATCATGGGGATATTCAGAACATTTTTCACGAAGTTCCTCCATGGAGTGGACCGGGATACAGCCTTCCCTGTCAAAATCCGGATCGGATGTCAGTACTATATTGGTTCTTCCCGAAAGGGGCTTTCCTCCCGGAAGGCTTTCCAGTGTCTTCCGTCCCATAACCACAACTTTTCCCAGTGTTTTTTCTTTAAAATATTTAAGGTCTCCGGAAAGGTGTGCAAGCAGCTGTCCATCTTTTCCTATGCCCCAGTTTGTGTCTGCCGCGACAATCATATTCATAGGCTCTGCCTCGTTCTATTTCTAAATTGCAATGGGGATATTCAGTATCTGCGGATTTTTCTCATAATCCTCTACAATAATATCGTCTGTGGTAAAATCGTAAAAGTCTTTTATGTCAGGATTCAGCCTGAACTTCGGCGCCGGATACTGAGGTCTCTTAATGAGCTCCCTTATTATCGGCACATGCCTGTCGTAAATGTGTGCGTCAGAAATAACGTGAACAAGTTCGCCCGGTACCAGTCCGCTTACCTGAGCAAACATATGAACCAGCACAGAATACTGCACCACATTCCAGTTGTTGGCTGCCAGAATATCCTGAGAGCGCTGATTGAGTATGGCGTTGAGCCTGTTTCCCGTCACATTAAAGGTCATACTGTAGGCACAAGGCTCCAGATTCATCGCAGAAAGGTCGGCGAAATTATATATGTTGGTCATAATTCTGCGGGAGTAAGGTGTGTTTTTAAGCTGCCAGAGCACATTATCCACCTGGTCCATCTCTCCCTGAGAAAATCTGTACTTTATGCCCATCTGATAGCCGTAGGCCTTTCCTATGGAGCCATCTTCATCGGCCCATTCATCCCATATATGAGACTTTAAATCCTTTATGTTGTTGGATTTTTTCTGCCAGATCCAGAGGATTTCATCTACAGCAGATTTAATAGCCGTAGGTCTTAAGGTCAGCGCCGGAAATTCCTCGGACAGGTCATACCTGTTTACTACACCGAAAGTTTTGATTGTATGGGCAGGTGTTCCGTCTTCCCAGCGGGCACGGACCGTCTGACCTTCTGAGGAAAAGCCTTCCTTTAAAATTTTCTCACACATATTGACGAAAAGTACATCTGCCTTGCTCATGCTATTCTCCTGTTTCTATGATTTCAAAAGCTTCGAATATTATTTCTTCCAGTCTATGCTCTCTGTCCTCCAGATAAAGGTATCCCAGGAGGGCTTCGAAAGCAGTGGCGTACTTATAGTCCATAGCATCGGCGTTCTTTGGTTTTGAAGCCGATTTATGGTTGCGTGCCCGTTTTGCAATGCTTATTTCCTCATCACTGAGAAAGCCGGAATTAACCATGGCTTTAAGGGCCGCTGCCTGACCGGCCGCACAGACATAACCAATGGCACGTTTATGCAGTGCATCCACATGAGCACCATAGCTGACCCTTCCGGCAGAGCCGGCACTGTTTTCAAGAACATGCCGTCTCACATATACTTCATAAACGGCGTCGCCGATATAGGCCAGCGCCGTTGTATTTATGTCCTTCGGATTCATATATGGATTTACTCCTTGATTACCTGTACTCCCTGAGGCGTATCCTTCAGTATCAAGCCACGTGCTTTAAGGATGTCCCTGATTTCGTCTGCCCTTGCAAAATTCTTCGCCTTTCTTGCTTCCTGACGCTCGTCTATAAGAGCCTGAACTTCAGGATCTATTTCTGCTTCCTCCTCAACATCCTGCTGAAGAAGTCCCAGAACAGTTGCAAGTTCCATGAGAGTATCCAGGGATTTTTCTGCAAACTCCTTGGACGCTCCGTCTTTTACCGCCGTATTTATGGCCGTAATGAGCTCGAAAACAGCCGAAATAGCATCTGCTGTATTGAGGTCATCGTCCATGGCGGCGATAAATTCCTGTCTGTATTTATCAAAGCTTTCAAGCTCCGCTTTTTCTTTTTCAGTCATATCTCCGCTTCCCGTTGCAATAAGATGCTTCAGATTTGATTTGGCATTTCTCATTCTTGTCAGAGAATTTTTCGACTGAATCAGGATATCCTCGCAGAAATCTATAGGTCCTCTGTAGTGGCCGTTGAGAATGAGGAATCTTAATGTTTCCCCGTCATAGACCTGCAGAAGATCTCTTACCGTTTTAAAGTTGCCCAAGGATTTGGACATTTTGGTGCCGTCAACATTAATATATCCGTTATGCATCCAGTAGTGCGCAAAGCAGCAGCCGTTATGAGCCTCTGACTGGGCAATTTCGTTTTCATGATGAGGGAACTGAAGGTCTGCTCCTCCTGCGTGGATATCTATTGTACTTCCAAGATACTTTTTAGCCATGGCAGAGCACTCGATGTGCCAGCCCGGTCTTCCCATTCCCCACGGAGATTCCCATGCAATCTCGCTGTCTTCCTTCCTTGCTTTCCAGAGGGCAAAATCCAGCGGATCCTCTTTCTTTTCGCCTACCGCAATTCTTGCTCCTGCAATAAGGTCTTCAATATTCTTTCCGGAAAGCTTTCCGTAACCTTCAAATTTTCTTGTTCTGTAATAAACGTCCCCGTCAACTTCGTATGCATAGCCTTTGTCGATAAGATCCTGCACGAAATGAATAATATCATCCATGGTCTCGGTTACCTTTGGGTGAACCGTTGCTTTCTTAATGTTAAGGGCTGCCGCATCCTTGTAGTACTCTGCAATATATTTCTCGCTGACTTCTGATGCGGAAATACCTTCCTCTTTGGCCCTGTTAATGATTTTATCGTCCACATCTGTAAAATTCTGAACGAACTTTACTTTGTATCCCCTGTATTCAAGATACTTCCTCATAGTATCAAAGACCACAAAAGGTCTGGCATTTCCGATGTGGAAATAATTGTATACAGTAGGGCCGCAGACATACATCCTGACTTTTCCTTCCTCAATAGGAACAAATTCTTCTTTTTTCCTGGTAAGTGTGTTATATATCTTCATTTTCGCTTCCTTCTTTCTGATTCTTTTCTCTTATAACTTCCATCAGACTTTCTTCAAGGTTGGAAGAGCCTGCGCAGTCGATGCATCCTGCTTCTATTTTATGGGTAGTCTGCAGAATTTTTTCAAGCTCCATTACGCGCTTGCGGAGACATTCGATTTCCACCGCAATAGGGTCCGGAAGATCCACCTGATTTAAATCCTGTGTAGTGCTCTTGCCGTTTCTCTTTACAATGGTTCCGGGGATGCCCACTACAGTGCAGCCCGGCGGAACCTCTTTGAGAACAACAGATCCTGCGCCGATTTTCACATCGTCGCCCACCTTGAAAGGTCCCAGAACTTTGGAGCCGGAACTTACAACGACTCTGTTTCCGATTGTCGGATGTCTTTTTCCTGTGTCTTTGCCCGTACCTCCCAGAGTAACACCCTGATAAATGGTTACATCGTCTCCCACCTCGGCGGTTTCCCCTATAACCACCGCCATTCCGTGGTCTATGAAACAGCGTCTTCCGATTTTGGCGCCGGGATGAATTTCAATACCGGTGAACCATCGCGCAAGCTGAGAAATCATTCGGGCCAGCAGCTTGCATTTATGATTGTAAAGCCAGTGAGCAGGGCGATGAAGGATCAGAGCCCATATTCCGGGATAGCAGATAAGAACCTCTAAGCCATTTCTGGCTGCAGGATCTTTATCCACCATATTTCTTATGTCCTCTCCGACTTCTTTAAAAAAAGCCATCTGTTATTCTTCCTCCACAATGCTTATAGTTTTTATTATTTGTTTTTCTCTCGGGCAGTCGTTCCAGTCTCTTCTGACATTGACAATTCTGTCGGCAGCTTCCATACCGTCTGTTATCTTTCCGAAAGCGGCATATTGTCCGTCAAGATGGGGCGCATCCTCAACCATTATAAAGAACTGTGAACCCGCAGAATCGGGATCCATTGCTCTTGCCATAGACAGAACACCTCTCGTATGTCTAAGGTCGTTATTTACTCCGTTGGCTGCAAATTCGCCCTTTATGGAATAGCCCGGTCCCCCTGTGCCATTTCCCAGAGGGCATCCTCCCTGTATCATAAATCCCGGAATTACTCTGTGAAAAGTAAGTCCGTCATAAAAACCTTCGTTTGCCAGCTTCTCAAAATTCGCTACTGTAATCGGCGCAATTTCAGGGTAAAGCTCACCCTTCATCACATCGCCGTTTTCCATTTCAATGATAACCTTTTTCATTGTATTCGCTCCTCGTCATATTGTTTATATTTTCACTCAAAACAACTACCATATACCACAGTTTCAGCATGTGCAAACCTTTGTTATGGGCTGTTTTGCTATTTTTCGGCATTTACGATGGCAACAGCGTCGGAAATGGCTTCTTCCACTGTCTTTTCGCTTCTGTCTGCGTCTCTTCTCAGCTTGTATTCCACTATACCCTCCGATGCACGTTTGCCTACGGTAATTCTGACAGGAATACCTATAAGGTCCGCATCTTTGAACTTCACGCCCGGGCGCTCGTCTCTGTCATCCCATAAAACTTCTACTCCGGCTCCTGCAAGCTCATTGTAAATCCTTTCGGCCACCTTGTCCTGAGCCTCATCACCAGGCTTTACCTGAGTGATTATCACATGGTAAGGCGCCACCGACATAGGCCAGATTATTCCGTTATCATCGTGATTCTGAGGCATATCGATTATGGCCTGGAAAGTACGGGAAATTCCTATACCGTAACAACCCATCCATATAAGCTGATCCTTCTGATTCTCATCTTTGTAGACAGCATTCATAGGCTCAGAATACTTGGTTCCCAGCTTGAATATCTGCCCTACCTCAACTCCTCTTGCATGGCGCACCGGCGCTCCGCATATCGGGCATGGATCTCCTTCCTTCAGGGTCTTAATATCAGCTACAATATCACCCTGGTAGTCTCTGCCGTAGTTCATATTGATATAATGGTGATCCTTCTCGCAGGCTCCGGCACAAAGATTTTTAAGACCCGGAAGCTCGCTGTCCACTATAATTCTGCAGTCATGAAGGTGCATAGGGCCTGTAAAACCTCCCACGCAGCCTGTAGCAGCAGACATCTTTTCTTCGTCGGCAAATGCAATGGCATATTCCGGAATGTTAAGGGCGTTTACCAGTTTGGTCATGTTCAGTTCTCTGTCTCCGCGGATAAATGCTGCCACATACCCGTTTTCATTTCCCTCTGCATCATATGTTACAAACAGAAGCGCCTTGATTGTCTGTTTCTTGTCCAGCTTGAGATATTCCGCAACCTCGTCTATAGTCTTTGTCCCCGGAGTGTATACCTTTTCCAGGGGAAGCATTTCAACATCATCCTGGGAAGCCGCATCAACGCATGCAGCCTTTTCTACAGTAGCTGCAAGGTCGCAGTGATCGCAGTAGGCGATTTCCGATTCGCCGTATTCGCAGAGAGCCGTGAACTCATGTGAATTAGAGCCTCCGATGGCTCCTGTATCAGCCTCTACAGGGCGGAAATTCAGTCCGCAGCGTGTAAATACCCTGTTGTAGGCGTCATACATCTTGTTATAGCTTTCATCAAGGCCGGCCGCATCCTTATCAAAAGAATAGTTGTCTTTCATGATAAAAACTCTTGAACGCATCATTCCGTATCTCGGTCTGGCTTCGTCCCTGTACTTGTCTGAAATCTGGTAGAGCATTCGAGGAAGCTGTCTGTAGGACGTTACATCGCTCTTAACTATATCCGTGAAAACCTCTTCCGCTGTAGGACCGAGGCAGAATTCCCTGTCATTTCTGTCTTTCAATCTCCACATTTCAGGGCCGTAAGCATCCCATCTGCCTGATTCTTTCCAGAGCTCAGCAGGCTGAACGCTCTGAGTATATATTTCTTCGGCACCCTTTGCGTCCATCTCTTCTCTTACGATGTTTTCAATCTTGCGTATGGTTCTCCATCCCATAGGCATATAAGTATAAACACCTGCAACGGTCTTTTTAATCATCCCGGCCCTCATCAGCAGAATATGGCTTGGTATCTCTGCTTCTGCCGGCACCTCTCTCAAAGTCTTAAAATGCATCTGTGATAATTTCATCTTTTTCTTTCCTCCGATTATCTATTGTCTGTAAAGTATGCAAACTGCTTCGCAGGCTATTCCCTCACATCTCCCCACAAAGCCCAGCTTTTCTGTGGTGGTGCCCTTTACATTCACTCTCTCCTTCTCAATACCCAGTGTGCCGGCAATATTCTCTCGCATTGCCGGTATATATGGAGCGATTTTAGGTTTTTGTGCGATTACAGTAATATCGGCATTCCCCACAATAAACCCTTCATCGCTTATTAACGATTTTACTTTTTCAAGCAGTTTTACGCTGGAAATATCCTTATACTGCTCATCTGTGTCCGGAAAATGCTGTCCTATATCTCCAAGACCGGCTGCCCCAAGGATTGCATCCATCAGAGCATGAATCAGAACATCAGCATCCGAATGACCCAGGAGACCTTTTTCATAAGGGATCTCCACGCCGCCCAGAATAAGCTTTCTTCCTTCTGTGAGCCGGTGAACATCATAACCCGAACCGATTCTCATACCCGTTTCCGGTGTCTCTTTCACGGGAAAATCCTCCCTTGTGGTAATTTTAATGTTGGCATAATCGCCCTCAACTACAGCAACCTTTTCACCCAGGCGTTCAGCCAGCATTCCTTCATCAGTTCCTGTGAATCCGTCAGAGGCCGCCTTTTCATATGCTCTTTTAAGCAATAGAGCATCAAATCCCTGAGGGGTCTGCACGCAGAACAGGCTGCTTCTGTCAAGTGTCTTCGACGAAAGCCTGTCGCCGTCCTGGCACATCCTGACTGTATCTTTTTCCGGAACGCATGGAACAGCGGCTCCATGATTGCAGGCGCCCTCAAGTACTCTGTCTATAACTGCAGATGTAACAAATGGCCTTGCCCCATCATGTACCAGAACCAGTCCTTCACATACATTGTCAAGGCAGGCTCCAACTGAATCCTGCCTTGTTTTTCCGCCTTTAACCACTTTTTCCGCTTTTTTGAAGCTTCTGCATATCCTTCTGCACTGCTCCATATATTCTTCTGCTGCCGCCACGATAATTCTGTCTACCGCCGGGTGATCCTGAAAAGGAAGAATGGCCTTTTCGAGAACCGTCATACCGTCTATTTTCATGAACTGCTTAGGAAGACTTCCGCCGAAGCGGCTGCCCCTTCCTGCAGCAACAATAATTGTGGTGACTTTTCTGTCCTTAAACACTTGTCCTAACCTACTTTATCTTTCCGAATATCATTCTGCCCGCTGCAGTCTGAAGCACACTGGTAACGTTAATATCCACGGTTTTTCCTATATCTCTCCGTCCGTCTTCAACAACTATCATGGTACCGTCATCAAGATATCCTATAGCCTGACTGTGATCTTTCCCCTGTTTTATCAGAGACACCGTCATGGTCTCTCCCGGTATAACCATCGGCTTGAGAGCATTTGCCAGTTCATTTATATTGAGAACCGGAACTCCCTTAATTACCGCCACCTTGTTCAGGTTAAAATCATTGGTCACAACTTTTCCCTTCATGATCTGCGCAAGTTTAAGCAGCTTGACATCCACTTCGGGAATTTCTTTAAGAGCCTTTTCCGAGTCGGTATTATATATCTCAATTCCGTACTCAGTCTGGATTTTATTTAAAATATCCAGTCCCCGCCGTCCACGGTTTCGCTTGAGGCCGTCGGAAGAATCGGCTATATGCCGCAGTTCCACCAGAACAAATTCGGGAATTACAATGGGTCCTTCAAGGAATCCCGTCTTCATAATTTCCAGAATTCTCCCGTCTATTATAACGCTTGTGTCGAGAATTTTGGGAATTCTCTGAGACTTTTTATCTTTGGCATTGTATCCGTAATTGTTTTCATCGGCAGCGTTCTTTGACTGCTGAGATTTTTTTCCGGCGGAATACATAGACAGGAGCTCTCCGCCTTTTTTGCTTCCCACAACTGCCCCCAGAAATCCCATGACGGCATAAATAAGAATTGTCACCGTAAGATAAAGAGACTTCTGAGTAATTACATCCTGATAAATCTGCGTCAAAAGATACGCTATAACAAGTCCGGCTATAAATCCTATTGTGCCGGCTATAAGTGCATTAGGCGATACGCCCTGAAGATCGCTTTCAATTGTGTCTGCGACTTTTCTGCTTTTTCGCGTCAGAGCAGGCGCTACACGGTAAAAAATTAATCCGAAAATAAAGACAAAAAATACGCCCAGCCAGATTTCCTCACTTTGAGTAAGTCCGCTGCCTGCTGCGCTTCCTCCGGCTTTCGCAAGCAGATACCTTGTAAGCTCGAAAGCCTCAAATCCGATGAGCCCGCCTAATATGGTGAAAAAGCTTCTAAAAAGTTTTCTGAACATCTCCTATACCTCCTTTCTTGTATATTTCTGCAGATAATTATGAGGCCTGCCGTCTGAGCTTTAATATTCAGCAATGCCCAACGGCTTTTTTAATCATTTCCTCAGCTTCACGCCAGGTCATATCAGCTGCAAGCATTATTTCACTGATGAGAATCTGTTTGCCGCTGTCCAGAAGCTTCTTTTCTCCTGAAGAAAGGTTCTTTTTTATTTCCATTCTCATTAAGTTGCGAACTACTTCCGCCACCTGCATTATGTCTCCGCTTTTCAGCTTTTCCATATTGTCCCTGTAGCGTCTGTTCCAGTTACCGTCCATTTCTGTGCTTTCGGCCTGTAAAAGGTTTATTGCATCAGAAATAACCGCCCTGTCTGCAACGGGTCTTATTCCCACTGTAGCTTCGGAATCAACGGGTATCATAATGTTGATTTCACTGCAAGGCAGTTTGAAAATGTAGTACTCTTTCTTTTGGCCGAGAATCTTGCGTTCCTCGATCCCGCAGATTATCCCCGCTCCGTGCATGGGATATACAATTTTATCTCCTGCGGAAAACACGATACAGCACCTCCATTTTATATCTGTACTCATAGTATAAAAGAATCCCTGCCAAAATGTCAAGAAAAGCGGCAAAATTTATTATGTTATCACATACTTTTCACACTGTCAATATAAACTTAATTTAAAAAATTCATAGCGTTTACTGCAGAAATGTTGTAAACTATTAAAAGGAAAACTCTTAAGAAAATACAGGAGGCTAAGCATGTACAAAATTCTAGTTGTAGACGACGAACCTAAAATTCGCGAAGTCATCAGGGAATACGCCGAATTCAGCGGTTTTGAGGTTACGGAAGCCGAAGACGGCATGAGCGCAGTAGGTCTCTGCAAGCTCAACGATTACGATCTGATAGTAATGGACATTATGATGCCGAAGCTGGACGGATTTTCGGCCTGCAAGGAAATTAAGAAAATCAAGGATATCCCTATCATTATGCTTTCAGCCCGTGGAGAAGAATACGATAAGCTCTTCGGTTTTGAGCTGGGAATTGACGATTATGTTGTCAAACCTTTCAGCCCCAAAGAGCTCATTGCCAGGATAAATGCAGTTCTTGCAAGAAAGAGAGGGACTTCCGCTCCCCAGCAGGAGACCCTTAAGTTCGGCGGTCTTGAGATTAATATGGCTGCCAGAACCGTTACTGTGGACGGTAAAAAAGTGGAACTTACCCCAAAGGAATATGACCTTCTTTTCTATCTTGTAAAGAATAAGAACATCGCCCTTTCAAGAGACAAACTTCTGTCCGATATATGGGGTTATGATTTCTTTGGTGACGACAGAACAATCGATACTCACATAAAGAATCTGAGAAATAATTTGGGGCCTTACAGAGATTACATCGTAACGCTCAGAGGGGTGGGCTATAAATTTGAGTACGAAGGTTAAATTTGACCCCAACAGTATAAGATTCAGGCTATGGCTCTATTTTCTGGCTCTGGTTCTGGGAATTATGATTCTTATCTGGGCGCTTCAGCTTTTCTTTCTCAATAACCGATATGAGGAAATGAAAATAACCGAGGTGGACAGAATTGCCTCTTCTATCTGTCATTCATACATGAAGAACGACGAGGACCTTACTAAGAACATTCAGGAACTTTCTGTCAGCAACGACTTCTATGTAATGATGGAGTCAGGGGGAACTGTCCTTCTCTTTAATCCGGAGCAGGAAAACATTATACCTGTTTACAGATATCAGAATCAGATTCCCAAACTCAAGTCCATGCTTGAAAAGAGCAAATCGCCTTATGCTCCGGTTTCCTTTAAGTTCAGCACTACCTTTGAAAAGTACAGTACCCTTGCCTATGGCCGCTATATTGACCGCACCCCCGGCAAGGAAGTGCTGCTTTACATTTTTTCACCGCTTTACCCTGTAACTTCAACTGTAAATATACTCAAGCATCAGCTTCTCAGTGTGACCATAATTATAATACTTCTGGCCTTTGTCCTTATAACCTTCTTCGCTTCGAGAATATCACGGCCCATCAAGAGCATTACAAATACGGCCAAACGCATGGGTAAAGGAGACTACAATGTAAAGTTTGAAGCTGACTCCTATTCGGAGATAAATAATCTGGCCAGCACACTGAATACTGCGGCATATGAATTGGGGATGGCTGATACAAGACAGAAAGATCTGATTGCCAATGTCTCCCACGACCTTAAAACGCCGCTTACAATGATACGCTCATATGCTGAGATGATTCGTGACCTGTCCGGAGATAATCCGGAAAAGAGGAATGCTCACCTTCAGGTGATAATCGATGAGACGGAAAGAATGAATCAGCTTGTAAGCGATATGGCTTCTGTTTCTGCCATGCGCACGGGCAAAATAACCTTAGAAAAAGAAGCCTTTGACCTTTCCTCTGCCACCGCTTCCATACTGGCATCCTACCAGCTTCTTCAGGAGCAGGAGGGATACAACTTTATATTCAACGCACCGAAGGACTGCATGGTCTATGCCGACAAGGGAAGGATAGAGCAGGTTATCTCCAATCTTACAGGAAACGCTATTAAGTACTGCGGCGAAGATAAAGTAATAATTGTAAACATAAAGAGGTCGGGAAAGAAATACAGACTTGAAGTTACCGATCACGGTCCCGGTATTAAGCAGGAAGAGATTCCCCACATATGGGACAGATATTACAAGACAAGCACCAACTATGTCCGCCCTACAAAGGGAACAGGACTTGGTCTTGCCATAGTCAAAGAGGTACTGACCCTGCACCGCTGCAACTACGGAGTAGACAGTAAAGTTGGAAAGGGTTCCACCTTCTGGTTTGAACTGGACGCCGCAAAGAAAGAAAAAGAAAAGGGCCCGGTAAAGCCAAAGGAAAGCCTTCCGGACCGCCCGAGACAGTAAAATCAGCAATACTAAGATATAATTCAGGAGGTAAACGCATAAAATGCCTCCTGAATATTTTTTACTCCTACAATCCGGCAGCCGTCCACCTGTCTGCCGATTTTTCCCGCATTTCTTACAGGCATTATAATCTGTTCATATCCAAGGCGAGCAGCCTCCTTTACGATTTTATCCGTGTTCTGAACTGCACGCAGATCTCCGGTCAGACCAACTTCTCCTACAGCCAGAGTTCGTTTTTTCGGCACAGCACGTTTATAGGACGAGTAAACGGCAAGAGCCACGGCAAGATCTGTTCCCGTGCCT
>SAMEA3663072__coassemble_889_pt1 | contig 14294 bp, 15 predicted proteins | sample SAMEA3663072__metabat2_low_PE_011 | metagenome-assembled genome bin SAMEA3663072 (sample SAMEA3663072) | pig gut metagenome | biome: pig gut; feature: pig-associated habitat; material: faeces | place: France | collected 2012 | reverse complement strand
CTCACCCTGTATATGAATGTAGTTAAAGGCGGCAGCGTTTATCCTTTCGTTATCAGGAAGCATTTAGACGAGGAATTGCCGTTTATGGCTACGGAAAATATAATAATGTACTGCACCAAGAAGGGCGGCGACAGGCAGGAACTTCACGAGGCAATACGCCAGCTTTCTGTTGCCGTTGCAAAAAAAATCAAGCTTGAGGGCGGTGAAAACGATCTGCTGGAGCGCATTCTGGCAGATGACCGCTTTAACATTACACGCCGTGAGCTTGATGAAATTCTTGATGTTAAAAACTTTATCGGACTTGCGCCGGAGCAGACGGAAAGCTTTATCACCGATGTAATAAAACCGGTGGTAGATGCAAACAGAGATTTTCTCGGCGCCGAAGCCGAAGTTCGCGTATAATTTGGAGGTATTGATATGCTGACAGCTGTAGTAGGAATAAACTGGGGAGACGAGGGCAAGGGCCGCATGGTGGACCTTCTGTCCCAGGACTATGATGTGGTATGCCGCTACCAGGGTGGAAATAACGCAGGCCACACCGTTGTAAATGAGAAGGGCAAGTTCATTCTTAACCTTCTTCCTTCCGGCATTCTCAGAGATGAGGTTATCAATGTCATGGGACCGGGAATGGTAATAGATGTGGAGCACTTATATAATGAGGCATCAAGACTTCGTGAGGCGGGCATTGTCATTGAGCCGCGTCATCTTCGCATAAGCGACAGAGCTACTATATGTATGCCATATCACAGGCTTTTGGACTGTCTGGAGGAGGACAGACTGGCAGGCAAGAAATTCGGCTCCACAAGGCGGGGAATTGCGCCGGTTTATGCGGACAAATATATGAAGAAAACCCTCAGAATGGGAGATTTAAGACATCCTGAGCTTCTCAGGGAAAAAATAGCAGATATAGTTGAGTGGAAAAACCTTACCGTCAGCGGCGGTTACGGCCACGAACCTATCAGTGCAGAGGAAATGTATCAGTGGATCGAAAAGTATGCTATGCCTTTTGCTGACTATGTGTGCAACACTACAACTCTTCTCAATCAGTGCGAAAAGGAAGGAAAGAAGATACTTTTCGAGGCTCAGCTTGGGGCTCTCCGCGACATTGATTTCGGAATCTATCCTTATACATCCTCATCTTCCACAATTGCTGCCTATGCACCTATAGGAGCCGGTGTGCCGAACCTGAGGCTTACAGACAGTATCGGTATTATCAAGGCTTATTCCAGCTGTGTAGGAGAGGGACCTTTTACCTGTGAGCTTTTCGGTGAAGAAGGAGACAGACTCCGTGAAGCCGGCGGCGAATACGGAGCAGCTACGGGAAGACCTCGCAGAGTGGGAGGTTTTGATGTGGTGGCTTCAAAATACGGAACTATGATACAGGGCTGTACGGCTCTGGCGCTGACCAAGCTTGACGTGCTTTCATATCTGGATAAGATTCCTGTATGTATTGCTTATGAGATTGACGGAAAGCGCATTACAGAATTTCCGTCAGGGGAGGAGCTTCGCAAGGCCACACCTGTATATGAGTATATGGACGGATGGAACTGCGATATTTCCGGCTGCAGAACCATGGAGGACATGCCGGAGGCTGCCGTCAACTATGTGAAATACATTCAGGAGCAGGTCGGCTGCCCTATTCAGTACGTTTCTGTGGGAGCAGAAAGAGAGGAATACATCAAGGTGTTCTGAAAATATTAAAAATAAGGAGCTTCGGCTCCTTTTTTTTCTGGGAGATTTGTGGTACAATACATATAACTATGATTACAGGGAGGCTCGCATTATGACAATTGCAAAAGTGCTGTTCGCTGTTCTCGTATGCGTGCCGCTGGCAGCCCTGGCAGGCTGGATTTTCAGCAGGCTTGTAGATGATGTGGCCAGGAAGAGACAGTAGATATAAATGCGTACATATAAAGGCGTACATATAGCACAAACGGGAGTGTAACATGAAAAAAGGAATTTTCATTTCCATTGAAGGACCTGATGGTTCAGGTAAATCAACACAGATAGAAAATATAAAGCAATTCTTTAAAGATAAAAAAATGGACATAGTATTCACCAGAGAACCGGGAGGTACGGCTATCGGTGAGAGAATAAGAGCAATTATTCTTGACAACAACTGCAGGGAAATGGACTACATGACCGAGGCTATGCTGTATGCAGCCGCCCGTGCACAGCATGTGGCTCAGGTAATCAGACCGGCTCTTGAGGACGGCAAAATTGTAATATGCGACAGATTTGTAGACTCAAGTATCGCCTATCAGGGATATGGACGAGGTCTGGGAGAAGCGGTGGCCATAATAAACAGCTACGCTGTAGCAGGGTGCATGCCCGATGTTACATTCCTGCTAAAGCTGGATCCTGCAGTAGGCAGGAACAGGATAAGGGCTGACCAGCAGGACAGACTGGAATCAGAAAAGGAGGCTTTCCACGATGAGGTTTTCCGTGGATATCTTCAGCTGGAAAAAGATAATCCGGGCAGAATTGTAGGCATAGATGCTTCAGGAAGCATAGAAGATATAAAGCTTGACATATACAAAAAACTGGAGGAAGTTCTGAATTGTCTTTGAAAAGATGGAAAAGCGATGAAAAGCTTGCAGAGCGCATCAGCAGGGCCATAGTCTCAGGCAGTGTTTCTCATGCCTATATAATTGAGGGTGACAGCTGCGTGGACAAGGAGGCTTTTGCGAAAGATTTCCTCAAGGCTGTATGCTGTGAGAGAATGCCGGGTGAAGGCTGCGATGAATGTGCAAGCTGCAGGAAAATAGATCACGGCAATTGTGAGGATCTGTATGTGGTCCGGGCTGAAGGGACAACAACAAAATCCGTTAAAGGCGATGCAATTTCACAGCTTCAGGAAAATCTGCAGAAGAAGCCGGCAGGTCAGCGAAATATGGCTATAATATGCAATGCAGACACCATGACTAAGCGGGCTCAGAACAGAATTCTCAAGACCCTTGAAGAGCCCACACCGGGAACGGTGATAATACTCCTTTCCGAAAACCGTGAAAACCTACTGGACACTATCAAATCCAGATGCATATTTTACAGGCTCAGTGGGGAAGAAAATACAGACAGTGAGGATCTTAAGGATGCAAACCGCATGGTGGATGCCCTTATGGAGGGAGAAAATTTTTTTGAGATAAAAAATCTCCTGTCAAAAGAGGTGAAGTCCCGAGAGGACGCTTTTCACATGCTGGACGGTCTGGAAAGAATATATCGTAACCTTCTGCTGGAAAGAGATCCTCGCGGAAAACTTTTCAAAAAAGAAGAAATATTCAGAGCGGTAGACCTTATAGAGGAGGCGCGCCGCGATTTAATTGCAAATGTAAATTACAACTACGCATTAAAGAATTTAATGCTTAAAATCGGAGGATAAATATAAATGGTTAAAGTGATAGGGGTCAGATTCAAGACCGCAGGCAAGGTGTATTATTTTGATCCGGACAATTTTGATGTGAAAGCGGGAGACAATGTAATCGTTGAAACCGCAAGGGGAATGGAGTTCGGCACGGTTACAATGGAGGAATCGGAAGTTCCGGAAGATCAGATAATCAGCCCTCTGAAAAAAATCATAAGAATTGCCGATGAGGAAGATCACAGGCAGCATATTGAGAATGTAAAAAAGAAGGAGAGAGCCATGAGACTCTGCCAGGAAAAGATTGATAAACACGGCCTGGTGATGAAGCTCATTGACGTTGAGTATACTTTTGATAACAGCAAGGTGATTTTCTACTTTACAGCCGACGGCAGAGTGGACTTCAGAGAGCTGGTAAAGGATCTTGCAGCCGTTTTCAAGATGAGAATTGAGCTGAGGCAGATAGGCGTAAGAGACGAAGCCAAAATGATGGGCGGAATCGGAAGCTGCGGAAGAAGTCTTTGCTGTCACAGCTGGCTTTCGGATTTTGAACCTGTTTCAATTAAGATGGCCAAGGTGCAGAACCTTTCCCTCAATCCGGCCAAAATTTCGGGAATCTGCGGCAGACTTATGTGCTGCCTCAAGTATGAGAACGATATATATATGGAACTGAGAAGGGGAATGCCGGAACCCGGGGAAAAGATAAAAACACCTGACGGCCTTGCAAAGGTTGTGGATACCAACATTCTTGAAAACAAGATCAGAGTGAGACTCTTTATGGAAGACACTCAGCCGGCCAAGGGCAAAAAAGATAAAGGCGAAGGCGGAAATACAGAAGAACAGGCGGAAAAGCTCACCCCTGATATTTACACTTACAAAAAGGAAGAAATCAAGCGTATTGAAAAGCGCAGGGACAGCAGCAAAAATATTTTTGAAGGCATGGACGCCGACACAATGAAAGAAATTGAAGAGCTTATCAAGGATTAAAAAATGGGTCCGAAAATAACAGACAGCAATTTAATTTATGAAGGAGAAAGAGCAGATGACACGGGTTTCGGCACCCTGAAACTGATTCAGAAACCTGAGGAATTCTGCTATGGGGTGGATGCTGTAATACTGGCTGACTTTGCAGCAGAAAATGCCTCCTGCGGACGGCACACTGAGAAAGTTACAGCAGTGGATCTGGGCACAGGCACCGGCATTATACCTCTTATTCTGAGCCATAAGACAGGCTGGAACCGCCTTGTGGGTGTGGAAGTCCAGGAAGGCTCTTTTGACAGAGCGGGGAGAAGCGCAAAGCTTAACCATCTGGAAGGCAGAATGGAATTTCTCCTGGGCGATGTAAAGGATTTTGGCCGATTGTGGGGAAAAGAACTGACAGGCACTGCAGATGTGGTCGTTTCAAACCCTCCCTATACTAAGGGATCCGGCGGCCTGGTAAGCGCTAACAGAGCAAAGGCCATAGCCCGTCATGAGACCACAGCAGGGCTTGAAGACTTCATAGAATGCGCTGCAGGTCTTCTGAAACCTCACGGCGATTTTTTCATGGTTCACAGACCTTCCAGACTGGTGGATATCTGCTGCATGTCAAGAGCTGCCGGCCTTGAACCTAAGGAAATGTGTTTTGTCAGCCCCAATTGCAATGCGGCGGCCAATATTGTGCTCGTCCACATGGTCAAAGGCGGCGGAAAACAGCTTAAGGTTCTGGATCCCCTCTTTGTTTATGATGCAAGGGGAGGCTATACGGAAAAACTTAAAGAATGTTACAGATAATCAGGGAAACGGCTATACCCGTACAATATCCAATGAGGCCGCCTGCCAGGGCGTGTCTCGTTTTTTTTACGTGAGTTACTCCGAAATAAAGTGCCAGAACATATATTACCGTTTCACAGCCTCCGGACATGGAACATGCGGCCCGTCCGGCGAAGGAATCTGGTCCCGTTATTTCAAGAATATTCTGCAGAATGATGAAAGACCCGCTGCCTGAAACGGCACGGAGAAAAATAAGAGGAAGAAGCTCAACAGGTATGTGAACCAGACTGAACAGGGGTTTAAATACTATGTAGATAAAATCCAGAAACCCCGATACTGTCAGTCCGTTTACGGCTATGTAGATACCTACCATAAAGGGAATGATTTCCACAGCGGTTTTGAGCCCTTCTTTGGCACCTTCTATGAAGTAATCATATACCGGAGCTTTTTTTATAAGTCCGTATCCCACGATGACAGCGGCCATTACAGGCATAAAGCCGGCAGAAACAGCAGAGAAAAAATTGTTCATTATTTAAAATTTCCTTTCCAGAACCTTGCAGCATATAACGGAGACTATTATGGTGGCTGCAGAGGCAATGAGACAGGGCAGCACTACAGAGTAAGGGTCGGCAGAGCCCATTTCCTCCCTGAGCTGGACGGTGACCACAGGCACAATGGGAGCAAAAGCCATGTTGACTACGGCAAAGGTGCACATATCGTTGCTTGCCGAAGGGCTGAAGTGATTCTGGGCATCCAGCTTTTCCATAGTTCTCAGAGCAAAAACAGTGGAACTGTTTCCTGTACCGAAGATGTTGGACATGAAGCTCATTATGATGCAGGAAAGCGTTTCAGGATCCCGCTGGCCCGGGAAAAGCAGCCCCGTAAAAGGAAGAAGACATTTTGAAAGCTTGTTTATAAGACCTGTCTTTTCGGCAATTTTCATAAGTCCGCTCCACATAGCCATAATTCCCGCCATGGAAATTATAAAGTTTACGGCCTCCTGGGAGCTGTTCATCATAGCCTGGCCGAAGGCTCCTATTCTTCCGTTAAAGGCGGAATAGATAAGAGAAAGGAGCAGAATACCTGCCCATATATAGTTCATCATGACAAAACCCCGACTTTCCTGTTTTACTAAAAAATTTATGCTGAAAAGGAAAAAAGATGTTGCAATTATTTCCATTTATGGGTTATAATAAACAGGAAAGATACTTTAAAACTTTGAAAGGGGGGAGGCATCAGATGACGATAACCATCACATGGCAGGGTGTAGTACTGACGCTGCTGGCGGCGGTGGGAATTGTATTTCTCATCTATCTTACTCTTTTAATAAAGAAACTCATAGGCACACTTAAAGAAGTTGATGTGATTCTTAAGGATTCACAGGTGGTTACTTCAATAGCTGCCGATAAAGCCACCAAGGTCGATGGTATTATCGACGGAGTGGGGGATGCGGTTCAGAACGTGGTAGATGCCCTTAAAGGCAATCAAAATGTTGTAAAAGCTGTGACAAGCCTTGTAAATGCTGTAACATCTCTGGCAGGAATGCTTAAAAAAACAGAGAAAAAAGACAGTTAGATTATTGATTAATTAAATTAATGGAGGAAAAAAATGAAAGCAACAGGAATTGTAAGACCGGTAGATCCGCTGGGAAGAGTAGTTATTCCCGTAGAACTCAGAAGAACTTTAAACATCAAGACAGACGACTCACTTGAAGTTTTCGTTGACGGCGACTATATCATGCTCAAGAAATATGAGCCTGCATGTATTTTCTGCGGAAATGCGAAAGATGTTGAAAACATCCATGGAAAGAACGTATGCAGAAACTGCCTGGAAGAGCTTAAAAAATTATAGGCTGACGGAGGCTTGAATTGACAAAGTATATCGTTGAGAAAAGCGGCCCCCTCAAGGGAGAAGTCGTTATCAGCGGAGCCAAAAATGCGGTGCTGCCGCTGATGGCCGCTGCTCTTTTAGCCGAGGACGAGTGCATCATAAAGGATGTGCCCATGCTTCGCGATGTGTCTTTTATGAAGGAGATTCTTACATCGCTGGGCTCCCGGGTTGTAGAGCTTGAAGACAATGTGCTTTCCATAACTACCAAAGACATTATTTCCACGGAGGCTCGCTTTGAGCTGGTAAATAAGATGAGAGCGTCAATCCTGGTAATGGGACCGCTGCTTGCCCGGAAGGGTGTTGCGCGTATACCTCATCCGGGAGGCTGCGCCATCGGAGCAAGGCCTATAGATCTGCATCTTAAGGGACTGGAGGCTCTGGGTGCTGTAATTACTTTTAAGGATGATTATATCGAGGCGGCCACAGGCGGTCAGGGCCTCGTAGGTGACACTATTTATCTGGACTTTCCCAGCGTAGGCGCTACGGAAAACATTATGATGGCAGCGGTGCTTGCCGAAGGGACCACATATCTGGAAAATGCTGCAGAGGAGCCTGAAATTGTTGATCTTGCCAACTTTCTTAACAAGATGGGAGCCAAGATCAAAGGTGCCGGCACGGATACCATAAAAATCGAAGGTGTAAGCAAGCTGGGCGGGGCAAAGCATACGGTAATTCCCGACAGAATCGAGACCGGAACGTTCATGCTTGCTGCCGCAATAACCAAAGGGGCGGTTCACATCGTAAATGCGGTTCCAGATCATGTTAAGCCTATTATAGCAAAACTCAGGGAATGCGGCGTCCGCATTGAAGTGGGTGATGACGACCTTATTGTGAGAGCCGATCTCGGACCTCAGACATCCACGGATATCAAGACGCTTCCCTATCCGGGTTTCCCAACCGACATCCAGTCACCGTTTATGGCATATCTAACTACAGTTGAAGGATCAAGCACTGTAATTGAGACTGTTTTTGAAAACCGCTTCATGCATGTCGCTCAGCTTAATAAGATGGGGGCATCTATTGAGACAGCCGGCAACAAGGCAATAATAAGAGGAAATGCCAAGCTCAGAGGATGCCAGGTGATGGCAACGGATCTCAGGGCCGGGGCGGCACTTGTGCTGGCAGGGCTTGTAGCAGAAGGAACTACGGAAATAACGGAGATCTTTCATATCGAGCGCGGTTATGAGAAATTTGTTGAAAAGTTCCGTGGACTCGGAGCGAAAATTACAAGAGTAGACGACTAAAAAAATAAAAAGGACGGGCGGTGATATTTCACCGCCCTTTTGCATAGAATTAATTCCGATAATGATATTAAAGACCATAGAAAGGACAAGGTACAGCCATGAGGCTGAAAAGAGTTTTGCAGGCCGCATTATTGGTTTTAATTTTTTTTGTGGGAGTTCCCCTGGCGGCGGTAGTCATTGGTGACTCTCTTGGAGAAGGCACAGGCCTTGGGCTGAAATACTTGGGAGGCCTTAAAGGTGTCAGCTTTGCCCATAAGGTGGAAACACCGGAGACCATCCGGGTGTGGCGGTGCGATCTGATGAAAAGCGAAGAGGTGGATTTTGAGGACTATGTTGCCAGGGTGGTAGCAAGTGAAATGCCGTCGAATTTCGAGACGGAGGCCCTCAAGGCTCAGTCTGTAGCAGCCAGGACCTTTGCCATGGCTAAAATTGAAAAATATAAGGAAAAGAAGCCATCAAGCCATCCCAAATCGCCTATATGCGATTCCACTCACTGCCAGGTGTATAAGACTGAAAAGGAACTCATCGCATGCCATCCTGAGGGCTGGGAAGAAAAAGGGTGGAAAAAAATCAAAAAGGCCTGCCGGGCCACAAAGGGAGAGCTCCTTTATTACGACGGCGAGCTTGTCATGCAGCCTCTGTTCTTTTCCTCAAGCGGCGGACAGACGGAAAACTCCGAGGATGTTTTCACAAGTGCAGTGCCTTATCTTATCAGCGTGTCAAGCCCCTACGAAGAAAAGGCTACTCATAGGAATGAAGAAAAGGTTTTTACCGTAAAAGAATTTGCAGCAAAGGTCAAAAAAGCCTATCCTGAGAAAGATTTCGGAAACATAACTGCAGGAAGCATTAAAATCCTTTCCAGAACGGCAGGAGGACGGGTGGAGAAGATGAAGGTGGGAGAGGCTGTTCTTAAAGGAACGGAAATCAGGTCAGCACTGGATCTCAGTTCCGCTTTATTTACCATCAGCTTTAAAGAGGGGACAGGATGGAAAGGGTCAAGTGATACAAATACACAGATTATTTTTGTTTCAAGCGGTTCGGGCCACGGTGTAGGCATGAGTCAGTACGGAGCCGACGGTATGGCAAGAGAAGGAGCAGATTATAAAGAAATTCTGAAGCATTACTATTCAGGTACAGAAATTTATTGATTTTAACGGCCGGACATTGTAATATATAAGTGCGAAAGCAATATTATCAGGAGAAGAAAAATGTCAGACTTAAAGTATTTAAACAGACTTTCCAAGGATTATCCCAACATTATGGCGGCCTCCGCGGAAATTATCAATCTTAAGGCCATTCTTGCCCTCCCCAAGGGAACGGAATATTTCCTGAGTGACCTGCACGGAGAGCACGAGGCCTTTATTCATATGCTCAAAAGTGCATCAGGAACAATAAAGGCCAAAATTGATGAGCATTACGGCTCGGTGCTCAGCGAAAAGGACAGGGATGACCTGGCAGCTCTGATTTACAATGCAGAGGCTGAGATAGCACGCAGGAAAAAAAGCGAGGAGAACTTTGACGACTGGTGCGCCACGGCTATCTACCGTTTAATTACCATCTGCAAGTCGGTATCCACAAAATATACACGTTCCCGTGTACGTAACAGGCTGCCCAAGTATATGGATTACAGTATGGACGAGCTGCTCCACGCAGATGACGATGCCAACCGTGCAAATTACTACACTCAGATTATAAATTCCGTTGTTGAATGCGGAGTTGCAGAGCAGTACATAATACAGCTTACAGAGGCCATAAGCCGTCTGGCGGTGGACAAGCTGCATATCATAGGAGATATTTTTGATCGTGGAGCCCATCCTGACGAAATCATGGATTTCCTGATGAACTTTCATGATGTGGACTTCCAGTGGGGCAATCACGATATCGTATGGATGGGAGCTGCTACGGGAAACTGGGCCTGCATGACAAATCTACTGAGAATGAACATCAGCTATAATAATTTCGATATGCTTGAGGTGGGCTACGGAATCAACCTGAGGCCTCTGGCTACCTTTGCTGAAAAATTTTACGGCGATGATCCCTGTGAATACTTTAAGCCGCACATTTTAGACAAGAATAAATATGATCCGGTAGATGAGGAACTGGCTGCCAGAATGCACAAGGCCATTGCCATCTGCCAGTTCAAGGTGGAGGGACAGAGAATCAAGGCTCACCCTGAATACAAGCTGGAAAAGAGGCTTATTCTTGACAAGATTGACCTTGAAACAGGAACAGTGGAAATCGAAGGAAAGGTATGGCCTCTCCGGGATACAAACTTCCCGACGCTGGATCCTGAAGATCCGTACAAACTAACCCTTGAAGAGGAGGAAATGCTTAATTCTCTTGAAGCGTCTTTCCTTAATTCGGAGAAGCTGCAGCGTCACATAAAATTCCTATTCAGTCACGGCGCTCTGTACACCAAGGTTAACGGCAACCTTCTTTATCACGGCTGTATACCAATGACTGAAGACGGAGAATTCGAGTGGGTTGAACTCAACGATGTGAAATTACGAGGCAAGGCTCTGATGGACTATCTGGATGATCAGGTGCGCAAGGCATATTTCTCACCGCGCAAGTCAGAGGAGACCGGCCGCTCGGGAGATATAATGTGGTATCTGTGGCTTGGCGGCGATTCACCTCTTTTCGGAAAAGAAAAGATGACCACCTTCGAAAGACTTTTCATTGCCGATAAGGCTTCCCACAAGGAACCTACAAGGCCTTACTACAGGCTGATAAATGAAAGGTCAACCTGCGAGAAAATTATCAAAGAGTTCGGGCTGGATCCCCATTCGGCAAAAATCCTCAACGGTCATGTGCCTGTAAAGATTAAGGACGGAGAATCTCCTATCAAGGGCGGCGGACTGCTTTATGTCATTGACGGCGGCATCTCCAAGGCTTATCAGAAACAGACGGGAATTGCCGGATATACTTTCATCTTCAATTCACGCTTCATGGCTCTGGCAGAGCATAAACCTTACAGCCCACTGCAGCCTGACGGCACTCAGGTGTTCCATTCTCCTGTTATGAAGACGGTGGAAACCATGCCGGAACGATTGCTCATCGTCGATACGGATCAGGGTGCAGATCTTGTGGAAAAGGTTCAGGATTTGGAAGATTTAATCGAGGCCTTCAAGGACGGTGTTATTAAAGAGGAATACTAGTTTAATAAGAGCAGAAGAAAACCGCTGGAAACATTGAAATCCAGCGGTTTTTTGGTGCGCCATGAGGGACTTTCCAGCCTTGCTTTTGCAAGTCTGCCGTTCGGCGGGAGCCCTGTACGGCTCCCTTGAACCGTGGCCTGCTCGTCAGTCCACAGGACTGACTCGTTTAACGGCCACGCCCTTTCGGGTTCGAGTCCCTCCAAGAAAGTACAAAAAATACTATAGACACCCCTTAAGGGTGTCTATAGTATTTGGTGCGCCATGAGGGACTCGAACCCGCAACCTTCGCATTCGTAGTGCGCGACTCTATCCAATTGAGCTAATGGCGCGTATTCATTTCGTACCATAACAGTATACAGTAGTTTTGTCTGTTTGTCAAATAAAGAAAGCAAAAAATACATCTTCATTGTTGATTTTTTGAGAGGTGTAAAGTATAGTAAGAGTATGAGAAAACGGGAGATACCCATAGGATATATAAGGAGAACACATATGATTTTAGAGACCAATGACCTGATAATAAGACCGTCTGAATGGGAGGACCTGAAGGATTTCTACGTCTGGGAAAGGCTTCCCGAGGTAACGGAGTTTTTCAGCATACGGGACGGGCAGACCATGGAAGACCTTGTTAGAAAATATGTGGCCGACGAAAAAGATCCCAAAGCAGAGCAGTTTACAATCCTGCTCAGGGAAAAGGACAGCACCCGGAAAATCGGCAGAATTGTCCTGGCAGATATAGAAAAAGGCTGGAAAGGTGAAATCTGGCGTATTTATATAGGGGACAAATCACTCCGAGGCAAGGGTTACGGCCGTCAGGCAATGGAGGCTGTAATGAGGTACTGCTTTGATGTACTCGGATTTGAAAGACTTTATCTGGATCACTACACGGGCAATCCTGCAGGTAAGCTGTATCTGTCTCTCGGCTTTCGCTATGAGGGTGTGCTCCGTAAAAACTGCCGTAAAAACGGCATTCTGTATGATGTTCATCTCATGTCCATGCTGAGAGAGGAGTACGAGGCTTTATTTGAAGAATAAGGCAAAAGAACTTCCGGCAGAAAATGCTTTTTTGTGATTATTCCGGGCGAAAATGCCCGGTTTTTTTATAAAAAAAATAAAAAACTCTTGACAGTTGAGTGCATATTCAACTATAATATGAATGTAAAAACAGTTGAGCAATTATTCAACTATATGTCCCCTTTTCATATATAAAAACAGAAGCAGAAGGGCATATATAATCATAGCAGGAGGCAGACTATGAAGAAAACATATATATTAGAAGATCTTTGCTGCGCCAACTGTGCAGCTGCAATAGAAAGAGGCGTTGCCAGAATAGAAGGGGTAAACAGCGCTTCAGTTAATTTTCTCACTACTAAAATGATTCTGGATGTGGAAGAGGAAGGTTACGATGAGACATTGAAAAAAATCAGGAAAGTTGTGAAGAAAACCGAACCGGATGTAACAATTAAGGAAATCTAGCGGGGAAGTGGCTTAAGATGAAAAAGAGATTGATAAGGCTTGGAGCAGGAGCAGTTCTGTTTGCTGCGGCTGCAGCAGCAGGGGCATTGAATGCTCTTGATGATCCTGTTTTAAAGGCGGCAGCTTTCCTGATTCCGTATATTCTCGTCGGATATAAGGTGATTTTAAAAGCAGTACGCAACATTTTCAACGGCAAGGTTTTTGACGAGAATTTTCTCATGGCAGTGGCATCCATCGGTGCTTTCTTTGTGGGAGAATATCCGGAGGCCGTAGCAGTAATGCTTTTCTATCAGGTAGGAGAACTTTTTGAGGACTATGCCGTGGGAAAATCAAGGAAATCCATAGCAGAGCTTATGAATATCAGACCGGACTACGCCAATCTGAAGACGGCGGACGGCACCACAAGAGTTTCACCTGAGCAGGTAAAGGTGGGAGAAATTATAGTTGTTCGCCCCGGGGAGAAGGTACCTCTTGACGGAGTTGTCGTTTCAGGAAATTCTTCCGTTGATACGGCTGCGCTTACAGGTGAATCCATGCCACGTGATGTGGGGGTAGGAAATGAGATCCTCAGCGGATGCATAAATTTAAGCGGTCTGATAGAAGTAAAGACGGAAAAGGAATTCGGCGAGTCAACGGTGAGCAGAATTCTTGAACTGGTTGAAAACGCATCCAGCCAGAAGGCAAAGACCGAAAATTTCATTACCCGGTTTGCTGCCGTCTATACACCGGCAGTAGTGGGAGCAGCCGTCATTCTGGCAGTAGTGCCTCCTCTTGTCATACCGGGGGCATCTTTTGCCGACTGGATTTACAGAGCTCTGAACTTTCTCGTTGTGTCCTGCCCATGCGCGCTGGTGATTTCCGTTCCCCTGGGATTCTTCGGAGGCATCGGTGCAGCTTCGAGAATAGGCGTGCTGGTAAAAGGCAGCAATTACCTTGAGGCGGCGGCATATACAGAATTGGTGGTCATGGACAAGACGGGAACTCTCACAAAAGGAATATTTGAAGTGGAAAAAGTTCAGCCGGCAGAGGGATTCAGACCGGCCGTGAACAGCAGGGAGCGCGAGAAAGAATTAATAACACTGGCAGCTTTGGCGGAAAGCAACTCCACACATCCTATTTCCCAGTCTGTATGCAGAGCCGCAGAGGCAAAATACGGAATCACCCTTAAAGATGGCCGTATTTCTGATCATGTCGCAGAAGTGGCCGAAATAGCCGGACAGGGAGTATCAGCTATTATTGACGGCTGTAAGGTACTTGCGGGAAACGACAAGCTGATGAAGTCCCAAGGCATTGATTTTACGCAGTCAAATGATGCCGGGACGGTGGTATATATTGCCGCTGACGGTGAATATGCAGGCTGCATCCTTATTGCAGACCAGCCAAAGGAGGATGCGGCAGAAACGGTAAAGGGCCTGAAAG
>SAMEA3663072__coassemble_887_pt1 | contig 14326 bp, 14 predicted proteins | sample SAMEA3663072__metabat2_low_PE_011 | metagenome-assembled genome bin SAMEA3663072 (sample SAMEA3663072) | pig gut metagenome | biome: pig gut; feature: pig-associated habitat; material: faeces | place: France | collected 2012 | reverse complement strand
GGGAGTATTCGTAGGAGGTGTAAGAAACGAGACCGAAAAAATGGCAGAGCTTTTCAATCTGCCAGAACTGGTTTTTCCTATGTATGCTGTCTGCATGGGGTATCCTGAGGAAGTGCCGCCCCAGAAACCGAGAATGGACATAGACATGATTTCCGCAGAGGACAGTTATCCTGAAATTACCGGGCGGGAGCAGCTTGCAGACTATGAAAGGAAAGTTTCGGAGTATTTTCTGGCCATTACCGGCGGAAGAAGCGGAAGAGGATGGATAGAAAGAGCAGAGCATGCCATTTCTCTAAAACCCAGATACAGCGTAGGAGAGTTCCTCTCAAAAGCGGGATTTATGACAGCGTCAGGACCAATGGAAGAGAAAAAGAATAAAACCCGATAGCAGATAATTGTGGAAAAAGCCCTTATGGCATGATAAAATAATAATATGACAGATATGGATAATTTGCGGCAGAAAAAGCTGTTTCTCCTTGACATGGATGGGACACTTTACCTTGATGACAGGCTCTTTGACGGTGCCGGAGAGTTTCTTTACAACATAAAGGCTTCGGGGCGAAGATATGTTTTCCTTACAAATAATTCGTCAAAGGGAGCAGACAGTTACATAGAAAAGATGGCCAAGATGGGCATAAAGACTGGAGCAGAGGATTTTATAACTTCTGTGGACGCCCTGATTTTTTGCCTTAAGGAAAGGTATGGAAAAGCCGCCTTCAGGCATAAAATTTATATCATGGGCACAGAGTCATTTAAGAAACAGATGAAGGCGTCGGGATTCAATGTAACAGGCAGCCTGGAGGACGACATAGACATTCTGGTTATTGGCTTTGACAGGGAGCTGACCTTTTCCAAACTTGAGGATGCCTGCATCCTTCTGGGCAGAGGGGTGGACTATTTTGCCACCAATCCCGACTGGGTGTGCCCTACGGAATACGGTTATGTGCCCGACTGCGGTTCCTTTGCTTTCATGCTGGAAAAAGCCACCGGCAGGAAGCCTGAGTTCGTGGGTAAACCCGAGCCAAGGATGGTATATCTTGCAATGAAGCGGTTTGGATTTGAACCGAAAGATACACTGGTAATAGGCGATCGCCTTTATACAGATATAGCCTGCGGCATCAATGGGGGAGTTGATACGGCCTTTGTCCTTTCCGGAGAGGGTACTCTTGATGATATTGATAAAACCGGCATCAGGCCCACATACATATTTGAGGGCGTAGGACAGATATCCCATGAAATTTTCGGCAATACTTTAAAGCTTTAAGGAGGTACATAATGAAGCTGGACAACAAACGAACCATTACCATAGGATTTGCATTCCTGGCCATAAGCGCTTTCTGGCAGGTTTATGACAACATCATTCCGCTGATACTTAAATATTCATTCAATATCGGAGATACACTGTCCGGAGGGATAATGGCTCTTGACAATATCTTTGCCCTGTTCATGCTGCCGATTTTCGGAGCCTGGTCAGATAAAGTAAACAGCAAAAGAGGCAAGAGAACTCCTTTTATATTTGTGGGGACCATTATTGCTGCAGCTGCCATGCTGCTTCTTCCTTACAGCGCCAATTCAAATAATCTGGTGCTCTTTATAGCGGCACTTTTTGTTACTCTCTTCGCCATGGGAACATTCCGCTCACCGGCAGTATCTCTTATGCCTGATGTAACCCCTAAGCCTCTCCGGTCAAAGGCCAATGCCATTATAAACCTGATGGGTGCTTTGGGAATAATTGCTGCGCTGGCACTGATTATGCTTCTTGTAGGAGACGGACTTACTCCGAATTACGAGCCTCTGTTTATTGCAATAGCTGCAATCATGGTTATTTCTCTTGTAGTTATTCTTACAAAGGTAGATGAAAACAGATTCACTGCAGAGAGATTAGCTAAAGAAAAGGAGTGGGGCATAGAAGAAGAGGAAGAGATTACAGACGAAAGCGGCAAAACCTCACTGCCTAAGCCTGTAAAGAAGAGCCTTGTTTTCCTGCTTCTCTCAGTTGCTCTATGGTATATGGCATATAATGCTGTAACTACAGCCTTTTCAAAGTATGCAACAGAGATGTGGGGTATGGAAGGAGGAGGCTTCGCCGGGGCGCTGATGGTAGCATCCGTAGGCGCGCTGATTTCCTTTATTCCTGTAGGCATTATTTCCAGCAAGCTGGGACGTAAAAAGGTGATTCTTTTCGGAGTGGCACTTCTGGCAGTAAGCTTTTTCTGCGGGTTCCTGTTCAGAACTCCCAACTTCGGAATCAACATCGTGTTCTTCCTGGTAGGTATGGCATGGGCTGCCATAAATGTCAACTCATATCCTATGGTGGTTGAAATGTGCAAAGGAAGCGATATCGGCAAATTTACAGGTACATATTACACATTCTCCATGGCCGCTCAGGTACTGACACCCATATTGTCGGGCTTCTTCCTTGAGCATGTGGGATACTGGACATTATTCCCGTATGCCGCTGTATTTTCTGTATTGGCCTTTATTGCTATGATTAATGTAAAACACGGTGACAGTAAACCTGAGGCACCTAAGAATAAACTTGAAGCTTTCGACGTTGATGACTAGAAAGACGTGATATTAAGAAAAAAGAGGTATTAAAATGGAAAAGAAACAGATGCTTGATCAGCTGCTCAGATGGCGCTATGCTCACAGGGGCCTTCATCATAAGCCTGATGTGGCAGAGAATTCCATGACAGCATTCAGAAGAGCTGTTACAGAGGAATTCGGCATTGAGCTGGATGTACATCTGACAAAGGATAAAAAGCTGGCGGTTATTCATGACTCCAGTCTTCAGAGAACCTGCGGCACAGATCTTTACATAGAGGAAGTGACTCTTGAGAAGGCACAGTCTTATTTCCTTGAAAAGAGTAAGGATGTTATTCCGTCTTTTGAAGAGGTGCTTTGCGCGGTAGGGGGCAAGGTGCCTATGATAATAGAAATAAAGCCGTCAGGTCATAATAACAAAGAGCTTACCGATGCTGTTATGACAGCCCTTGAGGGATATAAAGGACTCTACTGCATTGAGTCATTCAGCCCTTCAGTTGTAGGATATCTTCGCAGCAAATATCCTGAGATAATACGGGGACAGCTGGCCGGATGCCTCAGAAGAGACAAGGCTCAAAAGAAAAGTGTTAACCTTCTGGAAGATTTTCTTCTTAAAAATCTTATTGTTAATCTGGACGGAAAACCGGATTTCGTTGCTTACCGTTTTGAGGACAGAGATATGAAGCCCTTTGTGAAATTTAAAGGTGCTAAATTCATGTGGACAATCAGGGATTATGCCGATCTGAAAGTATGCGAGAAGTCAGGGGCGGCAGGCATCTTCGAGCAGTTCAATCCGAAGGATTACCAGTAGCGGCTTTCAGCGAATCATACGAAAAAAATGCATAAAAGACAGTGCAAGGCCCGCAAAAGTTATCAGGCTATCTTCCTGCCTGCAGCAGATCTCTGATTTCTCTGAGAAGCTGAACATCCTCAGGCACAGGAGCAGGCTCCGGTTCAGCAGGAACTTCCGGCTCTGCCTTTTTCTTTGCAAATACCCGGTTAAACACCTTCATCATCCAGAAAATAACCAGTGCCGTTAAGAGGAATACAATAATTGCCTGAATGAAATTGCCCACCATGAGTTCAGCACCGCCGACAGTAATCTTAATGCCTGTAAAGTCAATCCCGCCGATAATGATCCCCAGGAGAGGTGTAATTACGTCACCTACCAGTGAGTTAACTATAGCAGTGAAAGCACCGCCGATTATGATGCCGACAGCCATGCTCATAACATCACCTTTTGATATAAATTCCTTAAATTCTGATATAAATTTTTTCATCTATTTTTCCTCCATTTTTAAGATTTCTTTCTCTATCCGGTCCCAAGGAAAACCAATGACATTATCATAACTTCCCTCAATGTGATCTATATGCTTTGCAAAATATCCCTGGATGGCGTATGCTCCAGCCTTGTCATAGGCTTCATCGGTGTCAAGGTAAGCTTCAAGCTCACTGTCCTGATAATCTTCGAAGTATACCTTGGTGACCTCAGCAAACACTCGAGTCAGCTGGCGGCCGTAGGAAAGCAGAGCAACGCCGGTGACCACATAATGAAAGTCATTTCTCAGCTTGTCCAGCATACGGAAAGCGTCGGCTCTGTCGGCGGGTTTTCCCATGATTTCACCATCCTTGTAAACGATGGTATCGGCGGCGACGATAATGCTGCCTTCTTCCGTACAGTCTGCCAAAGAAGACAGGCGTCCGGCTACATCCTGAGCTTTTTTCAGCGCAAGAAACATAACAGTTTCACACATACCGTGAACCTTAGGAATGTTTTCCTCGATATCAGCAGGCATTACCAGAGGCTCAATGCCGTGTGCACGCATTATCTCAATACGTCTTGGAGAGCCTGAAGCCAGAACTATGTTCATCATGACTTTTCCTCGCTTTTTCATAAGGTTTTTTCTGATAAATATTATGACATATTTTTGCCCGATTGGAAAGAATAAAAGCTATAAAAAAGATATTAACCTAAGCAGGAGGTTTTCCAATGGTGTTACAGATAAGCGAGGAGAGAAACAAGGAAAAGGAAAAGCAGAAAAAAGAAATCGGCAAAGCCTACGGAAAGTATGCGAAGCAGTTTACGCCAAGGCCCAAGTATTTTTCCAACTGTGTGAAGGCATTTATATCCGGAGGTCTCATCTGCATGGCTGCCCTTGCTGTACAGAACAGGCTCGAGGCCATGGGACTCTCTCAAAAGGATGCGGGTTCTTTTGTGACAATAGGGCTGATTATGATTGCGCAGCTTCTCACGGGGCTGGGGGTTTTCGATGTAATAGCCAAATATGCGGGAGCTGGAGTAATAGTACCCATTACCGGATTTGCCAATTCAATGGTGGCGCCGGCAATCGAGTATAAGAAGGAAGGTCCTGTTCTGGGAGTCGGTTCCAAGCTGTTCACTGTGGCAGGACCGGTACTGGTATGCGGCATAAGTGCGGCTACAGCTGTGGGAATAATATACTGGATTATAGAAAAAATTTAAGGATATTTCATACGGGGGATAAAAAGTGGCAAACAGAAAAATCGGCACGCAGACGGTGCGCTTTGAAAACAGACCCTACATTGTAGGCAGAGGAAATATAGGCGGAAAGAAAGAAGGGGAAGGACCTCTTTCCGACTCTTTTGATCAGATACTGGATGATGATATGTTCGGTGAAAAGTCCTGGGAAAAAGCTGAATGCAAAATGCTGGAGGCGGCAATGGACAAGGCTATGAAGAGAGCACAGCTGGAAAAGGATAATATAGATATTATGCTCTGCGGAGATCTGATAAACCAGATTATGACATCTTCATTTACGGCAAGAGATATGCATATACCGTTCCTGGGACTGTACGGAGCCTGCTCTACCATGACCGAGTCTCTTGTTATCGGCTCCATGCTGGTAGACGGAGGCTTTGCACGGAGCATTCTGGCAGGAGCATCAAGTCATTTCTGCACGGCGGAGAGACAGTTCAGAATGCCTGTTGAGCACGGAAATCAGAGACCTACATCAGCTCAGTGGACTGCTACGGCAGCAGGTGCGGTAGTGGTATCTGAATGGCCGTGCGGAATAACTGAAGGGATGCCGGTTGTCAGGGCTACGGAAGCAACAGTGGGAAAGGTAATAGATGCGGGAATACGAGATGCAAACCAGATGGGTGCGGCTATGGCGCCATCGGCAGTGGATACTCTTCTCAATCATCTTCAGGACACAAGGCGTGACATAGACTATTATGATCTGGTGGTAACAGGGGATCTTGGCTATATAGGAAAGGACATTATGGCAGATCTGCTGGCAGATGCAGGACTTGACAAAAAGAAGATCTTTTCTCATTACGATGACTGCGGAACCATGCTTTACAGCAGGGAGCAGGATGTTCACGGAGGAGGCAGCGGCTGCGGCTGCTCTGCTTCGGTATTTGCAGGTAAAATATTAAAGGATATGGAACAGGGAAAATACAGGCGTGTTCTGCTCATGTCTACGGGGGCGCTGCTGTCGACAATTTCGCCCCTTCAGGGGGAAAGCATACCCGGCATAGCTCATGCAATAGCACTGGAGGTGGAGTAAATGGAGTATTTGTGGGCGTTTATAACAGGAGGGATTATTTGTGTCATAGGTCAGCTGCTTTTAGACGGAACAAAGCTGACGGCGCCGAGGATTCTTGTTATATTTGTGGTTTCCGGTGTAGTCCTGCAGGCACTGCATCTTTATGAGCCTCTGGTGGATCTGGCCGGAAACGGTGCTACAGTTCCTCTGCCGGGCTTCGGGTACAATCTTGCAAAGGGAGCCATGGAAGGGGCAAAGAAGGGATTTCTGGAGGCGGTTACAGGACCTATAACATCTACTGCTGCCGGTGTGGGGATTGCCATAACCTTCGGCTATATTGTTTCGCTGATTTTCACACCGAAGTCCCCTAAAAGGTAATTGACAGCGGCTTCTTTTTGTGGTAAAATTTTACAAACATTACAGACAAAAGCAGACTGAAGAGAACAGGTGGAAAAATGGAGCGGTTGATAATTTACGGGCTGGCAGTGGCGGCCATTATAGTGGGGTTCATAATCTTATACCATAAACCCTCGCCCTTTGGCGCAAGGACATACGATAAACTTAAATAAACCAAGATAAAGAAGAAAGGCGGATGTGCAGCAGGCCTTTCTTCTTGCTTTTTGACCTTATATATGGTAAATTATTAGGATAGGATTGCTATGTTAAAGTGAGGGACTATGAAGAAAATCGCTGTATACATTATGAGGCTCGGCCTCGAGATAATATACCTGTTTATGAAGCTTTTTCCTGCAAAGGAGAACAAGGTCCTTTTTCTAAGCAGGCAGTCAGACCGGCTGACAGAGGATTTCAGAGATACCCAGGAACTTCTGCTTAAAAAAAGACCGGATGCAGAAATCGTCACCATCTGTCATCGCCTGGAAGGAGCGGGCAGCGGCGGACTTGCATCTTTTGCAGCGACAACTCTCAGGAGTATGTACCACATGGCGACTTCGTCAGTATGTGTACTGGATGCTTACTGGCCTGCCGTATCAATACTTCATCACAAGAAGTCGCTTACGGTAATTCAGATGTGGCACGCTCTCGGCAAGATCAAGAAGTCGGGATATCAGACTCTGGGAAAGGAGTCAGGAAGAGACTCTGACATGGCCCGCCTTATGAATATGCATAAAAACTATGACTATATAATAGCCGGCGGCAGAGCATGGAATCCCTTTTACTGCAAATCCTTTGACACAACCGAGGACAAGCTGATAAACTGCGGTCTGCCGAGAATAGACCATCTTCTTAACACGGCAGAAGAAAACAGGCGCAGCGTACTTGGTGCCTATCCTGAATTTAAGGACAGAACCGTGGTGCTTTATGCGCCCACTTTCAGAAGGAACATAGAACTTCACTGGGAAGAGCTTGCTGACAGGCTGACTGAAGAAGAAAATGTTGCTTTTATAGTCAAGGGCCATCCCAACCAGCAGCTTGTTACGGACAATCCTCAGGTATATACATGTGATGAGTTTAAGGCTGTCGATCTGCTTTCATCATGCGATTATCTTGTTACAGACTATTCGGCCATAGCAATAGAAGGTGCGGTTCTCAGCCGGCCCACATATTATTATGTATATGACTATGAGGAATACAGAGAGAAAAACGGCATGAACATAGATCTGTTTGAGGAAATGCCGGGATGCGTTTTCCGGACTGCCGACGATCTGGCCAAAGTCATAATGTCAGGAAAGTATAATTACGAAGCCCTTGAGAATTACAGAAAGAAATATCTGCCTGAAAATCTGGGAACTTCAACAGAGCAGATAACAGAACTGATTATTGATAACATGAGGAAATAAAATGGATTTTTTTGAATTTGCAAGATGGGGTACTAAGAAACTCAAGCTTTTTCTCCTTTACTGGAGAAGAATAGTATTCGCTAAGAATCACTTCAAGTGCCCGTGGTATAAAAAAATCAGAGCTAACATATGCGGAGGCTTTCTGGCGGACCAGTGGATGCTTTACGATTTTGACCATAATGACAAAAGCGAGTACCTTTCGGAGTTTGACTGGTACCGGTCCAGGTATATAAACGAGCCTTTCGATTTTGTATGCAATAATAAAATCGCTTCTGCAGAAATCCTTAAACAGTATGTAAGGGTCCCTGAAAGCTATATGATAAAGAACAGAGGCTTTCTCAGCAGCTTTGAGAGTGTGGCCATGGAGTATGAAGACGCCCTGAAGCTTCTGAAGGATAAGGGGAAAATGTTCTTTAAGCCTTACGGAAAGGGCAAAGGCACAGGAGTTGTAATCATGACCTATGATTACGAAAAGAAAATGCCATGCATAGACCTTAAGCCCGTAAGCGAGGAAGATTTTATTGCGTATCTTAAAAACCACGACAACTGGTTCCTCAGCGAAGCCATGGAGCAGCACAGCTATCTGAACAGAATATACGATAAGACCGTCAACACAATCAGGCTTATTACACTTAAGGATCCTGAGACCCATATGTTTAAGGTATTCTTTGCCGTGCAGAGAATAGGTACCAAGGAGACCATACCTGTGGACAACGGAAGCAGGGGAGGTCTTGTGGCTAAAATTGATCTGGATACCGGTGTTCTCAGTGAGGCAAGGTGCCTTCACAACCGTAATGTGTATAAGGTGCATCCTGATTCAGGCGCTCCTATAGAAGGAGTGCAGGTTCCGGGCTGGCAGCAGCTTAAAGCCGATATGATAGATCTGGCAAACAAGCTGCCTTATATGCATTTCATAGCATGGGACATTCTTATTACCGAGGAAGGTCACTGCATCATAGAGGCAAACACATCCTCCGGAGTGAATATTATTCAGCTTTGGGGCGGACAGCGAAACAAGGAGCTAGGAGACTTTTACAGATACCATAAGGTTATTAAGTAAGGACTGCGAAAATATGAAATACATTATTATGGCCGACGGCAAAGGTACCCGATGGCAGAATTATAATGATATACCAAAGCACTTCATCGAAATAGACGGCGAGACCCTTCTGGCAAGGACAGTGCGGCTTCTCAGACAGGGCGATCCCGGATGTGAGGTCATTATCACATCCCATGATCCCCGCTATGAGGTTGAGGGAGCCAGACGTTATGAACCGAAGAACAACCATCTGGAAATAGACCGTTTTACGGAGGAACTGATTGAAGATGATATATGTTTTCTTTACGGAGACACCTTTTACTCTGAGGAAGCTTCAAAGACAATTATTGACACTGAAGCGGAAGATATTCTTTTCTTCGGAAACCGGCGTTCCATCGTGGCAGTAAAGGTGGCAGACGGCTCGCTGTTTAAAAAACACGTGGACAGAGTCAGACAGCTTTATCTTGACGGAAAAATAGAAAAATGCATCGGATGGCAGGTCTACCAGTCCTTTATGGGGCTGCCCTTCGATGAGAAGAGGATAGAGTCCAAATATGTCGTTCTGAAGGATGGCACCGAGGATTTCAATTCCCCGGAGGACTTTGACAGGAGGACAAAAAAGAAATGGGAATAAAGAAATTAGTTGTAAATGCTCTTGCACTGGGGCCGACTTCAAGAGGCTTTACCGGCGGAGAGGCGAGACGCTGGGTGAGAGAAGTTTACAGACATAAAACGAGGAACTACGGATTTTCCCGGAAAGAAACAAACTGGGCAATAAAAAGAGGCTTTATGCCTGAACAGGTTGCCGAGCTGGGCCTGACAGAGGAAAACTACCGGGATTATATTTCGGCTAAGGATTATGCCTTTCTCAGACCTTTAAACGGCACTTACAGCAAGTGGATTACTGATAAGGTTACGATTCATACCATTTTTAAGCCTTTCAGGCAGTACATGCCGAGAATTTATTATCAGCTCAGCAAGCGCTATGATGAAACCCAGATCATACCCCTTTACGATGATAATGCCGGGGATACCTTTGACGATGTGCTGAAGCTCATCAGAGAAAAGGGAGCCGTTACAGCAGCTGCTTCCAACGGAGTATCTGCAAGCACCGTGGAGTACAGAGACGGGGGTTATTACTTCGACGGCAAAAAGCTGAGCGGGCAGGATCTGAAGAAAAAGCTGGAAGCTTACACATCAACTATTGTAATAAAAGAAAGGATTGAGACATCTGATCTGGTAGATAACGGAGTTCTGAACCTTATAGTTTTCAATGAATTCGGCGATAATCCGGTAATAGGTGATGCATTTTTCGTATTTGATGAATATGAAACGAAACCGCTGCGTACCCTTGCTCAGAGAAAAGCAGACAGCCTTGAAGAAGAGGATGTTCTTGACGATAAATTCAGGAAAGTGAAAGCAGAAGCCGTAGACGCATCTGACGGAACCTGGAGGGGAAGCAAGGTTCCTCACTGGGACGAAATAACCGATGTCATAGACAGAATGTGCCGGTTTGTGCCACAGCTTGAGTTCTTTGGCGCTGAAATCGTCATAAGCCCGGAGGGATTCTGTATAACCAGGATGGTAAATCACCCGGACTATCCTACTGTTAAACCATTCAGCAAGGAAACATCAGCATACCTTTTCAGAAAGGTGGAGCAGAAAAAAGAAGCTTTTGCCAAAGGCGGAACCAGACTGAGCCGCGGCTTTAAAAAAGTAAAGCTGAAGGTGAGAGCCGCATTTGCCCGTGCTTTTTACCCTAAGGGTCTTGTGCCTTACCTGTCAATAAGATGGATACAGGATGTTTGGAAGGATTTAACCACAAACAAGGAGACCACATTAAAACAGAAACTGTGGGCCTACAGACACGGTTTCCTTTCATACAGACTCCTTCAGTACGGTATAACAAAAGAAAATTACGGGGAATACATCTCGGATTTTGAATACAAGTGGCTGAGGCATATCAATCCGAAGTACAGAAAGTGGATGGAGGACAAAATTACGGTCAAGTATGTCTGCTCCGATTTCAATCAGTTTTTCCCTGAATACTATTACCACATCATCTGTAAGAACGGAAACAACAAGGTAATATCAATGATGGACCTGCCGGAGGGATATACAAACGAATTTGAAGATATCTTCAGGCTGGTTCAGGAAAAGGGAGTCCTTGCCCTTAAGCCTGATGAGGGTTCGCACGGCGACGGATTCTACAAGTTCACATATGAGAACGGCAAATATCAGCTGAACTACAGGGATGCTACAAAACAGCAGGTTCTTGATATTCTGGAGGATATTAACAACCAGTATCTTGTTACCGAATACATCAACATGTGCGATGAGCTTAAGAGGGTTTACGACGGCTCTGTAAATACGGTAAGAATGATTGTGTTTAAGAAGGACGGCAAAAATCCTCAGGTGGGCAACGCTTATGTACGCTTCGGATCCAAAAAGACCGGTGCCGTTGACAATGTGGGCGCAGGCGGAATGACTGCCACAATAGATGTGGAGACAGGACGATTCCACGATGCCAAGATTGTTCTCCATAACTCAATTGAGGACTGCCCCGTTCATCCCGATACGGGTGTGCCCATTGAGGGATATCTTCCTCACTGGGAACAGGTAAAAGCCGATGTACTGGCTGTAACAAAGTCAATAAAACAGCTGGAGTGGTTCGGAGTGGATCTTGCCGTCACCAATGACGGAATCAAGTTCCCTGAAATAAACAGATTCCCTGACTACCCGGCAGTGGAAAAATACACTAAACCTACCAGAGAATATCTTTTAATGAAGCTGGCCGGCAAAAAAAGAATGTTCGGTTACGATGTGAAACCGAACAGAACCCTGGTTCACCTTCCTAAAAGGCCGGAGATAACTGACGAAAAGAGGTAAGCTTTGAATATTATAAAAGAAATAGTCACCGATCATATAAAACACAGGAGCCAGATTTTTAAACTGGCAATTGCCGATCTAAAAAAGACCTACAGCGGTTCTGTACTTGGATGGAGCTGGGCTGTCATCAGGCCTGCAATACTTATCTTTGTGTTCTGGTTTGCGTTTTCCTTCGGCCTGAGAAAAGGCGGGGATGTAAACGGGTATCCTTTTTTCCTGTGGCTTATTTCCGGAATGATCCCGTGGTATTACATGAGAGATATGATAATAGGCGGTGCGGGATCCATACGCAGGTATAAATACCTTGTAACAAAGATAAAATATCCTGTTTCAACAATCCCTACATTTGTGAATCTGGCACTTATGGTCAGCCACATAGGCCTGGTAATACTGATGATACTCATATATATGGGTTTTGGCTATATGCCCACTGTATATTACCTTCAGATACCGTTTTATATGCTTCTCATGTTTTTGTTCTTTAACGCATGGGGACTCTTTGCGGGAGTGCTTTCAACGGTAAGCAGAGACTTCTACAACCTTGTAAAATCACTGGTTACGGCTCTTTTCTGGATGTCCGGAATTTTATATGATGCCACTACCATTGACAATGATATAATCAGGAAGGTGCTGCTGTTTAATCCTGTAACCATTGCTGCAAACGGATATCGGGACATATTCATAAACCATGTCTGGTTCTGGGAAAACTGGAGTCCGATAATCAACTTTGCAATAGTGTATGCTATAATGCAGTTATTGGCAGTCTGGATTTATAAGAAACTGAAAAAGGATATACCTGATATCCTGTAGGGGCCTTTAAGGGAAAGACACTGAATATTTGGAGAAACAGTATGAGTGATACAGTAATTGAATTTAAAAATGTAACGAAGGTTTATAAGCTTTTTAAAAGCGACAGACAGAGGCTGAAGGCTGTTTTCAGCAAAAAAGCGGCGGGTAAGAAAAAGGTTGCAGTGGATAACCTGTCTTTCAGGATTGAACGGGGGGAAGCAGTGGCTCTTTTCGGAAAGAACGGGGCCGGCAAATCCACAATCCTTAAAATGATAACAGAGGTTGCCTACCCTACATCAGGGGAGATTATTGTAAACGGCAGGGTCAGCGCCCTTCTGGAACTTACAGCCGGCTTTGATCCCGAGTTTACAGGCAGAGAAAATATTTACTTCAGAGGGCAGCTTTTCGGGCTGAGCAATGAAGAAATCAGGGAGCGGGAACCGTCTATTGTAGAATTTGCCGATTTAAGCGATTATATAGATCAGCCCGTAAGAACTTATTCCAGCGGAATGAAAGCCAGACTGGGATTTGCAATCAATGTAAGCATCAAACCGGAAATACTCATAGTTGATGAGGCCCTTTCAGTTGGAGACAGTGACTTCAGAAAGAAATGCCTTGACAAGGTTAAACAGATTATGAGCGAGGAGGATGTTACATTCCTGTTTGTGACACACTCAACCAATGTGGCAAAGATGTTCTGCAAGAGGGGAATGGTAATGCGCCAGGGAAAGCTTATTTTTGACGGCACTATTGATGATGCTATAGATTATTACAACAAAACTCTTGAGGAAGATCGCGCAAAGAAAAAGAAGAATAAGGGGATTTTTGAGCAATGAGCAGAGCAGAAAGAAAATCAAAAGAGAAGAGAACGTTCAAACAATGGGTTAAAGACCTGAAGACATGGCAGAAAATTACCTTTCTTGCAGCCATTATTGTTGTGCTGGCAATTCTGATCGGGTGTATAGTCGTGTTCGGGTATTTTAACGGTATAGTAGATGAAATGCACGAGCCGACACCGGATGATTACGACCTTTCACTGGTGGATGTGGACGGCTACATAAACATACTGCTTCTGGGCGTGGACAGCCGGGATATGGAAAATATAAAGGGAACCCGAAGCGATATGATAATGATCGCCAGCATAAACAAAGACACCAACGATGTGAAGCTTACATCCGTGTACAGGGATACTTACCTGAAGCTGGGCGACACCTCCACATATGATAAAATTACCCATGCCTGTGTTTACGGCGGACCGGAGATGACCATGAAGTCACTCAATCAGGCAATGGATCTGAATATAACAAACTATGCCATTGTAAACTTCAAGGCTGTTGCAGATCTTGTGGACGCCATCGGAGGAATAACCGTTGATGTTCAGCAGGGGGAAATTTACCAGCTTAACAAGTACACCAAGGCTACGGCCAGAAACATAGGACGCAAGAATTATCAGCTTGTAAAGGAGCCAGGAGTTCAGACCCTTGAAGGTGTCCAGGCCGTATCCTACGGAAGAATAAGAAAGGGCGTCGGTGATGACTTTAAGCGAACGGAGAGAATGAGGATTGTTGTTTCCAAGGTTTTTGAAAAAGCAAAAACAATGTCCTTTAAAGACCTTAAGAAGCTTATAGATATGATGGTACCTCAGGTTAAAACCAACCTTAAAATGAATGACATTCTTGCACTTGGAATCAGGCTTCCGCAGTATAATATTTCAACGGGAAGCGGATGGCCGTACAAGT
>SAMEA3663072__coassemble_843_pt1 | contig 15411 bp, 13 predicted proteins | sample SAMEA3663072__metabat2_low_PE_011 | metagenome-assembled genome bin SAMEA3663072 (sample SAMEA3663072) | pig gut metagenome | biome: pig gut; feature: pig-associated habitat; material: faeces | place: France | collected 2012 | reverse complement strand
CGCAATTGCAGTTGCATTTGCATTCATTCTCACTCATTCTAGTACCTCTCTATAAATTTAATTGTTAAATTAGTTGAAACATTTAAATAATTACACCAAAACCAATCTTCATTGTATCAAAAATGTATAAAAAAATCAATATACCTTACGATGTTTTATTCTGAACTCATCTCATCTGTTTTTACCGATTTATCGTCCTGAGGCAGGATATAGATTTTGACCCTTTCTATTCTTCTCTCGCCGATAGCCATAATCTTAAAGCGGTAATTTTCAAACTCAACTATTCTGCCTACGGCGGACTCGTCAGGTATTTCACCGAGAATATCTATTATAAAACCGCCTATTGTTTCGCTGCTTTCAGAAACAAGACTTACGCCGATTTCCTCATCGAGATCGTCAAGGCTTACATCTCCGTCCACAAGGAAAGTGCTGTCATCAATCTTATCGATTATTTCTTCCTCCTCGTCATATTCATCGTCAATATCACCCATAACCTGCTCTATAATGTCTTCCATGGTGACAATTCCGCTGAAACCGCCATACTCATCAATAAGAATTGCGATCTGCTGTTTTGTTTTCTGCAGTTCGAAGAAAAGAGAGTCGATATTCTTTGTCTCTGGAACAAAATATGCTTTTCTCAGTATGGATTTAATATCTACGGCATCAAATCCGTCCTCTCTGGCCTTTATAAGGTAGTCCTTAATGTTGAGAATTCCTATAATATTGTCCGTTTCACCTTCACATACAGGAATTCTGGAATATCTTAAGGTCATAAGATCATCAAGATATTCTTCAGGGGGATCCTCTATATCAATAAGAAATACATCCGTTCTCGGTGTCATAATTTCATAGGCCAGTTTATCATCAAAGGCAAAGATGGAATTTATCATCTTTTTTCCTTCTTCCTTTATGACTCCTGTTTCCTGCCCTACTTCAAGCATTGACATTACTTCTTCTTCAGAGAATTCACCGTCTTCTATTTTAGTCTTCTGGTGGAAAATCCGAAGAAGTATATTGGCTATGCACATCAGAATCCATGTAACAGGACGAATAACCGTTGCTATGGCGTTATCAAAAGGAATGACCTTTTCTGCAATGGCTTCCGCATGCTGAAGAGCAATTTTTCTAGGAAAATACTGCCCGATAGAAAGCAGCAGAATTAAGAATACAACAGCCTGCCAGATTCCCGTAAAGGCAAACCAGCCTCCAAAAGCCACACATAGAAGCATTATAAGCTTATTGGCACTTGCCAGTTTTTCCTTGTTCCTTCCGGAGGCTCCAAGGGATGTGTTAATAAGTACAAAAATTCCGTGTAAAGCAATAAGTAACAGCACTGTTCCCGCCTGCACGGGGACGCTGCCAAGATCATTTGACATATCAGTTTCCTTTCTCTTTTTTCTTTCTGAGCATATAGTTTTCTTTGACAGGTTTGTCCATCTTTATTTTGAGTATCTGCTGGGGATGTGGTGCGGCATCAATGGGTTCACCGTCCTCGTTATACATTTCAGTGAGTTTCTGAACAAAAAACGGGGCATCCGGTCCGAATATTTCTATTTCATCGCCGATAACCATCTTGTTTCTCTGTTCTACAACAGCATATCCTGTATGGGGATTATAGCTTTTAACCAGTCCTGTAAAGGTATAATCTCTGGTATATGCACTTGTCTGATAGTTCTGATCCTTGTTGGTAGGTTTATCAAAGTAAAAACCTGTTGTGAACTCTCTGTGGCTTACCTTTTTAAGCTCATCCATCCACTCTTTTTTAAAATAATAGCCCGTGGGATCATTATAATATGCGTCAAGGGCTTTTCTGTATGCGGAAACGATGGTTGCAACATAGAAAGCGCTTTTCATCCTTCCCTCGATTTTGAGGGAATCAAGGCCGGCTTCGGCAAGCTGGGGAATATATTCAATCATGCACAGATCACGGGAATTGAGAATATAAGTCCCTCTTTCATCTTCTTCTATAGGATAATACTGCCCCGGTCTCTGTTCCTCCACAAGGGCATATTTCCACCTGCATGGATGAGCGCACATTCCCCGGTTGGCATCCCTTTCTATCATGAAATTTGAAAGGAGGCATCTTCCGGAATAGGATATACACATGGCTCCGTGAACAAAGGCCTCAAATTCAAGATCTTTCGGTGTCTTTTCACGAAGCTCCCTTATCTCTTTAAATGTGAGTTCCCGTGCAAGAACAATCCGCTTTACGCCCATATTATACCAGAATTTTGCTGTCTGGTAATTAGTCATATTTGCCTGTGTGCTCAAATGTATCTCTGCTCCCGGGATGTTTTCCTGAACCATAGTCACTATTCCCGGATCGCTGATAATAAAAGCATCAATTCCGAAGTCTTTAATTTCTTTTAAATAGTTGTTCAAGGGTTCAATATCTTCGTTGTGAGCGAAAATATTAAGTGCAAGATAGCATCTCACTCCGTGATCATGAGCAAAATCAATTCCCTCTTTCATTTCATCTTCAGTCATATTTCCCGCACCCGCTCTCAGGGAAAAGGTCTCGCCTCCGAAATACACTGCATCTGCACCGTAAATGACTGCTATTTTAAGTTTTTCAAGATCGCCGGCAGGTGCCAGCAGTTCCATTTTTTTCATTTAAGCTCCTGTTTGTTTTATATGTTATTTATAACGCTTATGGCAAGACCGTCACCGCATGTAATCACGGAAGTATCAATCCGGGGGTCATTGTTTATAAAATCCACATATTCTCTCATTTTTTTAATATTGGTTTTGTATTTGCCCGACGGATCGTAAATGTCTGAAGCTGTACAGCCTCTAAGAAGAACGTTGTCAGAAAGTATAATACTTCCCGGTCTGCATAGCTTTAAGGCAGCATCAAGAAAACGCTTGTAGTGACTTTTTGAGGCATCTATGAAAACCATATCAAAGGGATCTGTCTTCTTCAAGGCAAGTAATTTCATACATTCTTCTCCGTCACCCTCCAGAATATTAATTTTTTTGTCAAAACCCATTCTTGTGATGTTAACCGATGCAGCAGCAGCCATAAACTTATCTTTTTCTATGGTGACAACATCTGCTCCGCTGACAGCACTGAAAAACATAGCAGAATAGCCTACAGCACATCCGATTTCAAGAATTCGTTCCGGAGCTGTTATTTTAAGAAAAACATTTAAAAAGCTTTCGGTTTCTTTAAGAATTATAGGTACATGCTCTTCTTCTGCTTTCAGTCTGAGAGCAGAAAAGTCGCCGTTTAAAGGTTTATAAAACCCGTTTATATATTCAGTTACAATTTCGTTTGTAATATTTCTTTCCATATTAATCAGTGAGCTGCTCTGTAGGCCTTATCATAAGCTGCCTTATCCTTTTCAAATTGTGTGTAGTCTGATGAGAAATTGCTGGTTCCGTCAAGCTTTTCACTTAATACAAAGTAGAGGTAATCCGTATCGGCAGGATTAAGTGCAGCCTCTACTGCCGCAAGTCCCGGAGAGCATATAGGTCCCGGAGGAAGTCCCGGATTAATATAAGTGTTATAAGGTGACTCTATTTTTGTGTCTGCATAAGTGAGAACTTCCTTCTGCTTGCCCAGCACATACTGAACTGTTGAGCACATCTGAAGAGGCATTCCCTTTTCAAGACGATTATAAATCACACTTGCAACCAGTGGCCTTTCCTCGTCAACTTTACATTCCCTTTCGATTATTGAAGCAACAGTTATTATTTCATTAAGAGAATAGCTGCTGCCGGATTTTTTGTAGGCGCTGTAGGGATCTTTCTCAAACTGATCCAGCATAACCTCTATTATCTGTTTTTCGTCCATCCCCTCGTCTATAGTATAGGTGTTAGGAAAAAGATAACCTTCCAGTTTATTTTTATTATCCTGAGCACCTTTAAGAAAATCATAGTCAAAATCAGCAGCCTCAATTAGAGAAACAAAAGTGTCATAATCACCTAACCCTTTATCAGATATTGCACGGGCAGTCTGGTAAACGGTGTATCCTTCGGGTATCGTAAAGCTGACTGTGCTAACCTTTCCGCCTACTATTATGTCCGCTATTTCCTGAAGATTCATAGACGGTGAAAAGTTATAGGTTCCTGCTTTATACATGCTGTCATAGCCCTTGATTCTTGACCATAGTCTGAATTTGTCTGCGCTGGCTATTACCCCCTTTTCCTCAAGCATCTGTCCTATCTGAGCAGTGCTTGACCCGGAAGGAATGCTGATGCTGACAGTCTGTGAATTGTCTGAATCCAAAGCCTTGCCCAGACCGCCTATGTACAATGCTGCGGCTGCTGCTATGATAATTACAATACAAATTGCTGCAAATAAAATCTTTTTCTTTAAATCCATATGAATACCTCGTTTTTTTAACAAAGGGACGCAAAACTGTCTTCGCGTCCCTTTTCATGGCTTTGAAAATTTTACTTGGATCTGCCTAAGTATTCTCCTGTTCTTGTGTCAATCTGAATAACTTCGCCTTCTTCAATGAATATAGGAACCTGTACCACAGCACCTGTTTCAACTGTAGCGGCCTTTGTAACATTAGTTGCAGTGTTGCCCTTCACACCCGGTTCTGTTTCTATTACCTTCAGGTCTACAAAATTAGGAGCTTCTACAAGGAAAGGTGCGCCCTGATAGAACTTGATTGTAGCTTCATCGTTTTCTCTCAGGAATTTAATTGCATCTTCAACCTGGTCATGAGCGATAGGAACCTGCTCGAAGGTTTCCATATCCATGAAATAATAAAGTTCTCCGTCATTATAAAGATACTGCATCTTTTTTGTATCGATATGAGCCTTTGGGAATTTATCATCCGGATTGAAGGCCTCTTCTCTTGTGGCTCCTGTCAGAATATTCTTATATTTGGTTCTGACAAATGCAGCGCCCTTGCCCGGCTTTACATGCTGGAAATCAAGAACCACATGGGGTTCACCGTTGATTTCAAAAGTAACACCTTTTCTAAAATCACTTGCGTAAATCATTTTTTATCTCTCCATTCTTAAATATTTGACATTATTTATTAAAGCTGTAACCATTATACCAAAAGCTGTGACGATTTCAAGCCCTATCCGAAGAGGCCCTCTGCACCAATAGCTGTGCCGATGATCTCATATACGTCTTTCATCATAAGAGAAAAACGCATTTCAGCCTGCAGATACTGTGCCGCAAGCGGATCTCTCGTCATAATTGCGTAAAGCTGCTGAACCGCTGACATGTCCTCCGGTTCCATTTTTTCTCCCATCATGGTTTTGGTCTGAAGTTCAAGCTGCTTTGCCTGAAAATCCTTTATCATCTTAGAAAGTTCCTCATTTTCATCAATCTGCTTTCTGAAGCTGTCAAACTCTTTGAACTCCTGCGATTCTTTAATAGCTTGTGCCAGGCCGTGCGCCTGATCATAAACATTCATACTTGTACCTCCGTTAAACTGCTTAAACTTCAAGGAAAATCGGCAAAATAATCGGACTGCGCTTTGTGGTTTCATATATGAAGCTGCTGAGTGAATCTCTTACCGTTGATTTCATATTGTTCCAGTCTTTGATTCTCTTGTTCTGACATTTGTCAAGGGCATCCATTGCAACCTTGCGAGCCTCTTCCATCAGTCCTTCGTTTTCTCTTACATATACAAAGCCTCTGGAGATGATATCCGGTCCCGATACAACCATATGGCTTTCCTTTTCTATGGCAGCAACAACAATAATCAATCCTGATTCCGAAAGCATTTTTCGGTCTCTTAATACAATATTGCCCACATCTCCTACACCTAATCCGTCAACAAGAACAGCATCGGCTTCTACTGTGGTTTCATCTTTCCAGGCTCTGTGCCTGTTGAATTTGAGTATTTCGCCATTTTCCATTATAAAAATGTTGTCCTTTGGCATCCCCAGGCTTTCCGCCAGTCTGGCATGCTGAATCAGGTGTCTGTACTCTCCGTGAACAGGCATGAAAAATTTCGGCTTTATCAGTGAATGCAGAAGCTTAAGTTCCTCCTGGCAGGCATGTCCGGAAACGTGAATGTCCGCAATATCGGAATAAATAACCTCAGCTCCCTTTTCAAACAGTTTATTGACTACATTTGATACTGTCTTTTCGTTGCCCGGTACAGGTGTGGATGAAAGAATAACCATATCACCTTTCTTCAGTTTAACTGACTTGTGTTCACCTGAGGCTATTCTGGCCAGTGCCGACATAGGCTCGCCCTGACTGCCTGTAGTGATTATAACAAGTTTGTCATCAGGAATGTTCCTGGTCATCTTTAAATCCACAAGAGTTCCCGGCGGTATATCAAGATAACCAAGTTCGATGGCAAGGGCAACGACATTTTCCATACTTCTGCCTGAGATTGCCACCTTCCGGCCGAATTTAACTGCGTTTTCTATAATTCTCTGAACTCTGTGAACATTGGAGGAGAATGTAGCGATTATTATTCTCGTCTTGGCTGTTCTGAATATATTTTCTATTGTTTGACCCACAACCCTTTCTGAGGCGGTAAATCCCGGTCTCAGGGCGTTTGTGCTGTCGCAGAGCATAAGTGTCACGCCTTTCTTTCCGATTTCAGCCAATCTGGAAAAATCAATAGGTTCTCCGTCCACCGGCGTATAATCCACTTTGAAATCTCCGGAATGGAAAACCACTCCCGCCGGAGTATTGATTGCAAGGCAGATTGAATCGGCAATTGAGTGGGTCGTCCTTATGGTCTCTATGTCGAAATGGCCCAGGGTAATCCTGTCTCCTGCCTTTATGGTTCTTAAATCACCTATTACATTATGCTCTTTCAGTTTATTCTCTACCAGACCAAGTGTAAGTCTGGTTCCGTAAATAGGAATTTTAATATTTTTCAGCAAATACGGTATAGCACCGATATGGTCTTCGTGACCGTGAGTAAGCACCATGCCCACAATTTTTTCCCTGTTTGCTATCAGATACGTGAAATCCGGGATAACGATATCAATGCCGTACATTTCGTCATCCGGAAATGAAAGTCCGCAATCAATTATCAGAATTTCGTTCTGATATTCAAGGAGTGTCATATTCTTTCCTATCTCGTTCAGTCCTCCTATGGGAATGACTTTCAGGCTTGGCACTTTCTTTGTCCTTTGTCTACTTCTCATAAAAATTTTTCCGTCCTTTTTATATTTTTTATGAAAAGACAGTCTGCATCATTATTTAATTTAAAGTTATTTTACCACAATGTTTACCAGCTTATTAGGTACCACTACTACCTTTACAACTGTTTTTCCTTCCAATAATGCCTGGATGTTCTTGCTTTCCAGAGCTGCCTTTTCAAGTTCCGCCCTGTCCGAATTATTTGCCATGAGGATCTTGTCCTTTAATTTTCCGTTCACCTGAATAACAATTTCAGCCTCATCCTTTACCAGAGCTTTCTCATCAAATTCAGGCCATGGCATTGTAACAACAGATTCTGTCTCTCCCATATACTCCCACATTTCCTCACATATATGCGGTGTAAATGGCGAAAGAATAAGAATCAGATCTTTTACAGCTTTGCCAAGGAGTCCAACATTTACATTTTCCCCCTCTTTGTATTTATACATTTCATTTACAAGTTCCATTATAGAACTGATTGCAGTATTAAAGCTGTATCTGCCGCCTACGTCCTCGCTGACTTTTTTTATTGTCCCATTGAGCATATAGTTAAGGGACTTGTCGGCGTCTCCTTCAATTTTAAATTCGGCAGGAATCTCAGGGTATTTCTGTTTAAATTCATATACAAGTCTGTATACTCTGTTCAGGAAGCGATAACTTCCTTCAACTCCGGCATCTGACCAGTCAAGCTCTCTGTCAGGAGGTGCTGCAAAGAGAATGAAAAGTCTTGCTGTGTCTGCACCGTATTTATTTATGATTTCTTCCGGACTTACAACGTTTCCGATGGACTTGCTCATCTTTTTTCCGTCCTTGTTCACCATACCCTGAGTCAAAAGGTTCTGGAACGGCTCTTCGCAGTCAACAAGCCCCATATCATAAAGAGCCATCTGGAAGAATCTTGCATACATCAGATGCAGAATAGCGTGTTCCACGCCTCCGATGTACTGATCCACATTCATCCAGTAGTTTGCTTTGGCGGAATCAAAAGGTGCTTCGGTGTTCTTAGGATCACAGTATCTTAAGAAATACCATGAGGAATCAAGGAAAGTATCCATAGTATCCATTTCTCTTTTTGCCGGCTTGCCGCACTTAGGACATACTGCGTGAGCAAAAACCTTTGAAGTGGTGAGAGGAGACTCCCCTTTTCCTGTAAATTCAACATCGGTAGGAAGAAGTACAGGAAGGTTTTCTTCTTTTTCAGGAACCCAGCCGCAATCCTCGCAGTAGATCATAGGAATAGGGCAGCCCCAGTATCTCTGTCTGGAAATGAGCCAGTCTCTGAGCCTGTAGTTTGTTGTCTTTTTGCCTATGCCTTTTTCCTCTACGATTTCAATAAACTTACCGATGGCTTCCTTGTTGTTCATGCCGTTAAACTCGCCGGAGTTGATAAGAGTTCCCTCGGCAGCGCATGCACACTTCAGATTGTTAAGATCAATCTCAGGGTCACCCGGGTCAACAACAGGGATTATATCAATACCGAATTTGGTAGCAAACTCAAAGTCACGCTGGTCGTGAGCCGGTACACCCATTACTGCACCGGTACCGTACCCCATGAGTACATAGTCGGAAATATAGATTGGAATTTCCTTCTCTGTAAACGGATTAACGGCATACTTGCCTATGAAAACACCTGTTTTTTCATTTGTTGTGGATGTTCTCTCAATGTCATTCATATGTTCTACTTTTTCAATGTAGTCTTTTACAGGTTTCTCGTACTCTGTTCCTTCAACCATCTTAAGAACTGAAGGATACTCAGGAGCGAGAACCATATAGGTGGTACCGTAAATAGTGTCTACACGTGTTGTGAACACGGTGAGAGTTTCATCGTAATCCTTTATTTTAAATTCAACCTCAGCACCGATAGACTTGCCTATCCAGTTTTTCTGCATAACTTTAACCTTGTTAGGCCAGCCGTCAAGAGTATCAAGGTTGTCGAGAAGTCTTTCAGCGTAATCGGTAATTTTCAGATACCACTGGGAAAGATTTTTCTTTCCGACAGGTGATTTGCACCTCTCGCAGCAGCCATCCACAACCTGCTCATTGGCAAGTACAGTCTGACAGCTTGGGCACCAGTTTACAGGGTTCTCCTTTTTATAAGCCAGTCCTCTGTTGTAGAACTGAATGAAAATCCACTGCATCCATTTATAGTATTCTTCACTGCAGGTTGCAACTTCCCTGTCCCAGTCATAGGAGAGGCCAAGCTCCTTAAGCTGTTTGCGCATCTGAGCAATGTTGTCCCATGTCCATTCACTTGGATGAATTCCATGCTTTATAGCTGCATTTTCTGCCGGAAGGCCGAAGGAGTCCCAGCCCATAGGATGAAGTACGTTATAACCGTCCATCCTTTTAAATCTGGCCACCACATCACCTATAGAATAATTCCTTACATGTCCCATATGAAGTTTTCCCGATGGATAAGGGAACATTTCCAGGCAGTAGAACTTCTTTTTGGTATCATCTTCCACAGTCTTGAATAATTTGTTGTCTTCCCAGTATTTTTGCCACTTCTTTTCAATTTCGCTAAAATTATACCTCTCGTTCATATCTTATCTTATTCCTCCACTTCAATGAATTGGCAGTCTCCCCATACTTTCTCTATGCTGTATTTTTCTCTCATTTCTTTTGTAAAGAGGTTTACAATAATATCGCCGAAATCCATTAAAATCCAGCCTGAGCCGTTTTTCCCCTCCACAGATTTAGCAACAAGTCCTTCCTTTGCAAACGCATCCTCAACATCATCAATCAGCGAGCTTATCTGTCTGTCCGATGTTCCTGTACATATTACAAAGTAATCGGCAAAGGTTGCTTTCCCCTGAATATCAATAATAACTATGTCTTGCCCTTTCTTTGCGGACAGAGTTCTGGCCGCCAGAAGAGCGTAATCTTTATTGGTCATTTTATCCCTCCAGACTATGTTTTTCTTTTTCCTCTATAATTTTTTCAAGATACTCCATGGCAAGGACAGTATCATTGTCAAGATATTTTCCTGAAGCCCTGACAAACTCCGCCGTACTTGTAAGTGACATGAGGCAGGCTTTGTCAAGGTCCTTTTCTGCCTCTTTGCGCAGATCGTCCACACCCGGATAATTTCTGCTTGGTTCGATTGCGTCAGCAAGATATACAACCTTTTCCAGAGTAGACATACCTGCTCTCCCAGTAGTATGATAAGCCACAGCATTTATGATGTCCTGATCTTTTATGTCAAAATCTCTTTCCATTACCATTGCGGCAATTTTTCCGTGGGCAAGGTTTGCGTTGTCTATATATCTGCTGTCAAGTTCCAGATGTTTAATATAGTAGTTCAGAGTATTTACAGGCACTCCCCTGTACATATCGTGGAAAAGAGCTGCTGTTTCAGCTTTTTTCGGGTCGGCGCCATACTTTTCCGCAAGCTTTATTGCAGTTTTACGCACTCCTTCGGTATGGATCTTTCTTTTCTCAGAAAAATTATTCTCAATATACTGTTTTATCTCACTTATATAATCCATTTTCCTTAATATACCTTTCTACTTTCTCAGGAACCATTGCAGAGATGGATTCACCCCTCCTGCAGGCATCTCTGATATCCGTAGAAGAAATATCGGGCATATCTGCAGCAACCTTTAATACATTGGTTCCATACAAATGCCTGTATTTTCTTATTTTATCTTCAAGCTTTTCTTCCTGATAACCCGGCCTGACACTCACAATAAAAGAAAAGTTTTTCAGCAGATCTACCCCTTTATACCATGTATCAACTTCTACAAAGGAATCTGTACCGGTTACAAAAAAGATTTCACAATCAGGGTATTTCGATTTCAAAGCAGACAGAGTGTCATATGTATACGATACTCTCATGCGGTCGGTTTCAAAGGTTGAAACCTCTGCTTTTTCAACACTGTCAAATGCCAGACGTGTCATTGCAAGGCGATGTTCTTCATCCGTAACACTTTTACCCTGCTTAAAAGGCTGTACATAAGCAGGCATTATTATGATCCTTGTTAATTCTGCCTCTGCTATGGCAGCTTTTGCAAGGGCAATATGTCCCAGATGTACCGGATCGAAAGTCCCTCCCAAAATACCGATTCGTTTGCCAGTTAACATAAAACTACTCTACTTCCAGCCCCAGCTCATCAAGCTGAGCCTTGTCAACAGGTGCAGGTGCCTCGCTGACGAGACACTGAGCATTCTGATTCTTAGGAAAAGCTATAACCTCTCTTATTGACTGTTCTCCAAGAAGAAGCATTACCAGCCTGTCAAGGCCATAGGCCAGTCCGCCGTGAGGCGGCGCTCCATATTTGAATGCCTCAATGAGGAATCCGAATTTCTCGTCACATTCTTCTTTGGTAAGACCCAGGACTTCAAACATTTTAGCCTGAAGCTCCTTGTCATGAATTCTGATTGAACCGCCTCCCAGTTCCACACCGTTTAAAACTATATCATAGGCATCAGCCTTGACGCTGAGAGGATCTGTATCAAGAAGCGGTACCTGATCAAGTTTAGGACATGTAAAAGGATGATGCATGGCTTTAAGCTCACCGGTTTCCTCATCCTGTTCAAACATAGGGAAATCCACAACCCAAAGAAGGTTGTACTGCTTATCATCCAGAAGACCCAGACGTCTCGCGATTTCCCTTCTCAGGAAGCCCAAAGTGTCAAATACAACCTTTGGTTTGTCTGAACAAATGAGAATCAGATCTCCAGGCTTAGCATCAAATACTGAAGCTATTCTGTCAAGCTGCTTCTGATCAAAGAATTTGTTTACCGAAGAATTATATCCGTCCTCAGTCTTCCTGATCCATACAAGACCTTTAGCACCATAAGACTTTGACTGTTCTGTAAGCTTGTCTATGTCCTTGCGGCTGAATTTTTCGCTTCCTCCGTCTATGCAAATACCTCTTACATCACCGCCTCCCGCAAGTGCATCGGTAAATACTTTAAACTCACAGCCGGCAACCGTATCGTTAAGCTTTTTAAGCTCAAAACCGAATCTGGTATCAGGCTTATCAGAGCCGTACCTTTCCATAGCCTCATCCCATGTTATCCTCGGAAGTGGTGTTTTAATTTCAACACCCATAAGCTCTGAGAAAAGTTTCTTAAGAAAACCTTCCTGAATTTCTATAACATCATCCATGTCTACAAAAGACATTTCCAGGTCAATCTGCGTAAACTCCGGCTGTCTGTCTGCACGGAGATCTTCGTCCCTGAAGCACTTCACAATCTGCATGTATCTGTCTGTACCTCCGACCATGAGCAGCTGTTTGAAAAGCTGCGGCGACTGAGGAAGTGCATAGAATGAGCCGGGATAAACTCTGCTTGGTACAATATAGTCTCTTGCTCCTTCCGGAGTGGATTTTATGAGCATAGGAGTTTCAACTTCGGTAAATCCGCAGCTGTCAAAGTAATCTCTTGCCAGCTTGGTAACCTGATGACGGAAGGTGAGATTCTTTTGCATCTTGTTCTTTCTGAGATCCAGGTACCTGTACTTAAGTCTCAGATTATCGTCAACATTGTCGTCATCTTTGATGTAAATAGGCGGTGTCTCTGCCTCGGAGTATATTACCAGATCGGTTGCAAAAACTTCCACCTCTCCTGTTGCAATGTTTTCATTTTTAGCGCTTCTTTCCAGGACCTTACCTTTAACACCCACAACATACTCACTTCTGAGGGAGTCTGCTTTATCGAAAAGCTCTTTTGGAATTTTATCATCGAAGGTAACCTGAACGATTCCTGTCTTATCTCTTAAATCTACGAAAATCAGTCCGCCCAGGTTTCTCCTTTTGGCGACCCAGCCGTTAAGGACTACATCCTGTCCCACATTGCTGATGTTTAATGTACCGCACATATGTGTTCTCTTAAATAATGTACCCAATTTTATTTTCTCCTAACCTCTTCGTATAAATCCTCAAATTTTACCTGTCTCTGCTGGGACTTTGCCATGTCTTTAAGGGATACTGCACCTTCTGCCAGCTCATTATCTCCTATTACTGCGGTATATCTTGCATTGAGCCTGTCCGCATACTTAAACTGGCCTTTAATATTCCTTGCAAGTGTGTCCATCTGAACATTAAGGCCCTTCTGCCTTAACTCTCTTGCAAGCTTCTGACCGTAATCCTTTGCCGCGTTTCCCATTACGGCAATAAAGACGTCCACGCCTCCTTCTTCAGGAAACTCTGCTCCGTTTGCTTCCATGAGCATTATAAGTCTTTCTATGCCGAGACCGAAGCCTACGCCCGGAATAGGAGGTCCTCCGACCTCTTCAACCAGATGGTCATATCTGCCTCCGCCGCATACTGTACCCTGAGCACCCAGACTGTTTGTCACAAATTCAAAGGCTGTTTTTGTATAATAATCAAGTCCTCTCACGATGGTCGGATCAATTTCAAAAGGAATTCCCATTGCTGTCAGGTTCTCCTGGAGCTCTTCAAAAGCCGTCCTGCAGTCATCGCAGAGATAATCCACCATCATCGGTGCTCCTTTTATCAGTTCCTGGCATATAGGAGATTTGCAGTCTATAATTCTCATCGGGTTTCTTTCATATCTGTCCTTACAGGTGTCGCAGAGCTGGTCATATTTAGGTTCCAGGAATGCTCTCAGTGCTTCTCTGTGTTTCTTTCTGCATTCAGGGCATCCCACACTGTTGATTCTCAGAGTAATGTCCTTAATTCCCATACCTGTAAGGAAATCATAACCCAGACAGATTATCTCCGCATCCGCCATCATATTGGGAGTTCCGAATGTCTCAATACCAAACTGGTGAAATTGTCTGAGTCTTCCAGACTGAGGCTTTTCATATCTGAAACACGGAATATCATAATAGTACTTTATAGGCTGCACTTCCGCATACTGCTTGTGTTCAATAAAAGCTCTTACAGCCGGTGAAGTTCCTTCAGGCTTAAGAGTAATACTTCTGTTTCCGTGATCTTTAAATGTATACATTTCTTTCTGAACAACGTCAGTAGTGTCGCCTATTCCTCTCTGGAAAAGCTCTGTATGTTCAAAAATCGGTGTCCTAATCTCTTTGAAGCCGTATCTCTCGCAGATTTCAGCGAACTTTTTTTCTACATAATGCCATTTATAGGCCTGATCCGGCATCATGTCTTTAGTTCCTTTTGGCGCGTTTGTTAACATCCTCTTTTTACCTCCATAAAAATATTTTTATCTTTTCTTTCCATCATTTCATCAATTCTGGAAATATAAATTTCATAGTTTGATACATTGGGAATGCGTTCAAGTCTGTTTTCATCGGGGTAGTACATCTTGCTGATGCCGCCTGCACCTAATGCCAGTATTGTCTGACGCTCCTCCATTATCCTTATATTATATAAGCAAGGGGTATTATCCCTGCAGTATCCTACATTTTCCATTGCTCCTGCCATATGTTTCTGGCGATACAGATAGTACGGCCTGAAGCCTGCTTCTGTTAAAACATTTCTGCTTATATCAAGCATCTCTTTTACGCATTCTGCATGTTTGTAATGATAATCCTTATCTAACTCCACCAATCTGGAGGCTCTTTTTACTGCAAGTGTATGAACAGTAATATTTTCAGGCTCAAGCTTCAGAAGGCTTTCTAAAGTTCCGGCAAAGTCATCCGGTGTTTCCTCCGGAAGTCCGGCTATCACATCTGCATTTATAACAGGTATTCCAACCTTATGTGCCGCCTGAAATGCCTTGATAATGTCTTTGGGCTCATGAGAACGTCCTATAAGCTCAAGAGTCTTCTTTTTCATCGACTGAGGATTAATGCTTATTCTGTCAACACCGTGTCTTTTAATTGCTTTAAGTTTCTCAGCGGTTATAGTGTCCGCCCTGCCGGCTTCCACTGTAAACTCAATGTTTCGGCTGAGATCTATGCTGTCCTCCACAAACTGAAGAAGGTCGTCAAGCTGCTCAGAAGACAGGGTCGTAGGTGTTCCTCCGCCTATATATATGCTTTCGGGCCAAAGACCTGTTTCTTTCATTCTCCTTCCTACAAAAGCTATTTCAGTTTTCAGCGCTTCAAGATACCGCTCTATCTCGCTGCCTTCCACCTGATTTGAAGTAAATGAGCAGTAAAGACATCTTGTAGGGCAGAAAGGTATGCCGATATAAATTCCAACGGACAAAGGATCGGGAATGCCATAAATTTCCTGCTGATAACAGTATGTCTCTAAAATAAGATCTGCTTTTTCTTTACTGAGGCAGTAATCCTCTTCTAGCATTTTTTCAGCATCGGACACAGAGCCGGCTCTGTCAATAAGTTCTCCTGCAAGTTTAACAGGTCTGACCCCGGTCAGGATTCCCCAGGGAGGTCTTTTTCCGGTTTGTTCACTGAGAAAGCTGTAAATCTGTCGTTTTATATGATTTTT